>ERZ808035.232-NODE-232-length-61361-cov-8.221901_pt1 | contig 61361 bp, 52 predicted proteins | sample MGYA00380189_ERZ808035 | MGnify/ENA primary metagenome ERZ808035 (study PRJEB31490, sample SAMN06133407) | mouse gut metagenome | isolation source: M5_1 | host: mice | place: China: Chengdu | collected 2015-05 ... | reverse complement strand
TGCACGGCCCGTTTTCTCTTTTCTCCACACGCGGAGAAAAGAGAAAATGGGGGGTGCAGCCCCAGACACGCCGGGCCAGCCTCCAAAATCCAATCAACCCTCGTCGAAGAATTTCGCGTGAATCGCCTTCACAGCCCGGTTCACATCCTCCTCGTCCAGCAGGACGGACACCCGAATCTCCGAGGTGTTGATCATCTGGATATTGATCCCCGCCTCATACAGCGCCTCAAACATCCTGGCGGCCACGCCGCAGTTGCTGATAAGCCCCACACCCACGATAGACACCTTGCCGATGCCGGCGTCCGTCTCAATGTGGTCAAACCGCAGCGCCGCCCTGTGCTCGTTGAGAACCTCCTCCGCCTCCTGCAGATCCTTTCTGTGAAGGGTGAAGGTAATGTCCTTGGTGGACTCCCGGCCGATAGACTGGAGGATTACGTCCACATTGATATTGTGCTTGCTCAGCAGGTCAAACACCTGAAAGGCAACGCCGGGATTGTGCTCCAGGCCGATCAGGGCGATGCGGGCGATACTGGTGTCCTTGGCAACGCCGGCAATGTTGGTTTTCTCCACTTTTGCAACCTCCTTAACTTTCGTGCCGGGCTTGCGTTCCAGGCTCGACAGCACTTCCAGATTCACTCTGAATTTCTTTGCCAGCTCCACGCTGCGGCTGTGGAGCACCTGAGCGCCCTGGCTGGCCAGCTCCAGCATCTCGTCATAGGTAATCTCCCCCAGCTTCCGGGCGTTGGGAACAATGCGCGGATCCGTGGTGTACACACCGTCCACATCGGTATAAATCTGGCACAGATCCGCACGGAACGCAGCGGCCAGGGCCACGGCGCTGGTGTCGGACCCGCCCCGGCCCAGGGTGGTGACATCGCCGCTGCGGTCCACACCCTGGAATCCCGTGACAATGACAATGCGGTGCTGATCCAGCTCCGACTGAATGCGCTCGGAGTCAATCCGTTTAATCCGCGCGTCGGAGTGCACCGCGGTGGATTGGATGCCAACCTGCCACGCGGCCAGGGACACACAGGGCAGCCCCATGCTCTCCAGCGCCATGGCACACAGCGCCACGGAGACCTGTTCTCCGGTGGACAGCAGCATATCCATCTCCCGCTTGGAGGGGTGCTGGTTGATCTCCATCGCCTTGGCAATCAAATCATCAGTGGTATCCCCCTGGGCGGAGAGAACCACAATGATGTCGTTCCCCTCCAGATAGGTCTCCGCAATAATACCCGCCACATTCCGCACCCGCTGGGCGTCCCGGACGGAGCTTCCGCCGAATTTCTGCACAATTAAACTCATAGTTGCGTTTCCTTCTTTACCTCAAATTGGTCCGCAAAGCCGTGTAATGTACGTGGGAACCGGTTCGGCCTCCCACACTCCATCATACGCGCCGCCCCGGGATTTTGGCAGTCACACAAGCACCCGTATACAGGCCAGCACATTTAAAGACCCGGCCCGGCTCTGCGCATCCCTTCCGGTGATGGAATCCGTCAAAAAAGCGGTCTCGCCGTCCTCGGAGAGCACCTCTACCTGGCCAAAGGCCCTGACCGCGTCGGAAAGGCTTCCCTCAATGCGGTAATAATACCGGCTCTGCAATTCCATCGGATCCGTAAAGCCGGCAGAGTCCGCCGACCAGCCGATCTCCTCCCGCCGAGGGCTGGCCTGGAGCGCCTCCATCACGTCTGCGACACAGGCGGAGGCGGTGGGCAGTTCCCCTGCGCCACGGCCGTAGAACATGACCTCTCCGGTGGCATTCCCCCGGAGCACCACGGCGTTGAACACATCCTCCACGCTGGCCAGGGGATTCTCCTCCGGAATCAGATGGGGCGCCACATAGGCGGTGCACCCGCCGCCGGGCATCCGAACCGCCCGGCCCAGCAGCTTGACGCGATAGCCTGCTCTTTGGGCCACCTTCACATCCCGGAGGGACAGTTTCGCCACACCCTCCATGGGAACCTCCCCCGGGCTCACCTGGTGCCCAAAGGCCAGATCCGCCAAAATACAGATCTTCCGTCCGGCGTCCAACCCCTCCACATCGGCGGTGGGGTCCGCCTCGGCATAGCCCTTGGCCTGGGCCTCCCGCAGAGCGTCGGAGAAAAAGGCCCCCGTGCGTACCATACGGGTGAGGATATAATTGCTGGTGCCGTTTAAAATGCCGTATACCTCGTCAATGCGGTTGGCGGCCATACACTGGGTCAGAGGGTGCAGGATAGGGATGCCGCCGCCCACGCTGGCCTCAAAGAGATAACTGACATTTTTCCGTCTTGCCAGCGCCAGCAGCTCGCAGCCCCGCTCCGCCACCAGCTGCTTGTTGGCTGTAACCACGTGCTTTCCCGCGGCCAGGGCCCGCTTCGTGTAGTCGTAAGCCGCCTCCACGCCGCCGATTGCCTCCACCACGACCCGGATATCGCCATCCTCCTCAATCTTTTGAAAGTCGTCTGTCATCAGCTGGCGGAAGGGCCCGTCCTTAAACCGGCGCACCAGAATGGCCTTCACCTGCAGCGGCTCCCCCAGCTTGCGCTCAATCTGCCGGGCGTTCTCCGCCACCACCCTGGCAACGCCGGTGCCCACCGTGCCAAATCCTAAAATTGCAATCTGTATCATATCTCTATCCTCTCAGCATCGGAAAATTCTCTCGCCCATCCGCAAAGGCGGAGGCAAGCTCCGGAATACGTCATCCTGCCAGAATTTCAAACTTCACCACGCCATCCAGATTCCCCGCATCTGCCAGCAGCTGCTCCAGCGACTGCGCCATCCCGCTGGTCTCGGCGGAGATCGTCACCGCGGCGCAGCCGTTGGTGGGAATGCTCTGGTTGATGGTAAGGATGTTGGCCCCGGAAGCCGCAAACACCGCCAGTACCCGGGACAGCACACCGGTGCTGTCCTTCAGCATGGCCTGGAAAGTGATGATGTGCTCCGCCTTCATATCGTTGAAGGGCTGCACGGAGTCCTTGTACTTGTAAAAGGCGCTGCGGCTGATGCCCGCCAGCTTTGTGGCCTCACCAACAGTGTCCGCCTCGCCCGCCTGCATCATCCGCTTGGCCTCTGCCACCTTGACAAAAATCTCCGGCAGCGCGTCCGCAGCCACGATATAGTATTTCACGCTCTTTGCCATACCGTCCGCCTCCCACGGTCATTTGTCCGTTTGTTTTTTATGGTATCATACTTCCCCTGTCAAAGCAACCAAATACGCCAAAACTTTTTTGTGGGAATCAGGGAAACTTCTCCCCTGATATCCGCTTATAGTAGGCAATTTGCCATACCATCGATTGACAGGGGAAAATACGGTTTTTCGGGGCTAAACCGGACGCCGGCAGGCGTGTTTCCCCCTCTCAGCCGATGGCAGTATACACAAAAACCAGGGGCCGCCTGAAAGCGGCCCCTGGTCAGATTTCCGCTGACCGGTTCGGCTCCTCACTCCTCAGCCTGATACAGGGCCTTCATGCCCCGGTAGGTCTCATAGCAGTCCAGCTTCGCCACCGTCTCAAAGGGCGCGTGCATGCTCAGCACGGGCACGCCGGCGTCCAGCGTGGTGATGTTCCGGTTGGCCATATACATGGCCACGGTGCCGCCGCCTCCGGCGTCCACCTTTCCCAGCTCCGCAATCTGCCAGGCCACATCCGCCGCGTCAAACACCCGCCGGACGTAGGCCACTGCCTCGGCGTCGGCGTCGGATGCGCCGGACTTCCCCCGGGCCCCGGTGTACTTGCACAGGCCCACACCGTAATTGAGATAGGCGGCGTTGCGCTTTTCATAGACATCGGCGTAATCCGGGTCGTAGGCCGCCGTCACATCGGCGCTGAGGCAGAAGGACTTCTCAAAGCAGGCCCGGACCGGCACGCCCTGGCCCTCGCAGAGATCCTCCATAAAGGTGTCGAATGCGGCGGACTGCATGCCCGTCACACCGTCGGAGCCGATCTCCTCCTTGTCCGCCAGTACACACACGGCGGTACGGGCCGGGATCTCCTCCAAATCCAGCAGGGCCTTCAACGCTGCGTAGGCGCAGACCCGGTCGTCGTGGCCGTAGGCGCCGATCATGCTGCGATCCAGGCCGATGTCGCAGGCGCTCACCGCCGGCACAGCCTCCAGCTCCGCAGAGGTGAAGTCGTCCTCCGTGATGCCGTATTTCTCATGCAGCAGCTTCATCACCGCCAGCTTCACCCGGCCGCTCTCCTCCTCGCCGCCGATGGGCCGGCTGCCCAGCAGCAGGTTCAGCGTCTCGGCGGGGATGGCCGTGGCCAGGGGTTTTTTGGCCTGCTCCGCCCCCAGGTGGGGCAGCAGGTCCGTGATAACCAGCCGGGGATCGCCGGGATCGCCGCCAATGTTCACCTGCACACTGGTCCCGTCCCGCAGGGCGATGACGCCGTGGAGCTCCAGGGGGATAGTCACCCACTGGTACTTGCGGATGCCGCCGTAGTAATGGGTCTTGAAATAGGCCAGCTCCGCCTCCTCATACAGGGGGTTGGGCTTGAGATCCAGCCGGGGGGAATCGATGTGGGCGGCGGCGATCTGGGCGCCCTCCGCCAGGGACTTCCGCCCAATGTGGGCCAGCAGCACCGCCTTGCCCCGGTTGCAGAGGTATACCCTGTCTCCGGCCTTTAAGTCCATGCCCCGGACATAGGGGCGATACCCCCGCCCCTCCGCCAGGCGGACAATCTCGGCGGCGCACAGCCGCTCCGTCTTTCCCGTGTCCAAAAAGGCCTTATAGCCGTCGCAGTAGGACTCCATGGCCGCCTCGTCCACGGGGCGGTCATAGCCGTTTTTCTTTGTGGACAGGAGCTGCTTTTTCAGCTCCTTATACTCCGTTTTTTCCATCTCAGCACTCCTTTTCATGTGGTTCGTACGGTCTGCGGAACTCCTCAGACCTTCATATTCTGCTTCTCCTCCCGGGCGGACCGGATCAGCCTCTTGAAAAACCGCTCTGCTATCCGCTGGAACTCCTCCGCGGTGTCCGCGTCGTTGTTCAGCTCGCAGTCGCACTTGCCCCGGTAGTATTCGTCCGGCTTCTGGGCCGTAATCCGCATCCGGGCGTATTCCTCCGTAATCCGGTCCCGGGCCATAATCCGCCGCACCCGCAGCTCCGTGGGGGAGGTGATGGCCACGGTCCGGTCACAGATCTGATCCAACCCGCTCTCCAGCAGGTTGATGGCGTCAATGGCGCAGACCCCGTCCTCCGCCCCGTCCAGCCGCCGCTGAATCTCCGGCACCAAAAAGCGGTACACAATGATGTTGAGCTTTTCAAGCTGCTCCTTCTTCATAAAGACCTCCCGGCCCAGCTTCTGCCGATCCAGGCTGCCGTCGGGCCGGAACACACCGGGAAAGGCCTTGGACACCGCCTTCTGCATCTCCTCATTCTCTGCAAGCATCTGATGATAGACCTGGTCGCAGTCCAGCACTACGCCGCCCAGCTTCCGCAGTACAGCCAAGGCGCTGCTCTTGCCCGCCCCTGTGCCGCCGGTAAGCCCCAGTACAATCTTTTCGCGGTCCGCCTCCACCACATGGAAGCCCGCCGCTTTTTTCAGTCTGTTGCCCACGGCAAGGCCCAGTCCCCGCCCGTCGGGGCACTGGGCGTAGATCTCCGTCACCCCGGTACCGTCAAATCTCCGCAGCGCATCAAACACCCGCTGGGCCTGGGTCAGCTTGTCATCCACCGGGCCGATGGCATGTACCACCTGCTTGGGAAACAGACGGACATACTCGTCAAAGCAGATCACGCCGGAGCTGCGGCCGGCCCGCCGCTGGATCTCCTGGGCAGACTTGGCTGGAGCCCCGGTGACAACCGTGACCGGGGCCTTTGGCGCATAGTGGCGGTATTTCATACCCGGGGCCTTGGGCCGCTCCCCCTCCGGCAGCGGGCCGGTAACGGCCCTGTCCACCGAGATGGGGCCAATCAGCCGCTCCAGCTCCTCCACCGGCAGCCCGCCGGGGCGGAGCAGGCGGGGCGGCTCGCAGGTCAGATCCAGAATGGTGGACTCCACTCCCACCGTACAGGGGCCGCCGTCCACCACGCCCTCGATTCTGCCGTCCATATCCTCCAGCACATCGGCGGCGCTGGTACAGCTGGGCCGCCCGGAGAGATTGGCGCTGGGGGCCGCCACCGGCACCCCCGCCTCCCGGAGAATCGCCAGGGTCACGGGGTGGTTCGGGCAGCGGACGGCCACCGTATCCAGCCCCGCAGTGGTCACATCCGGCACCAGCTCGCTGCGCTTGAGAATCATGGTCAGCGGGCCCGGCCAGAACTTCCTGGCCAGAACGTAGGCCATGGACGGAATGTCCCGGCAGTACCGCGGCAGCCACTGAGGGCCGGTGAGATGGAGGATCAGGGGGTTATCCTGGGGCCGCCCCTTGGCCTGGAAAATACGCCGGACGGCGGTCTCGTCCAGCCCGTTGGCCCCCAGGCCATACACCGTCTCCGTGGGAATGGCCACCAGTGCCCCGTCCCGCAGCATCCGGGCGGCGGAAGAGATGTTGTCCTCAATCTCCTTTTGCTGCCCCTTGGTATCCCGCAAGTCAAAATACAACGTATGCATATCTTCGCCTCTATCTCTCTAGTGGGCTTCCACCCGCTGATTTTCCAAAAGATCCTGCATCATGCCGGTCATTCCGTCTCGCCGCTCTTCAGACGCTCCGCCTGCTCCGCCGCCGCCAGTGCGTCAATCAGCTCATCCAGGCCGCCGTCCAGAACGGCGCCGAGCTTGTACAGCGTCAGCCCGATGCGGTGGTCCGTCACCCGCCCCTGGGGGAAGTTATAGGTGCGGATGCGCTCACTGCGGTCCCCGCTTCCCACCTGGCTGCGGCGCTGGGCCGCCTCAGCGTCCTCCCGCTTTTTCAGCTCCAGGTCGTACAGCCGGGAGCGCAGAACCCGCATGGCCTTATCCTTGTTCTTATATTGGCTCCGCTCGTCCTGGCACTCCACCACCAGGCCCGTGGGCAGATGGGTGATACGGATGGCAGACTCTGTTTTGTTTACGTGCTGACCGCCTGCGCCGGAGGAGCGGTAGGTGTCGATCTGCAGATCCCTGGGGTCAATCTCCACGTCCACATCCTCCGCCGCCCGCAGTACCGCCACCGTAGCGGCACTGGTGTGGATGCGGCCGCCGGACTCCGTCTCCGGCACCCGCTGGACCCGGTGGACGCCGCTTTCGAATTTCAGCCGGGAAAAAGCCCCCTCCCCTTCAATGAGGACGCTGCACTCCTTCACACCGCCCAGCTCCGTCTCACTCACGCTCACCACGTCCAGCTTCCAGCCCCTGCTCTGGGCATACATGGTATACATCCGCAGCAGGGAGGCGGCAAACAGCGCCCCCTCCTCACCGCCGACGCCGCCACGCAGCTCCATGACCACATTCCGGCTGTCGTCCGGATCCTTTGGCAGCAGCAGGCGCATAAGATGTGCCTCCAGCCGCTGGAGCTCCGCTTTTGCAGCGGACAGCTCCTCCTGGGCCAGCTCCCGGACATCCGGGTCGCGGAGCAGCTCCTCCGCCTCCGCCCGCCGCCGCTCTGCCTGCTCCCACTCCTGCCAGGCCTCCGCAACAGGGGCCAGCTCCTTCAGCTCCCGGTTCACCGTCTTCAGCCGTCCGGCATCGGTATATACGGCGGGGTCTGACAGCTGGGCCTGCAAATCCTCATACCGCAGGGCCAGTCCCCTCAGTTTTTCCAGCATAGCCGCACTCCCTCCTTCTCAAGCTCCGGGAATGCACCCGCTACCACCGGTCGCCCTCTTTTAAAAACTCCTGGGTCTGGCGGAGAAACTCCTCCTGCCAAAAGGCATAGCCCACCGAGCCGCTGCGCAGCGACACCGCCGTCCTGTGGCCGCAGGGGGTATAGAGATCCATCTGGTCAAAGACCTCCTCATTCTTGTCCTCACTGCCCCGGGTCACCACGTAGGAGGCGTTGCGCAGCTCCTTGCCGTGCTGTTTCAAAAATCCCCGCACCACAGAGCTGCACCGCCCTGCCCACACCGGCGAGCCGATAATCACCAGCCGGTAATCCGACAGAGGCCACCGTGTCTGATACTTCACCTTGGGGCTGCTGCGCCGCATGGCGTCCAGACCGCAGCGCAGCCACCCCAGCGTACCGCTGCGGTCCACGCCGTCCTGAAGCTCCACCAGCTCCGCATTCAGGGCCTTTGCAATCTCCTCCATGGCATTTTTGGTATTGCCCGTCCGGGAGTAATACATACATAATACGTTGTTCCAGGCCATGCCTTATCTCCTATCTTAAAAAGAGCTTGTACTGCCTATCAAAAAATACGGCAATGCGGCCGGATTCCCCTTGCGCAGCGGAAACTGCCGCAAACCGCCGAATCGGGCCGAATTCCGCTGCCAGGCAGGGTGATCCCCCGCAGGAGCCCCGGGCTTCAAGGAAGACGGGTAGAGCGCCGGTCGAAGGGGCTGCCCCGGCGGGAACTCCGACACGCTTTAAACGGAATCCAAATCAAACAAAACGGTTTTCACCACGGCAAAGGCCTCCCTCACATAATAGTTGGCGGTAAGCCACCACCAGGGCAGCTCTGCCGGGACCTCAACGGTTGCAAGGCCCTGCTTCCGGGCGATCATACGGGCGCGGAAGCAGTGAAAATCATTGGTCACAACGGCGATAACCGCCGTCTCCGTATCCACGCCGTTTGCAGCCAACAGCTCCCTGGAGTACCGCAGGTTCTCCGCCGTGTTGGTGGAGCGCTCCTCCAGAAGATAGCGGGCGTTTGCTGCCTCGTCCTCTGTCCAGAGCGCCCGGCGCATAGCCTCCGCCTCAGAGATGCGCTCTCCCGGCCCCCGGCCGCCGGAGAGCACCACCGGCACGTCCGGATGCGCTTCCAGATAACCCGCCGCCGCCCGGATACGGCTCCACAGGGCCGCCGAGGGCGTCTCGCCGTTGACCCCGGCCCCCAGGACAATTACGGCGTCCGCAGAGACGGCGGAGCTGTCCGTCTCGCCGTGGAAGATGACGGCGGCCTCGACGGAGGTCAGGAGGACCAGCACTGCCGCCGTGCCCGCCAGGAAGAGGCGGTAGAGCCAAAGCGCCGTGCGCGAGGTCTTCGACCGGAAGCACAGCAAAAGGCCGGTGAGCCACAGGGCCGCGGCGCCCAGGAGGAGGAATCCGGTAAAGCGGATTCCGTTGGGGATGATCACCAGGGCCAGGCCCAGGAAAATTAAAATTGCGATGATATAGATACTGCGTTTTTTCTTCATGGTCGTCTTTCTTCTGTCGTCAGTGCTCCGGGGGAGGCGTCGGGGCTTCGCCCCAAATCCCGCTGCGGCGCTCCCGGTATTTCCGTCACCGGTTTCACCGCTTCCTCCTTTGCCGAGGCCCGTTCCTTTGGGCCGAGGCTGACGGATTTCAGGTTTTTCCGACGCTGTCCGGAGGGAATTTATGGCGCGAAGATTCGTGCGGGGATTTACTCACTGGTTCCTTAGCTCTTTATTCGCCGGCCTCTTCGCTCAGCTGCTCCCACTTCTCATACAGGGTATCCAGCTCCGCCTGTGCCTGCCCCTTCTCTTCCAGCAGCTCATTGAGCCGCTCATAGTCGCAGGCGGCGGCCTCCATATCGGCGTCCAGACCGGCCACCCGCTCCTCCGCCCTGGCGATGTCCCGCTCGCAGATGGTCAAAAGCCGCCGGGCGTTCTGCTGGGCCCGGTTTCCCCGGGCAGGCCGCTCCGCCGTCCGCTCTGCAGCCGGCTTGGGCGGCTCCGCCCTCTCCGCCTCCTCCCGGGCCTTCTCCTGGCGATACTGGGCAAACCCCATGGGGTAATCCGTGACGGTCTCATCCGCCAGCTCCCAGATGCGGGTGGCGAAGCGGTTGATAAAATAGCGGTCGTGGCTGACAAAGAGCAGCGTCCCGTCATAGGCCTCCACCGCCTCCTCAATCCACTCCCGGGAGGCGATGTCCAGGTGGTTGGTGGGCTCGTCCAGAATCAAAAGGTTGATCTCGTCGTCCATCAGCATGCACAGCCGCAGGCGGCTCTGCTCCCCGCCGGACAGCACCGACACGGGCTTGAACACGTCCTCCCCCTGGAAGTCATAGGCCGCCAGGCGGTTCCGGGCGGACTGCGCCGAGAGGCCCCTCTTTGCCGCCATCATATTCTCCACCAGGTTCCAATCCGGGTGGTCGAAGCGGATAATCTGGGGCAGATAGGCCGTGCGCACCTGGGGGCCGGTGCGGATCCGCCCGTCGTCGGGATACAGCTCCCCCACAATCATCTTAATCAGTGTGGACTTCCCGGTGCCGTTGTCTCCGATGAGGGCAATGCGCTCGCCCCCCTCCACCTTCAGCGTCACACCGTCAAAAAGGCGCTTGTCCCCAAAGGACTTGGCCAGGCTCCGGATCCCCAGCACCTCGTCGCCATGGAACTCGGCGGCGGTGAAGCGGGCGTCCATCTTCTTCGCCTTGGTGGGCTTCGCCGTGGTACGCATCCGCTCAATGCGCCGCTCAATGTTGACGGCCCGGCGGTAGGTCTTGTCCATGCCCATAAAAGCCCAGACCCGCAGCTGCTCCGCCGCCTTTTCCAGCTGCGCTATCTGCGCCTGCTCCTTCTGGTACTGCTTCAGCCGCTCCTGATAGCGGCGCTCCTTCTCCACGGCGTAAAAGCTGTAATTCCCGCTGTAGAACTCCGCCTTGCCGTCCTGAATCTCAATGACCCGGGTTACTACCCGGTCCAGAAAATACCGGTCATGGGAGATGGCCACCACCGTGCCCCGGAAATTCCGGATATACTCCTCCAGCCACTCTGTGGCGTGAAGATCCAGATGGTTGGTGGGCTCGTCCAGCAGCAAAATATCCGTGTCCTCCAGAATCAGCCTCCCCAGGTTCACCCGGGTCTTTTCGCCGCCGGAGAGACTGTCAAACAGCTGCTCCCGCATCTCCGCGGAGATGGACAGCCCATTTGCGATCTTATTCACAGCCACATCGGTATCATAGCCGCCAAAGACCTCAAACCGCTCGCTCAGGGAGCCGTACCGCCGCAGCAGGGCGTCGTCGCTCTCCCCCGCCGCCATCCGGCCTGCCAGAGCTTCCATCTCCGCCGCCAGGCTCTCCAGCCGGGAAAAAGCGGAGCGGAGCACGTTTTCCACGGTGTACTCCGCCGGATATACGGGGATCTGGGAGATGAGCCCCACCCGCCGACCCTGGCCGATTGTAACCTGGCCCTCGTCGCAGTCCAGCTCCCCGGTCAAAATCTTAAAGAGGGTGGTCTTGCCCGCGCCGTTTTTGCCCAGCAGCCCTACCCGCTCTCCCTGGTCCACCTGAAAGGTAAGGCCGTCCAGCACGTTGTGCCCCACCTCAAAGGATTTCACCAGCCCGTTCACCTGTATTTCAATCATACGCCTCTCTCAGCTGCTCCACCAGCCGGTCAAAATGCATGGCGTGGGAGGCCTTCACCAGCATGGCGGTGCCCGGCTCCAGCTGCTCTTTCACCCCGGCGGCGGCTTCCTCCTTTGTGGAAAAGTGCATTGCGGATGTTCCGCTCTGGGCGGCGCCGTCCGCAATGCGGGCGGCCTTCTCGCCGATGGCCACCACAAAGTCAACGCCCAGCATGGCGGCCAGCGCCCCCATATTGTAATGGGCCTGATCTGTCAGTCCGCCCAGCTCTCCCATATCCCCCAGCACCGCAACCTTGCGGTCGCAGGCGGTCTTGGCCAGTATCTCCAGCGCAGCCGTTACGGACTGCGGATTGGCGTTATAGCAGTCGTCCAGCAGCAGCCGTCCGCCGGGAAGCCGGACCACCCGCATCCGGGAGCCCGCCGGCTCATAGGCCGCCGTGCCCCGGACGATCTCCTCCCGGCTCAGCCCCAGCTCCTCGCCAACGGCCACCGCCATGGACGCGGAATACGCCATGTGCTCGCCCGGGGCGGGGATGGACAGGCGGTAGGCGTCCCGCTCCGTAGTCACCGTGCAGGTAATCCCCTCCACGCCGTGGTCACAGATCTCGGTAATCCGGGCCTGGCAGTGCTCCGACTGGCCGCAGCGCACAGTGCGGAAGGGTGCCCGAACCGTGTCCAGCAGGGCGTCGTCCCCGTTGAGAACCAGCAGCCCGCCCTCCTTCAAATTTTCCAGAATCTCACATTTGGCCTGGAGGATCCCCTCCCGGCTGCCCAAAAACTCCACATGGGCATCGCCGATGTTGGAGATAACTGCGATGTCCGGCCGCACCATCTCCCCCAGATAGCGGATCTCCCCGAAATGGTTCATACCCGTCTCAATGACCGCCGCCTGGTGCTCCGGCCCGAGGCCCAGCAGCGTCAGGGGGGTGCCGATGTCGTTGTTGAAGTTCTCCGGCGTCTTGTGAACCCGCAGCCTGGCCCCCAGTACGGCGGCCAGCATCTCCTTGGTGGTGGTCTTCCCCACGCTGCCGGTAATCTGGATAAAGGGAATGGAAAACCGGTCCCGATAGGCGGAGGCCAGCGACCGCAGGGCAAGGCGCGTATCCGCCACCTGGATATAGAATTTATCCTGCCGGAGCGCCTTCGGCAGCCGGGCGCAGAGGCACCCCGCCGCGCCGCCCTCCAGCGCCGCGCCGATAAAGTCGTGCCCGTCAAACCGCTCTCCCACCCAGGGGACAAACAGGCAGCCGGGCACAACATTCCGGCTGTCCGTGGACACGGCGGAGACAGCGGGCGCGTCCGCCCGGGGATTCCTCCAAACGCCTCCCGCGGCGGCGGCAATCTCCTGTACGGTCATGGGCTGCATACGCTCAACCTCTCCTCTTCAGGCAGCAGGACTGCCGAATAATCTCCTCACACAAGGCGGGGTAATCCATCCCCACAGCTCTCGCCGCCTTGGGAATCAGGCTGCCGGGCGTCATCCCCGGCAGGGAGTTGACCTCCAGACACCAGGCCGTTCCCCCGCCGTCCAGAATGAAGTCCGCCCGGGAGTACACGGAAAGGCCCAGCGCCTTATGTACCCTCATCGCAAGGCCGCTCACCAATCCGGCCTCGCTCTCCGTCACCGGGGCGGGGCACAGTTCCCGGGCGCCGCCGGCCTGGTATTTGGCAGCATAGTCAAAGTCCTTTTCCGCCGGCAGAATCTCAATCAGCGGCAGAACCCGGTCCCCCAGCACCGCCGCCGTCAACTCCCGTCCGAAGATCCGCTCCTCCCACATCACCCGGCCTCCGAACTGCCGGACCTGTACCAAAGCGTCCCGCAGGGCCGCGCGGTCCTCCGGCAGAAATACACCCAGGGACGACCCGCCGGTTGTGGATTTGACAACGCACGGCATGGGCAGCTCTGCCGCCAGCTTCTCCGCATCCTCCGCCGTGTACTCCAGCACTCTCCACGCGGGCGTCCGTATACCCGCGGATTCCATGATGCGCTTTGCCACAGCCTTATCCATGGCCATGCCGGAGGCCAGATATCCGCTGCCGGTGTAGGGCACGCCCAGCAAGTCCAAAACGGCCTGTATCCGGCCGTCCTCTCCGTCCTCCCCGTGGAGGCCCAAAAACACCACGTCCGCCAGCTGGCACATCTCCAGCACACGGGGGCCGATCCGTCCGGGACCCCGGTCCCGCCGGCGGCAGCGCACGGCCTCCAGATCCGGTGCCCGGGTCTCGATGGCCGCATCGGGGCACAGGCCGTCATCCGCGTCAAACAGCGCCTCCAAATTCTCCGGCGCATCCTCCACCCCCAGGAACAGATCCACCAAAACCGCCCGGTGTCCTCTCTCCCGCAGGGCACGGCACACGCCGCAGCCCGTCACCAGGGAAACAGCCCTCTCCGACGAAAGCCCCCCTGCCAGCACAACGATTTTCACCGTCATTCATCCCTTTCCATGCACAGCCGTCGGCTGTTTACACAGTCATCCTATTATAATTTTTCATAGTTTAACACAAACCGCGCCGGAATACAACCATGAAAAACGCCGAAGCGCCCCGCCGCAGTCGTGGGGCGTTACAAGTCTTTCGGGAAAACGCAGCGGGAAACTGTCAGTTTTGTCTATTGCGTGATAAATCAAAATTCGCTACAATAGGTATGACCTTTTTAATGGTATTACCTATTTAGTCTGTTGATTGAGGTGAGCGGAATGAGTATGCAGCCGGCACAGAACAAAACAATCCGCACCCAGCTGCTGTCCGACATGCAGGACGGAATCTATTCCACCTGTGAGCGGCTGCCCCGGGAGAGCGTTCTGGCGGAAACCCTGGGCATCAGCCGCACCCAGCTGCGGGACATCCTGGCCTCTCTGGAGCGGGAGGGCTTTATCACCCGCCGCCACGGTGTGGGTACCATCATCAACCGCCACGTTCTGGAAGTCCACACCCGCATGGACATCGAGGTGGAGTTCCTGGAGATGATCCGCCGCAACGGGCACCGGCCCGCGGTGGCCTATGTACAGGTGTACGATGACCGGGCCGACGCCAAAATCGCATCCCAGCTCCGCATCGCCGAGGGCGCGCCCGTCCTCCGGGTAGCCCGCCTGTGCACAGCCGACGGCGCTCCCGCCATCTACTGCGAGGATGTGGTGGACAAGTCCCTTGTAAAGGCGGAATACACCGCCGACGATCTGAAACAGCCCATTTTCCACTTTCTCCATCAGTTCTGCGACGTCTATCCCTATCTGGACCTGGCGGATATCCGGGCCGTATCGGCGGACGCCGCCCTCTCACAAATTTTCTGCATCCCCGAAGGCGCTCCGCTGCTGAACATAGACGAGGTGGATTACGACATTGACGGCAATCCGGTGTTCTGCTCCATGGAGTACTTTGCGGACGGCTACTTTCACCATGCCGTTATGCGGAAGAAGCTGTGAGGCAGAGGGAAACCGGTGTGCCTGTCCCCGCGAAAAAGAAGACCAGGGAGGTTTTATCCATGCAGAAAAAAGTTGCCGTCGTCATGGGCAGCGACTCCGACTGGCCCGTCGTCAAAAGTGCCTGCGGCCAGCTGGAGGCGCTGGACATCCCCTATGAGGCCCATATCATAAGCGCCCACCGCACGCCGGAGCAGGCGGCGGAATTTGCCAAAAGCGCCCGGGCAGAGGGCTTTGGCGTTCTCATCTGCGCCGCCGGCATGGCGGCGCACCTGGCGGGAGCCTTTGCCGCCAACACCACGCTGCCCGTCATCGGCATCCCCATGAGGGGGGGTGCCATGGACGGGCTGGACGCACTGCTGTCCACTGTCCAGATGCCCGGCGGCATCCCCGTGGCCGCCGTAGCCCTGAACGGGGCAAAAAATGCCGCGGTGCTGGCCGCCCAGATCCTGGCCGTCTCCGACGGCGCCCTGGCGGACAGGCTGGAACGCGACCGGCTGGAGACGGCGCGGCAGATTGCGGAAAAGGAACAGGCTCTCCAGCGGGAGCTTGCAAACCGCGGAGAGTGAGGGGCGGGAGCCCGCACCCCGGGATACGGCGGCGGACCCTGCCGCCGATGCCGCCGCTCCCCGCGCCCGTCCGCGGCGGCCACACGGAAGAGAATAGAAATGGAGGTCTCTGCAATGCAGAAAAAAGAACAGCTCTACGAAGGCAAGGCCAAAAAGGTCTACGCCACCGACGACCCCAACCTGGTGATTGTGGACTACAAGGACGATGCCACCGCCTTCAACGGCGCCAAGAAGGGCACCATCTCCGGCAAGGGCGTCATCAACAACCAGATGACCAACCGCTTCATGGCAAAGCTGGAAACCGCCGGCATCCCCACCCACTTCGTCCGGGAGCTCAGTGAGCGGGAGACCCTGGTGAAGAAGGTCTCCATCGTGCCCCTGGAGGTCATCATCCGCAACATCTCCGCCGGCTCCTTCGCCAAGCGCTACGGCGTGGAGGAGGGCATCGTGTTCGACGCACCCACCATCGAGTTCTCCTACAAGTGCGACGAGCTGGACGACCCCCTGCTGAACACCTCCCACGCCCTTGCGCTGAAGCTGGCTACGCCGGAGGAGCTGGGAACCATTGAGAAATATGCCTTTGCCGTCAACGACGTGTTAAGGGCCTTCTGGAGCGAGTGCGGCGTGACACTGGTGGACTTCAAGCTGGAGTTCGGCCGTCTGGACGACGGCCGTATCGTCCTGGCGGACGAAATCAGCCCCGACACCTGCCGCCTCTGGGACAGCAAAACCCACGAAAAACTGGACAAGGACCGCTTTCGCCGGGACCTGGGCGGCGTGGAGGACGCCTATGCCGAGGTAATGCGCCGCATGACGGAGGCGCTCTGATGGGCGGCTTCTTCGGCGCGGTCTCCCGGCAGGACGTCACCCTCGATATCTTCTTCGGCGTGGACTACCACTCCCACCTGGGCACCCGTCGGGGGGGCATGGTCATCCACAGCCCCGCCTGCGGCTTCCAGCGGCAGATCCACTCCATTGAGAACACTCCCTTCCGCACCAAGTTTGAAAAGGACCTGGCGGACTTTGCGGGGTGCAGCGGCATCGGCTGCATCAGCGACAGTGACCCCCAGCCCCTGCTGGTCCGCTCCCACCTGGGGCTGTACGCCATCACCACCGTGGGCATCATCAACAACGCCGAGGCGCTGGTGGAGCGCTACTTTTCCGACCACGGCCACCAGTTCATGGCCCAGAGCAGCGGCAAGGTCAACTCCACGGAACTGGCCGCCGCCCTCATCAACCAGGAGGAGGATTTGGTCTCCGGCATCCTCCACGCTCAGGAGGTGGTGGACGGCTCTTTAACGCTGCTCATCCTCACGGAGCGGGGCGAGATTCTGGCCGCCCGGGACCGGATGGGCCGCCTGCCGGTGCTCATCGGCAGGAACGGCGAGGGCCACTGCGTGTCCTTTGAGTCCTTTGCCTGTCAAAAACTGGGGTACGAGGTCGTCTACGAGCTGGGCCCCCGGGAGATCGTCCGCCTGCGCCCCGAACGGTTTGAGACGCTCTCCCCCCCGGGGGAGAAGATGAAGATCTGCGCTTTTCTCTGGACCTACTACGGCTACCCCAACTCCAACTACGAGGGGGTCAACGTAGAGGTCATGCGCTGCCGCAACGGAAGCATCATGGCCCGGAACGAACGGCGCCGGGGCACCCTGCCCCCGGTGGACTGCGTGGCCGGCGTACCGGACTCCGGCGTCCCCCACGCCATCGGCTACGCCAACGAGAGCCATCTGCCCTTCGCCCGTCCCTTTGTCAAATACACCCCCACCTGGCCCCGGTCCTTCATGCCCGCCAACCAGGACGTGCGCAACCAGGTGGCCAAGATGAAACAGATCCCCGTACCGGAGCTGATTCAGGACAGGCGCCTTCTGTTTGTGGACGACTCCATCGTCCGGGGCACCCAGCTGCAGGAGACGGTGGAGTTCCTCTACGGCGCGGGGGCCAGGGAGGTTCACATGCGCTCCGCCTGTCCTCCCATCATGTACAGCTGCAAATATCTCAACTTCTCCCGGGGCAGCTCGGACATGGACCTGCTGGCCCGGCGCACCATTCAGGAGCTGGAGGGCGACGAGGGCCAGGAACATCTGGAGGAGTATGCCGACGCCGGCACCGTCCGCGGCCAGTGCATGCTCAAGCGCATCTGTGAGAAGCTGGGCTTTGACTCCCTGGGCTATCAATCCCTGGACGGGCTGCTGGAGTCCATCGGCATCGACCGGGAGAAGATCTGCACCTACTGCTGGACCGGGCGGGAGTAGAGGCGGGGCAAAATGGACAATGGACAATGGATAATGGACAATGCCGGAGTCCGGCTCCGCCGGACAGATTTTAATTTGTTCGCCTGCGGCGAATGGCGGGTGGCGCAGCTACGCGCCGTTACCCGCCGGCCTGCCCGCCCCGTTCCCCCGTCCCCGCCGCGCGGTATTCAATCGTCCAGCGAAGCTGGACCCATCCATTGTCCATTGTCCACTGTCCATTATTCGGTTCTTCTCTCATCCTGAACAGGAGTAAACTCTCATTCAACCTGGAGGTTTCTATGAACGATTCCCACTCCGCATCCTACGCCGCCGCCGGTGTGGACATCGAGGCCGGATACCGGGGCGTACGGCTGATGAAAGAGCATGTGGCCCGGACGCTGATCCCCGGCGTGGTCTCCGGCATCGGCGGCTTCGGCGGGCTCTTTGCCCCGGATCTCACCGGCATGAAAGAGCCGGTGCTGGTCTCCGGCACCGACGGCGTAGGCACCAAGCTGCGCATCGCCCAGCTTCTGGACAGCCACGATACCATCGGCATCGACTGCGTGGCCATGTGCGTCAACGACATCGTCTGCTGCGGGGCCCGCCCGCTGTTTTTTCTGGATTACATCGCCATCGGCAAAAACGTGCCGGAGAAGGTGGCGGCCATCGTCTCCGGGGTGGCGGAGGGCTGCGTCCGCTCCGGCTGTGCCCTCATCGGCGGGGAGACCGCCGAGCACCCCGGCGTAATGCCCCCGGAGGACTACGACATCGCCGGTTTTGCCGTGGGGATCGTGGACCGGGCGAAGATCATCGACGGTAGCCGCGTCCGGGAGGGCGACGCCCTGATCGGCCTCACCTCCTCCGGTGTCCACTCCAACGGCTTTTCCCTGGTGCGCAAGGTCTTCGACATCGAGCACGCCGATCTCACCGCCCCCCTGGACGAGCTGGAGGGCAAATCCCTGGGCGAGGTGCTGCTGGCCCCCACCAAAATCTATGTGAAGGCCGTCCTGTCCCTGCTGGAGGGCAGCGTGGAGCTCCACGGCGCCAGCCACATCACCGGCGGAGGCTTTTTTGAGAACATCCCCCGGATGCTGCCGCCTGGTCTGGGCGCAAGGATCTCTCCGGACACAATTGCAAAGCCGTCGGTCTTTGACCTGATTCAAAAGCGGGGGAACATCCCGGAACGGGACATGTACAACACCTTCAACATGGGCCTGGGGATGGTGCTGGCGGTGCCCGCGGAGCAGACGGAACAGGCCCTGAGGCTGCTGGCGCAGGCGGGGGAACAGGGCGCGGCCCGTGTCGGTTCCGTGGTCAGCTCCGCCTGCGGCGTGGAGTTTGGCGCCCTATGAAAAAGATGCGAATCGCCGTGCTGGTCTCCGGCGGCGGAACCAATCTGGAGGCCCTGCTGAATGCCCAGGAGTCGGGGAGTCTCCCCCACGGGGAGATCGTGCTGGTCTGTGCCAGCAGCGAGGGGGCATACGCCCTGGAGCGGGCCAAAAGCCACGGCGTCCCCGCCACCGTGGTCTCCCGGAAGGCCATGAGCCAATCCGCCTTTGAAACGGCCCTCACCATCAAGCTGACGGCCTACCGGGTGGACGTCGTCATCCTGGCCGGGTTCTTGTCCATCCTGTCGGAGAATTTCGTAAAACGCTGGCCGGACCGCATCCTCAACGTCCACCCCTCCCTGATCCCCTCCTTCTGCGGCCAGGGCTTTTACGGCCTGCGGGTCCACCAGGCGGCGTTGGAGCGGGGGGTGAAGATCACCGGGGCCACGGTACACCTGGTGAATGAAATCCCCGACGGCGGGCGCATATTGCTGCAAAAGGCGGTGGAGGTCCTGCCCGGTGACACGCCGGAGACGCTCCAGCGCCGGGTGATGGAGCAGGCGGAGTGGGTCCTCCTGCCCCGGGCGGCGGAGATGGTGTGCCGGGAACTGGCGGAAAAAGAGGAATCCTAAAAGGCGAACGGCTTTTCAGTTTTCATACCGGAACTTGTTAAAGAGCTTGAAACCCTCTTTGCAGCGCCGAAGGCGCTGCAAGCTCCTGGGGACGAATTTTACGCTGTCTGGATGTAAAATCGAAATGCATTTATGCGTTTCGATTCCCGATAAATCAGAGAGGAGTGGAGCCGTGAAACGCGGACTTGGCAGTGCCTCCTAAAAAATTAAACTTTTTTAGGAGGCTGTTATGTATTTTCAAAAACTGGATATGGAGACCTGGGAACGGGCTCCCATTTACCGGCATTTCATTGATGATCTCCGCTGTGTCATGAGCCTGACGGCGGAGATCGATGTCACCGAATTTCTGCGGGCGCTTCGGGGACGGGGATACCGCTTCTATCCCTCCATGATCTGGGTGGTCAGTGCCGCCGTAAACTGCCGGGAGGCGCTGCGGATGGGACGTGACGGAAACGGTGAACCGGGGATCTGGGACGCCGTATCCCCTTACTACGCGCACTTCCATCAGACGGACCGGCGCTTTTCCAAGCTCGTAACCCAATATGACCCGGATCTTCAGACCTTTCACCGCCGGTATCTGGAGGACCGGTCCCGTCTGGAAAACTGCCGGGGCTTTGACCAAAGGGACATCCCGCCCAATATTTTTGATGTCTCCTGCCTGCCCTGGATCCATTATAAAAGTTTTGACATGCACATTTTTGACTCCGGCACCTGGCTGGCCCCGGTGGTCACCTGGGGCCGCTGTGCGGAGGACCGGGACGGCAGAATTACCCTGCCCCTCTCCCTGAATCTCCATCACGCCGCCGGAGACGGCTATCACCTCTGCCGGTTCTTCTCTGACGTGGAGGAGTGGATGAAACGAATTGACTGAAAAGGAGCGAAACATGACGGAACTGGAACTGAAATACGGCTGCAACCCCAACCAGAAGCCCTCCCGCATCTTTATGCGTGACGGCTCTGACCTGCCCGTCACCGTGCTTAACGGCAGGCCGGGCTACATCAACTTTCTGGACGCCCTGAACGCCTGGCAGCTGGCCCGGGAGCTAAAGGAGGCCACCGGCCTCCCCGCCGCCGCCAGCTTCAAGCACGTCTCCCCCGCCGGGGCCGCCGTGGGCCTGCCCCTCAGTGAGACAGACAAAAAAATCTATTTTGTGGAGACGGGGCGGGACCTCTCCCCCATTGCCTGCGCCTACATCCGGGCAAGGGGCGCGGATCGCCTCTGCTCCTACGGCGACTGGGCTGCCCTCTCCGACGTCTGCGACGCGGACACCGCCCGGTATCTCAAGGCGGAGGTCTCCGACGGCATCATCGCCCCGGGCTACACGGATGAAGCCCTGGAGATTCTGAAAACCAAGAAGAAGGGCGGCTACAACGTCGTCCGGATTGACCCGGGCTATGTGCCCGACCCCGTTGAGTATAAGGACGTGTTCGGCGTCACCTTCCAGCAGGGGCGGAACGGATATAAAATCGACAAAACTCTGCTGACCGACATCGTGACGAAGAGCCGCAGCCTGCCGGAGGCAGCAAAAACCGACATGGTCGTGGCCCTGATTACCCTGAAATACACTCAGTCCAACTCCGTGTGCTACGTGAGGGACGGCCAGGCCATCGGCGTGGGCGCCGGCCAGCAGAGCCGTATCCACTGCACCCGTCTGGCGGGCACCAAGGCCGACAGCTGGTATCTCCGCCAGCACCCCAAGGTGCTCTCCCTGCCCTTTGTGAAAGACATCCGCCGCCCGGACCGGGACAACGCCATCGACTGCTACCTCTCCGAGGAGGAATCCCGGTGGCTGCTGGCGGACGGCGCGTGGCAGGGCGTTTTCCAATCCCGCCCCGCCCCCCTGACCGCAGAGGAGAAGCGGGACTGGCTCTCCCGGCTCACCGGCGTCACCTGCGGATCCGACGCCTTCTTCCCCTTCGGCGACAACGTGGAGCGGGCCCGCAGGAGCGGCGTCCAATACATTGTCCAGCCCGGCGGATCCATCCGAGACGACAACGTCATTGAAACCGCCGACAAGTACGGCATGACCATGTGCTTTACCGGCATGCGGCTGTTCCACCACTAACTCGTCGCAAGCTCCATATCCCTCGCTTTTGGCTAAGGCCAAAAGCTCCCTCATTCCGCTGCTCCTCGTTTTCCTCCGCAAACGCTGCGCTGGTTTGCGGAGGACGGCCAGGGGCTTATGCGCAAGCTCCATATCCCTCGCTTTTGGCTAATGCCAAAAGCTCCCTCATTCCGCTGCTCCTCGTTTTCCTCCGCAAACGCTGCGCTGGTTTGCGGAGGACGTCCAGGGGCTTATGCGCAAGCTCCATATCCCTCGCTTTTGGCTAATGCCAAAAGCTCCCTTATTCCGCTGCTCCTCGTTTTCCTCCGCAAACGCTGCGCCGGTTTGCAGAGGACGTCCAGGGACGCGGCGAAAATAGTCAACTTTTACTTGCCTTCGGCAAAATTCTTTGCAAGGAGGACTTCGGCCATATGAATCTTCTCGTCGTCGGCGGCGGAGGCCGAGAGCACGCCATCATTAAAAAGCTGAGGGAAAACCCGTCGGTTAAAACCATCTATGCCCTCCCCGGCAACGGCGGCATTGCCGCCGACGCGGTATGCGTCCCGGAGATCGGTGCAAAGGACATTGACAAAATCGTGGATTTCGCCAGGGCCCGCCGGGTCGATTTCGCCGTGGTCGCCCCGGACGACCCCCTGGCCCTGGGGTGCGTGGACCGGCTCCACGAGGCGGGCATCCCCTGCTTCGGCCCGGACGCCAGGGCCGCCTGCATTGAGGCCAGCAAGGTCTTCTCCAAAAACCTGATGAAAAAATACGGCATTCCAACAGCGGAGTACGCGGTCTTTGACGATCCCTCCAAAGCCCTTGCCCATCTGCAAAGCGGTGTCTCCTTCCCCATCGTGATAAAGGCCGACGGTCTGGCCCTGGGCAAGGGCGTGCTGATCCCCCAAACCCTCCGGGAGGCGGAGGCCGCCGTGAAAACCATCATGGAGGACCGGGCCTTCGGCGACTCCGGCAGGGAGATCGTCATCGAGGAGTTTCTGACCGGGCCGGAGGTCAGCGTCCTGGCCTTTACCGACGGTACCGCCATCCGGCCCATGGTGTCCTCCATGGATCACAAGCGGGCCGGGGACGGGGATACCGGCCTCAATACCGGCGGCATGGGCACCGTGGCCCCCAACCCCTATTACACCCCGGAGATCGCGGCGGAGTGCATGGAAAAAATCTTCCTGCCCACCCTGGCCGCCATGCGCACAGAGGGCCGCCCCTTCAAGGGCTGCCTTTACTTCGGCCTGATGCTCACCCCCGCGGGCCCAAAGGTCATTGAGTACAACTGCCGCTTCGGCGACCCGGAGACCCAGGTGGTGCTGCCCCTGCTGAAAACCGATCTTCTGACCATTATGGAAGCCGTGGAAAACGAAACCCTGGGCTCGCTGGAGGTGGAGTGGCGGGACGGCGCCGCCGCCTGTGTCATCCTGGCTTCCGGCGGCTATCCGGAACACTACGAAAAGGGCAAGGCCATCACCGTGCCGGAAAGCCTCCCGGAAAATATCACCATCTACCACGCCGGGGACAGGCGGACGGAGGACGGCGCCCTGTCCACCTGCGGGGGACGGGTTCTGGGCGTCACCGCCGTCGCCCCCACGCTGAGAGGGGCTCTTGCGGACGCCTATGCCGCCGCGGGATCCGTGGAATTTGAGGGAAAATATCTGCGCACGGACATCGGCAGACGGGCCCTGTGCGCTTTGGAGGGTCGGTAAATGGTAAGACGGGTCTATGTGGAGAAGAAGCCCCCTCTGCGGCAGGAGGCCGCCGCACTGTTCCGTGAACTGCGCACGGTGCTGGGCATCCGGGAGCTGACAGGCCTGCGGCTCATCAACCGCTATGACGCAGAGGGGCTGGAGGAGGAGGTCTTCCGGCAGGCCGTACGGTCCGTTTTCTCCGAGCCCCAGGTGGATGATACCGCCGAGGCCCTTCCCCCGGGGGACTGGGCCGTTTTTGCGGCAGAACCCCTTCCGGGGCAGTTCGACCAGCGGGCGGACTCCGCCGCCCAGTGCATACAGCTTCTGACGGGCGGGGAGCGCCCCCTCATCGCCTGCGCCAAGGTGTACCTGCTGTCCGGGTCCCTGACCCCGGAGCAGACGGCCCGGATCAAGCACTATCTCATCAATCCGGTGGAGAGCCGGGAGGCCTCCCTGGAAAAGCCTGACACCCTGGTTCAGGAACACCCTGTCCCCGGCCCGGTGGAGGCCGTCCAGGGCTTTACCGCCATGGACCGGGCCGCCCTGTCCGCCCTGCTGGACAATCTGGGCCTTGCCATGGACCCGGACGACCTGGAATTCCTCCAGGCCTATTTCCGGGACACGGAGCGCCGGGAACCCACCATCACAGAGATCCGGGTGGTGGACACCTACTGGTCCGACCACTGCCGCCACACCACCTTCTCCACCCGTCTGGAGAACATAGACATTCAAAACCCCGCCGTCAGGGACGCCTATGCCCGGTATCTGGCCGCCCGTGAGGAGGTCTACGGCAAAGAGCAGGCAGCACGGCGGCCCCAGACCCTGATGGACATTGCCACCATCGGCGCAAAAGTCCTCAAACGCCGGGGTCTCCTGTCGGAGCTGGACGAGAGCGAGGAGATCAACGCCTGCTCCGTCCACGTTCCCGCCCTGGTGGACGGGGAGGAACAGGACTGGCTCCTCATGTTTAAAAATGAGACCCACAACCACCCCACGGAGATCGAGCCCTTCGGCGGGGCCGCCACCTGCATCGGCGGGTGCATCCGGGACCCCCTGTCCGGCCGGGCCTATGTCCACCAGGCCATGCGCTTCACCGGGGCGGGCGACCCCCGCACGCCGTTTGACCAGACGCCGGAGGGCAAGCTCCCCCAGCGGAAACTCTGCCAGACCGCCGCGGCCGGCTACTCCTCCTACGGCAACCAGATTGGCCTTGCCACAGGGCATATCGCCGAAGTCTACCACCCCGGCTACGTGGCCAAGCGGTTGGAGTGCGGCGCGGTGGTGGGGGCGGCCCCGGCAAAAAATGTCCGGCGGGAACCGCCCGTTCCCGGCGACGTGGTCATCCTCCTGGGCGGCCGCACAGGGAGGGACGGCATCGGCGGGGCCACGGGCTCCTCCAAGAGCCACGACAAAAAGTCCCTCCAGACCATGGCCAGCGAGGTTCAAAAGGGCAATGCCCCGGAGGAGCGGAAAATCCAGCGGCTGTTCCGGGACGGAGATGTAACCCGCCTCATTAAGCGGTGCAACGACTTCGGCGCAGGCGGGGTATCCGTGGCCATCGGCGAACTGGCAGACGGGCTGACGATTGACCTGGATGCCGTGCGCAGGAAATACGACGGGCTGGACGGCACGGAGCTGGCCATCTCCGAGAGCCAGGAGCGCATGGCCGTGGTGGTGGCCCCCGAGGACGCCGCCGCCTTCATCGCCGCCGCAGAGAGGGAAAACCTGGAGGCCTATCAGGTGGCCATCGTGACAGAGTCCCCCCGCATGGTGATGAGGTGGCGGGGCCAGACCATCGCCGACCTCAGCCGGGAATTTCTGAATACCAACGGCGCAGTAAAACGCACCTCCCTCGCTGTGCCGGGAGTCCCCCAATGCCCGCCCTCCGGCAGCGGCAGCCTGCGGGAGATTGCCGCAAGCCTGCAATCCGCCTCCCGCCGGGGCCTTGCAGAGCGGTTTGACGGCACTATCGGCGCAGGCTCTCTCCTCATGCCCTTCGGCGGCAGGCACCAGGCCACACCCGCCCAGGTCATGGCGGCGCTGCTGCCGGTGCCGCCAGGCCAGGAGACCGACCAGGCCAGCGTCATGGCCTGGGGCTGTGACCCAGAGATGATGAGCCGCGACCCCTACGCCGGGGCCAGGGCTGGTGTCACGGTCTCCCTCGCCAAGCTGGTGGCCGCCGGCGGAGACTACAAAAAAGCATACTTGACTTTGCAGGAGTTTTTTGAGAAACTACAGGATAACCCCGTGCGCTGGGGCAAGCCCTTCGCCGCCCTTCTGGGGGCCCTGGATGCCCAGCTGGAATACGGCTGTGCGGCCATTGGCGGCAAAGACTCCATGTCCGGTTCCTTTCTGGACATGGACGTGCCCCCCACGCTGATCTCCTTTGCCATCGCCCCTGTTCAGGCCGGCGAGGTCATCACCCCGGAGTTCAAGGAACCGGGGCACCCGGTGTACTGTTTCAGCGGCGGCAGCCCGGAAAGCCAGAGGGATGCCTGGGAGTCATTCCACCACCTGGCCCAATCCGGCAAGGTCAGATCCGCATGGGCAGTGGAGCACAGCGTGGCCGAAGGCGTGATGAAGATGTCCTTCGGCAACCGCGTGGGTTTCCAATCCGACCCCAGCGCCGCCCTGAAGTGGTACTGTCCCTCCCAGGGCACCGTTGTAGCGGAGCTGACAGAGGACGTAAGTCTCCCCTGTGCCAGGCGGATCGGCGTCACCGCGGCGGAACCGGCAATTACAATTGGTAATGACCATGCGGCAATCAACGAATTGTTATCTGCAAATGAGGCGGTTCTCGCGGACGTATACCCCACCCGCACCGCTATGGAGGGAGAGGTCCCTGTGCTGAAGGCCCCCTCCCTCACCCGGGCCGTCCCCAGGGCGGGCACGGCAGCCCCCAGGGTTCTGATCCCCGTATTCCCCGGCACCAACTGCGAATACGACAGCGCCCGGGCTGTCCTCCGCGCGGGATTGGAGGCAGAGACCCTCGTAATCCGCAACCTGACGCCGGAGGCCCTGCTCTCCTCCGCCCGGGAATTGGAGGGCGCAATCCGCCGCTCCCAAATCCTCTTTCTGCCCGGCGGCTTCTCCGGCGGCGACGAACCCGACGGCTCCGCCAAGTTCATCGTCTCCTTCCTCCGCAGCCCTCGCCTGGCAGACGCCATTCACGACCTTCTCCAAAACCGGGACGGTCTGATGCTGGGCGTGTGCAACGGCTTTCAGGCCCTGATCAAGCTGGGGCTGGTCCCCTATGGGAAAATTGTCGACACGGACGATACCTGCCCCACCCTCATCTGCAATGCCATCGGGCGGCACCAGTCCAGGATTGTCCGCACCCGGATTGCCTCCAACCGCTCCCCCTGGCTCAGCCGGGCCAGCGTGGGCGATGTGGTCAGTGTTCCTGTCTCCCACGGCGAGGGTCGCTTCCTCTGCCCGCCGGAGCTGCTGCAAAAGCTGGCGGAGAACGGCCAGATTGCCACCCAGTACGCAGATCTTTCCGGCATGCCCACCATGGACCCGGACTTCAATCCCAACGGCTCCGCCTGGGCAGTGGAGGGCATCACCTCCCCGGACGGACGGATCCTGGGCAAGATGGGCCACAGCGAGCGGGTGGGCCCGAACCTGTACAAAAACGTACCCGGCCGCTATGACCTGGGCCTGTTCGAGGCCGCGAAGGACTACTTCAGCCTGTAGCGTCCAAAACCCGAAAACGGGAGCCGAATGCTGCGTTCCGGCTCCCGATTTTCCAAATCTCTATCCCTTTTAACTTTTGTGCTGGATAAACGTCTATAAAATTTTCTATTCGTTGAAATGACCGGATAAGCAGTCATCCACAGCAGACAACTGCCCGGCCGTTTTGAACGGCTGCAGCATCACTGTGATTCTGATAAATTTATTATTTTTCCTCCTTATCCGGCCTTTTCCATCGCAAATCTCCCTCTGCAAGCTCCGATTTGATGCTTAGTGTATCATGGCCCATTACTCCAATCTGTGATTCGTGAAAGCCCAGAGTCTCAGATCAACAACACCAAAGGTAAAAGGGACAAATTTTTTAAAGAAAGGGGCGTCCTCATGGCATATTTCTTCAAAGAGCCCTCCCGCACGTTCAGCGAATACCTGCTGGTCCCCGGCTACTCCTCTTCGGAGTGCATCCCCGCCAACGTCTCCCTCCAGACCCCGGTGGTAAAGTTCAGGCGCGGCGAGACGTGCCCCCTTACCATGAACGTACCCATGGTCTCCGCCGTAATGCAGGCCGTCTCCGGCGAGAAGATGGGCGTAGGGCTGGCCCGCGAGGGCGGCATCGCCTTCATCTTCGTCTCCCAGCCCGTGGAGCAGCAGGCGGAGATGGTCCGAAGGGTAAAAAACTACAAGGCCGGCTTTGTCTCCAGTGACTCCAACCTCCGCGCCACCGATACCCTGGCGGATGTGCTGGCGCTGAAAGAGCGCACCGGCCACTCCACCATGGCCGTCACCGAGGACGGCACGGCGGAGGGAAGGCTGGTGGGCCTTGTCACCAGCCGGGACTACCGGGTAAGCCGCATGGATCCCGCCACGCCGGTGACGGAGTTCATGACCCCCTTTGACAAGCTGGTATATGCCCCGGAGGGCACCAGCCTGAAAGAGGCCAACGACATCATCTGGGACCGCAAGCTCAACGCCCTGCCCATCGTGTCCGCCGACCAGCGGCTGGTGAGCTTTGTCTTTCGCAAGGACTACGACTCCCACAAGGGCAATCCCCTGGAGCTGCTGGACAGCCAGAAACGCTATGTAGTCGGCGCCGGCATCAACACCCGGGACTATGAGACCCGGGTACCCGCCCTGGTGGACGCCGGGGCCGACGTGCTGGTCATCGACTCCTCCGAGGGCTACTCCGAGTGGCAGGCCCGGACTCTGAAATGGATCCGGGACCGCTACGGCGACAGCGTAAAAGTGGGTGCAGGCAACGTGGTGGACGGCGAGGGATTCCGTTTCCTGGCGGACGCCGGGGCGGACTTCGTGAAGATCGGCATCGGCGGCGGCTCCATCTGCATCACCCGGGAGACCAAGGGCATCGGCCGGGGCCAGGCCACGGCGGTGATCGACGTGGCGGCTGAGCGGGACAGGTACTTTGAAGAGACCGGCATCTACGTCCCCATCTGCGCCGACGGCGGCATCGTCCAGGACTACCACATCACCCTGGCGCTGGCCATGGGCGCGGACTTCTGTATGCTGGGCCGGTACTTCTCCCGGTTTGACGAGAGCCCCACCAGCAAGATCCTCATCGGCGGCAGCTATATGAAGGAGTACTGGGGCGAGGGCAGCGCCCGGGCCCGGAACTGGCAGCGCTACGACCTGGGCGGCGCGTCCAAGCTCTCTTTTGAGGAGGGGGTGGACTCCTACGTCCCCTACGCGGGAGCGCTGTCCGACGGTATGGCGACAACGCTGGCCAAGGTGCGCTCCACCATGTGCAACTGCGGGGCGCTGACCATTCCCGAGCTGCGGGAAAAGGCCAAGCTGACACTGGTGAGCTCCGTCTCCATCGTGGAGGGCGGGGCCCATGACGTGCTTTTGAAGGATACCACCAACTCCGGCGGGCGGAGTTGAGATCACAGCAGCTGCTGTGGGGGGTGCTTATCCCTGGCGGACCCCCGGCCTCGGGCCGGGGACGGGGGATTTGCACCCCCCATTCTCTTTTCTCCACACGCGGAGAAAAGAGAATGGGGGTGCAGCCCCAGACACGCCGGACCCCGGCGTGTCGTCGTCCCGCCCCCGTGGGGCGGATTTCGCCAGGAATCAAATCCCCCGCCCCGGAGGGGCTCAAATCGTAAGAATTTCGTAAGATTTTCATCGACTAATTTGTAAGAATCAGGTGGTATGCTCCTCCGAAAAGGAGGTATCCCCATGAACTACAAACACCTGAAAATCCTGGCAGTCCTCTGTATGGCCTTCGACCATGTGACCCGCATCTTTCCACTGTACCGGATATTCATCCCCCTGGCGGACCGGCTCTACACCGCCGGCCACGACGCCGCCGGAGACTGGCTTCTGGAGGACCTGACCTCTTACCTGATGCTTATCGGCCGACTGGCCGCCCCCATCTTCCTCTTCTGCGTGGCCCAGGGCCTCCTCCACACCCGCGACATAAACCATTATATCCGCCGGATTCTGCTGACAGCGGTCATCGCCCAGCTCCCCTACGCCCTCTTCGACCTGGCAGAGTACCGTGTCCTGGGTATTGCGGAGAACTGGCGCTGGCAGGAGGTGGGGCTGAACATCTGCTTCACCCTGGCCCTGGGTCTGGCGGCCCTGGCGGTGTACCGCCGCCTGGCGGAGGGAGGCCATCCTCTCTCCTGGGTGCCGGTGTGCGCCGCCGCCACCGCCCTCGCCACCCTCCTCCATATGGAGGGCGGCAGGGGCTACATCCTGCTGATCTTCACCTTCTACCTGACCCGGAACCTCCCCCGCCGGCAACGGGCGCTGTGGTTCCTGCCGGCGGTGATCCTCTCCCGCTGGGGGCTGGTGCAGTGGATGCTGGAGGACTTTACCGCCGGACCCATCCGCAACTTCCTTCTGAACACCGGTGGAAACTACCTGGGGATGCTGGCAACTCTGGCCTATACCGGAGAAAAGGGAGACGCCGGGCGGGGCTTCCAGCGCCTTTGCTACGCCTTCTACCCCGCCCACTTCGTCCTGCTGTCTCTCGCCGGGTTTCTCCAACCCTCTCTATTAGGGTAAATCCGCACCCACCTGCCCTGCAAAGAGGTATCATGATACAAAAGCGGACTCGCTGGGGGCGAGTCCGCTTTTGTATGTAAAATGTCATCATGTCCCCCTGTTTTGCCGTTCTCTCCGGCAATTTTAATGTCCTCTTTTACTCCATGACCACATCCACCGTCTCCACGCCGCAGTGGTCAAACAGGGCCAGCGCCTCCCGCCCGATCCGCTCGCCGGAGACGGCGACGGGAATGGCCGGAGGACAGCCTACGGTAGGGGTGCCGCAGATGCGGCCCAGGCTCTCTCCTGCCGGAACCCTCTCCCGGGGGGCAAACAGGGCCTCCCGGGGCGACATCACCCGCTCCCCCCTGGCCAACGGCAGGGCGGTACGGGGCAGGGCGGGGCGGCTGTTTCTCCCCAGGGCCCGGCGTATCCGCTTCAGATCCTCCGGCGGATTCTCCGGCGTGGCCATCAGCACCACATAGTCCCTGTCAGCGTACTCACCCTCCACTCCGCCCCGGCGCAGCATCTCCGCCAGCTCAGGGCCGGCGATGCCGGAGGCCGCCGCATCCAGCGTCAGCCGCAGGGGATCCGAAGGGACGACGGCCCAGCCGTTCTGCGCCAAACGAGTTTTCAAACCGTCCAGCTCCGACACACATTCTCCCAGCCGGGCAGGATATCCCTCCGCCAGATAGCGGCAGCACAGATCCAACGACGCCAGCGTCAGGTAGGACGGACTGGTGGACCCAAACATGGCCAGGGCGTCCCTGGCGCTCTCCACAAAGCCCGCCGGAGCATGTTCTCCGATATGCAGATACGCTCCCCCGGTGAGGACGGGCAGCGTCTTGTGGGCGGAGTCGCAGCAGACGTCCGCCCCCAAGTCCAGCGGATGAGCCGGCGCGGAGAGAAAATGCCGGTAGGCCCCGTGGGCGTTATCCACCGCCAGCACTGTGCCCCGGGCATGGCACACCTCCGCCAGGCCCCTGATATCCGCCACACCCCCCAGATAGTCCGGGCTGGTGACGTAGACGGCGGCGGGGGGCCTCTCCATGGCCGCCAGCACCCGGTCTACCCCCTCCGCCGTGACGGGGCAGGCGCACAGGGAGCCCGTCCCCCCCTCCGGCCACAGCCAGGCAGTTTCAAACCCCAGCAGGGCGGCGGCATACACAAAGGATCTGTGGACGTTCCGGGCGGCGGCAATCACCGGAGCCGTCCCCCGGGGGCGGCGGGCAAGGCACAGGTACAGCATCGCCCTGACGCACTGGCTGGAGCCCTCCGTGGCGTAGCAGGTCCGGGCGGAGCCGAACAGGGCGGCGGCGTTGGCCTCGCTCCGGGCAATAATCCCCGCGGCCTCATACAGGGCGTCCGCCCCGCAGACCTCCGTAATGTCCAGCATCTCGCAGCCCAAAAAGGGCCGTCCCTTGTGCCCGGGCATGTGCAGACGGCTGGCGCCGCCTCTTGCGTAGGCACGGACGAAATCCGCAATGGGCGTGTCCATCTATGCGCCCTCTCCGGCGTCCTCCGCCCGGGGGACTGCCTCTGCCGCCTTGAGCATAATGGCGCATTCCATGCGCTTGCGGAACAGCTCGCATCCGGCCTCATACACCCCACGGATGGAGCCGGCTGCGTGGTAGGCGTTGGCGGCGCAGCCGCCGGAGCAGTAAAATCTGGCCCAGCAGTCCTTGCAGTCCGGGCGGGCATAGGCATTGCAGGCGCGGAACTCCTCCTGCAGCGCCGTGTTTGTGACGCCGTCCCAGATGTTGCCCAGCCTGCAGGACTCCTCCCCCACAAACTGGTGGCAGGGATACAGATCCCCCCAGGGCGTTACCGCCATATACTCCGTGCCGGATCCGCAGCCGGAGATGCGCTTGTAGACGCAGGGCCCGTTCTCCAGATCCAGCATGTAGTGATAGAAGGTGATGGGCCGCCCCGCCCGCCGCCGGCGGAGCATGTCCTTCGCCAGAATCTCATACTGCTCCTTGACAATCTCCAGATCCTCCGCCGTGAGCGCCGCCGGGTCGCCGGGGGCGCAGACCACCGGCTCCATGCTCAGCTCCGTAAAGCCCAGGTCTGCCATGTGGAACACGTCGCTGGTAAAATCCGGGTTGCGGTGGGTAAAAGTGCCCCTTATGTAGTAGCTCTTCCCGCCCCGGGCCCTCACCAACTCCTGGAATTTGGGCACGATGCGGTCATAGCTGCCGTTCCCGGCACAGTCCACCCGCAGCGCGTCGTGAATCTCCTTTCGCCCGTCCAGAGAGAGCACCACATTATCCATCTCCCGGTTGGCAAAGTCGATCACATCCTCGTCAATCAGCATTCCGTTGGTGGTCAGTGTAAAGCGAAAATGCTTGCCGCGATCCCCCTCCACACTCCGGGCATAGGCCACCAGCCGCTTCACCACGTCCCAATTCATCAGCGGCTCGCCGCCGAAGAAATCCACCTCCAGGTTCCGCCGGGAGCCGGAGTGCTCAATCAGGAAGTCCAGAGCCCGCTTCCCGGTCTCGAAGCTCATCAGGGCCCGATCCCCGTGATACTTGCCCTGGCTGGCAAAGCAGTAGGCACAGCTGAGATTGCAGGTATGGGCCACGTGCAGGCACAGGGCCTTCACCACGTCCCCGGAACGCTCCTTAAACGTTCCCGCCAGGGGCGCGAAGGTATCCGGCGAAAAGAGCTTTCCGCCGTCTTTCAGGCTTTGGACGTCGGCAATGCACGCCCGCAGCTCCTCCTCCGTCACATCGGGCCGCTCCGCGTACTTTTCCATAAGCTCCCGGACAATCGCCTCCGGGCTGCGGGTTTCAAACAGGGCGATGACGTCATAGGCCACCTCGTCCACCACATGGACGGCGCCGGAGCAGGTGTCCAGGACGATGCAGTAGCCGTTGAGCTTGTATTGATGTACCATGTTAACCTCCATTGAATGGACAATGGACAGTGGACAATGGATAATGTCGGTGTCCGGCTCCGCCGGACGGATTTTAATTCATTTGCCTTCGGCAAATACCTTCATTGTCCATTGTCCATTATCCATTGTCCATTATCCATTGTCCATTGTTTTTTCGTCTATTGAAAAACGCCGCCTCCCGGCGGCGTCTCTCACTCGGCACTCACTTGTTCTCGCACTTCTGGTTGGCCACGCCGCAGCTGGTCTTGCAGGCGGACTGGCAGGAGGTCTGGCACTCACCGCAGCCGCCCTTTTTGGCGCTCTCGCACAGGCTGCGGGTCTCAAGGGTCTTGATTCTTTCCATAGGTATTCTCCCATCACTTGTCAGATTTCAACTCTCCGCCCGCAAAGAGCGGATTTTTAACAGGGAAAAGTATACCATACCGCCCCTTCAAAGTCAAGGTTAACCGCCAAAAGCCGGCAAACGCCGCCAAAAATCCACGTCAAATTTCTCCCTCCCGTCAAAAATGGGGAAAGTGCTAAAATTTTTGTTGTATTAGCCCGGTGAATGTTGTATAATTCACATATTAGCGATCCCGGTCAACCGCCGGATGGAAGCTTGCTGCGGCCCCGCGCCGCCGCGTGGAGCCGGGAGGATACAACATAAGGAGTGGAAACGATCATGAGCTATTCTGTACAGAACATCCGCAACGTCTGCCTGCTGGGTCACAGCGGCAGCGGCAAGACCGCCCTGGCCGAGAGCCTGCTCTACATGACCGGCGCAATCGACCGCATGGGCCGCGCAGCGGATGGCAACACCGTCTGCGACTATGACCCCGAGGAGACCAAGCGCCAGATCTCCCTCTCCACGGCCGTGGCCCCTCTGGAGTACAAGGGCTGCCGCATCAACATTCTGGACACCCCCGGCGCTTTCGATTTCTCCGGCGAGGTGATGGAGGCTCTGCGGGCCGCCGACGCCGCCGTCATCGTCTGCTCTGCCAAAGACGGCATATCCGTGGGTCTGGAGAAGGCGTGGAAATACTGCGAGGAGCGGAATATGCCCCGTTTTATCTATATCTCCAAAACCGACGAGGAGAACAGCGACTACAACGCCACCTTTGAGGCGCTGCGGGAGCGCTTTGGAAAGAAGATCGCCCCCATCGTGGTGCCCATCTGGGACGGCAGCAAGAAAGTGACCGGCATCATCGACGTGCTGAACAAGCGGGCCTATGAGATGCAGAACCTCAAACGGGCGGAAATCGCCTTGCCCGCCGACAAGGAGGACGTCGTCACCGAGTTCAACGACGCCCTCAAAGAGTCCGTGGCCGAGACCAGCGAGGACTTTATGGAGAAATTCTTCGGCGGCGAGGATTTCACCTACGCCGAGATGATCCAGGGCCTGCGCCAGGGCGTGCGGGATCTGAGCCTGTTCCCTGTGCTGTGCGGCTCCGCCGTCAGTTGCCTGGGCAGCCTTATGCTGATGGACAACATCGTGGACCTGCTGCCCAATCCCGCCGAGGGCAACTACCACAAGGCCACCAGGTCCGACGGTGAGAGCGAGGAGTTTGTGGTCTCCCCCGGCGGCGTGCCCACTGCCTTTGTGTTCAAAACCGTCTCCGACCAGTACGGTAAGTTCTCCCTGGTCAAGGTGCTCTCCGGCTCCATTACCCCGGACATGCCCATGGTCAACGCCCGCACCGGCGAGAAGGTGAAGCTGGGCCGCCTCTACACCATGCGGGGCAAAAAAACCGCCGAGGTCAAGGAGCTGACCTGCGGCGACATCGGCGCCATCGCCAAGATGGACATCAAAACCGGCGACACCCTCTGCGACGAGCGCAAGGTGGTCAGCCTCAAGCCCATCCCCTTTGCCGAGCCCTGCTACTCCGTGGCCATCGTGCCCAAAACCCGGGGCCAGGAGGACAAAATCGCCCAGGGCCTGGGCCGCCTCAATGAGGAGGATCCCTCCTTCTCCGTCAACAACAACGCCGAGACCCATCAGATGGTCCTCTCCGGCGCCGGCGACATGCAGGTGGATGTGCTGGTCAGCAAGCTCAAAACCCGCTTTAACGTGGAGGCGGAGCTGAAGGCCACCCGCGTCCCCTACCGGGAGAAGATCCGCAAGACCGTGCAGAAGCAGGGCCGCCACAAGAAGCAGACCGGCGGCAGCGGTCAGTTCGGCGACGTCTGGATCCGCTTTGAGCCCAACCCGGAGGAAGAGGATATGGTCTTTGCCGAGGAGGTCTTCGGCGGCTCCGTGCCCAAGAACTACTTCCCTGCGGTTGAAAAAGGCCTGCGTGAGGCCTGCGTCCACGGCCCCCTGGCCGGCTATCCGGTGGTGAATCTCAAGGCCGTGCTGTACGACGGCTCCTACCACCCGGTGGACTCCTCCGAAATCGCCTTTAAGACCGCCGCGCAGCTGGCCTACAAAGCCGCCCTGCCGGAGGCCAACCCCGTGCTTCTGGAGCCCGTGGGAGAGCTGAAGGTCACGGTGCCCGACAGCTACATGGGCGACGTCATCGGCGATCTGAACAAGCGCCGGGGCCGCGTCATGGGGATGGATCCCACCGGCGACGGCAGCCAGGTCATCTCCGCCGAGGTCCCCATGGCCGAAATGGGCTCCTATGCCATCGACCTCCGCTCCATGACTCAGAGCCGGGGCAGCTTCACCTTCCACTTTGTCCGCTATGAGGACTGCCCTCCCGCCGCCCAGGAAAAGGCCATCGCCGAGGCCAAGGCCCTGGCGGAGCAGCAGTAATCAGCAGTCAGTATCATACATGGGGGAGAGGGGCAATGCCCCTCTCCCCCTCAGTCTGTCAAAAAAGCCCACTTGAGCGCCCCCCGGCCTTGGGCCGGGGGCGCTCAGCGGCGGGATCTGATCAAATGTTAAAGCCGAAATCAGACGAACTGAAATAGCATCCAGACGGTGACGCATAGAGGATGAGAAGATAGTCCATGAAATTCAGCGAATCGCGGACCATAGACGCCGCCACTGACTGGCGAGTATCCATCATACTGGAATCCCCCTCATAACTGCTAAATACAAATGTGCTGTTTTTATTGAACGAGGGCGCGTAAATTGTACCTGAGCCCTCGAAGATACGAACAGAATTCACCGTGTCTGATTGATAGAACGTGGAATTGAAGGCATTCCCATTTGGCGTCAGCCATAAAAATGTCGTAAAGGTTGCCCCACTGTAGTACCCGACCATATTCATCAGGCAAATCTGATCAAGTCCGGCGCTGTATATCACCTTGTAGGTCATCACACAGTCCTCTCCGGTAACGGTCTCCTGATAGGCTTTGTCTCCGCTCATGGTCGAATTGCTGTTGTTGACGATCCATTCCGACAGGGCCGAGAACGCGGACGCCTCCTTGTTCTGACGATTCGCCTCCCACTCAGAGAGCTTCGTGGGACGGCCGCTCGTCCTGTGGTAAGTCAGGGCGCCACTGGTGGTGTAGCTGTCCTCGCTCAAAGCCGTAATGGGGCGGGGAGACCAATCGGTATCCAACGCATTATTGATCTCCTGTCTTCCATCGGCGAAATAGGTCTCTTCACGCGCCATGTGAAAACACAGCGAGCCGTTCCCGTCGATGGTGAACGTGCCTGTATATACCAGGATAAACTCCGCGTCCGGACTGCAGTAGTAGGATTCATTATACACGCGGTCGTCTGAGAACTCGAAATAGTCGTATTTGTTAAAGGACATGGAATCCAAGGGCTCCTGTGTCCAGGCTCCCTGGAGAATCTCCTCCGGCCTCTGTGCAGGTGTGGGTCCTGATCGGTTCGGCTCCTCTCGATTGGGCTTCCCGCTCTGAGGGCGCTCCTCATCGATCGCCGCGGGAGTCTCTGGCTCCGTGCCGGATCCGGCGCTGGCGTTCCCGGATGGATCCCCTCTCTCCTGGGCCTCGGGATCTGGGACCTCCTCGATCTCAGCTTCCGCATCCGGCATCGCGGGGCGGTTCACCCAATCCTTCAGCGCTGTTTTTTCAAATCTGGATTCCAGCAAAGCTTCCAGCGTATTCGATGCGATGGCAATGTTGAGATTCTGGCCATAGATGTAGTAGGCACACATGACGCCGATGACCTGACCGTCCGCATTCAACACCGGTCCGCCGCTGTTGCCCTGTGAAATGGCCGCCGTCACCTGGATGATATCATTTTCGTATTCGTCAATATAGCGGGAACCCACGATCCCGTTGGACAGCGTATTGGCCACTCCCAGAGGATAGCCAATGGCATAGACCGCATCGCCCTGCCTGACGACCTCCGAATCACCGATGGTCAGCGGTTCAGCCATCGCTTTTGAATCACAGCTCAGAATCGCCAGATCCGCGATTTCATCATAGGCCAGGATACAGCTGACATCCGTGGACTGCGTTCCGTCAGCAGTCGTTGCCACAATATGACTGGCATCCTGAGCAACATGATAATTCGTGACCAACGTCGTCTGATCGTTGACAAGAAATCCACTGGCCGTGCCAATCAGCTCGTCGTTTTCATCAAGCACCTCTAAGTACAGTACGGAGTTCGCAATTTCGGAAATATCCACATCGGGATTCGGCTGGCGGTTTGTCCGGTCATAGTGGATCCACAGGTAAATGCCCGCCACCATCACAACGATCACGCAGAGAATCACTTTCCAAAGCCACTTGTCCCGTTTTCCCCCCACGGGTACCCCGCTCACCTCAGTTGTCTTTTTGATCGGGCTCCCGGTGGCCGGTGGATGGGCCTCCTCCAGTACCCCCTCTTCGGTCTGCGGTTCCTCACCGGGCCCGGAAATGGATTGCTCCAGGTTGTTGACCGTTTCCTCCAAGGTGCTTTGCGGCGTGTCCGGTGGATGATAGTCAGGTTGCTCCTCTTGAAACACGACGGAAGGCACCTGCTCTTCCGAAAGCTCTGCCGGTACGGCCGACGGAACGACCACGGCGGAGTCCTCCCCAGCGGGCAGAACCGCCTCTTCCAACGTGGAGACCGAATCCTTCAGCGTGGCAGGCTGCTCTGTCGCGGCATCACGGACCCGCCCGCCGCATTCCGGGCAAAAGTTCATGCCGTCCTGAAGCTGCGCTCCGCAGGACGGACAGTATTTGAATTTGCTCAGATCTTCGCCGCAGTATTGGCAGAACCTGCTGTCGGGAGGAATATCTCTTCCGCATTTGCAGCATTTCATAGAATCACCATTCTTTTATAACCTTTGTTCCGCAGGTACTGCAGAATTTGCTGCCTGGGACAAGTTCGCATCCGCAATTCCGGCAAAACTTCACAGGTTCGATATCGGTTTGCTGGGATTCAACCGATACGCTCTGAACGGCTTTGCCCTTTTCCTCTTCCACGGGCAAGTTCTCGTTTTGGGGTTCTTGTAAAACGCATGGAACCGATTGAATGGGCTCTCGCAGCTTTTTTGCTTTAGGGGCCGGTTCAAACAGCAATCTGCGCTTTCCGAAATATACCCAGACCGGCACGAGAACCAAAGCCGAGGTCAGCACGCGACGAAACGCCGCCCACATAGTTTCATACTCCCCGTAATATGTGCACAACACCATTGCGGCTACGCCGTCAAACAACGTAAGAATGAACAACCCATAATAGGCCAGAACCCCTATCCACTTCATACTGCCTAATCCCAAAACAGCTAAAAACGTTAAAACCAAGTTAAGCAGACAATATACAATGGAGTACCCGTCTGTCCCCGAAGTAAGTACGGATATTGCATTTATTAATTGGAGCACAAACCCTAATACCAATGTGACACGCAGAAATTTCAAAAAAGCAAGGGGCGTTCCCTCTATGCGATCATACTTTGGTTGAATACACATATAATCTGTTCTCCATTTATTGTCAGAGTAATCAAACCGGGAGGCGCAAAGAGCCGGTCCCCCGGTCAACTCAAACCAACTCCTGCTATTTTGCTTATTGTAGCATTTCTCCCGGGATAGTGCAATAAAATTGGAGCTTTATTTCACAGTGGCTGAGATCATGCTTCCACGGGCCTTCCGTGGGAATAAATGTTTGAAATATCACATGAGAAGCAAACCTTGCCGCACCGAGCGCCGACCGACTGTAAATCAGCTTCTTACTGTGAGCACAGCGGAATACACCTCGCTATCGCCAAAAAAATCAGCAAGGCCAGTGGCGGATCCGTCCGCCGCTGGCCTTGCGTTCTCCCCACACCCGATTCGGTTCCTCTGACCGCAGTGAGTTCGGGCATTTTGAAGCAGACACCATAGTTGGCAAGCGAGGAGGAGAATGTCCCGATTTCCAAAACGCTCTGCGTTTTGAAAATCTCTCGCTGCGCGAGGCAAACACCTGCTATACAGGCATTTGCGGACATTTGATTCCATTTGAGGCGGGCGCCGCATCTCCGGCCTAAGAGCCGCCCCGCGGGCGATTGGCCTCCGAAACGCGCCTGCGGGCGCAGCCCTCGTGCTCCTCCACGTCGCGGAGAGCGTTTTTTCTATACGGCAGTTTTTTGACAAGCTGTGAGGGAGAGGGGCAATGCCCCTCTCCCCTGCATATCAAAGAAAATCTTCTATGTTGTTGCATTGGCAACTTTCAAAAATCTGCAAGGTCTGATATACTCTCCTTGTCCTAAAGGAAACCTGAAAAAATCGCAAATTTTAAAATATAGGGAGGATTATCTGTTATGAAGAAATGGGTTTGCCAGGTCTGCGGCTATGTGTACGAAGGCGAGAAGGCCCCCGAAAAGTGCCCCCAGTGCGGCGTCGGCCCCGAGAAGTTCAGCGAGCAGAAGGGCGAGATGAGCTGGGCTGCCGAGCACGTGGTGGGCGTGGCCCAGGGCGTTGATCCTGAGATCATCGAGGGTCTGCGGGCCAACTTCTCCGGCGAGTGCACCGAGGTGGGCATGTACCTGGCCATGGCCCGTGTGGCCCATCGGGAGGGCTATCCCGAGATCGGCCTGTACTGGGAGAAGGCCGCCTACGAGGAGGCCGAGCACGCCGCCAAGTTCGCAGAGCTCCTGGGTGAGGTCGTGACCGACTCCACCAAGAAGAACCTGGAGATGCGGGTGGAGGCCGAGAACGGCGCCACTGCCGGCAAGTTCGAGCTGGCCAAGAAGGCCAAGGCCCTGAACCTGGACGCCATCCATGACACCGTCCACGAGATGGCCCGCGACGAGGCCCGTCACGGCAAGGCTTTCAAGGGTCTGCTGGAGCGGTACTTCAAGTAAGCTCAAACGCATTTCTACACACTCAAAAAGGGGGGTGGGCATTTGCCCGCCCCCCTTTTTTTCAGTCCGGCCCTTTACTGCCGCCGGGCCGCAAGGCGCCGCGCCTGTTCCAGCGGCGCATATCCGCTGTACCAGTTCAACGGAAGATACAGCAGCACAGCCGCCCCGTAGTGCAGCAGCGTCTTTTTCACAAACCTCCCCGTGTTCTTCCACCGGCTTCTCCCCAGGAAGTACCCGCTGGTCATGAAGAAAAAGGACACCGCTGCCCGCGCCAGTACACGGGTCAGCCAAAAATCCCCCGCTTCGGTGACAGAGGCCAGGGGCTGGTGTGGATGCAGACCTCCAGCACTGCCGCCGCCAGACGGAAGCGATCCAACACAGGACGGGCAGTCACAGCCCCGCCCCCAGCTCCACCATACGGTCCAGCAGGGCGGAAAAATCCAGGCCTACCGCCTTCATCATGGACGGATACCGGCTGTGGGTCGTAAAGCCGGGGATGGTGTTCACCTCGTTAAATACAATCTCTCCCTCCGGTGTCAGAAAAAAATCCACCCGGGCAAATACCCGGCAGTCCAGCGCCGTGTAAACGGCCCTGGCGCATTCCTGGATCTCCCGGGCCCTCTCCGGCGGGATCCGGGCAGGGCAGTGAATAGCGGAGGTCCGGAGGGTATACTTTTCCTCAAAATCAAAAAAGCCACGGCTCAGCTCAATCTCGTCCACTGCACCCACGGCCAGCGGCGTCTCGCCCGGGTTTCCCAGGACAGCACAGCCCACCTCAAAACCGGGGACGGCCTCCTCCAGCAAAATCCGGCTGTCGTGCCGGAAAGCGGCCTCTACCGCCGCCGCAAGTGCATCCGGCCCCTCCACCCGGCTGACGCCGAAGGAGGAGCCCGCCCGCACAGGCTTGACAAACAGCGGATACCCCAAGGCCTCTGCCGCCGCGGTCCAGCCCTCTTCGGCGGCGCCTGCAGTGAATACCCGGCCACGGGGCGAGCGCACCCCGGCCTCCTCCGCCAGCCTATGGGCCCGGACCTTATCCATGCACAGTGCACTGGAGAGTACCCCGCAGCCGATTACCGGCACCCCCGCCAGCTCCAGCAACCCCTGTACCGTGCCGTCCTCCCCGTTTTTCCCGTGGAATACCGGGAAAGCCGCATCAAAGGGCAGCGCGCCGCCCACCGGCAGCAGCAGGGCCGCCGCCCCCCGGTCCAGACGCAGGGCACAGGGTACGCAGTCCGGGGAGTCCTGCCAGTTCCCGGCGGACAGCCGATCCACTTCGCCCGTATAATAGAGCCAGCGGCCCTCCCGGGTAATCCCCACGGCCAGCGGCCGGTATTTCCCCTGATCCAGGTGACTCAACACCGCGCAGGCGGATTGGAGAGAGACCTCATACTCGCTGGAACAGCCGCCGAACAGAACCAAAATCCGTTTTTTCATACCATTCCGCTCCTTTAATATGCACCACAAAAGCGCAGCCGCCCATGGCAGGCACTGCCTGCCGGCAGATCGCGGCAGCCGCACTTTGACCATATCAAAAAAGAGCTTTTGAAGTATGGAGAAAACCATGCAAAATTCTTACGATTTTCTCACAGATCCGGCAGGCGGACAGAAAACGTGGTCACTCCCTCCGCGCTCCTGGCGGAAATGGTGCCGCCGTGGAGCTCCACAATCTCCCGGGCGATGGCCAGCCCCAGGCCCGCGCCCCCGGTGCGTGTGGCCCGGGCGCTGTCCAGCCGGAAGAACCGGTCAAAAATCCGCTCCAGCTTCTCCGGCGGGATGGTAACACCGGTGTTGGCAAAGGCAATCAGCGACCCGCCTCCCTGTTCCGCGGCGGAAATCCGGACAGCGGTGCCCGGAGTGCTGTAGTGGCAGGCGTTGCGCAGGAGGTTGTCAAACACCCGCACCAGCTTGTCCGGGTCACAGGAACAGGGCAGCGTCTCCGGCAGATCCAGCTCACAGGTCAAACCGCTCTCCGCCAGCATGGGGGAGAACTCGCTGGCCACCTGCTGGAGCATCCGGCTGAGGTCACAGGGCCGCTTTTCCAGCTCCAGCCGGGAGAGGTTAAACCGGGTGATGTCGAAAAACTCATTGATGAGATCCTCCAGCCGCTCCGCCTTATCCAGGGCCACGCCGGTGTACCGCGCCCGCAGCTCCGGCGAGATCTCCGGCTCATCCCGCAGCAGCGTCAGATAGCCGATCACACTGGTCAAAGGCGTCTTCAGATCGTGGGCCAGGTAGACCACCAGGTCATTCTTCCTCTGTTCTGCCTCCTTTGCGGCGTAGGCGTCCCGGATGGCCCGGCTGTGGGCCAGGTTCAGGTGCTCCTCCACCCCGGTCAGCTCGGGGGACAGCTCAATCGGTTCACCGTCCGGCAGGGCCATCTGCTCGGCGGCCTCCACCATCTCGTCCAAAAAGCTCAAAGACTTCCGAATGGTATGGATGCTGCACCCCAGCCAGGAAAAAAGCACGCCCAGGAGGAAGAGCAGCAGCACATAGTCCCGGCACCAATAGAGGATATAGGTCAGGATGACGCTGCGCCGCCAGAAACCAAAGATACCAAAAAAAAGCGTGCAGAGCAGCCCCAGGAGGAGGATGAGGCCTACGGAGCCGAAAACGCTGAGCACATACCGAACCACCAGTTTCCGGGACAGCCGGTCATAGTAACTATTCAATGGTATACCCCACCCCCCACACGGTCTTGATAAATTTCGGTCTCCGGCTGGGCTCATGCATCTTCTCCCGCAGGCGGGCGATGTGGCTCATGACGGTGTTGTTGCCGTCCATGAACTTCTCTCCCCACACCGCCTCAAACAGCTCCTCGCTGGAGACCACCTGCCCCCGCCGGCTGCACAGGTGCCAGAGGATGGAGAACTCCAGCGGCGTCAGGGCCAGTTCCCGGCCGTAGAGCAGGCACTTGTGGGTCTCCCGGGAGATCTGGAGCCCCCGGAAATCGTACTCCTGCAATGCCTCCGGGAGGGGCCTGTTATAGCGGGTGTACCGCCGCAGCTGTGTCTTGACCCGGGCCACCAGCTCCAGGGGGCTGAAGGGCTTGGTCACATAGTCGTCCGCTCCCAGCGTCAGCCCGGTGATCTTGTCCGTGTCCTCCACCCGGGCGGTGAGCATCACAATGGGAAACAGGTGGCGCTCCCGGAGCGTCCGGCAGAGGGCAAAGCCGTCCATATCCGGCAGCATCACGTCCAGAACTGCCAGATCCGGCGGCGCCTCTCCCACGCAGGCCAGCGCCTGGGCCGCAGTGCCGCACTTGCGGACTGCAAACCCCTCGTTTTTCAGATAGACCTCCACCAGATCGGCGATGGCGGTCTCGTCATCTACCACCAAAATCTGTGCAGGCACAGAAATCCCCTCCCCCTCAATCGATTCTCTTCGGCTATGGCAGCACAATCGGCAGATCCGCTATGGAGATTCCCCGCCGCATAGCGTACTCCACCGTGTACCGGGTGCCGCCGGGAGTGCCGTCAAAGGCGGCGATCAGCAATGAGGAGCGGTCCACCATGTACCGGTCCCGCCGGTGCATACAGTCGGGGGAGTATCGGGCGGAAACCATGGTCTCGTAATCGCAGGAGGCCAGCAGGCGAAGGTATCGGTCCCTCTGATCCGGCGGCCAGCCGGCGGCCTGGGTGGGACACGGAACGGCGGCCTCCAGCGTCACCTCCGGATGGGCGGCGCGCAGAGCCAGAACGCTCTCGCAGAAATAGAAGTCGCACCCCTGGGCCATGCCGCAGATAAAGTGAAGGTAGCCCTCCCTGTAAGCGCTCTCCACGGCGTCCGCAATCCGCCGTTTCAAAGCCACACACCGGGGGTCCGTCTCCTCACGGCCCCAGGGCAGTTTCGCCGGCCGGTGGCCGGTGAAACTGCAGGAAATCTGCCTTGCCCGCATGTGGCCGCCCCCTCCGTCTCTGATCTCATTCCCCAGTATAGAACATCCGTTTCCGCTTGTAAAGCCCCTTTGCGCTGCCCCTGTGCTCCCCTGTATTTTCCGCACTCCCCTTCAGCCCGCCGGTCGGTCTCCCGACAGGCTGAGGGGGGAGGCGAATACCTCCGCCGCGGTCAGGGAGGAGGTGGGCTCAGTCTCCCGACAGGCTGAGGGGGGAGGCGAATGCCTCCCCCCGGCGGGTCTCCCGGAGAACCGGGATCAGCGGTCCATCAAAATCAAATTCTGAATATTGTTCTGCCCGGTGCCGCTCTGGAGCAGATAGACCGTGTAGATGGCGTTGCTGACCACATTCAGATACAGGGAGCCGAAGGTCTCGTGGGGCGGATAGACGCCAAGCCAGGCGGAGTCCAGCGTCTCGATGTCCAGGCCGGCCGGCATGGGCATCAGATCCGTATCCGCATAGAAGAATTGATAGGTGCCGGGCATAATGCGCTTGAAGGCGCCCACCTCTTTATAGCGCAGATCGCTGTAAACCACCCGTCCGTCGCTCATGATGACATCCAGGGGATTGGTATTGATGGCCAGATTGCCCACCCGGAAGCTGGAATAGCCGTTGGTGGGCGGGCAGCAGCTGTCGGTGATCTGCAGCAGATCCAGGCCGCCGGCAGTATTGATAATGGCGATGGTGGTTATGCCGTTGGCCTGGAAGGGCATGGTTTTCTGAATGTAAATGTAGCCGTCCATGCCGGTGACAGTCACGGTCTGATAGCCCGCGCTGATCCGGCCGTAGTTGGTGACAGAGGCATAGTTCAGCAGGTTCACAAACCGGCTGTTGCCCACGAAGATCCGGAAGGCCTGATAGCCGTAGGCGGCGTTTAAAAAGCGGGTCCTGGACGCACTGGGCCACACCGTGCCGACAATGCCGGGCAGGATGGTCACTCCGCCGCAGACGCCGCTGGGACACACCCAGCTGCCGCCGTTGTTGCCGGGATAGACGGGGCCGCCCTCGCCGGGGTTGGGCAGAGGGATGACGGGCACCTGGCCGGGGTCGGTGACGCCCGTGTCCATGTTGCCGGGGTAGACGGGGCCGCCCTCGCCGGGATTGGGCAGGGGGATGACAGGTTCGGCTGCCATGCTGCGGCCCGCCTGCCATGCGGGGGACGCAGTGCGATTGTATCCGTTTCGATCCATGGTATTGCAAACCGGAACCGAGTTCCGGTATCCTCCTTTCAGATGGGACTGCACCATTTTATGCTGCCGCAGCCGCGGCTGTGCCCCGGCCTTGCATCCGGCGGCCGCAGATGGTAGAATAGGGGCAGAAAACGGATTTAGAGCCGGTATCTCAACGTGTGCGGATTGGCGGGGGGATTTTTCGCCCCAAGGCAAAAAGCCACAGCAATCCCGGCCTCACATCATACCGTGAGGTCCACTGTCTCGCGCTGCGGCGCTCCCGGTATTTCCGTCACCGGTTTCACCGGTTCCTCCTTTGCCGAGGCCCGTTCCTTCGGGCCGAGGCTGACGGATTGCAGGGATTTTTAACGCAGCAGGGCGGTATATCCGCCGTCAAGACGTGCGCGGGGAGATACGGAACAGGCTCTTATACGGAGGCTGCTGATGGTGCTGGAGACGGAGCGGATGTATCTGCGGGAACTGAATCAGGGGGATTTTGACGGCCTGTGCAGAATGCTGAAGGACCCGGAGGTCATGTATGCCTACAATGGGGCGTTCAGCGACGGGGAGGCCCACGCATGGCTGGACAGGCAGATTCTGCGCTATCAAAGGTGGGGGTTCGGCCTGTGGGCTGCGATCCGGAAGGAGACCGACATGCTGATTGGGCAGTGCGGTTTGACAATGCAGCCCTGGAGAGACGGCGAGGTCCTGGAGATCGGCTATCTCTTCTGCCGTGCGTTCTGGCACCAGGGATATGCGACGGAGGCGGCAAGGGCGTGCAAAAAATACGCCTTTGAGTCGCTTGGGGCGGAAGAGGTGTGCTCGATTATCCGGGATACCAATACAGCCTCCAAAAACGTGGCGATGCGGAACGGCATGAAGCTCCGGGATCACTGGACAAAGCACTATCGGGGTGTGGATATGCCGCATAGCCGCTATGTGGTCTGCCGCGGCGGGAAGGAGATACCATGACAGAGATTCGGAAGGGGACCCGGTCGGACATCCCGGGGATTGCGGCAATCTATGACCGTATTCTGGCAGACGAGGAGGCGGGCCGGACCAGCGTGGGCTGGCTCCGGGGGGTGTACCCCACAGAGGGGACCGCTCTGGAGGCGCTGGAGGCCGGGGAGCTGTTTGTCATGACGGAGGACAGCCGGCTGGCCGCAGCTGCCAGAATCAATCGTCTCCAGGTGCCGGTGTACAGCCTGGCCCCGTGGAGATACCCGGACGCCCCTGCGGAGCAGGTCATGGTACTGCACACGCTGGTGGTGGATCCGCTTCAAAGCGGAAGGGGCCTCGGCTCCGCCTTTGTGGGCTTTTACGAGCGGCACGCCCTGGAGCAGGGGTGCCCCTATCTGCGCATGGATACCAATGAGAAAAACAGCGCCGCCCGCCGGCTGTACCGGCGGCTGGGATATCGGGAGGCGGGAATTGTCCCCTGCGAGTTCAACGGGATTCCCGGCGTTCGCCTGGTGTGCCTGGAGAAAAAGCTGGAGGGGCGGCCCCTGTAAAAACCAGAGGATGCGCCCCATTCTGCGGCGCATCCTCTGTGGAATTCAGAAGTATATTGAAAAAATATGCTTATTTGCCGGACACGATAGAGGCGGTGTCCATGGCGATCATCAGCTCTTCGTTGGTGGGGATCAGCAAAACCTTCACCTTTGAATCAGCGGCGGAGATCACGGCCTCCCTGCCCCGGACGCCGTTGGCGGCCTCATCCAGCTTTACGCCCATGTACTCCAGCCCCTGGCAGACCATGGCACGGATGGCCTTGTCATTTTCGCCCACGCCGGCGGTGAAGATGACGGCGTCCACCCCGCCCATGGCGGCGGCATAGGCGCCAATATACTTCTTCACCTCATAGGCGAACTTCTCCTGGGCCAGCTCCGCCTTCTTATCGCCCCCGGCGGCGGCGCTCTCCAGATCCCGGAAGTCGGAGGATACGCAGGAGAGGCCCTCCACGCCGGACTTTTTGTTCAGCACGTTCAGCATCTCGTCAATGTTCATGCCGTACTTGTTCATCAGGTACTGGAGGATGCCCGCATCCAGATCGCCGGAGCGGGTGCCCATGGGCAGGCCCGCCAGGGGGGTGAATCCCATGGAGGTGTCCACACTCTTCCCGCCGTCCACTGCGGCGATGGAGGAGCCGTTGCCCAGGTGGCAGGAGATCAGTTTGACCTCCTCGGGCTTTTTGCCCAGCATGGCGGCGGCACGGCCCGCCACATACTTGTGGCTGGTGCCGTGGAATCCGTAGCGCCGGACCTTGTCCTGCTCGTAATAGGCGTAGGGAAGGGCGTACATATAGGCCCTGGGGGGCATAGTCTGGTGGAAGGCGGTGTCGAACACGGCCACCATGGGCACACCGGGCATTACCTTCTGGCAGGCGCGGATGCCGGTGAGGTTTGCGGGGTTGTGAAGAGGGGCCAGGGGAATGCAGTCCTCAATGGCCCTGAGAACCTCATCGGTGATGAGGACGGACTTGTTGAAGGACTCGCCGCCGTGCACCACCCGGTGGCCCACCGCGTCAATCTCCTTCATGGATCCGATGACGCCGTCCGCACCGTCCACCAAGGCGTCCAGCACGGCCTGGATGGCCTCGGAGTGGGTGGGCATAGCCACGTCTACGGCATCCCGGGCCGCCTTGCCCTCAACCTGGGGCTTATAGGTAAACTTGCCGTCGATGCCGATGCGCTCGCACAGGCCCTTGGCCAGCAGGACGCCGGTCTCCGGATTCAGCAGCTGATACTTCAGGGAAGAGCTGCCCGCGTTGATAACCAGAATGTTCATCGTAACTCGACTCCTCTTTTTCATCATTTGGGGAAAGGTCTTGCAGAATTTTCCACATTTGGTATAATACACAATACAATACGGTTTCATTATAGCAGGTTTTTCTTTAGATACAACCTCTATTTTTACCAATCCGTCATTTTTGTCATCATTTTGAGGTGATTTTTTTGCGGGTGGCTGGTATCATAGCAGAATACAATCCCCTGCACGGAGGCCATGTCCACCTGCTGGAAGAGGTCCGCCGCCTGCTGGGGGCGGACACCGCCATTGTCTGCGTGATGAGCGGGGATTTTGTCCAGCGGGGAGATTTCGCCCTGGTGCGGCGGCAGGCCAGGGCCCTGGCCGCCGCACAAAGCGGGGCGGATCTGGTGCTGGAGCTGCCCCTGACCTGGGCTGCAGCCCCGGCGGAGCGGTTTGCCGACGGCGGTGTCCGCACGCTGCTGGCCACGGGCCTGGTGGATACACTGGCCTTCGGCAGCGAATGCGGGGACGGCACTCCTCTTCGGCGGCTGGCAGAGGCGCTGCTGAAGGCGGAGTTTCCCGTCCGGCTGCGGCGGGAGCTGGAGCGGGGAGACAGCTTTGCCGCAGCCAGGCAGAGGGCCGTGGCCGGGCTGGTATCCCCCGGAGAGGCTGCGCTGCTGAAAAATCCCAACGACATCCTGGGCGTTGAATACTGCAAAAGCCTGCTGCGGCTGAAGGCCTCCGTGGACGTGCTGGCGGTTCCCCGCCTGGGGGACGGCCACGATGTGAAAACCCCCTCCGGGGGACGAAACGCCTCCGCCGCCGCCATCCGTTCCCTGCTGCGGGAGGGGCGGCGGGCAGAGGCGCTTGACCGCATGGCCCCCGCCATGGCCGCCGTCTACGAGGCGGAGGAGGCGGCCGGCCGCGCCCCGGTATTTGCCGAGAACTGCCAGCGGGCTGTTCTGGCCCGGCTGCGGCTTCTGGATGCGGCGGACTTTGCCGCCCTGGACGAGGGCCGGGAGGGGCTGTACCGCCGCTTATATGGCGCCAGCCGCACCGCATCGTCCCTGGAGGAGCTGCTGGCGGCGGCCAAGACAAAGCGATACCCGTACGCCCGGCTGCGGCGGATGGCGCTGTGGGCCTATCTGGGCCTGGTACCCGGGGCATTTCCAGCCGGAGTCCCCTACCTGCGGCCTCTGGCGGCCAACGGAACCGGAAGGCTGCTGCTGGCCCGGATGCGGAGGACGGCGTCCGTCCCCGTTCTGACAAAGCCGGCCGACGTCCGCCGCCTGAGCGGGGAGGCCCAGGCACTGTTTGCACTGGAGGCCCGGGCCGCAGACCTTTACGCCCTGGCCTATCCTGAGCTGACGGCCGCCCGGGGTGGGAGCCTCTGGCGGGACGGCCCCTGCATTTTGTAGATAACAGACTTTTGGAAAGGGGGAGACGGCACGATGAGGAAAGGCTGCATGTTCCTGCTGATTCTGTGCCTGCTGACCGCCTGCGCCGCCGTTCCGGCTGGAGACAGTGCGGCAGAGGAGAACACCCCGCCTCCGTCCGCGGCAGAACCCACGGCGGAGGGGCCGTGCTACTGTACTGTGGATATGGTGACATGGGAGGACAGCGCCCAGGACGGAGACGAAACGGTTTTGGCAAAATACCGCTTCTGTCTGCCGGAGCTGACGGCTCGGCGGCCCGACGGCACCGCCATCCGGGAGGCCGGGACGGAAGAGGAGGAGCGGATTCTGGCGGCGGCAGAGATCTTTAACGGCCAGTTTGCCCCCTGGACCCAGGGGACGGAATTTCAGGAGCTGACGGAGATGGCACGGGAGGAGCGGGCCTGGCGGGAGGAGGCGCAGATTGACTGGGCCGCCGAGTTCTCCATGGAGCTGGACTGCCAGGTCTACCAGACGGACCGCCTGGTCAGCGTAGCGGGGAACTACTACAGCTACACCGGCGGGGCGCACCCCAACACGGTGCTGATGGCCTGGAATTTTGACCTGGAGAACGGAGAGTTTTTCGCACCGGAGCTGCTGGCGGAGGACGGCAAGGCCTTTTCCCTGGCGGTTCAGGAGGAGATTGTCCGCCAGCTCCGGCTGACAGCGGAATCAAACGGCATGGCGGCGGAGGAGATGTTCTGGGCCAACTACGAGGAGATTGCCGCCGGGTGGAGCAGCTACGCCGTGTCTTTCGGTGAATCGGGCATGACCGTGGCCTTCTCCCCCTACGAGCTGGCGGCCTATGCCGCCGGGCCCCAGGAATTTCACCTGGACAACGCCTTCCTGACGCTCTGGCTCAGCGATTACGGGCGCGCCGTGCTGGGGCTGGCGGAGGAGTGACGGGCGGCGGGCGCTTTGGATGAAAGAACTTCTCACAGTGGAAAGCTTTTCATCCCAGGCCCGGTTTATTAACTATTTATACAGAAATAATTCACCGTTATCGGGAAGTTCTAATAAAATCGCCGATTGACTTCCGGAGCCCGCTTCGATAAAATATGAGAAAAAATGAAGCAGAAATTTTCAGAGAGGAGCCGGCAGCTATGACCGCTATGGGTATGTCCAGCATGTATATGATGTCTCAGCAGGCGTCCGCCGGTTCCATGGATGCCTCTGCTTCTCATACCCATTGCGCTTTTGCGCATGCCGCTTTCCGCACCGTGATCAATCGCCTGGACGCCATTATTCTGGCGTCCATTTTTGTTATTTCCATCGTATCCCTGGGCGGGCTGTCCATTTCCCTGGTACTGCTGGTAAATCTGGTATGCCTGCTGATTTACTGCCGTTCAACAAGGCCCAAGAGAAAGCGTCGCGTTCCGTAAGACGGACAGCAATGCGGCACCGCTCTTGTGGCGGAGCCGCTTTTTTATATATTATCCGACATCGAATCAACAATGCAAAAGGAGAAAGTATGATGAAGAAGTTTTTCGGTATCCTGCTGGCTCTGGCCATGGTCCTGAGCCTGGCCGCCTGCGGCGGCAACGGCGGCAATGACCAGCCCGCTGACAACAGCACCCCTCCCGCCTCCACCGACAACAACCAGCCCGCCGACGCCCCCTCCGGCAGCGCCAGCGGCACCTTTAAGATCGGCGGCATCGGCCCCCTGACCGGCGGCGCCGCCATCTACGGCAATGCGGCCATGAACGGCGCCCAGATCGCCGTGGACGAGATCAATGCCCTGAACAGCGGCATCACCCTGGACTTCAAGGCCGAGGACGACACCCATGTGGCCGACGTCTCCGTCAACGCCTACAACACCCTGATGGACTGGGGCATGCAGGTTTTGGTGGGCTGCGTCACCACCGGCCCCTGCATCGCCGTGGCCGCCGAGACCTACAACGACCGTGTGTTCACCCTGACGCCCTCCGCCTCCTCCACCGACGTCATCGCCGGCAAGGACAACACCTTCCAGGTCTGCTTCACCGACCCCAACCAGGGCACTGGCTCCGCCGACTATATCTCCCAGAACATGCCCGGTTCCAAAGTCGCCATTATCTATAAGAACGACGACGCCTATTCTCAGGGCGTCCGGGATACCTTTGTAGCCGAGGCCGGCAAGGTGGGCCTGGAGATTGTCAGCGAGACCACCTTCAACGAGTCCACCAAGACCGAGTTCTCCGTCCAGCTCACCGCCGCCAAGTCCGCCGGGGCCGACCTGGTGTTCCTGCCCATGTACTATGAGCCGGCCTCCGTCATTCTGACCCAGGCGGACCAGATGGGCTATACCCCCACCTTCTTCGGCATCGACGGCATGGACGGCATCCTGACCCAGCCGGGCTTCAACACCGCTCTGGCCGAGGGTGTCATGCTGCTGACCCCCTTCTCCGCCGACGCCGACGACCAGCGCACCCAGAATTTCGTCTCCAAGTACAATGAGCTCTACGGCGAGACCCCCAACCAGTTCGCCGCCGACGGCTATGACGCCGTGTATATCGTGTACGAGGCGCTCCAGGCCGCCGGCTGCACCGGCGATATGTCCGCCGAGGAGATCTGCGAGGCCGTCATCGCCGTGATGCCCACCATCTCCGTGGATGGTCTCACCGGCCAGGGCATGACCTGGTCCGCCAGCGGCGAGGTCTCCAAGGCCCCCATGGCCGTGGTCATCAAGGACGGCGTGTACGTCACTCCCTGAATGTAAAAACCTGGCAGTCCGCCGGGGGAATCCCTCCCCCGGCGGACGCCGAAGCGCCAGCCATGGCGAAAACAGCGGCGGCGGAGTTCCTGCCGCCAGGCGTTTTGCCGCCCCTGTTTTTGCCATGGGTGAAGTATGAGAAAAGGAAGGTTGATACTATGGAATTTCTCTCCTACCTGATCAGCGGGATCAGCCTGGGGAGCATTTACGCCATCATCGCCCTGGGCTACACCATGGTTTACGGCATTGCCAAAATGCTGAATTTTGCCCACGGCGACGTCATCATGATCGGCGGATATATCTCCCTTGTGGCCATGACTTCCCTGGGCGTCCCCTCCATCGCGGCGATTTTGCTGGCCATGGTGGTGTGTACTGTTCTGGGCGTGGTGATCGAGCGCCTGGCCTATAAGCCCCTGCGGGATGCGCCCTCCCTGGCGGTGCTGATCACTGCCATCGGCGTCAGCTACTTCCTGCAAAATGCCGCCCTTCAGATCTGGGGCGCCAACCCGCGGATGTATGCCTCCGTAGCCTCCGGCACCCTGAAGCTCTTCGACGGCCAGCTGACCATCCCCTATGTGTCCCTGGTGACTGTGGCGGCCTGCATCGTCATCATGGTGGGCCTGACCCTGTTCACCGGAAAGACAAAGATGGGCAAGGCTATGCGGGCCTGTTCTGAGGACAAGGGCGCGGCCCAGCTGATGGGCATTGACGTCAACCGCACAATCTCCATGACGTTTGCCATCGGCTCCGCACTGGCGGCCATCGCCGGCGTGCTGCTGTGCTCCTACACCACCACCCTCACCCCCACCACCGGCTCCATGCCCGGCATCAAGGCCTTCACCGCCGCCGTGTTCGGCGGTATCGGCTCCATCCCCGGGGCTTTCCTGGGCGGCCTGCTGCTGGGTATCATCGAGGCCATGGCAAAGGCCTACATCTCCATGCAGCTGGCAAATTCCATCGTGTTCGCCGTGCTGATTGTCGTGCTGCTGGTACGTCCGGCGGGGCTGCTGGGCAAATACGTGCCCGAGAAAGTCTGAGGTGGCGGAAATGAAAAAGCTGAAATCCCTGAAAACCACTGCCAAGGTGGACTTCGCCACCTATCTGGGTGTCACCGCCGCCTTTATCGTCGTCACTCTGCTGAAAAACGGGGGATTCCTCAACCGCTCCCTCACGGGCATGCTGGTGCCCATCTGCTGCTACATTGTCATGGCGGTATCTCTGAACCTGACGGTGGGCATCCTGGGCGAGCTGTCCCTGGGCCACGCGGGATTTATGAGCGTGGGCGCCTTCTCCGGCGTCGTGGTGGCCATGAGCCTCCAGAGCACCCTGCCCATCGGCTGGCTGCGGCTGCTGCTGGCTCTGGCGGCGGGCGCGGCCTTCGCCGCCGTCGCAGGGCTGATCGTGGGCGTGCCGGTGCTGCGGCTGCGGGGCGACTACCTGGCCATTGTCACCCTGGCCTTCGGCGAGATCATCAAAGAGCTCATCAACTGTCTGCTGGTGGGCTGCGATGAAAACGGCCTCCACATGGCCTTCAACATCAGCGGCACGCTGACCATCGACGACCTGGGCATGAGCCCCGACGGGATCGCCATCATCAAGGGCGCACAGGGCGCCACCGGCACGGAGAAGCTGGCCTCCTTCGGCGCAGGCTTCCTTCTGGTGATGATCACCCTGGTCGTCGTACTGAACCTGGTGCGCAGCCGCACCGGACGGGCGGTCATGGCCATCCGGGACAACCGCATCGCCGCCGAGAGCGTAGGCATCAATGTCACCAAGTACAAGCTGATCGCCTTTATCACCTCCGCGGCCCTGGCAGGGGCCTCCGGCGCCCTGTTCGGACTGAATTACAGCAGCCTGGTGGCCAGCAAGTTCGACTTCAACACCTCCATCCTGGTGCTGGTCTACGTGGTGCTGGGAGGCCTGGGCAACATCTGGGGCTCCATCGTCGCCGCCGCCGTGCTGTATATCCTGCCGGAGGCCCTGCGCCAGTTCTCAGACTATCGGATGCTGGTGTACGCCATCGTGCTGATTCTGGTGATGCTGGCCACCAACAACCCCACGCTGAAAAATTTCCTGGGCCGGTTTAAGCTCCGCAAATCCCATGGAAAGGAGGCCGTCTGACATGTTTTCAAAACTGGTTCCCGTCCCCTCCGGCAGCATGATCCCCGACCGGGACATCGGCAAGCGCCCCATCCTGGAGTGCATCAGCCTTGGAATTACCTTCGGCGGCCTCAAGGCCGTGGAGGACTTCAACCTCACCATCGGCCGCACGGAGATCGCCGGCCTCATCGGGCCCAACGGCGCCGGCAAGACCACAGTATTCAATCTGCTCACCAAGGTCTATCAACCCACCAAGGGCACCATTTTGCTGGACGGCACCGACACCCACGGCATGGACACCATGAAGGTCAACCGGGCGGGCATTGCCCGGACGTTCCAGAATATCCGCCTCTTCCAGGACCTGAGCGTGGAAGACAACGTAAAGGTGGGTATGGACACCCAGATGCATTACAACATGTGGAGCGGCATCTTCCGCCTGCCGGGGTACTGGAAGGAGGAAAGGGTGGCCCACGACCGGGCCCTGGAGCTGCTCTCCCTCTTCAATATGGAGAATCTGGCGGACGTAAAGGCCGGCGCTCTCCCCTACGGCGCCCAGCGCCGTCTGGAGATCGTCCGGGCCCTGGCCACCAACCCCTCCCTCCTGCTGCTGGACGAACCGGCGGCGGGCATGAACCCCTCGGAGACGGCGGAGCTGATGGAGAATATCCGCAAGATCCGGGATACCTTCCAGATCGCCGTGCTGCTGATCGAACACGACATGAACCTGGTGATGAACATCTGCGAGGGCATCTGCGTGCTGAACTTCGGACGGGTCATCGCCAAGGGCAGCCCGGAGGACATCCAGAAAAACCCCAAGGTCATCGAGGCGTACCTGGGCAAGCAGAAGGAGGCGTGACATGGAAACGATTCTGAAGGTCGACAACATCAACGTCTACTACGGCAGCATCCACGCCATCAAGGGCGTCTCCTTTGAGGTGGCCCAGGGGGAGATTGTCACGCTGATCGGCGCCAACGGCGCCGGCAAGTCCACCACGCTGAACACTATCTCCGGCCTGCTTCGCAGCAAAACCGGCTCCGTGACCTTTCTGGGCGAGGAGCTGTCCAGGGTGCCGGCCCACAAAGTGGTCTCCCGGGGCCTCGCCCTGGTACCGGAGGGACGGCGGGTATTTTTACAGATGACCACCCAGGAAAACCTGGAGATGGGGGCATACACCCAAAGCGGCAAGCCCTCCGACACGGATATGGAGATGGTCTACCAGCAGTTCCCCCGCCTGAAGGAGCGGCGCAGACAGGTGGCGGGCACCCTGTCCGGCGGCGAGCAGCAGATGCTGGCCATGGGACGGGCACTGATGAGCCACCCCAAGCTGCTGATGCTGGATGAGCCCTCCATGGGCCTGGCCCCCATCCTGGTGGAACAGATCTTCGAGATCATCAAAAACCTCCACGACGCAGGCACCACCATCCTGCTGGTGGAGCAGAACGCACAGGCGGCGCTGTCCGTGGCGGACCGGGGTTATGTGCTGGAGACCGGCAAGGTGGTCACTTCCGGCACCGGCGGCGAGCTGCTGTCCTCCCCCGCCATCAAAAAAGCCTATCTGGGCGGCTGACATATCGAAAGAGGGGGCCTCTGCACAGCAGAGGCCCCCTCTTTGCCGCAATGTACGGGCTGGGAGGCACCGGCTGCCCCCAAGGGGCTTGACGGCAGCGTGCAAAGAGCGGCTCCGAAACCCGAAGGGGGTTCCGGGGTCGCTCTTTAAACCGAGGTATTACTGCTTCAGAGCCTTTTCCAGCCAGTCTCTCCCGTCCACAAACCGGGAGACGATGTAGCAGACCACATAGTCCCCGGCGGCATTGATCATGGTGGCGGGGGGATCCACCAGATTGCCGATGACCACCAGAATTGGGAAGGCGATTTCCATCTGGGCGGGGAAGAAGATGGAGCAGATGATGTACTCCCCGATGTACCCGCCGCCGGGGACGCCGCTCATGCCCACGGAGCTGAGCACCGCCACCAGCACCACGGGAATCAGCATCCCCAGATCCAGCCGCTGGCCGAATACCCCCAGCACGAAGGCAATCTTCAGTACACAGGAGAAACAGGAGCCGTCCATGTGCATGGTGGCGCCCAGGGGCAGCACCATGTCGGCCACGTCCTTGCGAATACCCGTGTCCGCCGCCTCCTCCATATTGGTAGGGATGGTGGCCACGGAGGAGCAGGTGCCCAGGGACACCACAGCGGGCTTGGTGATGTGGCGGAACATGGTTTTGATTCCATGCCTGCCGCCGCCGAACCAGGCAAACAGGGGCCATGCCGTGAAAATATACACAAAGCACAGGGGATAGTACACCGCCAGGGCCCGGGCGTAGTTCTCCGTGATCTGGGGTCCGTAGGTGGCCACCAGGTCGGCAAAAAAGCCGAAGAAGGCGATGGGGGCATAATAGGTGATGATCTTCACAAACTTCAGCATAACCCCGGCCAGATCGTCCAGGAACCGGCCCACAGGGGTTTCCCTGCCGCCGTTGAGGTTTACAGCGAGGCCGAAGAGCAGGGAGAATACAATCAGGGGCAGCATGGCCCGGCGGGTCAGCAGGCCGCTGAAATCACTGGCGGTAAAGAAATTGACGATCATATCCGGCAGGGTGGCGTACTCGCCCATCTCCTCGGCGGCCAGATTCGTCCAGGCGGCGGGTACCGGCGGGAAAATAATCATCAGCACATACATAATGACGGCGGCAATGGCCCCGGTGACAACAAAGGTTCCCACGGTGACGCCCATAATCTTTCCCGCCCGCTTCCGGCTCTCCATGTTCGCCACGGCGCTGGAGATGGAAGCGAATACCATGGGGACCACGACGCAGAACATCATATTGATGAACACGGTGCCCAGGGGCTTGAGAACCGTGGCGCCGGTGCCGGAGACGACGCCTCCGTCCGCGTCCACCTCGGCGGGCCAGACCCAGCCCAGGACGGCGCCCAGAATCATGGCGCCCAGCATAACGGCCAGAAATGCGTAGTTTTTCACAATGGATCTCTTTTCCATAATCGACCTCCCAAGTCATTTCACGCAGGCTTTCAAACGTTCCCCCTTGAACCGGCAGTCAACGGCGGCCTGTCCGCATCCGACTGCCGTCCGTCAGATTGACAGCTCCTCATCTGTGACCTCACCCTTGGCCACGATATTGGTGGGGCCCGTGAGATAGAGATTCCGGATGCCGCCGCAGGCCTGCTCTGCGTCAATCACCAGCTCCCCGCCGGGCATCCGGACGCGGACATCGTGCCCGGAGACCCTGCCCTGGAGGGTCAGCACAGCCACCACGGATCCGGTGCCGGTGCCGCAGGCATAGGTAAAATCCTCCACCCCCCGCTCAAAGGTGCGCTCATAGAGGCGGTCCTCCCCGGTGAGCTCGTAAAAATTCACATTGGCCCCTTTGGGAAAGGCTGGGTGCCAGCGGAGCTTCCGCCCCAGCTCCCGCAGCCTGTTTTGATCTGCGTCCCGAAGTCCCTGAAAGGGCACCACCGCGTGAGGGAGGCCGGGATTTCCCAGCTCCACATAGGCGCAGGGATAGCGTACGCCGTCTACCTCCACCGGAAAGTCCGGCAAAACAGCGGTGGGGTCGTTCAGCCGGATGCGGTAACGGCGCCGGTCAATCCGCCGCCCCGTCACCAGCCCGGCAGTGGTTTCCACCCGCTGCTCCTCCCCCGCCAATCCGGTTTCATACCCGTACCGGCAGATGCAGCGGGCGCCATTGCCGCACATCTCGCCCATGGTTCCGTCTGCGTTGAAAAACAGCATCCTGTAATCGCCGCCCCGGAGCGGCGGCTCCACCGCCATCAGGCCGTCGGCCCCGATGGAGAGGTGCCGCTCACACAGGGTGCGGGCGAGCCGGGGAAACACCTCCTCCGGCAGGCCCTCCTCCAGATTGTTCAAAATAATAAAGTCGTTGCCCGCTCCGTTCATCTTCCAGAATTTCATAATCTCACCTCCGGTCCTCTCCATTATAACAGCACTCAATGTGATAAAACACCGGAAAACGTGCCGCAAACCATGCAAATCCTGCGAAACCTCTCCGCCGGCGCAAAAAAGGCGGCAGAGCCCTTGCCTCTGCCGCCAAAAGAGAGTTTTTCCCGCCTACACCGGCTGGTAGAACAATCCGTGCCGGGAACAGTGCCACAGCAGGCGGCCATGGCCAAAGGCCGGAATCCGCGCCTGGAGATCCCACTCCGGGTACTGCCTGCGAAGCATGAGGCTGTCCCCCGTCAAAAGGGCCACAAAGGTGATGTAGTGGTCCTTTTCCATGGGATGGCCGGATGTGATATAGAGATCGTTTTCCACTGTCTCCACTGTGAGTTGATCCTCCCCCTCCGCCTTTTGCGGAACGGCGGCATCCAGGCGCAGGCCGCAGCAGGAGACGGTGGCATCCGCCATGGCGGTAATGACATTGCCGCAGGCGGGGCAGATATAAAACGCAGTTTTTTTCATGTTACCTCCTAACGCTTCCCGGGCATCCAGCTCCCCGGAGAGAAGCTGCTGCAAATCCACCTGAAAGATGTTGGAAAGCTCCGGCAGCAGCGAGATATCCGGGCACCCCATGCCGGTCTCCCATTTGGAGACCGCCTTGTCACTGACATGCAGCCTCTGCGCCAGCTGGCGCTGGGTCATGCCCTGTTCCCGCCGCAGACGGAAGATCAGCTCTCCGATTTTTGTGTGGTCCATATACCGCACCTCCCTCAGTCCATAGGCTCTATTATAATCGAAACCCCCATAAAAGCAATCCACGCTCCGTAGAGTGCGGATTCTGTTTGCGGTTTCCCCCCGGATATGGTATGCTGAAAGAAAGGGGGGTGCGGATATGCCGAGGAAAAACACCAGAAATACCAGGGGGCGGATTATCTCAGCCGCCTGGAAGCTGTTTTACGAACAGGGCTATGAGGAGACCACCGTGGAGGATATTGTCTTTGAATCGGAGACCTCCAAGGGCTCCTTCTACCACTATTTTGACGGCAAGGATGCGCTGCTGGGCACGCTGGCCAACATATTTGATGAAAAATACGAGCAGCTGACGGAGGTCATGGACCCGTCGCAGGACGCTATGGAGAAGCTGGTATTTCTAAACCACGAGCTGTTCGCCATGATTGACGGCAGTGTATCCATGGACTTGCTGGCCCGCCTGCTGTCCACCCAGCTGCTGGCCCGGGGGGAAAAGCATCTGCTGGACCGAAACCGCACCTACTTCAAGCTGCTGCGGAAGATTATCGGCGAGGGCCAGCGGGCCGGGCAGCTGCGGACAGACCGCACGGTCAACGACATTGTAAAGGCCTATGCGCTGTGGGAGCGGGCCCTGCTGTACGACTGGTGTCTGTGCGGGGGAGAGTACTCCCTGGTGGCCTATACCGACAGCATGACGCCCATGTTTCTGGAGAGCTATCGGGCCGGGAGTGTGCCGGCAGAATAATATTTTATTTTTCGAATTTCTTTTATTTCGGAAATTCGTCTTTTGTAAACCCATTGATACAAAAGGAAAAGATCTATAAATACAGAATATAGTATAGAATAAATTCTATACTATATTCTGTATTTCATTCTAATAAAAAGTATGGTATGATGTCACCCGTTGAATCTGTATTTGAAGGAGAGAGCGTATGACTACCGCACAAATCTGTATCATGGGGACCATCATCCTGTACCTCTGTTTTGTAATTTTCACAGGGGTGATGATCGGCCGCCGCTCCAAAAAGAGCGCCGAGGGCTTTTACCTGGGCGGACGGGGAATAGGGCCCCTGGTCACCGCTATGAGCGCCGAGGCCTCCGACATGAGCAGCTATCTGCTCATGGGCATTCCGGGCCTTGCGTATCTCAGCGGCGTAGCCGACGCCAGCTGGACTGCCATCGGGCTGGCTCTTGGCACCTACCTGAACTTCCTGCTGGTGGCAAAGCGGCTGCGCCGGTACAGCGTAAAGCTGGATGCCATCACCATCCCCAGCTTTATCTCCAAGCGCTATGGGGAGAAGAGGCCGGTCATCATGTGCATCTCTGCCCTGATCATCCTCATTTTCTTTGTGCCCTATGTGGCCTCCGGCCTGGCGGCCATCGGAAAGCTTTTCAACAGCCTGTTCGGATGGGATTACATGGCAGCGGTGGTCATCGGCGCCATCGTCATTATCAGCTACACCTCGGTGGGGGGATTCAGCGCCGTGGCGACCATGGACCTGATCCAGTCCGTTATCATGACCCTGGCCCTGGCAATCATCGTGGTGTTCGGCATCGTCCAGGCCGGAGGTATGGACGCGATTCTCGACCATGCCCGCACCCTGCCGGGCTACCTCAGCTTTGGGCAGACCTATAACGCGGCGTCCAACAGCGCCGAGCCGTACGGCTTTATCCGCATCATCTCCATGATGGCCTGGGGACTGGGGTACTTCGGCATGCCCCACATCCTGGTGCGCTTTATGGCCATCCGGGACGAGGAGGAGCTGAAGCTGTCCCGCCGGATTGCCTCCGTGTGGGTGGTAATCTCCATGGGCGTAGCCGTATTCATCGGCATTGTGGGACACGCCGTCTCCGCCGCAGGCCGCATCCCCTTCCTGGAGGGCAGCGCCACCGAGACGGTTATTGTCCGTCTGTCCGACCTGCTGTCCGGCTACGGCATCTTCCCCGCCATTGTCGCCGGGTGCATTCTGGCCGGTATTCTGGCGGCCACCATGTCCACCGCCGACAGCCAGCTGCTGGCCGCCTCCTCCGCCTTTTCGGAAAATATCGTCCAGCAGGTATTCGGCGTAAAGCTGACCCAAAAGCAAACCATGCTGACGGCCCGGCTCACTGTGGTGGTTATCGCCGTCATCGCCATGTTCCTGGCTGCGGATCCCAACAGCAATGTATTCCAGATCGTCTCCTTCGCATGGGCCGGCTTCGGCGCCACCTTCGGTCCGGCCATCCTGTGCGCCCTCTTCTGGAAACGCAGCAACCGCCAGGGCATTATGGCGGGTCTTGTTGCCGGCGGCGCCATGATCTTCATCTGGAAATTCCTGGTACGGCCCATGGGCGGTGCGCTGGATATCTACGAGCTGCTGCCCGCCTTTTTGGTGGCCTGCCTGACCATTGCTGCCGTCTCCCTGGCCACGCCAAAGCCCGATGCCGAAATTGAAAAGATCTTTGAGGAAATGGGGACAAGATAACGATCTCCAAGAGATAAGAGGCGCCGCAGGACGGAAGTCCTGCGGCGCCTCAGACTGTCAAAAAAAGAAGGGAGACCTCCGCAACGGGAAGGAGGGGTGTATGCGGCTGCGCCCGCAGGCGCGTTTCGGAGCGCAACCGCCGCAAGGCGGCTCTTAGCGCGGAGATGAACCCAGGAAG
>ERZ808035.227-NODE-227-length-62263-cov-15.851301_pt1 | contig 62263 bp, 61 predicted proteins | sample MGYA00380189_ERZ808035 | MGnify/ENA primary metagenome ERZ808035 (study PRJEB31490, sample SAMN06133407) | mouse gut metagenome | isolation source: M5_1 | host: mice | place: China: Chengdu | collected 2015-05 ... | reverse complement strand
ATAAAGCATTTTTCTTGTACAGACTCGCCAAATTATATGCATAAAAAGAAAAGCCCTCAGATTTTTACATTGATCCGCCGCTAGTACCATTTTCGCCCAATTTAAAAGAAAGACCCTCTCAGAATCACTCTAAGAGGGTTTATTGAGGTTCCTGGCGGATTCGAACCGCCGTACACGGTTTTGCAGACCGCTGACTAAGCCACTCATCCAAGGAACCTTGTTTCTCGTTTGCGGTTGCAAAGGTAGTACAAATTTTGAAACTACCAAACTATCCGCAGCAATTTTTCTTTGTCTTTTTTTTCTTAGACGAACACTCTTTCCGCTTCTTCTCCATCATATCCTTTAATTCACAGCCACTTGCACAACTTGCACAAGGGTTATCATTTTCTTTCACACGACGAAAAAAAACATAAATACCATAGAGGATGCGGGCTACACACAATATAATCAGTAACCCGACAACCCATTCTTGCCAATTCATAAAAACAATCCTCCTATCTGATAAACGGCAAATGAAACAATCCATGCCAATGCTGTGGTATATCCTGCCGTAAAGATAGCCCACTTCCAACTACCGGACTCTTGCTTGATGGCCACCAACGTGGCAATGCACGGGAAGTAGATCAGCACAAACAGCATATAGCTGAATGCTGCAAGCGGAGTGATCGGAATCCGTTCGGCCAGACTGACCGCATCGGCATCGGCATCATTTGTATAAAGTACACCGAGCGTACTTACTACCAACTCCTTGGCACCCACACCGGAAAGAAGACCGATACTCAGCTTCCAATCGAATCCTAACGGCTCAAGTACAGGCTCCACTGCCTGACCTATCTGCCCGATATAAGAGTTTTCCTGCTGTTCCGCCTGGGTAGGATAAGCATTATGATCCGGATAATAGCCCAAAAACCAAATGATAATGGAAGCAATCATAATGATACCTCCCATCTTTTTGAGGTATTGCGCGCCTTTTTCCCATGTATGCCGGAAGATAGACTTCATAGTCGGCATGCGGTAAGGTGGAAGTTCCATCACGAACGGAGTATCATCTCCCTTCACCAGAAAACGGCTGAACAAACGAGCCATAACAACCGCCAATGCGATTCCGATAACATAAATTCCCAATAAAACCAAACTGCCATTATTAGGAAAGAAAGCACCCACCAATACCAGGTAGATAGGCAGACGGGCACTGCACGACATCAACGGATTGACGAGCATGGTGATCAGACGGCTCTTCCGGTTCTCAATGGTACGTGAAGCCATTATTGCAGGCACATTACACCCGAAACCCATTATCAAAGGAATGAACGACTTACCGTGCAAGCCCATCTTATGCATGATTTTATCCATAATAAATGCGGCACGGGCCATATAACCCGAATCTTCCATCAAGGAAATGCAGAAATACAATATCAGGATGTTGGGCAGAAATACAATCACTCCTCCGACTCCACCAATGATACCATCAATCATCATATCCTTCAGCGGGCCCTCGGACATGTTATCCCGAATCAGGTTACCCATCACCTCGACAAGCCACTCGATACCCATCATCGGGTACTCCCCAATTACAAACGTACCCTCGAACATCAGATACATAAAAAGGAAGAAAATGGGATATCCCCAAATGCGATGGGTCACAATGGAGTCGAGCACCTTCGTTGTCTGTTCCTGCTCCAGATGATTGTCGGTGAAAGTTTCTTTCAACGCTCCACTGATAAAACCATATTTAGCATCTGTCAAAGCAGATTCGCTATCTTCGTTCATTGTCTCCTGTATACGCCGGGCCGCTTTATCCCGTTTCTTTTCCACCTCTGCGGCATTGGGCAGAGTATGAATGAAGCGTTCTATTTCAGGATCATTCTCCAGTAATTTGATAGCCAGATAACGGGTAGAATATTTATGGCGGATAAATTCGTTCTTTGAGATTTCTTCTTTCACCGCATCGATAGCCTTCTCCAAATCGGGACCATGATTGATATGAATATGGCGGAATACTTTGCCCACCGGTTCTTTACCATGGGTATAGTCGGCAGGATGTTCACCATGATCCTTAAAGTTAGGCAGGGTCTGATGCCAATCCATGATTTCCTTAGCCACTTCCGGATGGATATGCCCTTTTTTATCAATAAAGTCGGCACCTTCGTAGAGATTGATAACGACATGGAAAAGACGGTCTACTCCGATATTTTTCTTGCAAACAGTAGGTACCATCGGAACACCGAACAAATTGCCCAGCAGGCGGTGATCAAGGGTATTACCGCTGGCTTCCAGTTCATCGTACATATTGAGGGCTACTACCATGCGTACATTCATATCGATAAGCTGGGTAGTAAGATAGAGATTACGCTCCAGGTTGGAAGAATCGACCACATTAATGATCACATCCGGCGTTTCATCAATGATGTGGCGGCGGACATAAATTTCTTCGGGAGTATAAGCTGACAGAGAGTAAGTACCGGGCAAGTCGACTATCTTGAAGTGATAACCCTGGAAATCAAAATATCCTTCTTTGGCATCTACGGTCACACCGCTATAATTGCCTACATGTTCGTGGGCTCCTGAAGCCAGATTGAAAAGAGAAGTCTTACCACAGTTCGGATTACCGACCAGCGCCACATTTATCGTACGCCGTTTTCCAAGGGCAACCCGCTTCAAATCTTCCTCTTTTACGTCAATATCTTCAGTCAATCCCTGATGATAAGCAGATTCCTGTGTTTGTAACTTAGCCTCCTGCTCGCTGATGATCTCGATCATATCAGCCTCCTGTCGCCGCAGAGAGATTTCATAACCCATTATTTTGTATTTGATCGGGTCTTTCAGTGGAGCATTAAGCAATACTTCTACGGTTTTTCCCTTGATAAAACCCATCTCCACAATCCGTTTACGGAAGCCGCCGTGTCCCAGCACTTTGACTATGACTCCCTTCTCACCTGTTTTTAATTCGGACAATCGCATAGTGTGTGTACCTCTAATTTTGGCGCAAAGATAATTCATAACTTTGTGGCATGCAAATTATTTAGATTGTTTTTAAATAAGGGAGAATTCTTATCCATATTGACAAAACTATTATCTTTGCAATATGATACAACATAGAATAGCACAATACATCGAAAAAGAGAAGCTCTTTTATCTGAATGACAAGGTATTGGTAGCACTAAGCGGCGGAGCCGATTCTGTGGCTTTGCTACGATTGTTGCTATCAATGGGGTACACCTGTGAAGCTACCCATTGCAATTTCCATCTGCGGGATAAAGAATCGGACAGAGATGAAGCATTTGTACGCCGGTTGTGCCATGAAGCGGAAGTACCTTTACATACCGTACATTTTGATACAATTCAATATGCCGCCGACAAACACATTTCTATCGAGATGGCTGCCCGTGAATTACGCTACGAGTGGTTCGAAACGCTCAGGAAACAGCGTGGAGCAGCTGTTATCGCAGTAGCTCACCATAAAGACGACAGCGTAGAGACCGTATTACTGAATCTGATCCGGGGTACCGGCATTAACGGACTGCTCGGAATCCGTCCAAAGAACGGAAACATCGTACGCCCTTTGCTTTGCCTGAGCCGCGATGAAATAATCGCATACCTGCAACGCATGAATCAGGATTACGTAACGGACAGTACCAATCTTTTGGATGATTATACCCGGAATAAAATTCGTTTGAACCTGCTACCTCTGATGCAGGAAATCAATCCATCGGTTAAAGAGAGCATTATCCGCACGACTAACTACCTGAATGACACGGCGACTCTATACAATAAAGGTATAGAAGAAGCACGGACACGCGTGCTGACCTCCGAAGGTATCCGGATAGAGGCTTTACTGCAAGAACCGGTACCGGGAGCCATCCTCTTCGAACTGTTGCATCCGCTCGGTTTCAACGCCGCCCAAATAGAAAGTATACAGCAATCACTCGACGGACAGCCGGGAAAAGTCTTCATCGGTAAAGGGTGGAAAGTCATAAAAGACAGGGAATTGCTGCTAATTGAAGAAGATATAAAGGAGGAAGAAGCCAAACCACCTTTCCGTCTGGTTACGGAAGTATATGATTATACTCCTGAATTTATAATTCCCAAAGATAAAAAAACAGCTTGCTTTGATGCAGACAAGATGGATGCAGCATGGTGTATAAGAAAATGGAAACAAGGTGATGTGTTTATTCCTTTTGGAATGATCGGCAAAAAGCGTGTAAGCGACTATTTGACGGACCGGAAGTTCTCCCTGAGTGACAAGAAGAAACAATGGGTGTTGTGTTGCGGAGAACGAATTGCCTGGTTGATAGGAGAACGAACGGACAATCGGTTTAAAGTAAGCAACAACACAAAGCGGGTAATGATTATCCGAATCTCCCCCAAAGATATCAACTAAAAATCAACTGATTACATTTACCAAGCCCTTACCGACACATGTAAAAGCATTTACTCCGGCATGTAAAAGCATTTACCCCGGCGTGTAAAGGCATTTACCCCGGTATGTAAAAGCATTTACCTCGGTGTGTAAATGATGACTACATCCGAAGCGCCACATGCCCTCACTATAGATGACGTAAGCTACACATCTGCCGGGCAAACCAAAAAACAGAGCCTCGCGACACTTTCTATCGGATAAATTGTATCTTTGTAAATCCATATCTTGAAAGTAGAGATAAAAACGAACGGACGATAAAATAATAACTAACTAAACATGATTCATTATGAAAGGGAAAAAGAATCTTTTAATTCTATTCTCCTGTGTGCTTATGATCATCATCGCAGGATTATTCGCTTGCACACGCAGCGCTAAAGAAATTATTCCGTCTTCGGAATACGCTCCTTACGTCAATGCCTATACGGGCGGTGTCATTTCTCAATCTTCTCCCATACGGATTGAGTTGACGCAGGACCAGCCGATGGTGGACTTAAACAATGAACTGAAGGATAATCCGTTCCGCTTCACTCCTTCGATAAAAGGGAAGGCCTATTGGGTCAGTAATAATACTGTAGAGTTTCTTCCGGAAGAGGGACAACTGAAACCGGGAGAACTGTACCAGGGAACATTCCAGCTGGGAAATTTCGTTGAAGTGGATAGCAAATTGAAATCATTCGACTTCTCCTTCCGGGTACAGGAAAGCAATTTCACATTACATACAGCTCCGCTTGAAATAACCGCCTCTTCACCCGATAAAGTAACTGTGAAAGGAGAGATCCGTTTCAGCGATAAAACGACTAAGGAGCAGGTAGAAAAAATGCTTTCTGCCAGTGGCGGGCTGTCTTCTCCGACAGTCACCGTAGAGTCCACCTCCAATCCGTCAGCCTATAGCTTCGTCATCGGCAATATCCAAAGAAATAAACAAGACTACGAACTTGAAATCACAGCAGACGGAAAGTCCGCCGGAATTGACCGGAAGCAAAGTGAAACAATCACTATTCCTGCCAAAGACAGTTTCCGCTTCCTTTCTGCCGAACGTATCGACCAACCGGAAAACGGAATACAAATCGTCTTCTCAGACCCGGTTTCGGATGCTCAGGATTTAAAGGGACTGATCGAAATACCGGAGATTTCTTCGTATATCTTTCAGGTAACGGATAACCGTGTGAATGTTTATTTTGAAGCCAGTCAGCTCAGCAAGCTTACACTGAAAATACACGAAGGCATAAAAAACAGCCAAGGAAAAGCACTGGGAAACTCACACTCTATCTCTTTCGGCGAACTGAGCCTGAAACCTCAGGTAGAAATAGCCTCTGCAGGTGCCATCATTCCCGACTCAAAAAACCTTGTCATTCCGTTCCGGGCCGTCAACCTGTATGCAGTAGATTTGCGGGTTATCCGCATCTTTGAAAACAATGTACTGATGTTTATGCAAAACAATTCGCTTTCTTCGGCCAATGAATTAAGAAGATCCGGAAGACTGGTTTACAAAAAAACATTGTTTTTAGGCAAAGATTCATCAAAAGACCTTCATAAATGGGAAAACTATTCTATTGACCTGGCAGGTCTGATCCATCAGGAACCGGGTGCTATTTATCGTGTCATCCTTTCGTTCAAACAGGAGTATTCGGCCTACCCTTGTGGTGGTGAAAGCCCGAGAATGCAATTTTCCGAAGAAACCGAATCTTTGACCAAAGTCACATCCGGCACTCTTCCGGAAGAAGATGAAGCAGTCTGGGACAAACCCGAAACATATTATTATTTCAGCGGAAATGAAAATGCCGACTGGAGTCAGTACCGATGGGATGAACGGGACAACCCTTGTCACCCGTCTTATTACATGACATCTGACCGGATAGCCACCTGTAATGTGCTGGCTTCCAACATCGGCATGATTGTGAAACGCAATTCAATGAATAAACTTTGGATAGCAGTAAACAACATCCTGGATACCAAACCGGTGGAAAAAGCCCAAGTCACTGTTTACAATTTCCAGTTACAGCCTGTAGGCAAAGCAGTGACGGATTCGGAAGGTTTCGCCACAATTGAAACGAAAGGGGTGCCTTTCATCGTAGTAGCGGAATCAGACAAGCAAAAAGCCTACGTAAAAGTAGCAGACGGAGAAGAACAGTCCACCAGCCGCTTTGATGTGGGCGGCAAGGACATCCAAAAAGGCTTGAAAGGATTTGTGTACGGTGAAAGAGGAGTATGGCGTCCGGGAGACACTCTGCATATCTCGTTTATTCTGGAAGATCGTACCAAACGTATTCCGGACAAACATCCTGTAGCATTGGAGCTCTATAATCCAAGGGGGCAATTTTATAGCAAACTTATTTCAACCAACGGACTGAATGGATTCTATACATTTAAGATCCCGACGCAGGCAGAAGACCCAACCGGACTATGGAATGCGTACATAAAGGTGGGAGGTACTGCCTTTCACAAAGCGCTTCGGGTAGAAACCATCAAGCCGAACCGCCTGAAAATAAACCTGAAATTGCCGGGAGAAATACTGAAAGCTTCAGATAAAGAAGTACAGGCACATCTTTCGTCAGCATGGCTGACAGGAGCCACTGCATCACGCCTGAAGGCAAAGGTAGAAATGTCTTTATCGAAAGTCAACACCCAATTCAAGAATTATGGAACTTACATTTTCAATAATCCGGCTACGGAATTCACCTCGGTAAGAACCGATGTATTCAGTGGTACACTGGACGAAAGTGGCAATGCCGGATTCATGCTGAAACTTCCTGCCTCGGAAAATGCCTCGGGCATGCTTCAAGCCAACATCACGACTCAGGTATTCGAGCCGGGTGGAGATGCCAGTATCCAAACTCAGTCTGTCCCCTACTCTCCTTTCCCGTCATACGTAGGTATCAACCTGAACCAACCGCAGGGCAGATATATCGAAACAGATAAAGATCATGTGTTTGATGTCATTACAATCAGTCCCGACGGAAAACCGGTGAACCGTTCCGGGCTGGAATACAAAATATACCGCATCAGTTGGAGTTGGTGGTGGGAAAACGATAACGAATCATTCGAAACATACATCAACAGCAGCTCCATCAGCCCCGTAGCTACAGGACGACTCAACACAGTAGGCGGAAAGGGACAATTCAGCTTCAGAGTGAATTATCCGGATTGGGGACGGTATCTGGTTTACGTAAAAGACCGCGAAAGCGGACATGCTACGGGAGGTACCATCTATGTGGACTGGCCTGACTGGCGGGGACGTTCCAACAAGAGTGACCCGAGTGGTATCAAGATGTTATCTTTCTCCATCGACAAGGACTCCTACGAACCGGGAGAAACCGTAACAGCCATATTGCCGGCTTCCGCAGGAGGAAGAGCACTGGTAACACTTGAAAACGGTTCGTCCGTAATTCAACGGGAGTGGATTGAAGTATCGGGGAAGGAGGACACCAAATATCAGTTTAAGGTGACTCCCGAAATGGCTCCGAATGTTTATCTTCATATCAGCCTGCTGCAACCCCATGCGCAAACGGTAAACGACCTCCCTATCCGCATGTACGGTATAATGCCGGTATTCGTAACTGATAAGCAAACGGTTCTTGAGCCGCAAATCAAGATGCCGGAAGTGCTTCGTCCCGAACAGGCATTCAACCTGACCGTAAGCGAAAGGCACGGTAAACCGATGACTTATACGCTCGCTATTGTAGATGACGGGCTGCTTGATTTAACCAACTTCAAGACACCGGATCCCTGGAACAGTTTCTATGCCCGTGAGGCACTGGGAATCCGTACTTGGGATATGTATGACGATGTACTGGGAGCCACAGCGGGAAGCTATGGATCGATGTTCAGCACAGGCGGTGATGAAACCCTGAAGCCATCGGACCAGAAAGCAAACCGCTTCAAACCGGTAGTGAAATTCATCGGTCCTTTCAGTATTGCCAAAGGAAAAAGCCGCACTCACCAGATCACTTTACCGATGTATGTAGGTTCCGTACGTGCCATGGTAGTGGCCGGTCAGGACGGAGCATACGGAAATGCAGAAAAAACTGCTCCTGTACGCACTCCGTTAATGATTCTTTCGACACTGCCACGTGTACTGAGTATCGGCGAAGAGATTGAAGTTCCTGTTAACGTATTCGCATTGGAAAACAGTGTGAAGAATGTAAACGTATCCATACAGGCTTCCGGTGCCGGAGTACAAGTGAACGGCAGCAAGCAGCAGACGCTTACTTTCAACCAAACCGGTGACCGGCTTATCTTCTTTAAATTAAAGACAGGTACGAAAACCGGGAAAGCTACCATCCATCTGGCTGCTAACGGTAACGGACAAAGTACCAAAGAAACAATCGAGATAGAGGTACGTAATCCGAATCCGGCAGTCACTTTGCGTGAGAGTAAATGGGTGGAAGCCGGAAAGAGTGAAGAGCTCCATTACCAGTTAAGTAACGATTCGGAAGGAAACAGTATACAGTTGGAGGTCTCACGCATCCCGTCTGTCGACATAAGCCGCCGTTTCGATTTCCTATACAATTATCAGCACAACTGTACAGAGCAACTGACTTCAAAAGCCCTTCCGCTGCTGTTCGTCAGCCAGTTCAAAACAGTAGACAACGAGGAATCGGAAAAGATAAAAACCAATGTACAGGAAGCTATCCGTCAACTATACGGGCGTCAACTTCCCAACGGAGGTTTCGTCTATTGGCCGGGAGATGCCTCGGCAAACGAATGGATCACCTCTTATGCAGGTATGTTCCTGGTATTGGCACAAGAAAAGGGTTATGCAGTGAACAGCAATGTATTGAACAAATGGAACCGCTTCCAAAAGGCAGCCTCCCAGAATTGGCAACCCGTCACACAAGAGCAGAACTGGTGGCATTGGCAGGCAGACCTCCAGCAGGCTTTCCGCCTTTACACACTGGCTCTGGCGGGATCACCTGAACATGGAGCCATGAACCGGATGAAAGAATTGCCGGCACTCTCGCAACAAGCCAAATGGCGTTTGGCAGCCGCCTATGCACTCAACGGCAAAGAGAAAGCAGCCGGTGAACTGGTATTCAGTGCTAAGACAACCGTAGAACCTTATTCATCGAATAACTATGTATACGGTTCATCCGATCGTGACGAAGCAATGATACTTGAAACCTTACTGCTGATGAACCGCCAGCGTGAGGCCATGGAACAAGCCAAAATCGTTTCACACAACCTGGCACAAGAGATATGGTTCAGCACACAGTCTACTGCCTTTTCATTGATGGCAATGGGACGTTTGGCAGAAAAACTGTCCGGTACGCTGGACTTCAACTGGACGTTGAATGGCAAACAGCAACTGGCTGTAAAATCAGCCAAAGCCATATACGAGGCATCACTCCCCACTTCACCACATGAAGGAAAAGTAATCCTGAAAAATAACGGGAAAGGATCTCTAAACGCAGATCTGATCACACGTACCCAATTACTGAACGACACATTGCTGCCGATGGCCAATAATCTACGCCTGAACGTAAGGTATGTAGACAATAACGGCTCGCCGATAGATACACGTTCTCTGAATCAGGGTACGGACTTTATGGCAGTGGTAACTGTAGCCAATATCAGTGGTACGACGGATTATACGAATCTGGCACTGACACATATCATTCCTGCCGGCTGGGAGATCTTTAATGAACGAATGGCAGGACAGATTACAACCTCTGCTCCTTATAGCTATCAGGATATTCGCGATGACCGGATACTGACCTACTTTAACTTACGGCAGGGACAAGCCAAAACATTTACCGTCCGCTTACAGGCGACCTATGCCGGTGATTTTGTTATGCCGGCTATCCAGTGTGAAGCGATGTATGATGCTAATGCACAGGCAAGGACACAGCCCGGAAGGACGCAAGTCATCAGGTAAAACTATCAAATAAAACCTGATGAACCGTATTCTTAAACCAAACAATCTTCCCCCCTCCCCACAAGGGAGAGGGCGGAAGAAATATTTCAAAAGTTGGTGGAAGATTTCCCTCTTCCTCCTACTTCTCCTATACTTATTTTGTCTTCCCCGGCAATTATTCACCTCTCCCTATTCTACTGTCTTGGTTGACCGTAATGGGGAACTTCTCGGTGCCCGTATCGCCACGGATGGACAATGGCGTTTTCCTCCGCGCGACCACACTCCGGAAAAAGTAGCTACCTGTCTGGTTGAATTTGAAGACCGTCAATTCTACCGCCATTGGGGAGTCAACCCCTTGGCAATAGCCAGAGCCGCCCTGCAAAATCTCAGACACAAGCGAATCGTCAGCGGGGGAAGTACTCTTACGATGCAAACGATTCGGCTGGCACGGAACAAGCCGCGTACATTCAAGGAAAAACTGATCGAGATGATAGGAGCCACCCGGCTGGAGTTCCGTTATTCCAAGAAGAAGATATTGTCACTTTATGTTTCGCATGCCCCCTTCGGAGGTAATGTAGTGGGACTGGATGCTGCTGCATGGCGCTATTTCGGACACTCGGCAGAAGAACTATCCTGGGCGGAATCGGCTATGCTTGCCGTACTTCCCAACTCTCCCGCCATGATCCACCTTTCGAAAAGCCGGCAAGCATTACTTGACAAACGAAACCGACTGCTGACACACCTGCACCAAAAAGGTATTCTCGATACTTCCACTTATGAACTGGCTATCAGCGAGCCACTCCCCCAGGAACCTTTGCCTCTTCCACAGATAGCTCCCCATCTGACAGACCATTTCTATCAGACCCGAAATGGAGAATATTCCGTATCGACCATCGACAAGGGTATACAAACTCAGATAGAAAGTCTGGTAGAACGGTGGAACAGCGAATTCAAGCGAAGTGATATCCGAAATATGGCCATCCTCGTAATTGACATTCGTACCAATCAGGTCATTGCTTATTGCGGCAATGTACACTTCGACAAGAAAAAGAGCGGTAACCAGGTAGATGTAATCCGGTCACCACGCAGCACAGGAAGCATTCTCAAGCCCTTTCTTTATTATGCAATGCTACAGGAAGGAGAGATTCTTCCCAATACTCTGTTACCGGACGTTCCGGTCAACATTAATGGCTTTACTCCACAAAACTTCAACCAGCAATTCGAAGGTGCCGTACCGGCTTCGGAAGCCATCGCACGTTCGCTCAACATTCCTTCGGTCACAATGTTACAACGGTATGGAGTACCCAAGTTCCACAATTTTCTGAAGCAGATAGGGCTGACCACCTTAAACCGTCCCTCAGGACACTATGGACTTTCTTTGATTCTGGGAGGAGCGGAAGCTACCCTTTGGGATGTCACTTCGGCCTATGCCAATATGGGACGCAGCCTCAACGGACTGGTACAGGCCCCTTGTACCTTATTATTATCGGACTCCCTCTCCGCCCACCGATCTCCGGCCATCATTCAACATCCGCCATTCCAGCCCGGAGCAGTCTGGCAGACATTTGACGCCATCAAAGAAGTAAACCGCCCCGAAGAGATAGACTGGCGTACCATCCCTTCCATGCAAACCATTGCCTGGAAAACGGGTACCAGTTATGGTTTCCGGGATGCCTGGGCAGTGGGGGTAACTCCAAAATATGCCGTAGGTGTATGGGTTGGAAATGCTACGGGTGAAGGCAAGCCCGGACTGGTAGGGGCCCGTACAGCGGGGCCTGTCCTGTTCGATGTATTCAATCTGCTCCCCTCCTCTCCCTGGTTCGAGCGCCCACAAGGTAAACTGGTTGAAGCAGAGATCTGTCGGCAATCCGGACATTTGAAAGGACGGTTTTGTGAAGAAACAGATACCCTGCTAATTCTTCCGGAAGGCCTCAAAACGGAAGCCTGCCCCTATCACCACCCGGTCACCCTATCAGCAGATGAACGGTTCCGTATCTACGAAAACTGTGCTGACAGTGAACCGGTTGTCCGCCGAAACTGGTTTACCCTTCCACCCGTATGGGAGTGGTATTATAAACAGCATCATCCTGAGTATCATCCTCTCCCCCCCTTCAAACCCGGATGCGGAGAAGACCGTTTCCAGCCGATGCAGTTTATCTATCCTCCGATGGGAGCGCGGATCCATCTGCCTAAACAGATGGATGGTAACCAAGGACAGTTGACCGTCGAATTGGTCCACAGCCATCCCAACACAACTGTCTACTGGCATCTGGACGAAACCTACCTGATGCAGACACAGGACTTCCATAAATTCTCTCTACGCCCTGCTCCGGGAAAGCACTCGCTGACAGCAGTAGACGACGAAGGAAATACAATTTCAACAACGTTCTTTGTGGAATAGCCCCCAAAATGGTAACTTTGCGCCATGAAACAGATTTTGAAAGAAAATGGTGGATTACCGGCTTCGATACTTTGGACACTCGCCATTGTTGCAGGCATATCGGTAGCCAACCTTTACTATAACCAGCCCTTACTGAACATGATTCGCCATGAACTGGGCGTTTCGGAGTTTAAAACCAATCTGATCGCCATGGTGACACAGATCGGTTATGCGCTCGGATTATTGTTTATCGTTCCTTTAGGTGACTTATACCAGCGGAAACGTATTATTCTTACCAGTTTCTCCGTATTGATTCTCTCGTTGCTCGTCATCGCAATGGCTCCCAACATCCATATCATTCTTTGTGCTTCGCTTCTCACAGGTACCTGTTCGGTGATGCCACAAATATTTATCCCGATAGCCTCTCAGTTCTCGCGTCCGGAAAACAAGGGACGGAACGTAGGGATCGTAGTTTCGGGATTACTGACCGGCATCTTGGCTTCACGAGTGGTCAGCGGATTTATAGGAGAACTGTTTGGCTGGCGCGAAATGTATTATATCGCCGCAGGTATGATGCTGTTATGTGGCATTGTGGTCATGCGGGTATTGCCGGACATACGTCCTAACTTTCAGGGAAGGTATAGCGACTTAATGAAGTCTTTGTATTCATTATTGAAGCAATATCCCGAACTTCGCATTTTCTCTGTCCGTGCAGCACTTGCTTTCGGTTCATTTCTGGCTATGTGGTCGTGTCTGGCATTTAAGATGGGAGGTGCCCCGTTCTATGCCGACAGCCATGTCATCGGTATGTTAGGGTTGTGTGGCATTGCCGGTGCTTTGTCAGCTTCCCTCGTAGGAAAGTATGTACGGAGAGTCGGGGTCAGACGATTCAATTTCATCGGATGCGGACTGATTTTATTGGCTTGGTTCCTGCTGTTTGCAGGGGAAAACTCTTATTGGGGTATAGTTGCCGGCATCATTATCATCGATATAGGTATGCAATGTATCCAATTAAGCAACCAGACCCGCATCTTCGAACTCTGTCCGAGTGCTTCTAACCGCATTAATACGATTTTTATGACCACTTACTTCATAGGTGCCTCTACGGGGACGTTTCTGGCAGGAACATTCTGGCAGGCATTCGGTTGGCATGGAGTTGTTGGTACGGGAATAGCATTGACCATCGGTTCACTGCTGATTACTTTTTTCTCAAAACGATAATCCGAAGTCACCTAATAATTGTTATATAGACATGAAGTACGGAGTAAACAGACAAGTATTATTAATCACGGCCGGTATCGTTTGGATAATAGCGGGGGCCAATCTCCTGCGTATAGGTATTGTGACCTGGCTCAATGACTCACGACACTGGCACTTCAAGGTAGGCGAAGCTACGGTCGTCTTCCTATTGTTTTTTATTCTCGTCTTCCGAAAGCTCTACTATAAACATACCCGCCGGATCGAACAAAAGAAAAAGGAAAAGAATTGCCCCTTCTCTTTTTTTGACGCAAAGGGCTGGATTGTCATGTGCTTCATGATAGCGATGGGAATTACCATTCGTTCGCTACATCTGTTACCCGACACGTTCATCTCGGTTTTCTACACCGGACTCTCACTGGCACTTATGTTCACAGGGGTATTATTTATCCGCTATTGGTGGTGCAGAAGACAGGATATCTTGCAAAATTAAGAGTTATGAAAACGAACCTGAATAAAGAAATGAATGAAGAGTTTATCCGTTTCCAAAGAAACGAAAAAACCGAAAGCATCGTATACGAACGGCTGGCCTCTATTGAAAAAGACGAATCGAACCGCAGAGTATTACGCCTGATTTCAGCAGAAGAAAAGGCACATTATGCCACACTGAAGAAGTATACAGGAACCGATGTAGCACCCGACCGGATGCGTATAGCCAAATACTACTGGTTGGCACGGGTCCTGGGTATTACATTTGCAATTAAGCTGATGGAATCGAGCGAAGAGAACGCACATCATGATTATGCCAAATATACCGATTTTCCGGATCTCCAGCAGTTGGCCAAAGAAGAGGAAATCCACGAACAGAAACTAATCGGACTGATCAACGAAGAGCGGCTTGAATATATGGGATCGGTAGTACTCGGCCTAAATGATGCCTTGGTAGAGTTTACCGGAGCACTGGCCGGTTTCACTTTGGCATTAAGCGACTCCAGGCTGATTGCCCTGACCGGAAGCATCACCGGAATAGCGGCAGCTTTATCAATGGCTTCGTCCGAATACCTCTCGACCAAATCGGAAGGCGGAGAAAACAAACACCCGGTGAAAGCAGCTATCTATACGGGAATCGCCTATATCATCACGGTGGCGGCACTGGTTGCTCCGTTCATCCTGATTGAAAACGTACTGATAGCTTTAGGGGTAATGTTGGCCATGGCTTTAATGATCATCGCATTGTTCAATTACTACTATTCCGTGGCACGCGGAGAGAGCTTCCGCAAAAGATTTACCGAAATGGCGGTACTCAGTTTCAGTGTAGCCGGTATCAGCTTCCTGATAGGTTACGCACTGAAAACATTTACAGGAATAGATGCTTGAAAATAAAAAAGGAAAAGAAGAATCATGAAAAAAATCCCCTCGCCCCTTGTCTCGTTGATCCCCTTGATCGTACTGGTTGCCCTGCTATTTGCCACCATACGCACATTTGGCAGCGATGCACTCAGCGGAGGCAGCCAGGTGTCCCTCCTGACCACAACAGCTGTTTGTGTACTGATCGGCATGGGATTCTACAAGATAGGATGGAAAGACTTTGAACTGGCTATTACGAACAATATTACCGGTGTATCTTCCGCACTGATTATCCTCTTAATTATTGGCGCCCTGAGTGGTGCGTGGATGATCAGTGGCGTAGTTCCGACACTGATTTATTACGGTATACAAATCATTCATCCCAGTTTTTTCCTGACCTCTACCTGCATTATTTGCGCATTGGTATCGGTTATGACCGGAAGTTCCTGGACCACGATTGCCACCATCGGGATCGCCCTAATGGGAATCGGGAAAGCACAAGGTTTTGAAGAAGGATGGATCGCCGGAGCTATTATTTCGGGAGCTTACTTCGGAGATAAAATCTCACCGTTATCGGATACTACGATATTAGCCGCCTCGGTTACCGACACCCCCCTGTTCAAGCACATCCGCTATATGCTGATAACCACTGTGCCATCATTAATCATCACCTTGATAATCTTCACTGTAGCCGGGCTGTCACACAATGCCGGAAATACAGAACATATAGCAGAGTTCTCGGCAGCACTGGCAGGAAAATTCCACATTACGCCATGGTTGCTGATTGTACCGATAGGAACAGGCATACTGAGCCCGTCGGGTACCTTCCATTATCACCTTGTTCTTGTCGGCAGCATTGGCAGGAGTATTTGCGGTATTCTTCCAACCCGATCTGTTGCAAGAAATATCCGGTGCTCAGAATTCCGAAGGTATTCAGTCCATCTTTAAAGGATTGATGATGACCCTTTATGGAGGAACCAGTTTACAGACAAGCAACGAAGCGCTCACCGAACTTGTGGCCACCCGCGGCATGGCGGGTATGATGAATACGGTATGGCTTATCATCTGTGCCATGTGCTTCGGAGGAGCCATGACTGCCAGCGGAATGTTGGGAAGTATCACTTCCGTATTTGTCCGCTTCATGAAAAATACGGTTAGCATGGTGGCTTCTACGGTCTGTTCGGGTATCTTCCTGAACCTCGCCACAGCCGACCAATATATCAGCATTATCCTGACCGGAAACATGTTCCGGGATATATATGAAAAGAAAGGTTATGAAAGCTGTCTGCTCAGCCGGACTACGGAAGATTCTGTTACAGTAACTTCCGTCTTGATACCATGGAATACCTGCGGAATGACACAGGCCACGATATTAAGTGTTCCGACACTGGTTTATCTTCCTTATTGCTTCTTCAACATTATCAGTCCGTTAATGAGCATTACGATTGCCGCTATCGGATATAAAATTGTGAGACGCAAGTGAACAATCTGAAAAGGGAGTTGTTCTTGGAATAAACGAACAACAGTTTTAAACCTAAACAAAAAAAAGTTATGAAAAAGTTTATTGCATTAGTAGCATTGGTATTAGTAAGTGCATCGACCATGATGTATGCACAAGAGTCTAACAGGGAGGTGCGTCGGGCAGACCGCAAGGCACAAAGAGACGCCGAAAGAGCCAGACTGAAAGCCGAAGAACAGGCTGCCGACCAAGTAGCGTATCAACAAGCCGTACAAGCTATCAAAGACAAACAGTTTGTACTGGAAGCCGACCAAGTGATTTTCAAACGTGGCCAGACCGCTTTCGTGTCGTCAAACACTAACTTTGTGATGCTGAATGGACAGAGAGCAACTGTGCAGGTGGCATTCAACACTCCGTACCCCGGCCCTAACGGAATTGGTGGTGTAACTGTGGATGGAACTACTTCGGACGTAAAAGTGACTACCGATAAAAGAGGAAACGTAAACTGTAACTTCAGCGTACAGGGTATCGGTATCTCGGCTCAGGTATTTATCACATTGACCAACGGTGGAAATAACGCTACTGTAACCATTAACCCGAACTTCAACTCCAATACATTAACTCTGAGCGGTAACCTCGTTCCGCTGAGTCAGTCGGATGTATTTAAAGGCCGTTCATGGTAATAAAAGTAACGAGTGGCCCTCTACTCGTAACTAATTCACATAACTCCGTTGCAAATCGCACAAAAAGTGTACATTTGCAACGGAGTTTTTTTTATGGATAGATTATGAGAGAATATATCATCGCAGATAACCAGGACATCACGAAAGCAGGAATGATGTTTTTGTTAAGCAAGCAGAAAGAAGTAAGCCTGTTGCTGGAAGCCGACAATAAAATAGAGTTGGTTCAGCTATTACGCATTCATCCGCAAGCGGTGGTTATTTTAGATTATACATTGTTCGATTTTTCCGGTGCGGATGAACTGATTATCCTTCAGGAACGATTCAAAGAGTCGGACTGGCTCTTGTTCTCCGACGAATTGAGTATCGGATTCCTGAGGCAGGTCTTGTTCAGCAGCCATGCGTTCGGAGTAGTGTTGAAAGATAACTCCAAAGAAGAAATTATGTCGGCTCTGCAATGCGCATCACGCAAAGAACGCTTTATCTGCAATCACGTAAGCAATCTGCTGTTATCGGGAAGCGGAAATACAAACACTGTTTCATCCGTGCATACTTTCGTGCCGCAGGAAGACCGCCTGCTTACACCGACAGAAAAAATAATCCTGAAAGAAATAGCTTTGGGAAAAACGACCAAAGAGATAGCCGCAGAGAAGAATCTGAGCTTCCATACCATCAACAGTCACCGAAAGAATATATTCCGTAAACTGGGAGTGAACAATGTGCACGAGGCCATCAAATATGCCATGCGGGCAGGCATTGTTGACTTGGCGGAATATTATATTTGAAAAAACGAAAGAAAGATTTTCGGGCGAGGCATCATCCTATTTCACCACTCCCGAAACAAATTCTGGATTCGGCATCATAAATCACCCCGAACTGTCCCGGAGCAATTCCCTGTAATTTCTCGGAAGAGATAATCCGGTAACCGTCTGCATCCTGTATCAAACGGCCTTTGATAAACTCCGGTGTATGCCGGATCTTAAACGTGACGTCCTCCTCGCCTGTCGAATCTTTCCACGGATTACTTGTGATAAAGTTGAAGTCTTTCATCCTGAATTCGTATCCGTACTGTTTATCAGCATCGTACCCATGTGAGACGTAAATAATGTTATCCTGAATATCCTTTTTCACAACGAACCAGGGGCCTCCCCCCAATCCCAACCCCTTTCGCTGGCCAATGGTATGAAACCAATAGCCGCGATGGGTTCCAATCTTTTTACCTGTTTCGAGTTCGATCACCGCCCCTTCTTTTTCACCCAGAAAGCGACGGACGAAATCGTTATAATTTATCTTGCCTAAAAAACAAATTCCCTGGCTGTCTTTCCGGCAGGCACTGGGCAACCCGGCCTTCAAAGCTATCTCGCGAACTTCATGCTTCATCAGTCCTCCTATCGGAAACAGTAACTTTGAAACTTGCAGATAATCAATCTGAGCCAGAAAATCGGTCTGGTCTTTTATAGGATCTTTAGCTGTACCCAACCAAGTTTTCTCCCCCAGTTGCAAAGTCGTAGCATAATGTCCGGTTGCCGTAAGATCGAAATCTTTTCCTACCTGCTGTTCAAAACATCCAAACTTGATCAGTTTATTGCACATCACATCCGGATTCGGTGTCTGTCCCTTCCGTATCTTCTCGATGGCATAAGCAGCCACATTATCCCAATATTCCCGATGCAGGTCCACAACTTCCAGTTCCAAACCGTAACGCCGGGCTATGGCAGTAGATAACTCGATATCCTCTTCGGCGGAACAATCCATGTATTCCGCTCCGTCCATCCCTATTTTTATGTAAAAAAGTGTAGGTTTATATCCCTGCTCACAAAGCAAGTGCACCACAACCGAACTGTCTACTCCTCCTGATAATAATGCTGCTATATCCATTTTTTAAATTTTCTCTAATGCCTGACGCAAGTCATCAATAATATCTTCAATATGTTCCGTACCTATCGAAAGTCTTACCGTTCCGGGCTTAATTCCCTGCTCCGCCAACTCCTGTGCATTCAGTTGCGAGTGTGTGGTAGTGGCCGGATGAATCACCAGCGACTTCACATCGGCCACATTGGCCAGCAAAGAGAATATCTGCAGACTATCGATAAATTTCTGCGCTTCCTCCGTTCCTCCTTTTACCTCAAAAGTGAAGATAGAACCTGCTCCATCAGGGAAATAACGCTGATAGATAGCATGATCCGGATGATCGGGCAGCGATGGATGATTAACAGCTGCTACCTTCGGATGGTTCACCAGAAAATCAATAACCTTCAAAGCATTGGCTACATGTCGTTCTACACGCAAAGACAAAGTCTCTAATCCCTGTAACAGAATAAAAGCATTGAACGGACTGATGGCAGCTCCCGTATCGCGCAACAGTACGGCACGTATACGGACAATATAGGCAGCTGCCCCGGCAGCATCTACAAACCGTACACCATGATAGCTTGCATCAGGTTCGGTCAGTTGAGGGAATTTACCGGAAGCGCCCCAATCAAATTTACCGGAATCGACAATAACCCCTCCCAACGAACTGCCGTGTCCACCAATGAATTTAGTGGCAGAATGTATTACGATATCTGCTCCATGCTCAATGGGACGGATAAGGTAAGGCGTACCGAAAGTATTATCCACAATCAGCGGAATCCGATATTTATGGGCAATGGCGGCTACGGCATCCATATCGATAATATTGGAATTGGGGTTTCCCAGAGTTTCGATAAATATCGCCTTTGTATTTTCACGAATAGCCCGTTCGAAATTAAAAAGGTCGGACGGATCTACAAAAGTGGTTGTTACTCCATAAGTAGGCAGAGTATGTGCCAGCAAGTTGTATGTGCCCCCATAAATGGTCTTGGCAGCTACAATATGGTCACCGGAACGAGTAATATTCTCGATAGCATATGTCACGGCTGCGGCTCCGGAAGCAACGGCAAGACCGCCTACTCCACCCTCGAGAACCGCTATACGCTCTTCCAATACTCCCTGAGTGGAATTGGTAAGACGTCCATAAATATTCCCCGGGTCCTGCAATCCGAAACGTGCGGCAGCGTGGGCCGAATCCCGGAATACATAGGAAGTTGTCTGATAAATAGGTACGGCACGTGCATCAGTTGCCGGATCGGGAGTCTCTTGTCCAACATGGAGTTGTAAAGTCTCAAAATGTAATTTCTTCGTTTCCATTTGCTATCTATATTTAGAGTTCATTGTCAGTGTCCAATTTTTATATGTTGCAAAGATAGAAGAATCCGACCGGGGAAGAAATCGCACATTGAAGGCATTTTTATACCATAATCGTGGTAGATAAAGAGGTTATTAACTACATTTGCAGGCGAATAAAACATTATTGATATGAATAAACTTTTATACTGTTTCCTTTTATCATTTTCTGTCATGGCTGTTTCGGCATGTACCGATGATAAGGAAGAGCAGAATCTTCCCCCGGTTCCCGATTTCAACCAAATGACCCTGAAGGAAAATTTGCACAGTGACGGAGGCGATGTATACCGCACGGATACTTACGTATTCAATAACAATAAATTAACGACCCACACCACTGTACAGGAGTTCTACGGACAGAGCCTGACACACGAAGTGACTCTTTCCTACTCCGGCAACGAAGTGACGTTGACAGATGAAAACGGGAATACGGGTACCTATATTTTAGGGGATACGGGATATGCCACCGAATGCACTTATAAATTGTCCAGCCAGATCAGAAAGTATAAATTCACATATTCCGGCGAATATCTTACCCGGATCGACGAAAAAATAGACGGTACGCCTTATTCTTCTGTGGAATTGGCATACGATAACGGAAATTTAAGCCATATCATAGCCAATGGCCAGCAAACCAATTATCAGGTGGGAAATACGAAGAACCTGTATCAGCTTCCCTGCCTGCAGGTTTGTGATATTTACCCCCTGTCCCTCCACACCGACGCTATTTATGCCAGACTGTTGGGCACCCAGTCAAAGTATCTGATTATCGGAAACACTCCGGAAGGAAACGAGGAGGAATATACAAAATACACTTATGAACTGGATAAAGACGGCAAACCAACCGGAATCATAGCAAAGACTACCTCTACGGGTACTGTGATCGATATAAACGGTAATGCATACAATGAAACGAAAACAGATACGAGAACCATCAATATCAATATTGAATAAGAAGAACGGCTTTGCCTCTGCCCTCACGAAGTAGTGAAGTAATGCCCCATCCAAACCTACCCAGGCTTCATATACGGAGGGAGAAGAGTGGCACTTATAATCCCAAAATGCTCTTTATCACCTGTTCCCTACTTCTTGGCAAAGAACTTACTGAAGAAGAGGATTTGATAATCAATGGAATTATTCCAGTATTTCCCGTTATGTTCACCGGGACGGGTAATAAAATCATGATTGATCTTGCGCCCCAACAACCGGTTATGAAAGTCTTTGTTTACATTCAGAAAAAAATCATCTTCACCACAATCAATAATCAAAGCGAGATCGCCATTCTGAATTTTATCGAGTTGATTGACTACCGTATGTTCATCCCACACCTTTTTATTGGAAGCCATTTCACCCAACTGTTTGTTCATACTCCAATTCTGCGGAAAAGGGCGGATATCGACACCTCCACTGGTGCTTCCTGCTGCTCCAAACACATCTTTATGACGGATGCCGAGCCACATAGCCCCATGTCCTCCCATACTGAGTCCGGTGATGGCACGCCCCTTACGGTCGGCAATCGTTTTATAATTCCGGTCAATATAACTCACTAACTCCGAAGAAACAAATGTTTCATACCGGTACGCCGGATTCTTGGGGCTATCCCAGTACCAACTGTCTTTCCCGTCGGGACATACAAAAATAATCCCTTTTTCATCTGCGATTTCCGGTAAGTTCGGTTTTATCTGAATCCAAGTCTTGGCATGGCCGCCATAACCATGCAACAAATAGAGCACAGGACACTCCACCGCCTGTTTTCCAGAAGCAACATCAGGAGTCACTACCACTACTTGAACCTCCTTATTCATAGAGGGGCTCTTCACCATCAGCGTATCCACTTTTGCAGCGCTAAGAGGTAAAGCGAGTAAGAGCAGACAAGCCAAAATAAAGTTTCTTCTTTTCATTTTTAATCTATGTTTTTTAGCGTTTACCTTTGTTAATCCCCCACTTCGGGAACAACAGGATTGAATTCCGCAACCGGTTTCTCAAAAGCTTTTCCACAGTGGCTGCAAATATATTCCCAATGATTATCTCCCGGCGGAACACCTGCCAGCATAGAAGCGATGGCAGCGCTGATGGCTTTCATCCGGTGCTCCTTTTTAAGAACAAACCTGATTTGATCCGAACCGCAGAAAGGACAAAACTTCTGTTCTTCAGGAATCATCTGATTCTGCTGTAACAATCGCACGGCCGCTTCGTAATCACAATCGGCCACCAAAACATCTACTCCGGAGATGTCACGGACATAACCTCGCAACAATGTCGACATATTTTCATTATGTAACAGAGAGTCGATGCCTTCGTTAGCAAGTGCTCCCTGAATGATATGAGCTTGAACGGCATCATTACAAGTAATCAGCTTTATGGTTTTCATAATTTATATTTAAAACTTCCCCACAAAAATAGCAGATAAAAACGAGAGCCAAAACCTTTTTTATATAACTTTGCACAGAATTCACAAAGTATATCGAAACCAGGCCAATGAAAAAAACTGTTTTCTTCCTGTTTCTTTTGGGCTTGCTCACGGCAGCCGGTGCGCAACCAACGCACAAAATCAAGGGGACTGTAATTGACAAAGCCAGCCGTCAACCACTGGAATTTATCAATGTACTGATCTTGGGGCTGGGACGTGGAGCGGTGACAGATGCTGAAGGGCACTTCAACATCCAGGAAGTCCCCCCCGGTATTTATCGCCTTCAGGCATCTGCGGTAGGATATAAAACGGTACTTACCCCCGAATATATTGTCTCCACTAAAGATCTTACCATCCAAATCGAAACGGAAGAGAACCTGACCGAACTGGAAGGAGTCACAGTGACCGCCTCCCCCTTCCGGCGTGATCTGGAAAGTCCTGTCGGACTACGCATCATCGGCCTGCAGGAAATTGAGAAAAGTCCGGGGGCCAACCGGGATATTTCACGCATCGTACAGTCATATCCGGGGGTTGCTTTCTCTCCGGCAGGATACAGGAACGACCTGATTGTCCGGGGTGGTTCTCCATCCGAAAACCGATTCTATCTGGACGGAGTGGAAATACCTAACATTAATCATTTCAGTACACAAGGGGCATCGGGTGGTCCCGTAGGAATCATCAATGCCGACTTGGTCCGTGAAGTGAATTTCTATACCGGAGCCTTTCCTGCCGACAAAGGCAATTCACTCAGCTCGGTGCTTGACTTCAAATTGCGTGACGGCGACATGGAACGCAATTCACTCAAGGCGACACTGGGTGCCTCGGAGGTATCTTTAGCATCTAACGGACATCTTGGTAAAAAGACTTCCTATCTCGTTTCAGTACGGCAGTCTTACCTCCAATTCCTGTTCGATATGCTGGGCCTACCATTTCTGCCTACATTTACAGATGCGCAATTCAAATTGAAAACCCGTTTCAATACGACTAACGAACTGACTGTACTGGGGCTTGGCGGCATCGACAACATGAAACTGAACACGAAACTCGACGGAGAAAAAGCCGAATATATCCTCAGCTATTTACCTAAAATTCAGCAGGAAACCTTCACACTGGGAGCGGTATACCGTCATTATGCCGGAGCCCATGTACAATCTGTTGTTATAAGCCACAGTTATCTGAATAACCGCAACACCAAATATCTGAACAACGACGAAAGTAGTGCAGAAAACCTGTCATTGAAATTACGCTCGGTGGAACAGGAGACCAAGTTCCGGATAGAAAATGCCTCGACGTTCGGAAACTGGAAAGTAAATTTGGGAGCTAACCTGGACTATTCGCAATATACCAATACAACTTTCCAACGGGTTTATATCGATGGAGGCAAGACCTTCGATTATCATACCTATTTGGGATTTTGGCGCTGGGGATTATTCGGAACCATTAGTTATGCTACACCCGACGAACGGTTTACCACCTCACTCGGAGTACGGACTGATGCCAACAACTTCTCTTCCGGCATGAAGGGAATGTCCGATCAGTTGTCTCCCCGCCTGTCACTCTCCTACCGGCTGACGGATGGAGTCTACTTGAGCGGGAATGCCGGACTGTATTATCAGTTGCCTCCTTATACCGGATTGGGATTCAAAGATAACAATGGCAAACTGGTCAACAAATACCTCCGTTACATGAGAGTCAGTCAGGAAAGCATAGGGCTGAGTTGGCGTCCGCGCAATACCTTCGAGTTATCTATTGAAGGTTTCTATAAAAAATATGATAAAATACCATTCTCTATTGTCGACGGGATACCTCTGGCCTGTAAAGGAAACGATTACGGAGTGATCGGGAATGAAGCATTAAGTTCTACCTCACAAGGAAGGGCATATGGAGCAGAAATACTGATGAAATGGCTGATAGCCAAAAAGCTGAATCTGTCCACTTCGTTCACGTTATTCAAAAGTGAATACCGCAACAACAAAGAATCCGAGTACATAGCTTCCGCCTGGGACAACCGATACATATTCAATATGAGTGGAACCTATAACTTTCCTCACAACTGGAGTCTGGGAATGAAGGTCAGTTGCATCGGCGGAGCCCCCTACACACCTTACGATATTGACAAATCCTCTCTGGTGACGGCATGGAATGCCCAAGGACGGCCCTATTATGATTACGGCCAATATAACACAGGACGCTTGCCGGCCTTTGGGCAACTGGATGTCCGCGTTGACAAAACATTCTATTTGAAACGCTGTATGCTCGGTTTTTACATTGACCTGCAAAATGTGACAAACAGCAAGTTCCGCCAGCCGGACATATTGATGAGTACGGGAGTCATCGAAAATCCGTCGGCTCCGATAGCCGAACAACGCTATAAGATGAAATACATCTCTCAAAAAAGCGGAACTTTAATGCCTACATTAGGAATCACATTTGAATATTAAACACATAGACAACTATATTATTAATTACAAAAACTTACTAAAATGAAAAAGAGAATTGTTTTTATCGCAGCACTGTTATGTGGAATGTGCTTCACGACTGCCTCGGCACAATTTAAAATCGGCGGTAAAAAAATCAATGTAGGCAAAGTGGTACAGGCAGGAAGTGACGCAGCTAAAGCAATCACGCTGTCGGATGCCGACATTGCAGCTATGAGCAAAGAATATATGCAATGGATGGATATCCACAATCCGCTGACAGCTGCTGACAGTGAGTATGGCAAACGACTGGAGAAACTGACCGGACACATCAAAGAAGTGGACGGACTGAAAGTAAATTTCGGCGTATACGAGGTTGTGGATGTGAACGCTTTTGCATGTGGTGACGGCAGTGTACGCATTTGTGCCGGTCTGATGGACATTATGACAGACGATGAAGTAATGGCTGTAGTAGGACACGAAATCGGACACGTGATTCATACAGACTCAAAAGATGCAATGAAGAATGCTTATCTCCGTTCGGCCGTAAAAAATGCCGCAGGAGCTGCCAGCTCGACTGTAGCTAAACTGTCAGATTCTGAACTGGGTGCCATGGCGGAAGCATTGGCCGGTGCGCAATACTCTCAGAAACAGGAGACAGAGGCGGACGACTATGGTTTTGAATTTAGCATCAAACATAATATCGATCCATACGCAATGTACAATGCATTGAACAAATTATTGGAATTATCGGCCGAAGCCCCGAAAGAATCCAAATTCCAGAAAATGTTCTCTTCACATCCGGATACAGCCAAACGCGTAGCCCGAGCTAAAGAAAAAGCTGACGAATACACCAAGAATAAATAAACCCGGATACAACATTTTCTGATCCTACATAAGGCCGGCCCCCACATCCGGAGGGTCGGCCTCAACTTTTTTTGAAAAAATTCATTAATAATTTCGATAGATTTTGCATGAGTCCGTACTTTAGTGTAATTTGCGGTCATGAAACTATTCACATCTATATGGAATTCTTAATCATTATTCTTTTACTCGTACTGAATGGTATTTTTGCCATGTACGAGATCGCCTTAGTATCTTCAAGTAAAGCACGCCTTGAAACCCTGGTAAGCAAAGGAAATAAATCAGCACGGGGAGTACTGAAACAATTGGAAGAACCCGAAAAATTTCTTTCTACCATCCAGATTGGTATTACGCTGATCGGTATCATATCGGGTGCTTATGGTGGAGTGGCCATTGCCGACGATGTAGTTCCCCTTTTCGCTATGATTCCGGGAGCCGAACCTTATGCAAAAGACCTCGCTATGATTACCACAGTAGTCATCATTACTTATTTGTCGCTGATCATCGGAGAGCTGGTTCCCAAATCCATTGCTCTTAGTAATCCGGAACGCTATGCAACCCTGTTAAGCCCCGTCATGATTCTGCTGACTAAAATTTCTTATCCTTTCGTATGGTTACTCAGCATCTCTACTCGCCTGCTTAATAAGCTGATTGGGCTGAAAAGTGAAGAGCGGCTGATGACCCAAGAAGAATTGAAAATGATTCTGCATCAAAGTTCGGAACAGGGAGTCATCGACAAAGAAGAAACCGAAATGTTGCGCGATGTATTCCGGTTTTCGGATAAACGTGCCAACGAACTGATGACCCATCGTCGCGACCTGATCGTTCTGCATACGACAGACAGTAAAGAAAAAGTCCTTCAGACCATCGAAGATAAACACTTCAGCAAATACCTGCTGATCGATGATAATACAGAAGAGATAGCAGGTGTCGTTTCTGTAAAAGATATTATCTTAATGGTAGGCACCGAACAGGAGTTTGATCTGAAAGAAATCACCCGTCCGGCACTATTTATACCGGAAAGTTTGTACGCAAAAAAAGTTTTAGAGCTATTTAAGAAGAACAAAAATAAGTTCGGAGTTGTTGTTAACGAGTATGGCAGCACGGAGGGCATTATTACCCTGCACGACCTGACCGAAAGTATCTTTGGAGACATTCTGGAAGAGGACGATACTGAAGAAGAGGAAATCGTTCGCAGACAGGACGGCTCTTTGTTGGTAGAAGCTTCGATGAACATCGGGGACTTTATGGAAGAGATGGGAATTCTCTCCTATGATGACATCGAGTCGGAAGACTTTACCACATTGGGCGGACTAGCGATGTTCCTGATAGGACGCATTCCAAAAGCCGGAGATATATTCATTTATAAAAACCTGCAGTTCGAAGTAGTGGACATGGACCGCGGGAGGGTCGATAAGCTGCTTGTCATAAAGAAAGAAGAAGAGTAGGAATAGCACTCACTTTTTATATTAATTTAAAGCACTTAACAATGAAAAAAGTAATTATGTTGGCAGCCGTTGTTGCTGCATTGGTATCCTGCCAATCAAAAGGAACAAAAGCTGAAGAAGCAGCCGCAGACAGTTTGGCAGTGGTTATGGAACCCACTATGGAAGAAACTCAGGTTTATGAAGGTGTACTTCCCGCTGCTGACGGTCCGGGTATCCGCTACGTGTTAACCTTGAACACACTGGCGAATGCGGCCGATACAACGTATACACTGGACGTCACTTATCTGGATGCCGAAGGCAAAGGTAAAGACAAAACCTTCACTTCTAAAGGAAAACCGGTGACAGTGGAGAAAACCGTAAAGAATAAAAAGAAAACGGCTCTTAAACTGAACCCGAGTGACGGAAGCGAACCTGTTTATTTCGTAATCGCTAATGATACTACCCTTACCCTGGCTGACGACAGCCTGGAAGTATCTGCCAGCGACCTGAATTACAACATCATTCGTGTAAAATAACACAGAAGTAGTTTAAACCCAAAACAAAAGCCACGCTATGTAATGTTAGCGTGGCTTTTCTCTTTAATTATAGAAATTACTATTTAGTCAGCTTCTCAAAATACGGCAAGCGCTCCAGCGGGACATCTATTGTTATTGTTTTCGGACCTTTAAATACCTTCCCTCGATCATCTCTCCATTTACCTTTGGGCAGCATCACCGTACGGCTTGTCCCGGAAGTCAGCATCGGAGCAACCAAGTATTTGTCACCCAACATAAACTGGTCTTTACAATCGATAAATCCTTGATGGGGATACTGGTATTCCATGTGCCGAACAATAGGTTCACCCGTTTCGGAAGCATGCTTTGCCAATCCCAGAATATAATCTCCCATTTGTTGATGCAAATGGGCATACTTAGCACAAATCGCTACATTTTCTTTACTCAGGATGCGCCAGGGAGCCACGGAGAATTGCATCATCGGCATCAGGGCGTGTACCTGACAGGAGCGTACAATCAACTCTTCATCAAACTTCTTCACATTCAGAAAAGCACCAAACTGGCCTCCGCCTACCATGTCCGGACAAGTATAATAATGTCCCAATAATCCCGCGGCAGTCATATCGGGAATTAGCAACTGAGTCGCACGCCAGGAATAATCCTTATCGCCCAGCCTCTGTACCAATGCCTGACCACCCAACTTCCAGGCAGCACGCAATTCATTGTAGGGAAAACTCAAACCTATCTCGGCCCATTTCTCCATAAAAGTATTCACATCGGCCTCTTTATCATGAAAAGCATATTCTCCTGCCATATAAGCAACGTCTCCACCATCAAATTTAAATCCGTCGATACCATATTTCTCCTGATTGGCTTTTAACTGTTGCTTCAGATGATTCATAGCCTCCGGATTCGTGGTGTCATAACAGGCACTGTAACCATTCCACCAATGGATGATGGCTGTACGTCCATTCTTATCTTTCAATAAATATCCCTTTGCTTCCAGTTCACGGAATTCAGGACTGTCCGGCGATACATAAGGAGCAACCCACAGCATTACTTTGAATCCCATCTTGTGCAGTTCGTCGGTCATTCCTTTCGGGTCAGGAAATCTTTCGGATTTGAAGTCAAAGTTACCATAATATCTCTGCCAGTTATCATCTACCATGAATACGCCTTGGGGAAATCCGTTTTCTACGGCTTTATGGGCATAATTCATAATGTCCTCCTGATTCTGATCATACATCAGTTCAATCCATGTATTATACTGTGGAAGAGAAAAGAAAGCAGGTTCCGGTATCTGTCCCGAAGGTGGAAAGTGTTTCGCCGAAGCTGCCAGTAAAGCTTCTTTCAGTGTATTCCCCGCTTTTACCGGTTCTATCTTTTCCGAATCCGAATAGATAATCAATTGTCCGTCTTTCACCTCAAAACAGAAAGGTTTCTCGGCCCATATATATCGGCCTTCGGAAGAAAGCATGAACGGAACTACCTGATTATTCATATTATTGCGTGACATATCCTGCATCCGCAAATGATCACCAAACGGCATCTGGTTACCTAAAGCTACGAATCCTCCCCACCATCTTTCATTTTTCAAGGGTTCGATCACTGTTTTCATTTTTTCCTGTGCCACTGCGCCAAGCAGTAGTCCGAATGTTACGAGCAATAGTAAAGTCGCTTTTCGTCTCATGATAGTTAGATTAATATTAAAAAAATTCTCAAGTGGCAAAAATAGATAAAAAGGCAGAATTAATGGTTTACCGGCAAAGAATTATTTTTCCGGTCTATCTCTGCACGGATAGGACCCAAATCAATCTTTTCATAGCCAATACTCAAAAAAAGAAAGTTATTTCATTCTTTTATTCTATTTTTTCCTATCTTTATCAGACAGTTACAAACATAATCTTAAAAAAGATGGAACAAACATTTAAAGCAAGAAATCCCAAGATAGGGCTTTGGCTATTCGCTATAGGCATAGTAGCTTGCATTGTCATCAGTTTCATAACAATTCAGGCAATATGGATAGGCGCTGCATGCTTAGGTCCGGGTGCGACAATCTACTTTTCGCAAGCAACCAGTAGATACATCGTCAAAGAAAACGGAATGCTGCAAATTGTGAACAGCTTCCATCAAAAACGCTCTTTCAATCATATCACCAGTATTACATATACTCCCCATGCCTTGGGTATACAGAAAATAAAAATCAAACATGCCACTGGATTTGTCATGGTAGACCCGGAGTCACCTCAGGAACTGATAAAAGCCCTGCAAGAGGTAAATCCCGGCATGACAGTAAGGAACTTTACTTGAAACAAGATATAGCAGAAAATAAGAATAACCGTTTAACCAAGCTATAATAAGATGAAAACAACAAAAAAATGGACGGGATACTTATTCCTATGCCTGTTTTGTCTTCATGTATCTGCACAAAACAAAGACAGCCTTGTCCAAAAGTTGAGCCAATACGCCTGTCTGATAGAAAATTTCTCAAAACATATTCCACAGGAGAAAGTTTACCTGCAATTCGATAATACCAGCTATTATCAAGGTGATGATATCTGGTTTAAATGTTTTCTGGTCACCTCCGATCTATACCCGGCCACAAACCTGAGTAAAACTTTATATGTCGAATTATTGAATCCCGGAGGTGAAATAATCGACAAACGGATATTAAAAATAGAGAACGGTCAATGTCACGGAGATTTCACTTTAAACCAAATACCCTTTTATTCGGGCTTTTACGAGGTTCGTGCCTATACGAAATACATGCTTAACTTTGGGGAAGATATTATTTTTTCAAGACTTCTGCCGGTCTTCGACAAGCCCCAAACAGAAGGAAACTTCGCTGAAAAAGAGATGCGGAAATATTCAACAGGAAATTACCCGATGGAGCGCCCCAAACCGACAAAAGGCAAAAAAGTAAATTTAAAGTTCTTCCCCGAAAGTGGAAACCTGATTCAGGGAATAGAGTCACAAATCGCTTTCGAAGCGACAGATGCCTATGGCAACCCCATAACATTGAGTGGTACTGTTATCAACGACGAAAAACAGGAAACAGCCCATTTCACCGCAATCCATGACGGACGGGGAGTTTTCAATTACACACCTACAGGTGATAAACAAAAAGCAGTCGTCGAGTTTAATGGTAAAAAACACCAGTTTAATATGCCGGAAGCCCTGCCAGCAGGGTATGCGCTACATGTTGATAATCTGTCATACACAGACAGTGTGGAAATTGCTTTGCAAAAGAATCCCAATACTCCCGCCACTCTATTGGGATTAGCAGTTATCAGCGGAGGAAAGCTTCACAAGTTTTGTCTGATCGACGTTGAAGGAAATGAAATCATTCGCTTCAAAATAGATAAAAGCAGATTAACACCTGGAGTCTCCCGTATCGCGTTATTCAATGGTGGCGGAGAAGTCCTGTCCGACCGTTTGATATTCATTCACCCTCAAAAACGATTATCTATAAAAGCACGGACAGACAAAGAAACATACAATCCCTATGAATTAGTAAATCTGGAATTTACCTTAACCGGAGCTGAAATGCAACCGGTACAAAACACATTTGCTTTATCCGTAAGAGATGGCATGAATGAAGTGGAATCAGGACGCAATATACTAACCGACCTCCTATTAATGTCCGAGATAAAAGGGTATATCCGCAATCCCGGCTATTATTTTGAAGCGGAAGACGACACACACCGCATGGCAATCGATCTGTTATTGAGGATACAGGGTTGGCGCCGCTACTCTTGGAAGCAAATGACCGGAATTGAATCTCTCAACCTCAAATATGGTCCCGAAAGAGGTATCGAAACACGGGGCCAGGTTGTTTCTTTCGTCCGGCAACTTCCAAAACCCAACGTAGAAGTATCGTGCTTTTTGAAAAAACGGGGAGAAAATGAAGAAAACAGCAGCTTCATCGAGGCTATTACTACCGATAGTTTAGGACGTTTTTCACTGATATCGGATATCTATGGGAAATGGGACTTGATATTGGCAGTGACAGTCAACAGAAAAAAGAAAGATTATCGTATTCTATTAGACAGATTGTTCAGCCCTCCCCCCGCAAAATATCATTATGCCGACATGCAGGTGAACATCGCCAATACGAAAAAAGAAGAAGATACTATTCCGGATAAAGAAACAAATGTCTTGACAGAAGACGACATCGAAACCTTCTTTGCCGCCTATACAGATTCACTGGCTAAAGCAGGCAACCACGAAAAGAACTATCGATTGAAAGAGGTGACCATCAAAGCTAAAAAAAGAAGTAAAGAAAAAGAGATTTACGACAGTCGTTCAAAATCAATAGCTTATTATGACGTCCATTCTGAACTGGACGACATAAAGGACAGCGGAAAATTCATCGGTGACGACATACACGAACTGATGCTGAATATGAATAAGAATTTCAGTCCTGTCCCACAAAGGAATTATCTATATTACAAAAGTAAAATGCCGCTCTTCGTTATCAATTATGAATGTACCCGACATACTGAGATGGACTATAATAAATACAAATATATAAGGCTTGAAGCCATCAAATCGATTTATATTACTGAAAACCTTTCCACTATTTGCCGGTATGCAGACCCACGGCTTTCACCCTTCGATGTATCCGACTTATATGGTTGCGCCGTATTGATTGAAACCTATCCGGAAGGCAAAATACCGACAGAGGCAGGCAAAGGTGTCAGAAAAACATGGCTTGACGGATATAGTCCGGTCAAAGAGTTCTATCAGCCGAATTACTCCGCACTTCCTCCCGTTCCCGATTATCGCCGTACTCTTTACTGGAATCCCTCAGTTAGTACGGACAAGGACGGCAAAGCCCACATCCGCTTCTACAATAATAGCAGATGCCGGAAACTAAAAATAAATGCAGAAACCATCACGGCGGATGGGCTAATCGGAATATACGAGAATTGATTTTCTTATATACACTGAAATCTGTCTTGTATAAGATGGAAAGATTAAATTTATTCTTTGGCCCATCTCTGTACGCAGGATAATGGGGAGCAGAGGGTCAGACTTTAAGTTTATATGCCGGGCATAAATGAAGGGGTTGCAAAAAACGATTTTTGCAACCCCTTCATTTATGATACAGTGATGTTATTTTTATTTCTTTGCCAGAAACTTCTTAGTCAACCATCTTCTGACTGGTTCATCATAGAACTTCAGGCAGAGATAAGCCAGTAAGATGTTTCCGAAAAATACAACCAATGCCATCGGCCACGCCTGTGAAAAGCTGAGTTCTTTACTCCATACCCACGCATAAAACAGATACATGAAAGGGTAGTGTACTATATACAACGGGTAAGATATGTTTCCTAAGAATTCACAGATTTTAGATGACTTTTTATCTGTTGTTTTTCCCGAAGCACCCAGATAGACAAGTAACGGAAAAATAATGATGGCACATACAGAATCATAAATACCATTCATCCACGGAAATTCACTACCACCGATATAGGGCATGGAAAGCAAAACAATAATTGCCAGACTGCATATCCAAAAGGCACCTCTAACCTGAAGCGGTTTAAAAACACGCGTCATCAACAATCCGATAGAGAATGAAAACAATAAACGCAGGAAACCTCCGATCAGATTATAATCTGCCATTGACCATCCCACACCCAAGTGACCATAACCGGAAAAATTGAATATGGCAAATGAAGCCAGTCCGATTCCGGCCAATACAACCAGCACCGTGAGAGCCTTCGTAGACAACTTGCGAATAAACAATGCATATAGTATGTTTCCGATATACTCAAAAAACAAAGACCAACTGGGACCATTCAAAGGGTACATCTCACCGTTTCCACGGACTTCAGGACCTGCCCCCGGCGCAACAGGAATCAAAAATATCCCCATAAGCATAGCCAACATTACCATCGAAATGGAAACCTGTGAACCATCCCACTTCTCACAACCCTGTATGCAAAACGTAATGCTACCCAAAACAGCTCCCAGAACCACCATCGGATGCAAACGAATTAATCTGCGTTTGAAAAAGTCTTTTGTTTTCATCGTTTTCCAACGGTCATCATAAGCATAGCCGATAACAAACCCCGATAAGATAAAGAAGAAATCGACAGCCAGATATCCGTGATTAAATCGCTGGTCCATGGGACTTGTTGCAAAACCTTCGAATATATGGTACCATATTACCATGAGAGCAGCGACCCCTCTCAATCCGTCAAGAAGTTCATAATGAGGTTTTGTGTCTAAAAATGCAGTAGTAGTTCCTTTTTGCATGATAATTTACAAATTTGTTTTTTGTTAACGGTTACATAATAATGCGGCAAAGTTACGCAACTTGAAAAACATAAAATTTGTTCTATGGCAAAATCTTATCGTATAAAAATCATTTTTGGGCCCTGAGACGACTAAGTGTAGAAAGCTTGATCCCCAGATATGATGCGATATATCCCAAATTAGCCCGCTGGCACACTTGAGGAAACTGCTGCTTAAACTCTTCGTAACGTTCTTTGGCCGGCAATGCAAGCCGTTCCTTATGTGAACGCTGCAAACGTCTATATTCATTTTGATGGATAATCCGTCCCCAGTTAGCCAGTTCGATATTGGTTTGAAAAAGCCTGTTCAAGTCAGCCAGTGATATTTTGTATGCAACAACGTCTTCAAGTGTTTCTACAAATTCTTCACTCAACTTATTATAATATAATTCATCCATGCTAAAGACAATTCCCCCTTCACAAGAAAAAGAAGTAGTTATTTCTTCCCCGTTCACAAGCCAGAAAGAACGGGTCATCCCTTTTTCTATAAAATAAGCGAACTTGCAAAATGTATTTTCCTTTATCAACAAATGTTTTTTGGGAAAATGGCATAAGGTCACACTCTCTTTCAACGCTTGTATTGTATCGTCAGAAAGCAGACACACAGAATTTATCTTATCTATAACATTCGTCATAAAGCTTCGGATAATTGAATATCTATAAAAGTCATTCAGACTAAGCCTTAAAATAGAAACACCCAACTTTACAGTTTGGACGTAAAGTTGGGTGTTTATCCTGTAGAACATTGATTATCAATGTTTCTTGCGGAGAGACAGGGTTATGAACCAATCTATCCTAAAATCCTTATTATCAAGGTGATAATTATTTCAAAAAGTACACTTGTAACGATTTAGTAACGGTATTTTGTCTGTCATAGGTGCTTAATGACTTCTTCTTGTCTGCCCGTTATTTATCATTTGTCCTGCAAATATAATATTTTTTTCTTATATTAACTGCAATCTCTTTTTCTTTTTCGTATTTTTGAAAAAAATAAATTTGTTCGAGATAGAATAGTAATATACAACTAACTGATTATGAAATAATAATGAACAAAATAGATCTACACCCAAATGAAAATATAATAAAAGCAGCATTAATCAATAACTATGCTCACATTAACAGCAAACCATTCGTTGTTTGCAGCGAATTAACGATTTCTGAAGAATCTAAGATTGTCGATCTGGTTTTTTGTAAAGATAATTTAAGCTACGCATACGAAATCAAAGCATGGAATGATGATATGCGCAGATTACCAGCCCAATTAGATGCTTACTGTAAGTTATTTGATTATATATATGTAGCTACTACAGCTAATCATCTCGACCAACTACAACTCATACCAGACTTTGTTGGCATTGTCCTTTATTCAACAAAGACAAAGAAAATTGTATATAAACGACGGGCAAAAAAAAATCATTTAATAGATAAAAAAGAGCTTTTAATGTCTATTCCAATTTCATATATTCGGAATAATAGTCCATATTCTAAATATACCAGATCTGATAATGATTTGTTTTCCTTTTTTCAAGCACACAATCTATTCATAAAGCATACATCAAGTAAATGTCGCTGGACAAATAACGACCTTGAAACAATATTGCATTATGAAGATATTTTAATGAATACTAATTATATATCGTTAGATTATAGATAATCTTTTTAATTGTTCAATAATAAAAATATTCATTCGGACAGACAACCAAAACGATGGAGTAGCTCCGGGTTTAAGCCCTGCTGCTGCGCTTTTTATAGTTTGAACTCCCCAACAATCAATCCCCCTTGGGAAGAGAGAATCTGATACACACTTACTTGCAACATCAACGTAAACATCAGCATAATCTCTTTTTTCTCTTTTTTGGCGGTAATAATAAATTTGCTGTTGAGAAATTACAGGTACGTCTATTCTTGGTGTCCATCCTCTACTATAATATGCTGCCTCATCATTACGTTTCGGAGTAATACTACCATAATCTGAATAGGATACATTTATATTCGTAATAGCATTAACAATTTGTTCATAGAGGGATATTTCTGAACATTTAATCTTCCCATTCATATTTCCGCTCAAACTGGTTACACTATCAGGAAAAGATGTACTGGTAAATATATACTCAACATTATGGATTGATTCTAATATTGCAGAGATTTTACCCAAACAATCTATTGCTCTTGTTGTTGCTATTCTTATAAGGCCATCAACAATATAGCCCTGATCATAAAAGATAAATAGTTGGGTATTATCGCTTATATTATCTTTTATGATTTTTATTTCCTCCTCTATGATGTTTGCATCTATTGCTGGATATATTTTATATCCAATTTTATTATATTTTTCAGTGAAAGCTTTAATTTGCTTTACAAAATTTACATAACCTTCATCTTGATCATTAACAAGAAGCATAGGGGTAGCATTAGGATATTGGTTATGCAATTTTGCAAATAACATATCCCAATTTGCATATCCATGCTGAAAATCATACAACTCATCTATTTGCTCGTTGCTTAAACTTTCTTCAGAAGTAATATCAAAAAATACAAATGAAGAAGGATCTAAAAAATCTCCTAATGCATCAATTCTTTTTTGTAAATCGCCTATTTTATCATTTCTGCTCTTACGTCCACGAGTAATTTCAGCAAGTACTCGAAAATCGGGATTAGAGAAAATAACCTTAGGAATATTTTTTAAGGCTCGATATTCTGCATCTCCTGTTTTAATTTGTAATGTATATTTCATAATTCAAACTAATTAGGGAATGTCTTTATTATACCGAGCTTATATGCGCGATATAAAATAGCTTTTTCCGTTACTTGAAAAAGATTACTTAACTGCTTTGGAGTATTTGTTCCAGCCTTGATTGCATTTTCAAAAGCTTCTTTAGGAATCAATAATTCAGCAGCAAAATCATTTGCCGCATATTCAATGCCTAAACTATCCTCATTAGCATCCCGAAACAATGCTGTATCTTGATGTTGGCCTTCCAAATTATTTTTGTGCAATGTATAATGTCCCAACTCATGTGCCAGCGTAAATCGCTGCCGGAGGGGAGATTGAAGGCTATTTATAACAATTATAAATTTATCATCCTTTTTCTCAATGTAACCAGAAACATTATCACATAAAGGTTCTATTCTCAATTCAATATCCGACAAAGATTGCGTATAGGCAAAGACATCAAATACGGAATTTTTAACAAATTCAGTTTTATCTCTCAAAATATCAGTAGCAGCTTCTTGCGAGCTATTCTTCTCAATAAAAGAAGAATTTTGTTTAGTCATTCTCCGTCCCATCGTTATCTGTTGTTTCAAAACGTATTGAAGTACCTTCCAATTTTCTTACTCTTTTCTGTAATTCTTCAAAATCGTGAGATATATCGGATAATCCATTGCCAATCTTATCGTCAATAATCCCTCCAATTGTAGCATCAACTTCTTTATCTATTCGCATCAATTCCAACCATTTGGTCTTAAGATGGGAATTTATATTCGTTTCTATTTTTTTATCGACATTCAACCCAAAAACCAATACGACAATACCAATTACTGCGACTAAGATAGTAAGTAACCATGAAAAAAAGTTATATGTATGATTTGTATATTCTTGTGGAGATAAAACTAATCCATCTCGTTTTAATGACAGAAGTAGTTCCATGGAATTATTACTTAAAGAATCTACTTTCAACAATTCTTCAGAATTAACAATCCATGGATATTTTTCCCCATTGACTATATAAACTTCATATCCACAAGCATGGAAAATAAAGAACGCCACCGGAATCAATAGTAAAATTATTGTAGGTAGCCACATACAAAATCTTTTCATAAACAATAAAAATATCATTATTTGCAAAGATAAGTAAATTATAACCTCATTAGAAGCTAAATCGTTAAATTTAACGATATAAAACATTTCCTACGTGTCATTGAATTATACTTCTTTTATATCGGAACTTTATTATAAAATGAAATGTTTGCGAAATCTCACGAATGGAAATGAAGCGTATTTCCTAACGTGTACGAATAGGTAGGTACTATTTTTACTTTCTCGAATCTGCCTAATAATTCGTTTACCTCCATTTTTCGCTGTCTTGCCATCGTATCGTGGCGTCGTTACGTTGCAGGTGCGAAGGTGTTTACGAGGTCTTGACGGACGTACAAGGTCGGGCCTTGCGGTTTTGCGAAAAATCTTCCCTGCGTCCTGCGGCCACGAGGTATTTGTTCTCAAAAACCTTGTACGTCCTAACCTCTACACCGAAAAGCCCCTGAAACGAAACGACCGATACGACCGAAAGACGCATAAAAAAAATGTCGGATAAACGAGCGGCAGATTAGGATAAGAAACTCACTCCCTCCACTCTCAAATCCGCATTAAAAACAAAAAAATAACAGTTATGAAACCTACGAAGATTTTCAAAACAGCCATACGCGCCCTTTTCGCCGTCCCTTGCGCCCTCTTTCTGTGGGTGGTGTACTTCGCCATCGGAATTGCCGAAGCTCTTGTCTACGGCGTTCTGCAAATAATATGGAGCATCGTCCTATTCGGTATCTTCCTCGCATGTATCATCGGAGTTTTTATTTGGTTATTAACACTTTAATTACATAGGATTATGAAACGATACGGAAAAACAACAGCGCAGCAATGTAAGTATTACGAGGTGGATAACATCTTCGATTACATGGTGGAGACCTACCTGAACGGCAATATCAGTTCCTTCCGGGAACTCTATAAGGAATTGTGCCCCGATGCAAGACGGGAATTTACACGGTACGCTTTCAGAGAAATAAATCCCCGATACCTGCAAGAGATCATCGAGGCCACTACGCGATAAAATCCCATAATAATAACTATAAAATTACAGCATTATGAACGTAACGATTGAAACATTCTTTTGTCCTTATTGCGATGAAGCAACAGAGATTTATTTACGTCTGGTGAACACGATTCTTTTTGCCGACGACGAGAACAGCCTGCGCAAAGGTATCGGGAACCTGAAAACCCAAGTGCCGCTCGACGACTATTTCGTGTACGGCTTCGGTTCACATCATCTGTGGGTACACCAACGTAAGGCCAGCGACCAAACCCAGTATTTCAGGTGCAGGCTGATGAAAGCAGAGTTTTAACCCCTAAAAGATTACAACAATGAAAACGGAAATGACAGTAAACAGCGTATCGGTTTGCCCGACAGCAGAAGAACGCCACGAGTATTTTACCCTCACTCTTTCCCCACGCCGAAAGAAACGGCTTTGTCAATACGACTACCGACATACGGATGGCGAATTGTTCTCCTGCGTCGCCCCGACATTGGAGGAGTGTCGAGTAAAACGGGATATATGGTTGAATAATAGAAACAATAAATAGAGTGAACGATGAAAACAAATACGGCAAATTACATCATTATGAAACCTATACAAGAATATACCAAACAAGAGAAATTAGAGGCTATTTTGGAATACAACCCGTGCCGGATAGAGTGTAACGCAGTTCTGCGTTACCTCTTGACCGTCCGTCGGGACAATGCCGAACAAATCGCCTATTTCGAGAGTTTCGGAAACAGCGTCCACCAGATTATCCTTAACGTGCGGACATACGCACGTGGACTGCTTTTCTATGCGGCCAAGCAATTTGACGAGTACGGATGGATACGAGGGTATCTCCCCATAGTCGAGTGTGTCGAACTGGATATACACAATACAATCCTTATCGGACAGTCGATAGACGGCACGTATGCCGTTACGGTCGATTGGAACACGAGCGGTGCAGGAGGCGGCAGCCATCCGTCGGTCTGGGACGATCCGATCAGTGACTACAAAACCGCCGTAAAACAAGGCATCGCCGAGTTGGAGCAACGTTACGCCTACGCGATGGAGCACTGTTCCAACAGCACCAACTACAGTGCCTCGAAGATTCTCAAACTCATGGCAAAACTCAAAGAGATCAAACGGCTGTATTTGGAGCCGAAACAACTGTCCTTGTTCGACATCGCCTGAAACCGTCTCGAAAAAAGCAAACCTCCGACAGCCCGAACTGCCGGAGGTTTACTCTTTACTCTCGCTTATGCCAATACGCTAAAACAGCCTGAATTTCTCCACATCCGCCCACATCCTGCTCTTTTCTCCCTTGATTTTCGTAAGGTTCTCGAACACGATCTGTTTGGGCAGCACCTTGTGGCAAAAATAACTCGACCCGAAAGGCACTCGGCTCAAATCGTTATACTCTACCCGTTTATCGAACAATAGCAGTTGCAATTCCCTTTCTTTGAAGAGCCTGCATGGAGCGGAATCATTTAGCCAGAAGTTAGACATCAGCAAGGCGAAAGGCTTTCTAAAAGCCAAACACCGCTCGAATATCCTTGCCTTATTGCTGAATGGCGGATTTGAAACGATAATGTCCCACCTTTTCGGTTCATACTCGAAAAAGTCCTGCCCCGTGAAGATATGCGAATATACGACCCTATATCCCGCCTCTTTCAGCGCGACCACGAACTCGCTGTTCCCGGTATCGAACGGACACCAGATAACAGCTTTTCGGGGCAAATATTTGATAATCGGCAACACAGCATATCGCGGGGTGTATTTTTCATCGCTTTTATTACTATGTAGATATTTCGAGTAGTCGATCATCCGCATATCTCCTCTTTTTCCCCGTTCTCATTGTTGAAGTCGAAGGTCATTTGTACGATCTGCCCGAAGTTGTCCTCGACGTAAATGTCTATGGTCTGCTGGTCGGTCGAAGCGGAGGTGTAATATAGACGGAACACCTCGCGTTCGAGCGGGTAGCGGTCGTTGGGCAGGAATACCGTGCCGTCGTCCATACGAAGCGTCCCCTTGCCGTCAGGCTGGAAATAACGGATCGTGTACCGCGCCCCGTCATAGCGACCCTCACGTTTGAGTTCGCATCGTATCTCGGCGGTCTCGCCTCTTACTATTTTCGTTTGCACGGGCATCGTTTCCACCGTGAACGGATATGCTTGCCGAATATCCAGTTCATTGTCGCAAGACGAAAATAGACAAGCCACTATCCCGATGAAAAAAGAAATACCCAATCTTATTATGCTGATACGTTTAATCATAATTTGAATTTTAATGTTTTGTTGTTCGTTACTCTTTCACTCAATTTCTTTTGCAAATGTTCGTTCAGGTCTTTGCTGTCGGCATAACCCCTCGAACAATCGACTGTTTTTTCCGCGTATCGGATACGCAGGGCTTCAAACGTTTTTCGTCCGGCCTCGTCATTGTCCAGATAGCAGTTTATCTTACCGTACCCGTCCAGATAGCGGAATGACCGTTCGAGGTTGCCGACCGAATTAAGCACCAGCGCATCGTTTCCTCTGGTCAGTCCGAGCGTCATGGCGGAGAGGAAATCGAAGAACCCCTCGAACACGTCGCAGGTATCCGTCGGCATTCCCTGCCTCGATACAAGGGAAATATCCTTCGGCGGTATGCACCCCTTGAACAGTTTGCTCCGAAGCTCCCAACCTCCCGACACGTTCTGAAATCCGATAGCGAAATACGGTTTCCCGTGTACGCGGTAGCTGACCTGCCGACAATGGCGGGCGGCCACCCCGGATGGGATACCCCGCTCCGAGAGATAGCCTTTCAACACATCGTAAACCAGCATTTTCTGCTCGACCTCCTGAAATGCAGGTTCCGACACCCGCTCTTTCACGGGTCGAGGAGCTGGAATCGGCACGAAATTCCCGCCCACCGTGTCCGAGATATATTTCGCCTGCGTAAGAAAATCCGTGCTGCGAACGAGTTCTCCGGCAAGGGTAAAGATGTCGCCGCCGCGTCCCAGCCCGAAGTCGAACCACACGTTTCTGTCCGTATTGACCTTGAACGAAGGCGTCTTTTCCTCGCGGTAGGGAGCGTTGTACCACAAATCGTTTCTTTTCTGCATGGCCGGGCTATGCCCCAGCCGTTGCAGGAAAGTTTCCAACGGCAGCTGCCGCATCTCATCTATCGTCATATAAATCTGTCAGTTGATGATAAATTTGATGCCTATCCCGTACTGCGTGTGGAAATGTCCCGTCGAGCCGCCCCACAAGCAGCGTTCGCGGACATTTACCGTAAGGGCGATGCGGTCTGCGAGGTAGGCTTCCGCTTCGAGCGACACCGCGCCGCCGTAGATGAAGGCATCCTTATTTGTGAGCCTCGCCCCGTCAAACAGGGTTTTGTCGCCCCAGTTCACGGTCTCGTAGCCCGCGAGCGCCGAGCCGCCGACGTAGAAGAAGAATATCTTGCGGGCGTCGGAAAGGAAGTTGTAGTAGAAACCGCCCTCGGCCGTGCACTGCGCCGTCGGAATCCGCGTCTCCTTGTAGGGGTTGTAACGTTGCAGGTACTCGCCGCCGAACACCCACTTGTCGCTGCCTTTGGTGTAGGTCGAGAGCGCAGCCCCGATGTAGTAACCTGCATCGTTGCGGTCGGCGTGCGAATAGAAGCCGTCGGCCATGCCGCCCCGAAGCTCGATGCCCCGCATCTTGGGGAGGCATCGTTGCGCGTCGGCCTGCCCCACAGAGAGGGCAAGCGACGCGACGAGGAAAAATAGAAACCGCTTCATGGCTACTGCACTTTGAGTTCATTGATGACGTTGGCACGCACGAGGTCTTCGTTCTCAATGGTGAACGACTGATGACGGCCTCCGTTCTTTTCGTTCAACACCACCACGAGGCACTTATCGTCGGGAATCGTGAATTTTTCCATCGTGAACACCGTGCGTTCGTCTTTCTTTCCGACCACGCGCGTAGCGTAGTTGTAGGCACGCAAGGGGAATATTACCTGCTCCTGCATGGCGGTACGCTTGGCGACTTTCTTATCGACGATTTTGAACGTGATAAAGTCCACGTCGAACGGCACGTTGGAGCCATTCTTGATCTGCGTGTGGAAATAGAGCAGCCCGTTGTGGGTATAGATGCCTTTGAGAAGATACTGCACGCCGAACCGCTTGCAGCCGATATGCTTCACCTCGCGCTTGTCCTGCTTGTAGATGGACTTCATAATCAGGCGCACGAGCAGCGGTGATTCGCTCCCCAGTTCAGTCAGGTACACCTCCATTGCGTTGTTCGGGCGATTCACCGTGCTGCCGTCGTGGATAAAATCGTGCATCTCCACATTGAGCAACAGCGGCTCCGTCGCATAACGGACGTTGAACGTATAGAACGAGCCGTCTTCGGTAATGACCGACATATTGGTCTCGGCGCGGAAATCGCGCACGGTGGCCTTCACGCGGATGACATTCTCCGCACCGTCGGCCTTGCCCGCGATCAGATTCGGGGAACCTAAATCGACGTAGCGCACCGCCGCCGGAAAGATGACGTGCACGGTTTTGTCGTAGGTTACTTCCAGCCCGTGCGGAGGAATCATGCGGTTGAACGAGAGTTTGCGCGTGAGGCCGTGATAGAGGTCGCCGTCCCGCTCCGCGTCGGGATAGATCTCCTTGCAAAGCGATACCTTCGTCGCCTGCTCCGTCGTTTCAACGGTCTCGGCGTTCGTTACTTCCTGTGCGTTTGCCGCACCCATGCCCAGCGTAAGGGCGAACATCATTACAAAAATCTTTTTCATTTTTACTGTGGATTTAGTGGCGGGGTTAAGAACCCCGATTTAATAATTGGTTACTTTCTGATTATTCTCATCTCCTTAATTCTCCGGCTGATAAAGCATGACCCTGTATCCTGCTTTCAAATGCACTTTGACAGTGCGCATCTTCTTGGCGATGTATTGGCTCGTGCCCTGAATCAACCCCTTACCGAGATCGGAGGCGAGCTGCGCTCCCGCGTCGGTGGAGATGTTGATGCTGCTGCCGAGCGACGCCCCCATATTGGCCGCCACCTCTTTGGCCGCACTTACCTCCATCGAGTTGGGAATGAAGATACCCTCCTGTCCGTCGCTGTCGAAAACGGCCAGCTCGACGGGGATGATCGTCCCCTGATATTCCAACGAGGTAATGTCAATGCCGAGCCGTTCGCCCTGCACCCGTGCTGCCCCCACGACGACCGTGTTGCGGGGGATATGCACTCCGCCCACCTGCATCGGCTCCGTGAGCCGCAGGCGGACAGTCTGCCCGTCGGTTACGGTCTGGTTGCCGTGCACGCACGCCGGAATGGTATTGCGCCCGACCGCCGACGAGTTTCCAACCGCCGTTTGGAATCCGAAATTCCGCTCGTCGGTCTGTGTCGTGATGAACTTGCTGTCGGTCATAGGCTGTGCAAGGGCGGAGACAATGCGTTCGACCACCTGTCCGACGGGTTGTGCCACCGCCTTGCCGTTGCGCACGGTCTTCTTGTCCTCCTTCGCCTCGGTTGCTGTCGGTTGTTGCGCCGTGCCGCCCTGTCCGGCGGGCATATACTTGGCCGCCAGCTCGTAGGACTTTTCGAGCAAGGCCACTTGGTCGTCGAGTGTCGAACCGGGCGGCTCCGTCTGCTGCGCCAACATCGCCTCCAATTTTTCGATACGCTCGCGCATCTCCTCCTTTTCAGGGTCTTTGGCAGGTGTTTCGTAGAAATTGCCCAACGTGCGGTTGATGTCCTCGTAGGCCACAGCGGACGAACGTATCGTCCGGTGCGGGCGGGAACCTCCGCCGTAGGTACGGGCGGGCTGCTGCGGTTCGGGATCGAGCAGGTCGAACTCCTCCGACTGCGTTTCGGCTTTATCGTCCTTATCCGAGAATAGCGCGGCGAGGTCGTTCATCTGCGCACGCCGTTCTTTCTGCTTCTCCTCCATCTTCGCCTGCTCGTAGGCGGTACGCTTGTCGGCGATGATGCCCGCCTGGGTGGGCAGGGGCATTTCGGTGTTGAAGCCGACGCCCTGCTGCGCCTCGGCCTTGTCCTTGTCGGAGGGCGCGAAGATTAGCCACATGGAGCCTGCTAAAAGCAATCCCATAAGCGGGTACACGAGCATCTTGCGACGCTTCTGCCACTGCTCCTCCGTGAGCGGTGTTTTAGGCTTCTCCTCCTTGGAGGAGGCCGTAGGATTCTTGTTCTGTTCTTTCTGTTCCATAATCATAATACTTGAAAAGGTTGATACTGTCCTGCTGTTGCCACAGGTCTAACTGTCTGATATGTTTGATCTCTATCTGCCGCCCGCTTTCCCGGCCTATCTCGTAAAGAGCCGTCCCGAAAGTGAAGAGGGCGCAGAGGGCGAACAGGCCGAAAATGACGAGTAAGACGGCAAGTTTCGTCCGCTGCGGGAGCGCTTCGAGCCATGCCCGCAACCGCTCGTCCTGATTGTCCGTCCACTTGCCGAGAAGTTCGATTAACTTTCTCATGGGCTTATCTCTCCAATGTTTGCAGGTCGCGGTTTTCCAGAATCGTGAAGCCCTCGATGGTAAATCCGTTCGGGTTATCGTCCGAACGCGAGGCGTTCAACAAACGGCAACGCGTTACGAGGCTACGCTCCGTCACGTTGCTCTCGCGGATAATCATCTGACGCGCGTAGGTATTGACCTCGTAGGGGTAACGGTCGAAGTTGCAGACCACCGAATCGACCTGCAACACCTGATTGATGTTGCCCGCGATGATACGGTTGTAATAACCTTTCTCGGAGAAATCCGTGTAATAGTTGTAGGCACTCTTGTCCGAGAGCAGCAGGGCACGTTTGATGTTGTGCTCGATGGCGCTCTTTTCCGGCGAGAGGGTGAAGAACAGCTCGTGAAAGCGTCGCACGTGTTCGCGTGCTTCGGCGGGTCGGTTCTGCGCGAGGTCTTGCGAGAGGGCGAGCATCAGCGACTTGCCGCCGTCAAGCACGTAGATCTTCTCCCGCTGCCGCTCGGCGAAACGGTAGGCACTCCCAACGGAGAACACCGCCACCAGAGCACACAGCGCAATGAAGACGATACCGACCAGGCGTATCTGCCTGAACGATGTCTCGATATTTTTCAATGACTTAAATTCCATATTGTTCGATTATTATCGTTTGAATAATTTTCCGGTGGTATGGTTCCACGCGGCCTTACCCGCGCGTCCCATCAGCCTGCCCGAATGTCCGGCTACGTTACCGACGGCTGCTCCGGCCACACCTCCGGCAAATGCCGCACCCTTACCCGCGAGCTGCGTTACGGCACGTCCGTAGCTTCCCGAACCTCCGGCCTGAATGATCCACCCGGCGACGGTCGGAATCGTGAAATACCCGATAATGCCGATGATAAGGAACACGATATAGACGCCGTTGGAGGCTTCGAGAGAAAAGTTCGGGTTGTTCTGCAACTCCGAGATGTCGTTTTGCAGCATCAACACCTGAATTTTCGCCAGCACGGTACTGAACAGGTCGGCGACGGGCAGCCACAGATAAATCTGAACATAGCGGCAGAGCCATTGCGTGAGCGTGGAGTGAAAGCCGTCCCAGACGGAGATAGCGAACGCTATCGGGCCGAGAATCGACAGGACGATCAGGAAGAACGTCCGCAGCGTGTCAATCAGCAAGGCCGCAGCGGCAAAGAGCAGCTCCAGCACCTCGCGGAAGAAGTCGCGGATACCTTTCTTCATGTTGTAAGCACCGCGCTCGATATACATTCCGGCCATCGTGATCATATCGCCCGGCGACCAGCCCAGCTCTTCGAGCTGCCGGTCGAACTCCTCGTTCGAGACGAGGTAGGCCGTTTCGGGATTACGCATCATCGCCTCGTATTCGAGCTTGTCCTTCTGCTCGCGGTACTTGTTCATGTCGAGTGTCTGCGATTCGAGCATCCGGTTCGTACCCTGCACGACGGGGCTTAACACCCCGTTAATCGTGCCCAGAACGACGGTCGGAAAGAACATGATGCAGAAGCCGACGGCAAAAGGCCGCAGCAGCGGGTACACGTCGATGGCTTCTGCACGGGCGAGCGACTGCCACACGCGCACGGCCACGTAGAAGAGCGCACCCAGCCCCGCGATACCCTTGGCCACCCCCGCCATGTTGGAACAGAGCGGCATCATCTCGGAATAAAGCGAGCGCAGGATAGTATGCAGGTTGTCGAACTCTATTGTCATTAACATCATAAGCGGATGGAGTTAAGGTTACCAATAGCGTTCGTTGCGGCCGCCGTAGAGAGCCAGCACCCTGTCCATGTCGTTCTTCTTGCGAGAGCGCAGGTAGCTTACCGAAATGTTCTTGTTGGTGTAGTACATCACCAGATTGCGGTATCGCCGCACCCGGTTGTAGCACCTGTCCACCACGTCCATACGCTCCTTGTCGGTCATCGAAAGCGTCGTGATGTTCACCACGTCTTTCATCTCTCTAAGGACATCGTTGCTCTCCTCCAAAAGCTTCGTGTAGCCGAACGCGATGGCCGAGAGTTCCTCGGCGGTGTAGTTTTCGTCGCGCAGCATAAGCTGGAAATTCGTAACGTAGATGTCCGAGATTTCACCGATCATCAGAATCGTGTTCCTGACCTTGACGGCATCTCTGACAAGGTTGTTCACCGACTTGAGGGGTAGGCTAAGCATCCAACGCCCTGCCGTATTACTACGGTGGGTTTTCGGAAGCTCGCCCCCAAACCGGACGTACACGTCTCCGCGTATCCGGCTTTCTACTAATAATATCAATCTATTCATTGTTACTGAGTTTTTTGTAGCACTTACCACATATGGCAATAGTCTTTCGTTTGCGAGCCATCATTTGTTTTTCGCAGGTAGTTTTCCCTTGAAGATTTTTTAATTTTCTCACATGGTGCATCACTAACTTATCGACTGCTCCACATAATTCACATTTTTCCGCTTTCAGCCTATCTATAAGACTTGTGTTTGTAGGATGATATGTGAATTTGGGCAAGTTGTCTAAATCCTTAATGTTCATTGGATTTTTCTTTTTGAACCCACCATGATAAAAGGTCAAGTCTTTGGCAGTACCGTTCTTTAAATAGTATCTAACTGAAAAAAGTCCATTCTTGGTGTACTTTTTTCGGATTTGCGACATCGTTGTCCGATATTTCTGCGCAAATGTTTTGTACATACTATATTTCATGATATACCCAAGTTTTGACAGACTACTACAATTATTAGCCAAACAATAGTAATTGTAAATGCCCTTTATTTCCTTGTTGTACCTGTCAAGTATCTCAAAGTCATTGTTGTTTGAAAGTTTGGGACGGGATTTTGCTTTCCAATACTCCTTGCCGTTGTGTATCTTTATTTCTAAAACACGATATTCGAGCAACTTTTTCTTAAACGTATCCTTTCCAAGTGCCAATTGTATCCTCTTATTGAAGACACGTCTTAGTACTCCGTATTTGCTTCTTTTGGTGTCATTGGATTTCCTTACAAAAATCTCATATCCGAGAAATTTTGCAGCGTTTTCAGCATGGGTGATAAGTGTTTTCTCATCGGACAGTGTAAGAGCCAACTTTTCATAGAGGAAGTTCTTTATGTCCTCTTTGATGATGATAGCATCTTGTTTACTGCCAATAATTCCAATTAGAAAATCATCCGCATATCTCACATATTTGAGTTTTCTGTAGTTCATATCCATTTCGTCACCATCAGAATACTGCAAACCTTCTTTTTGATAAGCCTTATATTGTCTTATCAATTCTGACCTTTCACTTTCGTCTTTTACCACTTTCAACTTTTTCAGAATACGGTGTCGTTTGCCTTCAAGTGATACTACCTGTTTAGTTCTTTTCCGTTCTTTCCCCTTATCAAATTTTTCAGTGTATTCCTTCATGAATTTATCCAACTTATCAAGGTATATGTTTGCCAAGATAGGGCTGACAATTCCGCCTTGCGGTGTTCCGCTGTAGGAGTTATGAAAGTTCCAGTCTTCGATATATCCTGCATTCAGAAATTTTCTAATCAAGCGAATAAATCTTTCGTCAGCGATACGTTCTTTCAGAATACCTATCAGTATCTCATGATTGATATTGTCGAAAAATCCCTTAATATCACCTTCTACGAACCATTTCACGCCCGAAAATGTCTTCTGAATATCAGACAAGGCAGTGTGGCAGCTTCTTAGAGGTCGGAAGCCATGTGACGTTTTTTCAAACTGTCTTTCATAGATGGCTTCCAATATCATTCTGACCACTTCCTGCAATAATTTATCATTAAAAGCTGGTACACCTAATGGACGCATTTTCCCATTTTTCTTTGGGATATACATCCGTTTTGAGGGTTGGGGCTGATAACTCTCATCTTTCAACGATGTTATCAGTTGTTCAATTCGGTTCAGACTCATTTGGTCAATGGTTTTCCCATCTGCACCTGCTGTCATATTGCCCGGTTTCGCATATATGCGTTGGTAGGCAACGTAATACATTTCCTCATTGAAAAAGATACGGTACAAGCGTTCAAACTTGTAATTCAAATTTTCACTGTGTTCCGTTAGACTGTTTAATACATACTCTGGACTTCTCATAATGTCTCTCACATTTTCCGTTATTTGCATTAAAATTATTAGCTGCTTCCCTTCGCCATGTACAGGGCTTTCCCCTGCTCAGACTACTACGGAAGCTCCGTTGCCTTGTCGGATTTTCATAGGTCTGTACCTAATAGCCTTGCGGCGTTCCGATTTAGGCAATCCCCGTTTACGATATAATAACATGGCTATGATAGATTGTCGGATATGACTTCCGCCCGTTACCGCTTACTGCGGTTGTGCCGTAATTTGTTCCTGCCTCTACTACACGACGCTCGCAACAGAGGTATTACGGTATAGCGAGTTAAGTTATCTTTCACTATAAAACATACTGGGTTCACTTGGACTATCATTCAATCAGTTTGGATTTTATCCTCGTATCTATCTGTTTCATCTCACCATTCAGTTGCAATTTGACTTATGGCTTTCCAGCGTGCTATACTCCCTGCCGTCCTTTCGTGGGCAGATAAGCTGGTGATGATAGGTAATTATTGGAACACTTACCTAATAGCTTGCCAATGCTACATTTATTATATCGCCTATACGGGCGCACCGTCGTAATACTTCTTGCCCTGTTCGTAGATTTTTACCGTCTCCTGAAAATTCGACACCATGTTGGTCGCCGTTTTCGAGGTGTGGATGATATTCTTCGAGGCATTGATGATGCCTTGCACGAGGTTGCCCGGATCGCTAACGACCCATTGTGCCCGCGCCGTACCCGCAAGGAGCAGGCACGCACTGAAAAGCAAAATGATTCTTGTTCTCATTATTTTACTGTGGATTTAGCGGTTTCTATTCTTGTTTCATATCCATGTCCTTTCGGACGTAATCGCCGTGCGGGGAGAAGGTCAGCACGTCCGCCGCCTCGTTGTAGGCGATGTCGATGCGATAACCCGTGTTGATGAAAAGGTTGCCTTCCTCCTCGCGCAGCAGGTATGTTTCGGGTTTCAGACGATGTGAAAGGCCGCCGCGTTTGAACACCGTAACCTTGTAGGCGTCGCCCTCGCGGTAGATCAGCACATCGGGCTTCCTGCCCACGCTGACCCAATTTCCGCACAGCTTGTCACAGTCCGTTTCCTTCGATTCGGTGCAGGCTTGCAGCATCAAAGCCGCAAGGGAGACCATGCAACTGCTCAACGTGAGCCATTTCTTTTTACTTATATTCATAAATTGCTTGTTTTTAGGGTTATTACTTCTTATTCCTACGACGTTCGGCAAGCTGCCGGATCGCCGCCTCGATGTCGCCGCCCAGCTTTTCGGCAAGGGCGTACACCTCCATTTTTTCGGTCTCCTCGGTCGTGAATGCGAGATATTCTTCGACACTTACTTCGGTGGCATAGACCGCCGACTGCGTGCCGCCCAATCCGATCCAGACCTCTTTGTAGAGCCTCGACGGGTCGTTCGCCTGATTGATGGAAAGAATCTGTCCTTTCTCCTTGTCCGTCAGTCCGAGCAACGCTTGAATCTGGTCAAACTTATTCATGTACTTGCGCTGGTCGAGCAGAATTTTACAGTCCGAATTGTTGATGATACTCTCCTTAACGATCGGCGAAGCGATGATGTCGTCCACCTCCTGCGTCACCACGACGGCCTCGCCGTAGAACTTACGAACCGTCTTATAGAGATACTTGATGTAGGAGGCCATGTTCGCCGAGGCGATTGCCTTGCCGGGTAGGTCAGAGGCATTACTGCCCCTTTCCCCCCTCAGAACCGTACGTGAAAGTTTCCAATCATACGGCTCAAGCAGTGTTAAATTTCTATTTAATAGAAACCAGCTCATAGTTACATCTTATTAGTTTGAATGACTTTTCTTCTACAACTGTCATGTAGCAGATTATTTACTTTCTTGCCGTTGACTATTTGTTGGGAAGTTCCCCAAGGATGTTCCTTGTCTATGGGTTTACCACATACGGGACATAAATGGTCCTGTCTTTCCCACATGTACAGCAATGATTTTCTGCCGTTGAGCGACTGTAGCATCTTGTAAGTCTTGCGCTTTTCAAAATACTCTGTCCATTCGGGGTCAAAGGGATTTGCTTCACCTTTTACCTTGACATATCGGGTAATCTTTGTGTCATACAGCCTTTTCAGAGCAATCCTGTCATCAGTCTTGCCTTTCTTGAAGTTTGCCACGAAGCACCAGTTACGGTTCTTTACCCGTGTAAAGTATCGGTCGGCAATCCAATATTTGCCTTTCTTGGGGTGTCGTCTTGTAGCCCATTGCCATAACTTTTCAAATATCAGGTAGTCAGCTTTTCTGAATGTATCAGATGCCACACAATTCTTGTAGTAGTTTACCCAGCCTGTTATCACAGGATTCAAGAGCCTTATAAGTGATTCCTGTTTGCTTCCTTTATTGGAATCGATGATTCCTCGGATTTTCTGCATGAATTTCTTCAGGCTCTTTTTGGACGGTTTGATTAGAAGCACTCCTTTGTATTTCCGGATATTGTACCCGAGAAAATCGAATCCGTCATCAATGTGTGTAATCTTTGTTTTCTCTTCCGACAGGGTTAATCCCCTTTCTTGGAGAAAGTCCACTACTAACGGTTTGATTTCTTCCAAAGCTTCCTTGCTTCTACCCGTGATGATAAAATCATCCGCATAGCGTACAAGATGTACTTTGGGATAGTAGGTCGTTTTCCTGGTTACAAATTTCTTGTGATACTTCTCTGCAAGCATAGTTTGCAGTCCGTCCAGTGTCATATTCGCAAGAGTTGGTGAGATGATACCACCCTGTGGAGTGCCCTCTTCCGTGGGGAATAGCTCCTTGTTGAAGACGAAACCGCATTTGAGCCATTTCCGCAGCATCACTTTATCCATAGGGATATTGTTCAGCAGCCATTCGTGGCTGATGTGGTCGAAACAACCTTGGATGTCACCCTCCATAATCCATTCGGGAGAAGCTTTCTTTGCAAGGACACAAAAACATTGTTCCCTTGCATCTCCGGTACTTCTCTCTTTACGGAAACCGTAGGAATTACTGTCCGCAGTTGTTTCCGATACAGGTTCCAACGCAAGCAGGTATAATGCCTGCATAGCCCTATCTTTCATTGTCGGGATACCTAAAGGACGTAGTTTCCCGTTACTCTTTTTGATATTGACCCTTTTTAACGGCTGGGGCTTGTAGCCTCTTCTTTTCAGTTCACCGATAGCCTTGAATCTGGTATTGGGAGTTGACCATTTCACCTTGTCAACGCCTGCGGTGTCACTGCCACTGTTTGATGTAACACGCTTTACGGCTAAAGCCTTAGCGTAAAACGAATGCGTCAGCACCCACTGCAAGGATTTCACCCTGCCGTGTTTGCCCGCCTTTTGAGCTTTTACAATACGTGCTTGTAGCTTATTAACCGCTATCTCACACTTGTTCCAGTCTATGCTTTCCCAAGTGCTCCATTTACGGTCAGTAGATGCACACGATGTTTTAATTTCGTTCATTTGCTTTTCTCCTTTAATAAGTTCTATAAGTTTCTTGTAAAACATCCACCATGCGGAAGTCTGCCCACTTTCGTGTGAGGTAATGTTTCAACCTCTATCCGTCCCATTACAGAACGGCATTCGCTTTCTCCGCATTCCTCTGCCCGCACTCCATTCGGCTTCACTTACGGTCTGCTTACCTGCTGTTACACAGGAGAAGTACGGGTTTACCATGTTTCTTGTATATGACAAACGAATGGGTTAGAATCCGTCTATCCGCCGGCAGTCGTTATGTCCGTGTAACCTTAGCATGGAGAAGGTTAACCGACTGCATCCCTTTTGGGTTAGAGCCCAGTATCATTAGCAGCTCATTCGAAGTTACGACGTTTATCAACGGTTCACATTACGTTATTCATACCATTCAGCCTAACTCCCCTGTCGTTCGATACTAACGGCAGTTGTCATCCCCTCACGGTTCAGACTTCTCCTTTCGGAAGGGCTTCATTGTTGGTTCTGTTACCGCACGGGTTCATTGCTTAATACCGCACGTTCCCATAGGCTACTGTTGACGGAACAACAGGTTCAATCGTTCGATTTCCAACTCGTGGAATGAAAGTTGAACAATCATATACAAGACTTACATGTCACAGCCAAGCTTCCTCTATGATGATCATCTTGCGGATACCTTTCAGACGACGCATCTTGTTGATGAACAGCTCCATGATGATAATCGTCGTTACCGGAAAAAGGATCGGGTGGTCTTTGATGGCGTCGATCTCGAAGACGATGAACCGCTTTTGCAACAGGTCTAACTGCTTGTCACTGTTCAACAGGTAGTCGTATTCCCCGCCTCGATAATAGGGTTCGAGGACGTTGAGAAATCCCGCGATGTCGAAGTCCTTTTCCCGCACCTGTTTCTCTTCCAGCACGGTGCGATAGTCGGTCTTCACGAACTCGTAGAACGTGTTGAACGACGGCTCAACGCTGTTATCGCGCTTAATGCGTTCGATGTAGAGCGAGACGGCGTTCGAGAGTGCGACCTCCTCGGCGCGGGTGGCAGGCTCGGTGTCTTTCTTCCACAGCGTCAGCAGCAGCGTTTTGATACTCTCCCTCTTTTCGATGTCGAACACCTTGTCGTCCGTGTAGAACGGGTTGAAGGCTATCGGCGTCTCGTCGGTGTAGGTGAAATAAATCCCGTCCTCGCCTCCGGTCTTGCGACGGATCATCTCGCACAACCCCTGATAGCTGTTTCCGGTGTCGATCAAAACGATATGTGTCCCCTGCTCGTAATACTGCCGCGTGAGGTGGTTGGTGAAAAAGGATTTTCCCGAACCGCTCGGCCCCAAAATGAATTTGTTGCGATTGGTTATCGTGCCGCGTTTCATCGGCAGGTCGGAGATGTCCAGATGCAGCGGTTTTCCCGTGAGGCGATCCACCATCTTGATACCGAACGGAGAAAGCGACGAGCGGTAGTTGGTCTCCCCGGTAAAGAGACAGACCGCCTGCTCAATGAACGTGTAGTAGCTTTCCTCCGCCGGAAAATCGGCCTCGTTGCCCGGCATGGCCGCCCAGAAGATCGTCGGGCAGTCCACCGTGTTGTGGCGCGGGGTGCACTCCATCGCCGCGAGCTGGGTGCCCACGTCGTTCTTGATATGTTTCAGCTCCTCCCGGTCGTCCGACCACGCCATGACGTTGAAGTGGGCGCGGACGGACGTGAGGCCGTAGGAGTGCGCCTCGTTCAGATACTCGTCGATCCACTCCTTGTTGATCTGGTTGGAACGCGAGTAGCGCGAAAGCGACTGCATATTGCGGGCACTCTTCTCGAACCGCTGCAAGTTCTCCTCGCTGTTGTCGAGCAGCACGTACTGGTTGTAGATGTGGTTGCACGAAAGCAGCAACCCCACGGGCGAGGCGAACGACAGTCGGCAGTCCGAACGGTCTGTCGAGAGTTTCTCGTAGCGCGTGTCGGTCGCCACGTTTCCCGGTAGGTCTTCCGTGTCGGAGAGCGTATGCAGGCAGAGGATATTGTCGCCGATGCGCATCTCCGCCGCCGAGAGGGAGATGTCCTGCAAGCAGGTGGTATCTTCCAATGAAAGAGAAAAGTATTTCTCCACCAATCCCGCGCTTGTCGCCGTTCCGGTTATCTCGTCGGAGGAGAGGCGGCGCAAGCGGATGAAGCCCGAATCATTCATGATGCGCTCGAACTGTTCCGCCGCCTCAATGAACTTCACCGCAGCGTCCTTGTCTCGGATCTCTTTGGGGACGATATGTCCCCGACAGAGGGTATTCCAATTACTCTGCTGGCGGCTGCGCTCTTTGGTCGTCTTCGTCAGGAACAGATAGCACGCATGATTGAGGAACGGACGTTCGTTAAAATGCCGCTCGAACGAACGCGACAGGAAACTCATCTCGTCCTTCTGCACCTCTGGTTTGTACCGCTCGCGCACGAACCAATCCTGCTTGTGGACGATACTGTAATCGGGCAAGACCTTAATGGCCTTGCACCATGCGGCATGGATCGCCTCGTATTCCGCTCCCGTTACCGTATAGAGTTCGGGCAGCTCCACCTCGAAAGCCACCGTGATGTCGGCGTCTTTGGAGAGGATGCAGTCGTGCTCGACGGCCAGCAGCGGAAATTTGGCTTCCAATGTCGCGGCTTTAAGTGTATTTCTCATTCTTCTGTTTTTTGCGGTTGAACAATCGGGATATTTTCCGTCGGTTGAGTATGTAGCGGGGATGGCTGCGTGCTGCACCTAATTTCATCAGCCCGTGTTCGCCGTACCGAGCATTCAGGGCGAATGTCTGCCACACCAGAACGGAGGCCGACACCACCCCGAAGGCGATACAGAACCATTGATCGATACCGATCATGTACAGGATGACGAACAGGACGAATAAGGCGAGCAAACCTCCGCAGAAGATGAAGAGGTACTGCGCCTTCAATCCTTTGAACTCTACCGAGCGGCCTATCCCCTTGTTTACAGGGTATTCTGCCATCGCCGGACGTTTAGAGGAAGAACGAACGCAGAATCGTCGCAGCCACGATAAGGAAAATACACGCGCCGAACCACGAGGCGGCGGTCTTCGACGTCTCGGGGTCGCCCGACGAGAACTTGCCGTACACCTTGACGCCGCCGATCAAGCCCACCACCGCACCGATGGCGTAGATCAGCTTCGTCGCGGGGTCGAAATAGCTCGTTACCATACTCGTGGCCTCGTTGATACCCGAAAGACCGTTGCCCTGCGCGAAAGCGGAGGATGCAGCCAGAAGAAGGGCTACCGAAAAAAGAAAATGTTTCTTCGTCATAAATTGTTCTTGAATTGTGCCGGACGGGTGGATAGTCCGTCCGGCGGGTTGATACTGATTATTTACTTATGGATTTAGTGGGCTGTTTTGTCGTGGGACAGCTACCCGTAATCTTTCTCTTTCATCGTTCGTTCATTTTTAATCGTTATACAAAATCCCGGATGTCGAACCCGTCCGCGGCAGGCGCATCGGCTGTGTTTCGAGCTTGGACGGCTACCGTCCCCGCGTCCCCTACGGTCGGGGGTGGAGGGCTTAAATAGTAATCCATCAATCCCGTTATCTTTTCCGCGACATCGGCGGAGCCGCTCACGAGGCGGTCGAAAAACTCCGTGCCTTCCATCTGTCCGAACAGTCGTCCGGCCTGCCGTCGGGAGGCATCGTCAGCCGCAGGGTCGCGGGCGGTTTTCATCGCCGCGTCTATCTCCTCGAAACTCGCGCCCGAAGCGTATCTCCGACGTCCTTCGGCCAGTGGCAGCTCCGCCTCGATGTATTCGTCATCGTCCTCCTCGTATTCGAGCGGAATATCGGGGATTTCCAAATGCTCGAAAGCCTCGTCCAGCTCTTCATCGGGAATACATGACGACGTCCGGTTATCCGTTCCGGTGGCAAATGTAGGGGCTTTTTCTGTCACTGATTCCGTTTTGCCCTCCGTGGCAGCTTGTGGCGTCGGTTTGGCAGCGATTGGCGTCGTTGCCTGCATTTTGAAACTGCTCTTGCCGACAATATCCGGCACGTCGTCCTCACGTTCCGGAGACGTTACATCCGGCTGCGACGCGGGGTGTTCCCTCTGTCGTCGTTCCCACCACAGATAGACCGCCAGCCACACGCCATAACCTGCGAGCAGGCATACCAACAGCGTTTCCATAGCGGCTAAAAGATCGGGCGGTTATGTTCGTCGTACAGCGCGGAGATAACTTCCTTGTTGGCCGCGAAATGTTCTGCCAGCACGTTGTCGATGTAACTGAACAGTGTAACATCGTCGCCGCCGATGACGCGGGCAATACGCCGTATCCGTTCGTGGTACTCCTGCCGTACATAGACCAGCTTGCCCCGACGGGCTACCGTGTCGGCTTTCTTCAAATAGCGCAGGCGGTAATTCCTTTTGGACGCCTGCTTGTTCCATCTTTTCCAAATCATAACTAAATCAAATTATTAAGTTGTTTTTTTATAAAGGGTGTTAATTGCTTCCCGATGTTCTTTGAGATGTTGCGTGAGAACCGTATCAATATATCCACCAATAGAAATACCTTTTTCGGCGGCAAGAATATTCACGATTTTGGAAATCTTGGCATGAATTTCCCTGCTGATATAGACGCATTGGCGCATTTTGATCTCATTACGTTTTAGATATTTGCCTCGATAGTCGGCAGCGGAGACTTTCGTTTCCGGCATTTTCTCGAATGGAGGCTCGAAATAATTTTTCTTACTCATGATTACCCGTTTTTATTTATTAGAAAATGTTGTTATTCATCTCATAGCGTTTTTTAATCTCCTCTTGGAACATATCGAAGTGATGCGCCAGCACGTTGTCGATATAGCTGAACAGCGACACTTCGTCTTTGCCGATTACCCGCAGAATAAGCTGTATGCGTTCGTGGTACTCCTTACGGATGTAAACTGTCTTGCCTATCCTTGCAGGTATAGTCGCCTCTTTCAGAAAGAGTGCTCCGTAATCCTGCTCTTTGTTTCTGGCCTTCCGGCGACGAGGCTCTTCCCGTTGCTCCTCCGGTGGCATCGGTTCGGGGGCTGCCGCCTCCGCATCGGTCGGGCTTTCCGTCGCCCGTGCCGACGGCGGGAGTGTCAGGTCGTCCTGCCGGAACGAGTTGATGATGAAATTCTCGTCGATACCCTCGATATTCGTTTTCTTTGCCATAGGCCTACTGCGTTATGATTGTCAGGATTTCAGCGACCAGCGCATCGAGGTTGCTACCTCGCACAAGTGACTTGTCCGCCGGAAAGAGCGTCGAACGGAATACCGCCTTGCGTTCCGTTGCGGCCTCCTTGCGGAAACGCTTGCTGTCCGGTAGGTAGGTTTTCAGTATCGGGAGTGCCAGCTCCGCGCAGATTTTTTCGTAGGCGGAATAGATTTCCGTCTTTTCGCGCCCGTCCACCATGTTCCAGAGCATATACAACCCCTTGATGCTGGTTTTACCCGTACTGATCATGTGTTCGTTGATGACCGTAGCGAACTGCATGGAACTCGTCATGACGACACGGTCGGCGACAATCGGGCAGAAAATATAGTCCATTGAGGCGATGGCCTTTACAATATTCGGGTTATTGATCGTACCCGGCAGGTCGAAAAATACGAAATTCAGAGGCCGTCCCGTTCCGGCCAGCTTCTCCGCCGTTGCAACTGCATCCTCCGGTTTGCAGCACAGCACAGGATAGGCTTTCTTATCGAGCCGCCTGAACTGCTCGTAGGCCATTGCCTTGTAGTGGTCGTCCTTCATGGTCATATCCATGTCACGCCTGCGCATATCATGGATGCTGTACTGCGGGAAGTCGCAATCGACAACCGCGACATCATACCCTCTGACGTAGTGCAGGTAGCTTGCGACCAGCACCGTGATAGTCGTTTTTCCGGCTCCTCCTTTTTGCGTGGAGAAAGCTACATAGGTTGGTTTGTTCATACCGTTGTAAATTTTAATCGTTATACATAGAGTTATCTGTTTCTACAAACATTCGTTTCTACCATCAGTCCGACGTAAAGCCATATATAGGGACGGATATTCCGTCCAACCGCCCAACGTCACAACCAACCAATGTTGGGCGGGCTTTCGCAACCGCCCGACGTGCGTATGCTGTTCGGATTGTCCGGTTGCTCGTCGGTTTGTTCCTGCCGACCTTCGGCTGTCCCGCCCGACGGTCGTGCATTGGTTTCTACGGCAAATAAACAAGGAAAAAATATCGGTTGTATCGCTTCTGCCGCCTGTGGCAGCTTGTGGCGTCCGTTTGGCAGCGTTTGGCGTTTTCGGTCTCGGAAAAGCCGTCCCGGAAGCCTCTATCTTTGCACCCAAGCGACAGGGCGCACCATGCAGCTTCATGCTGCGGTCGAAATCGGTTCTCCCGCAATCCGTCTTCGGACGGATTTTTATGTTCGTCAGAACATAGCAAGGTGTGTATCGAGTAACTCGATACTTTTCGGGTTACTCCCGAAAACCTTGCCCTTGCAGGGGGCTTGGGCTGTCCCTCCGAAGTCGGGCAGCCCTGATCTCGAACCTGCAGTCGGTAAAGGCGTAGTGGCTTATGTCGCGCAACCACTAAATCCACATAAGTATGAACGGTAAGAAACGAAATGTCGGGGGCAAACCGCCCAAACCCGACAAGGCCAGCCACCAAGTGATGGTGCGCTTCAACGACGAGGAATACGCCCGATTCCTCGCCATGTACGAGCAGTCGGGCGTGTACGCAAAAGCGGTTTTTATCAAAGCCCGCGTTTTCGGTGCGGAGTTTCGCGTGCTGAAAGTTGATAAGACGCTCGTCGATTATTACACCCACCTCTCCTCACTGCACGCCCAATACCGTGCCGTCGGTGTGAATTATAACCAGACCGTGAAGGAGTTAAAGAGCCGCTTTTCGGAGAAAAAGGCAATGGCTCTGCTCTACAAATTGGAAAAAATGACCGTCGAGCTGGCAGGATTAAGCCGTCAAATCCTCGCCCTGACACACGAATTTCAGCAGCAATGGTTGCCAAAATTAACGTAGGAAACTCCCTTTACGGGGCATTGGCCTACAACGGCGAGAAGGTGAACGAGGGGCAGGGACGGCTGCTCCTGACGCATAAGATTTTCGACGACGGGACGGGGACATTCGACATCCGGCGGGCGGCGGAGGATTTCACCCGCTACCTGCCGGAGCAGGTGCGCACGGCGAAGCCTGTGGTGCATATCTCCCTGAACCCGCACCCTGACGACCGCCTGACCGACACGGAGCTGACAGCCATTGCCGAGGAGTATCTTGCACGGCTCGGTTACGGCAACCAGCCTTACGCGGTGTTCAAGCACGAGGACATCGACCGCCACCACCTGCACATCGTAACGCTTTGCGTGGACGAACAGGGAAAGAAAATAGGAGACAGCTTCATCCGTCGCCGGAGTAAGAACATTACCCGTGCATTGGAGCAGCAGTACGGGTTGCATACCGCCGAGCGCAAGCGGCAGATGCAGCACGAACCGCCTCGGCACGTGGATGCTGCGGCAGGCGACGTGAAGAAGCAGATCGGGAATGTCCTGAAAGGCATATCCGTCAGGTACAAGTTCCTGACGCTCGGAGAATACCGCGCCTTGCTTGCGCTCTATAATGTAACTGTCGAGGAGTGTCGCGGCGAGGTGCGCGGCAGGGAGTATCGCGGCTTCGTCTATTCCGCGACCGACAATCGGGGCGAGAAAATCGGCACGCCGCTCAAAGCCTCCCGCTTCGGCAAACAGTACGGGTACGAAGCGTTCGAGCGGTGGTGCGCCGCGAGTAAGGAGCAGATCAAAGAGCGAAAACTCGGCGATATGACCCACGCGACGGCGATGGCCGCCTTACGCCGTACGAAAGACCGGGCGGAGTTCATTGCCTTGATGAAAGCCAAAGGCGTGGACGTCGTGCTGCGCGAGACCGACACGGGGCGCATCTATGGTGCGACGTTTATCGACCACCGCACGGGATGCGTGCTGAACGGTTCCCGTTTAGGTAAGGAGCTTTCGGCGAACGCCCTGCAAACGCATTTCGAGCTGCCGCGTCCGGGCATCCCCGTTTCCATATCCTTACCACTGTCCGACACACCCGATACCGGGCAGCAAGTACAAACCCCGTTCGATGACGACACCATCGCCGGAGGCTGGGGATTATTCACGGCAGAGGGTGGTGCGGCGGATGCCGAGGAGCAAGCCTTCATGCGCGAAATGCAACGACGAAAAAAGAAAAGGAGGAATAAACGTAAAATCTAAAAATCGAAATTATGCAACAAGAAGATGATTTGAGGGCATTAGCGAAAATCATGGATTTTCTGCGTGCCGTAAGTATATTATTGGTAGTGATGCACGTCTATTGGTGTTGCTATGAAGCGATCCTCGCGTGGGGTGTGAATATCGGCGTGGCCGATAGAATCCTGATGAACTTCGACCGCACAGCCGGATTGTTCCGCTCCATGCTCTACACGAAACTATTTGCCGTCGTGCTGCTCGGCCTCTCGTGCTTGGGCACGACCGGAGTGAAAGACGAGAAGATTACATGGCCGCGCATCGGCACGGCTCTTGTAGCGGGCTTCGTGCTGTTTTTTCTGAATTGGTGGCTGCTGGCTTTACCTCTCCCGCTTATGGCGACGACGCTGCTCTACGTCGTAACGATAGCCGCAGGGTACGTCTGTCTGCTGATGGCCGGGCTGTGGGCGAGCCGCCTTTTGAAGAACAACCTCATGGACGACCCGTTCAACAACGAGAACGAATCGTTTATGCAGGAGACACGCCTTTTGACCAACGAATATTCCGTGAACCTGCCCACGCGCTTTTACTATAAGAAGCGGTGGAACAACGGCTGGATCAACATTCTTTTGCCGCAACGTGCGTCCATCGTATTAGGAACTCCGGGTAGTGGCAAGTCGTTCGCGGTGGTCAATTCCTATATCAAGCAGCAGATCGAAAAGGGCTACTCAATGTATATCTACGATTTCAAGTTCGTGTGACGAGCAAGTCATGTTGATGGCTGTTTAACTGAGTTAAACTCTGATTAAACCTATTGTTTCGTCAATAGTAG
>ERZ808035.226-NODE-226-length-62297-cov-12.929589_pt1 | contig 62297 bp, 71 predicted proteins | sample MGYA00380189_ERZ808035 | MGnify/ENA primary metagenome ERZ808035 (study PRJEB31490, sample SAMN06133407) | mouse gut metagenome | isolation source: M5_1 | host: mice | place: China: Chengdu | collected 2015-05 ... | reverse complement strand
ACCATTAAGTGGAACAAGCAGGCAAGCCAGACAACAGGCTATCAGATTCAGTATGCAACAAAGAGAGATTTCTCCAACGCTGCAACAATCACAATTGCCAATCCGAACACAACAAGCTATACAAGCAGGGGCAGAGCAGGCAATACAAGATATTATGTAAGAGTCAGAACTTACAAGAAAATCGGCACAGGCACCTTCTATTCAAACTGGAACAGCGGTGTTAAGTCTGTTGTAACCTTGAGATAAACATAAAAAATGCAGTACGTTATGTACTGCATTTTTTGTTTGGTCTATTTATTTTTTTTGTAATCATCAATTGTTTTCTGAACTGTTGATTCTGTGCCGTCGCTGTTTGTTATTACAATTTCAGGGTACCAATGACTTGAAAAACGGAACGGGTTATCCGTTTCATTCTCGTATTCAACGGCAGTTTTGCGGACATCCTTTGGGTCCTTATCCTTTGCCTGTGCAGTGCTGTCAATCTCCTCAACAGCCTTGCAGATGACTACAAATCTGTATCCGCTTTTGTAATCCGTGGGGCAGGACAGTGTTAAAAATGTATCGCTTCGCTGGGGCTCAACGCCTGATACATTATAAATCAGCCTGCTTTTTATTCTATCAAGATACTGATTTGTGCTGTCAAAGGTCATTTTTTCCGTTACATTGTATGGGAAAATATAGCCGTCATCATCCTTTTCATCGGTGTTTGTATAAAATGCACCAAGTACCTGAAAATTATAGTCCTGCAGCCAGTTGGTATAGGTTACGGCTTTTGATGCTTTATTGTATGCGGCAGCATTTTTATAAAGCTCCTCCAGCTTATTATCATCAAGATAAACCACATAGTTTGCAGTGGCTGCCCCTTCGGTAACAGGTGCGGATATGCCTTTGTCCACATACATATCCATACCTATATCACGGATTGTGATATGACCGACAGCATCAGGGTTAGAGCCATAGGTGTCGCAATACTTTTCAAGTATTCCGCTTGGAAAGTCCACATCGGGATATTTTTCGGTATAAGGCTTAAGATAAGCTGTTTTTGAATAGTCAACGGCATATTTTATGCCAAAGCCTGCTCCGACAGCTATAATAACGGCAAGTACGGGAAGAACAACCTTTTTGCTGAAAACGGCTTTGAAAAATTTCTTTGTTTTTTCATTTCTCTTAGCTTTCAGCTCTGCCTTTTCTTCAGGCGTTTTTTTAGGGCGTTCTTTTTTCTGTTTTGTCTTTTTTGCAGGTGTTTCTTCCATATTATCTGCAGAAAAGTCAATCAGCTCTTCACGTCTTTTCGGTGGCTCGAGAGGCTCAACCTCACGTGTTTCCCTTTGTTCTTTTTGATTTTTATATTCGCTTAAAATTTCATCAATGGTGTTATTGTTATTATTATTTTCACTCATTATTTTATAATCACCTTTTTCACATTCTGAATGGCTTCGTTCATAAGCTCCTCAAGGTTTTCAATATTCGCCTCAGCCTTAATGACATCATCAAGATGGGGCTTGGTTTTAGGGTGCTTTGGTGTGAATACAGTGCAGCAGTCCTCATATGGCTGAATGGATGTTTGGAAGGTATCTATTTTGCGTGATATGGCAATAATCTCCTCCTTATCCATTCCTATGCAGGGTCTGAACACAGGCATATTTACTGCACAGTCTGTGCAGGCAAGTGCATACATAGTCTGGCTTGCTACCTGACCAACGCTCTCACCTGTAATCAGTGCAGAGCAGTTCTGGTGAACAGCAAGCTTTTCGCTTATCATCATCATAATTCTGCGCATAATGATTGTAAAATATTCCTCAGGGCAAAGGTCACGGATTGCCTCCTGAATTTTTGTAAACGGCACAACATATGTGGTGATAACACCCGAGTAGCGTGCCACTTTTTTCAGCAGCTCCATAACCTTCATTTCGGCAAGCTCTGAGGTATAGGGAGGGGATGCAAAATGAATGGCGCAAAGCTCAATGCCACGCTTTGCCATCATATATGCTGCAACAGGGGAGTCGATACCTCCACTTATCAGTATGCCTGCTCTGCCGCTGGTGCCTGTGGGCATACCGCCTGCACCCTTGATGTTGTTGCCTCTTACAAAAGCATATTTGTCCCTTACCTCAACGGTAACGGTGATATCGGGGTTGTGAACATCTACACTGAGATTACGGAATTTTGATAAAAGAAATCCGCCAAGCTCCCTGCAGATTTCGGGGGATTTCATAGGGAATTTTTTGTCGCTTCGCTTTGCCTCAACCTTAAAGGTTTTTGCATCCTCAAGCTCTTCTTTTAAATAGCTGAGAGCAGTTGCTTTAATATCTTCAAAGTCCTTTTCACAGACGCAGGCACGTGACAGTGCCGCAATGCCGAAAACCCTTGATACAATATCGACCGCATCATCGAGATCTATATCCTCATCGAGAGGGTCAACCATTATGGTTGACTGGCTTTTTGTGAACTCAAATGAGCCGAGGTCATTGAGCCTTCTTTTCATATTCTTAATGAGAATGTCCTCAAAGGAGCTTCTGTTCAGTCCCTTGAGTGCAAGCTCACCGTTTTTAACAAGTATAATCTCTTTCATAATATTTCCTTTACAGAGGGTGCTTTTGGATAAGCTCAGTGAGAGCGTTTACCAGAAGGTCAGCCTCTTCCTTTGTATTGTGTCTTGAAAAGCTTATTCTTATGCTTTTGTCCAATGTTTCGTTTGAAAGCCCCATTGCACTGAGCACATGGCTTTTTTTGCCCTTGGCACAGGCAGAGCCGTTGCTGACATACACATTGTAGTTTGAGGAAAGCTCCTGCAGAATTGTCTGGCTGCGCATAAATGTGGGCACATAAATATTTATGATATAGGGTGACGCATTTTCACCGCTGTTAAACAGTATGCCGTCAATTTTGCTTAGCTTTTCTTTAGTATATATGTTCAGCTCTTTGATTTTATCTCTTTGCTGTTTTGATACATCAAGCTCTTTAACTGCAGCACCAAAGCCGGCAATCAGCGGTGCGGCTTCTGTACCGGGGCGGATTTTATGTTCCTGTTCACCGCCGAAGCTTCCTGCAAAATTCTGATTTGTAAGGTTTGCGGCTTTGCTTACATAAAGTGCGCCCACACCCTTCGGTCCGTGTATTTTGTGTGCTGATACAGTAGCCAAGTCAACACCAAGCTTTTTTACGTTAATCGGCATTTTGCCGTATGCCTGAACACAATCAATGTGTATCAGTGCAGGGCTGTCAGCCCTTGTGACGATACGCCTGATTTTTTCAACAGGCATAACAGAGCCGACCTCGTTGTTCACATACATTATTGAAACAAGAATCGTTTTATCGTTTACAGCCTCTTTTATCTGTTCTTCAGTGATAAAACCGTATTTGTCAGGCTGAAGGTAGATTACCTCAAAGCCCTGTTTTTCAAGCTCCTGTGCGGACTGCAAAACGCTTTCGTGCTCAATTGCAGTGGTAACGATTCTGTTGCCGAGCCTTTTTTTCGCTTTTACAGCACCGAACAGAGCAAGATTATTGGCTTCTGTTCCGCCTGAGGTAAAAATGATTTCCTCTTTTTCTGCACCAAGGCTTTGTGCAACAGCAGTGCGTGCAAGAATAATTTCCTTAGCCGAGCCTACACCGAGAGCGTGCAGACTTGAGGGATTGCCCCAGCTTTCGGTAAGCATTTTATGAACTGCATCAACACAGGCTTTGCATGGCTTTGTTGTTGCAGAATTGTCAAGATATGCCATCATAATCTTTTGAGTTCCTTTAGTTTGAATATTCCTGCTATGGTTTTGGCGTCCTTGATTTCGCCGCTCATGATTTTGTTTACACATTCATTAAAGGGCATTTTTATAACATCAAGGTATTCATCATCATCAAGGTGCTGTTCACCATAGCTCAGGTCTGCCGCATAGAAAATTCGTATGATTTCACCGCAGTAGCCCGGGGTGGGGTATATTTCGCCAAGGCTTTCAAATATACCTGCCGAGGCTCCGCATTCCTCGCTGAATTCACGGATTGCCGCATCCCGCGGATTTTCGCCGTATTCAAGCTTTCCTGCAGGGATTTCATAAATGGTTTCCTTATATGGATAACGGAATTGCCTTACAAGCAAAACCTCATTATTATCGGTTAAGCCGACAATGGCGACACCGCCCGGATGATCAACAACCTCACGCATGGCGGGTGTGCCGTCGGTTAAAGTGATATTGTCAAGGTGAACATTGATTATGTTTCCTTTAAATTTCCAGTTAACCTCCTCGGTCTGCTCAAAAAAGCCGAGAGCAATGGCTTCAATGTCGTCAATTTTTTCTGCAATAAATTTTGCCTGTGCTTCAATCAGTTCAAATTTTGAGCCGTAGCCCCATAATACACCGATGCTGTCAAGCTGATTAAGCTTAGCACCGTCGATGTCAAAATGGGTATCGCCGACCATAACAGCTTCCCTTGCATTTGCACCAAGCTCGTTAAGACATCTGCCTATAATGCTGGATTTTGATTCGCAGTCTGCCTTGAAGGAAACACCGCAGATGCAGTCAAAAAGTGCTTTGATACCGAATTTTTCAAGAAGTGCCTCAATATAATGCTGTGGCTTTGAGGATGCAATGCCAAGCCTGATACCACCTGCTTTAAGCCTTTTTAACAGGCTGATTATACCGTCATAAAGACAGCTTTCGTAAAGACCTGTGTTGGTGTATCTTTCACGGAATTTTTTTACAAGCTCTTCTGCCTTGACGGGGTCAGCACCGAATTTTTCCTGAAAGGTAATCATAAGCGGAGGACCGATAAAGCAGGTCAGCTCTCTGTAATCCTCAGGTGTGTCATAACCGAAATAGTCAAGTGCGAATTTTGCACTTTTAAGTATGCCTTCTCCCGTATCGCAAACCGTGCCGTCAAAATCAAAAATTACTGTGTTGTATCTCATTTTCCGTTAACCCTATTCATAAATTTTTCGCTGCAGGCAAGAAAGCGTTCAATGGTACCTCTTCCGACAGTGTCACCCTTATCATCCGTGGCTGAAACCTCAAAAACAAGCCTTCTTCCGTCAACTTCGGTAAGGGAGGCTGTGGCTGTAATTACTGTGCCGATACCGCTTGCCTTATCGTGTGTGACTGTTACTTTTGTGCCCACAGTGGTTTCGTCGCTTTCTAACAGCAGCGCAGCTGCATTGCAGGTTGCCTCCTCCATTAATGCAAGCATCATCGGTGTGGCAAAAACCTCAAGAGAACCTGACTTAACCGCTGCAGCACAATTGGTCTTATTAACCGTTGTAACTGCTTCCCCCACAGGGATAGATGAAAAATGCTTCATACGATCACCTTTTGAATTTATTTGGTATAGTATAACATATTTTTTTATTATATACAATATAAAAGAATTGTGATACAATATATAAACCGATATGTAATCAGGAGGCATAGCTTTGGAGGAAAAAAGAAGGCGTATTCATCTGCTTGATGAAATACGCGGCTTTGCAATACTTTGTATGATTGTGCACCACACCTTTCTTGATGTGGGTGATGTGCTGAATCTGAACTGGGGATATAAGGTTTTTAATGCCTTATGTTATGCTCAGCCCATATTCTGGGCATTGTTCATTATTATTTCGGGCATATGCACAGGGCTTTCAAGAAATGCAGTCAAAAGAGGTTTTTTAGTGCTTGTGTGCAGCGGCGTGATAACCCTTGTGACAGCACTTGTAATGCCGATGTTCGGCTTTATTGAATGTGAAATTTATTTCGGTATTCTGCATTGTCTTGGCTTTTGTATGATAGCAGCAGGTCTGGCAATGCCGCTGATAAAAAAGATAAATTACAAGACAGGGGCAATTGTGTCAGCGGTATTGTTTTTGTTTTTCTATGGTATTGACAGCGGAAGCATCTGCTTCGGGCTGATTGATTTGCCGTCATCACTTATGCAGAATAATCTGCTTGCACCTCTTGGACTGCATAATGCTGATTTTTACAGCGCAGACTATTTTCCGTTAATTCCCTGGATATTTATGTTTTTTGCAGGAGCCTTTCTCGGCAAGCCTGTAAGTGAGGGGAAGCTGCCTGAAACGGCATATAAAAAAAGAAGCAGCTTTCTGAGCCTTGTGGGCAGAAACAGCCTTTGGGTTTATCTTGCACACCAGCCTGTTATCTACGGAATTATGTTTATAATCGGGCTTATAATTTCATAATATTCTGAACAAAAAAGAGCGCACCTCATAGTATAAAGAGGTGCGTTTTTTATTTGATTTTTAAAGTGTAAGATTAATTTTATTGTCTGCACTTTGCTTATCAGCGGTGATTAGTTCAGGTGCCCTACAGCCACAGAACAGCCTGAGCCGTATCCGCTGTTTATATAGAGCGTGGCTGAAATTTTTGCGTGCTTAAATTTTCAGCCACTGCTCATTCGCCGAATTGACGGAGTACAGACAATAGTTAAGATATTTCGTAACGATATCCCTTGCTGTGCTGATGTGTCTGCTGACCGTGGGCTGTGACAGCTTAAGCTCCTTTGCAATTTCAAGCTGTGATTTGTTGTGTACATAAAATAACCTCAGGCAAAGGCTCTGTCTGTCGGTCAGCTCATTTTTTATTATGAGAGGAAGCACCTTTGACATTGCTTTGAGCATGATCTTCTGACCGTCACATTCATATTCATCATCATTAATGGTTTTGTCTGACATATATTCTTCAACAAAGCTTAGCATACGGATTCCTCCTCGTCTTCATAATAGCGGGAAAGCAAAGCTGAAATTCTTCTGCATTCACAAGCCATATCGTAATAAACTGAAATTCTTTTTCTGAGCAGCAGTAAGTCCTCGCCTGAATAAATACAAAGTAAAGGCTTTAAGCCTTTGATTTTACTCTGCAGGATTTTGTGCTGTTCCTCGTATTCACGAGCCAATTCATCAATAGTCATTGCTACCCTTCTTTCAAAATGTATTGAGTGGACAATTACTATGTTAGCAGAACAATCGTTCGGTGTAAATTTGCTTTTGTGCTTCTGTCCCAAAAACGGAACTTTTAAAAAAAAGTTTTGTTACCTTTATCGCCAAACGCTTTAGCAGCATAAATCAAAGCAAATTATATAAAAAAATTCAACAAACCTATTGACAAATTATGCAATATTAACTATAATGAATTTGAGATACGGGATGGGCCGCACCATTCCGTTCTGATGGTCCTCCATGGTTTGTAATAACAGAGAGGGGAAGGTCGCAAGTGCAGTTGCGACCTTCTTTCTTTTTTTAGGAATTGTTTATTTTTATTCTCTTTACTTTTTCGGCACATAGTATTAGAATATATCTAATATCATTTTTATGGGGCGTATTTATGTATCATAGAACTTATGTTAAAGTAGATTTGGATGCAATTGAATATAATGTGAATCATATTCTTGAAAAGATAAATAAAAAATCAAAGCTGTTAATTGTGGTTAAGGCGGATTCCTATGGTCACGGCTCTGTTGAGGTCAGCAGATTTTTGCAGGACAAATGCGACTTTTTTGGTGTTGCCTGTGTTGACGAGGCAATGGAGCTTGTGGAGGCGGGGATTGATAAGCCCATACTTGTTCTGGGCTATGTTTCTCCCAGTGAGTATGAAACTGTTGTTAAATATGATATCCGCATACCGATTTTCACCTTTGAAAATGCTGTCGCTCTTTCTGCAGAGGCAGAGAAGCAGGGTAAAATTATCCCATTTCATTTTTGTGTTGATACGGGAATGAGCCGTATCGGTTTTCAGGTTAATTGTGAAAATGCGGATATGTGCAGAAAAATTGTTGCTTTGCCGAATATTGAAGCAGAAGGCTTGTTTTCTCACTTTGCAACTGCAGATGAGTGTGATTTGACCAAGACTTATAAACAGCTTGAGCTGTTTAAAGCATTTGATAAAATGCTTTGTGAGAGGGGTATTACGGTTCCCATTAAGCACCTCAATAATTCCGCAGGTATTATGATGATTGACGAATGCTTTGATATGGTGCGCTCGGGAATTGTTACATACGGCTTGTATCCAAGCGAGGATGTGGACAAATCAAGGCTTTCTTTAAAGCCTGCAATGGAATGGAAAACGCATATCAGCTATGTTAAAACACTTGAGGCAGGCAGAGAAATTTCCTACGGCGGAACATATGTGACAGAAAAGGCTACAGTGGTAGCGACTGTGCCTGTGGGATATGCTGATGGCTACCCAAGATGCCTGAGCAATGTGGGCAGAGTCATTGTAGGCGGTCATTATGCGAACATTATCGGCAGGGTGTGTATGGATCAGTTTATGATTGACGTTACCGATATACCCGATGTTAAGGTTGAGGATGAGGTAACGCTTGTCGGCACTGACGGAGATGCTGTTCTTACAATGGAAGAAATTTCAAATAATGCTCATTCCTTCAACTATGAGCTGCCCTGTAAAATTGCAAGGCGTGTTCCACGTGTATATTACCGAAACGGCAAAATCGTTAAAACAGTTAAGAATATTTTTAACAGATAAAATAAATCCCTCAGAAATCTGTATTTCTGAGGGATTTGTTTTATATTCCTTTTATTATTCGGTGTCACTGCCGCCGTTGTTTGCTGATGCCCAGCCAATCCATGTTTTACCTGTGTTCAGGCTTAAAGCCTTGCCCTGACTGTCTTTGAGCACAAGCATACCGTTTTCAACAGACCAGGTTATGTCTGTGATTGTACCCATTGTGGCAAGCTTTCCTGTTCCGCCTGCCAATTTGTAGTTGCAGTAGGTTTCGCTGTTGCCGCTGCCCTTATAGTTTTCCTTAACAATATATTCAGTGGTATCATACAAAACTAAAATATTTTTCCTTGCAACATCTGTTTGGTAATCGCTTGAGTGATACATTTTATCCTCGTCGCTGAAAGCCCATGTTCTTGTTTTTGATCTGCTTGAAAATCTTACATCAATTGTGCTGCAGTCTGTTTCGCTGACGGTTTTGTCCTTGTCATTGAAATTGAATTTTGTGTAGCTGCTGTCCTCAGCCTCTGTTCTGAAGCCCTCCTGTGCAATAGCATCTGCAAGCTTATCACCATAGATTACACCTGTGTGCTCTGATGATACACCTCTTGACTTATCTCTGCCGAAAAGACCTACCTTGTCGCTGAATGCCATCTGATTGATATGGTCTACATTATCCTCCTGAAAAACCGTGTTTGCACCTATGTAGTTACCCTTGCTGGAGCTCTGACCCCAGTGGATAAAAATAGCATCAAACATTTCGCTGAATTTAATGAACGGAGGTCTTGCACTTCTGATAGGACCGAGCTGATTGGGAAGAGCAGTGTAGTCTGCATAAAGCCACAGCATTCTTGCTTCGCCGCCTTCAACTTCGCCCTCAACAATAATGTCAGGCGCTTTTGTTTCGTCATTAATGCCCCACTGCGGTCTTGCCTGTGCTGCATTTTCAACTACGATTGCAGCAGGTCTTGCCTTTGCGGCACTCTGGTTATAGCTGCCCTCGTTGGTTAACGGGTTGTTCACAATAACAGGTGCTGCGGTTGTTGACTCTGTTGTGCCTATCGGTGCAGTGGTTTCGGGCTCTTTGCTGTTGCCTTTAATGAGAACGACAGCAACTATGATTGCTATCACTGCCACAACAGCGGCTGCAACAGCTATGATTTTCTTTTTATTATTGTTTGAATTTGACACGTTAATTTCCTCGTATTCTTCATATTCAGGCTCATCGCTTATTGTTATTTTTGATGAGCTGCTTTGCTCGGATATTATAAAATCCTCTGATATTTTTTCTGCTTCTGCTTCTTCTGAAGATGTTTCCATTGACATGGTTTCTTCAGGCACGGCAGCTTCAGGCTCTTCTGCTTTGATTTGGTTATCATCAGCAGGGACAGGTGCCTGGGAATCGCCTTTTTTCTTTAGCTCGTTTAAAATTTTGTCTAATTCTTCTGAATCAGGTATTTTAATCACTCCCTAACTGAAATATTTATTTTTTACATTGTATCACAAATATAAACAGATTTCATTAAATTTTTTTAAAAATAAAAATTTATTGCCATTGTTGATTTAAAGAGCGATTTATAGTAAAATATATATTTACCATATATAAAAAATGCTGAGGTGATATAATGGCAAAAACAATTCCGATGATTGTTACCAATCATAACATCCTTGTCAGGGACAAAGACGGTGAAGGCTTTAAGCCTTTTAATCTGCCGTCCTTAAATCCGTTGCCTAATATTCCTTTTTATCACGAATTTGCCGAAAAAATTGCCGAAAGTCAATATTATTTTAAAGAGTTTATGAAGGAGAATTACGGTAAAAAGCTCAGTAAATATATATTGGCAATTATTGTTCCTGATGACACCACAAAGCTGGAATCGATTTTTATCAACGAGTTTTTTGTAAATTCGGGTGCCTGCAAGGCGGTTGCGCAGATGCCTATGGCGCTTGCTGTGTCAAAGGATGATGACAGATATATCACCGTTTCCAAAAGTCAGCGCAGCGTAGTTCTTGAATATGTGCGAAATCACGAAACGGTTGTTAAGAAAAATTATAACATTAATACCTATGACCCAAAACAGATTATGGCAGACGCAGCCGTTCTTCATATTGATATAGAATATAATGATGTTCCTGTTTATGTAAATAATTTTAATCTTAATATGGACGACCTCCTTGAAATGGGCGAAATTATCAGCCCCAAGCAGTTTATGAATAAAATTGCCAATATTGATGTGGAAAAATTATAATAAAAATAATACCTCTGCAAAGAATAATGCAGAGGTGATTTTTTATGGAAAAGAAAAATAAAAAGCAGAACAAAAAAGAGATTATTGATTTAACATCCTATATCAGCCCTGAAATGGTCAACAGTGATGTGAACGGCAGCTATACAGGTGTTACGGAAAGCACCTATTATGGTGAGGAGCTTGAAGAGCCTGTTCAGGACGCCGATGATCTTTAATTTTAATTAGGTATTGACTTTTTAAAATAAAGTGTTATTATAATTATAGCATTATTCATAATCTCATGGTGAGAGTGAGCCGAACGGCTCGCTCTCTTATTATTGTAAGGAGGTTTTTATGGCAGGCAAGGGTAATACCGTATCAAAGGTTACGGAGATTGTTGCACCTTATGCAAAGGAGCTTGGTCTTGATTTATGGGACATTCGCTTTGTTAAGGAGGGTACGGACTGGTATCTGAGAATATTTATAGATAAAGAGGGCGGTATTTCAATAGATGACTGTGTTGATTTGACACACGCTATAACAAAGCCCCTTGATGAGGCTGACCCGATCAGTCAGAGCTATACATTGGAGGTCAGCTCACCCGGTGTGGAAAGGGAGCTTGTTACTGATGCTCATTTTGAAAAATATGTGGGCAGCCCTGTAATGTTAAGATTAATCAGACCGATTGATAAGGTAAGGGATTTCAGCGGTGTGCTCAGCTCATATAATAATGGTGAGCTTACTGTTGCACTTGAAAATGGTGAAAGCATCTGTGTTAACAAAAAGGAAACCTCTTTTGTTAAGCTGGATGATTTTGATATAAATGATTTTAATAACTAATCTGTTATGATTTCAGAGAAAGGATGATAGGAAAATGAGTAAAGAATTTTTTGAAGCAGTAAAGCTTCTGGAGGCAGAAAAAGGAATCCCTGCGGATTATTTGTATGAAAAGATTTCTGCAGCAATTATTGTTGCAGCAAAGCACGATTACAACGGCAAGGATATTGTTCATTGTGATATTGATGAAGAGAAGCAGAAAATCAAGGTTTATGTAACAAAAAATGTTGTGGATGAGATTGAGGATCCTGATACAGACCTTACACTTGAGGAGGCTCAGGTTTACCGTAAATCCGCTAAGGTCGGCAAGACAATTGATATTCCTTTGAAAACAAAGGATTTCGGCAGAATTGTTGCCCAGACAGCTAAGCACGTTATCCGTCAGGGTATCCGTGAGGCAGAGAGAGGACAGATGCTTCAGGAATTCAAATCAAAGAATCAGGAGCTTATCTCAGCCAAGGTTGAGAGAATTGACCCGATTACAGGCAATGCTACAATTGAAATCGGCAAAAATCAGACTGTTCTTCCAAAGAGCGAGCAGGTTCCCGGTGAGATTCTTACTGAAGGACAGACCATCAAGGTGTTCATTGTTGACGTTAAAGAAGGCGGTAAAGGTCCTAAGATTATGATTTCAAGAACACATCCCGGTCTTGTTCGCCGTTTGTTTGAGCAGGAAGTGCCTGAAATTTATGACGGTACAATTGAAATTAAATCCGTTTCACGTGAGGCAGGCTCAAGAACAAAGATTTCGGTTTACACCAAGGATGAGGATATTGATCCTGTTGGTGCTTGTATCGGTCCCCGCGGACAGAGAGTTTCAAACATCGTTGAGGTGCTCGGCGGTGAGAAGATTGATATTATCAAGTACAGTGAGGATCCGTCAGAATATATTGCGGCAGCACTTGCACCGTCAGAGGTTTGCTCAATCGAGATTCTTGATGAGGATGTTAAAACCTGCAGGGCAACCGTTCCTGATGATCAGCTTTCACTTGCTATCGGCAATAAGGGACAGAACGTAAGACTTGCAGTAAGACTGACAGGCTGGAATATTGACATCAAGCCTGAGTCGGGCTTCTTTGAGGGTCAGGAATAATTAGGAGCGTTAGTATGAAAGCAAAAAAGGTGCCTTTAAGAATGTGTGTGGGCTGCGGCGAAATGTTTGACAAGCGCACACTTGTAAGGGTTGTTAAAAGCCGTGAGGGTGAGGTTTCACTTGACCTGACAGGCAAAAAGGCAGGCAGAGGTGCTTATGTTTGCAGCAATCCCGAATGTCTGAAAAAGGCAAGAAAAAAAAGAGCCTTTGAGCGTGCATTTCAGATGCAGATAAGTGAAGAGGTTTTCAATAATATGGAAGAAGAAATGATAAATGCTGAAAAATAAAACATTGTCAATGCTCGGGCTTGCACGCAGGGCGGGAAAGCTCTCTATGGGGCACGATATGGCGGAAAAGTCCATAAAAGCACACAGGGCAAAGCTGATTCTGCTTTGCAGTGACGCATCAAAACGTCTGGTGAGCGAGTTTGAAAGAACGCTTGAAAATTTCGGGCTTGATATTCCGCTGGTGGTTGCAGACATAACGATGAATGAAATACATTTTGCAGTGGGCTATAAAGCAGGTGTTATGACTGTTGATGATGTGAATTTTTCAGATAAAATCATCCGACTAATTGAACAGGAGGAAAATGCGAATGGTCATTAAGGTTAAGGTATCAGATGTTGCAAAGGATTTCGGAAAATCCAACAAGGACATTATCGGCATTCTTTCAAAGTATTGTGACGGCAAAAGAACTGCCAATACAGTGCTGGAAGAAAAAGAACTGAATATTATTTTTGAAAAGCTGACACAGGATAATAGTGTAAAAAGCTTTGATTCTTATTTTAACAAGAAGAAAAAAGCAGATAATAAAAAGGATGTCAAAAAAGATAACGCTAAAAAAAGCGGAAATAAAAAGCATCAGAGTCAGGCAGCTATTCTTCAGATGGCTGAACAGGCTGCTAAAAGGGATGAGGAAAAGGCCAAGAAAAGAGCAGGCAAAACACCTCAGGCAAGAACAAAGGGTGAGGCAAGACATGTTGACACCCGTGTTAACACGGTTGATTTAGAGAAATATAATCAGAAATATGAGGATATTGCTCCTGCTTCACAGATGAAGGATTATCAGAGCAAGCAGAAGCTGAATCAGAAATCAAAGCAGTACAGAAAGAAAAAGCCTCAGGGTATGCATGCCCGTTCAAAGAAGGAAACCGAGGCTCAGCGTCTTGCACGTATTGCCGAGCAGAGAAAGAAGCAGCAGATTACAATTGAGGTGCCTGCTGAAATTACTGTCGGCGATCTTGCAGCAATGCTTCGTATGACTGCTACTGAGGTTATTAAAAAGCTTATGATGCTTGGTGTAATGGCAACCGTTAACGAGGTTATTGACTATGATACGGCTGAAATCGTTGCTACCGAGCTTGGCGCAAAGGTTAAGCCTCAGGTTGTTGTTACAATCGAAGAGCAGATTATTGAAGAGGAAATTGAGGACGATGAAAATGCTGTCACAAGACCTCCTGTTGTCTGCGTTATGGGTCACGTTGACCACGGTAAGACATCTATCCTTGATGCTATCCGTGATACGGACGTAACCTCAACCGAGGCAGGCGGTATTACACAGGCAATCGGTGCTTATCAGGTTGAAATCAATGGTGAAAAAATCACCTTCCTTGATACTCCGGGTCACGCTGCATTTACTGCAATGAGAGCAAGGGGTGCAATGGCAACGGATATTGCGGTGCTGGTTGTTGCTGCAGATGACGGTATTATGCCGCAGACCATTGAGGCAATTAACCACGCTAAGGCAGCAGGCATTGAAATCATTGTTGCTATCAATAAAATGGATAAAGAGGGTGCAAACCCTGACAGAATTTTACAGCAGCTTACAGAGCATGAGCTTGTTCCTGAGGAATGGGGCGGTGATGTTATCTGTGTTCCTGTTTCTGCCAAAACGAAAATGGGCATTGATAAGCTGCTTGAAACCATTCTGCTTGTTGCTGAAATGGGTGAGCTGAAAGCAAATCCCAACAGAAGTGCAAAGGGTGTTGTTATTGAGGCTAAGCTTGATAAGGGCAGAGGTCCTGTTGCAACCCTTCTTGTACAGAACGGTACACTTAATGCCGGTGACATTATTGTTGCAGGCACATCTGTCGGCAAAATCAGAGCCATGACAGACTACCACGGCAATCACGTTACAAGTGCAGGTCCGTCTGTTCCTGTTGAGATTATGGGTCTTGACACTGCACCTATGAGCGGTGACGAGTTCAATGCCGTATCCGACGAAAAGCTTGCAAGAACGCTTGTTGAGCAGAGAAGAGCAAAGGCGAAGGAAGAGGAGTTCAGCCTGTTCCAGAAGGTTACACTTGACACCCTGTTTGATACCATTCAGGAGGGTGAGATGAAGGAGCTGAATATCATCATCAAGGCTGATGTTCAGGGCTCTGTTGAGGCAGTTAAGCAGTCACTTCTTAAAATTGAGAATGACGAGGTTAATGTTAAAATTGTTCACGGCGCTGTCGGTGCAGTCAGCGAAAGCGATGTTATGCTTGCAAGTGCATCAAATGCAATTATTGTCGGCTTTAACACGGCTGTTGACCAGATTGCTGCCGATAATGCAAGCCGTGACGGTGTAGAAATTAAAAATTATGACATTATTTATGATGCCATTGAAGATATTGAAAGAGCAATGCGTGGTATGAGAGCACCTAAGTATCGTGATGTGGATACAGGTGAGGTTGAGGTAAGAGAGGTTTACAAGATTTCCTCAGCAGGTACGATTGCAGGCTCACTGGTAACCTCAGGTAACATCAGACGTGACGGTAAGGTAAGAGTTATCAGAAAGGGCAAGGAGATTGCCAATGTTAAGCTCGCGAACTTAAAGAGATTCAAGGACGAGGTTAAAGAGGTTTCCTCAGGCTATGAATGCGGTATCAGTCTTGAGGGCTGGGACGATATTCAGGCAGGCGATATTCTTCAGGCATACATTGTTGAGGAATACAGGGATTAATTATGGCAGGATTTCATATTGACAGAATATCTGAGGATATAAAAAGAGAAATTATATCTATTATGCGTGAGCTTAAAGACCCCAGAATCAGCGGAATGTTAACGGTTGTTAAGGTTGAGGTCAGCGGGGATTTAAGCTACGCAAAAGTATATATCAGTGCAATGGAGGGTATTGAGGCTGCAAAAAGCTCAGTAAAGGGGCTTGAAAGTGCAGGCGGTTATATCAGAAAGCAGCTTGGCGCAAGGCTTCATTTAAGAAAAAGCCCTGAGCTTAAGTTTATTGCCGATGACTCTATTGCAAAGGGTATGGACCTTTTTGAAAAAATCAAGGAAATAAGTAATGAGAATTGACGTTAAACAGTGTGCACAACTTCTTAAGGATAATGATAATATTTTAATCCTGACCCATGCTCACCCTGACGGTGACACGCTGGGCTGCGGATTTGCGCTTTGCCGTGCTTTAATGAAGCTCGGCAAAATCTGTGCTGTCATTAACAGTGATGTGATACCGAAAAAATATAATTATCTTTTTGACGATATTGCACCAATAAGATTTAAACCCCATTATGTTGTGGCGGTTGATGTTGCTACACCGAACCTTCTGGGTGAGCTTGACGGTCAGTACCATATAGATTTGTGTATTGACCATCACGGTACAAATACAGAATATGCGGATAATCTTCTGCTTGAGGATACGCCTGCAGCCTGTGAAATTATGTATGAGGTAATCAAAGCGCTTGGTGTTGAGATTGACAGCAGAATGGCGGGCTGTCTTTATACAGGGCTTACTACGGATACAGGCTGCTTCAAATATGCCTCAACCACTGCAAAAACCTATCGTGCAGCAGCCGATTTGATTGAGCTTGGTGCCGACAACGGAACCATCAACCGTGTTATGTTTGAAACCAAAACCAAAACATATGCACGTCTTGAGCGTATGGCTCTTGAATCTATGGAATTTTTCGAGAATGAAAGAGTTGCCGTTATCACTGTTACACAGGATATGTATAAAAAGACAGGCTCAAATGAGCAGGAAACCGAGGCACTCGCTCCGCTTACAAGACAGGTTGAGGGTGTTGAAATCGGTATTACAATCAGAGAAAAAACGGACGGCACCTGCAAGGCATCCCTTCGCACCTTTGAAACCGTTAATGCAGCTGAGCTTGCAAGATTTTTCGGCGGCGGCGGTCATAATCAGGCAGCAGCCTGCAGATTTGACTGCGGTGTTGAGGAGGCTAAGGCACAGCTTGTTGAAAAATGCGGAGAATTACTTAAATGACAGGTATAATTTGTATCAGCAAGGAAAAGGATATAACCTCCTTCGGTGTTGTGGCTAAGGTGCGTGGAATTACCCGTGAAAGAAAAGCAGGTCACACAGGCACGCTTGACCCTATGGCAACAGGTGTTCTGCCTGTTATGCTGGGCGGTGCAACACGCTTTCTTGACTATCTTCCTGAAAGCGACAAGGGCTACAGAGCAGGCTTTGTGCTCGGCAAAACTACCGATACGCTTGACATTACAGGCAATGTTACAGGTGTGTATGATGTAACTGCAGTGAAGGAAGATGTTGAAGCTGTGCTTGACAAATTCAGAGGGGTAATCTCACAGATTCCGCCTATGTATTCAGCCGTTTGTGTTGACGGCAAAAGACTTTATGATTTGGCAAGGCAGGGTATAGAGGTTGAGCGCAGGGCACGTGAGGTTGAAATTAAAGAGCTTGAGCTTGTAAGTGCGATTGATAACGAATATGTGATTGATGTGGTTTGCAGCAAGGGTACATATATTCGTACTTTAATTGATGATATAGGCAGAGAGCTTGGATGCGGTGCAACCATGACTTCCCTTGAAAGAACGCTTGCCATGGGCTTTAAAACAGAGGATTGTGTTACCCTTTCCGAGCTGCAGCGCAGGCGTGATAATGACCTTGGCTTTGACGATTTGCTGATTGATATTGAAAAAATACTTAAGCCGTATGCTTCGGTTTCTGTTTCCGAGGCACAGGCAAGACGTTTTTATAACGGCGGTGCTCTGGCACTGGACAGAATAAGAAAAAGTCTTGATACAGGGCTTTACAGAGTTTATGCACCTGACGGGAGCTTCCTCGGTCTTGGCGAGGCAGATTTGGAAAAGGGTGAGCTTGCCGTAAAAAGACTTTTGGTAAAACGAGATTAGTATGGATAATTCTAAAAATGAAAAAAGAACAGCGGTTGCACTCGGTGATTTTGACGGTATGCACAGGGCACACCAGCTTGTTATCACGGGTGCAAGCGATGTTATAATCTATTCGGTGAACAATAAGTTTTCACTTATGCAGAAAAGCATTTTTGAAAGCCGTTATCCCAATGCAGTGTTCGCCGATTTTAATGAAATTAAAAATATGTCGGGCGAGGAGTTTATAGAAAAAATCCTTGTTGACAAATTCGGTGCAGGTATGGTGCTTTGCGGCTTTAATTTCCGTTTCGGGAAAATGGCGTCCTGGTCTGCAATGGATATGAGAAAATATCTTGAAAGCAGAGATATATGGGTAAGAATTCTGGAGCATCTTGACTTTGACGGTGAGCCGATTTCCTCAACAAGGATAAGAAAGGCTCTTGAAAACGGCGAAATCGGCAGAGCAAATGAAATGCTCGGCTACAATTTCACCTTTGAGGCAGAGGTTCTGCAGGGCGATAAAAGGGGCAGAACCATCGGCTTTCCTACCATTAATCAGAATTACCCCGACGGGCTTGTCGCAGTAAAATTCGGCGTTTATGAAAGCCGTGTTTTTGTTGACGGCAGGGAATACAAAGCCTTTACCAATATCGGCAACCGACCAAGCTGGAGAGTGGAGAATACACTGTGCGAAACACATATTTTTGATTTCAGCGGTGATTTATACGGCAAGGTAATAAGGGTTGAGCTTCTGAGATATTTAAGGGGCGAAAAGGTTTTTAAGAATGTTGAGGAACTGGAGGCACAGCTTATAAATGATAAAAGCAGTATTGTTTGATTTTGATGAAACTCTGCAGGACAGAACTGCCGCATTTGAAAGCTATATGGATTCCTTTCTTGATTTCTTCTGTCCTGATATTTCAGCTGATGAAAGGGAAAAACGCAAGCAGGATATGCGTGTGACAGGCAACGGCGGCTATGTGAACAGGATTGAATGGTATGCACAGCTTTGTGATATGTGGGGCTGGACGGATGCTCCCTCTGCCGAAACACTGGCAAATCATTATGATACGCAGTTTGGTGATCACAATGTGATTTTCCCTGATGCACCAACACTGCTTGCCGAGCTTAAAAACAGGGGCTATATCGTCGGCATTATAACAAACGGTCCGTCATATCTGCAGCATCATAAGCTTGACAACAGCGGGCTTGCACAGTATTGCGACATTACTGTTGTCAGCGGTGATATCGGTATTCATAAGCCTGACCCTGAGATTTTCAGATACACAGCCTGCAAGCTTGGTCTTAAAACAGAGGAGTGCGTCTATGTAGGGGATCACCCTGTAAATGATATTCAGGGTGCGCTGGAATCGGGAATGAATGCCGTCAGAATGGACTACGGCTGGTTCAAGGGTGTTGATTTAAGACCCGATGTTCCTGTGATTGAAAAAATAATAGATGTTTTAAAATATGTATAATAAAAAGATTTTCTTGACAGATTAGCTCTTTTTTGTTATAATACACAAGCCTTTAATTTAATGAAAAGGCAATCCTTGTCTGTATGATGAGATACAGACCATAATGTCCAGAAGGAGGTGCTAAAGAATGGCATTAAGAAATTATGAAATCGTAATGGTTTTCTCTGTTGCAAACGGAGAGGATGCAGTTGAGGCTTTAAAAACAAAGTTTACTGACCTCATCAGCAAAAATGGCACTCTTGGCGAAGTTGAGGATTGGGGTAAGCGCAGACTTGCATATCCTATCAACTACGAAAATGAGGGCTACTACACTGTTATTAACTTTGCTTGCGATGAAGCATTCCCTGCAGAGCTTGACCGTGTAATCAACATCACTGACGGTGTTCTTCGCTCATTAATCGTTGCTAAGGGCGAATAATGGAGGGCTTGATTTATGATTAATTCTGTTGTTTTAATGGGCAGATTAACTTATGAGCCTGAGCTCAGAACAACACCAAGCGGTCTTTCCGTAATCAGCTTCCAGATTGCCTGCGACAGACAGTATCAGGCAAGGGGCGAGGAGAGAAAGGCTGACTTCATTGATGTTACAGCTTGGCGTCAAACTGCTGAATTTGTTTCACGTTATTTCCACAAGGGTTCAATGATTGCTGTTGAGGGTTCTATCCAGACAGAAAATTTCACTGACAAGGACGGAAATAAAAGAAAGTCAGTAACAGTTGTTGCGAACAACGTATCATTCTGCGGCTCAAAAGCCGAGAGCGGTACAACAAATCCTGCATTCTCACAGCCTGCACCAAGTTATGCAAGCGCTGATAATTCGGATTTTGAAGAGATTGTCGATGATGACGACGATTTACCATTTTAAAGGAGGAAACTAACTATGGCATATAACAGAGCCGGCGGTCCCCGTAAGGGCCGTAGAAAGGTTTGTACTTTCTGTGTTGAAAAGACCGAAGTAATCGATTACAAAGACGTTACTAAATTAAAGAGATTTGTTTCCGAAAGAGCAAAGATTCTTCCTCGTCGTGTAACCGGTACCTGCGCAAAGCATCAGAGAGAGCTTACCACAGCTATCAAAAGAGCAAGACATATTGCACTTTTACCATACACAGCTGACTAATAATTGATATGAAAACACCCGAAGGCTGAGCCTTCGGGTGTTTGTCATTTATGCGTTATGTTTGCCTTTTTGTAGGGACGGATATTATACTTTTCTTGAATAAGGTTTTTTTATGTCTGTTAAATATGCAATATAGTCAATAGAAACATTGTAATATAATGAAAATTTTACCAATACATCTAAAGGTATTTCCCTTTCACCTTTTTCATATCTGATATAAGAGCTTTTACTAATGAATGCAATTTTTGCACACTGCTCCTGTGTCAAATCTTTATCTTCTCTTAAATCTTTTAATCTGTTTATCATATTATCACCAAAACAATTATAGCAAAATTACAAAATAAGGTTGACAATATATCCCATATGGAATATTATAATATTGTCCATATGGAATATATATTGAAGGAAGTGAGAAAATGAGAGAATTTAAAATACCAATAAAATCAAAGCAAGCAACAAATAAAACAATAAGATTTCCCGATGATTTAATTGAAGAAATAGAAGAAGCACTTGTATGCAAAAACTGCACATTTACAGCCTTTGTAATAGCAGCAGTTAGATTTGCACTTGAAAATACAGATAATTCTAAGGATGAATAAAGCAAAAAGGGGCTGTAAAAAACTTTTGCTTTTTACAGCCCCTTTTTTTGTTCAGTTTTTTGCAATGCCTGCCGCACAAATTAAAATTGATACTGCGGCAATGGCTGCGTTGAAAACCAATGTGATTAAATTGTAATTCATTTTAATTTATTTCTGATTTTTTGCAGCCGCGATCTGACAGCAGAGGGGGTAATGCCCATTACGTTCTTTTTGTTTTCCGGGTTTTTCTTTCTGAATAATGACATAATCTCTCGTCCTTTCCTGCTTAGTATGAAAGCTTTCACTTATACAGACGATATAAAATCAAAAGTGTCCGAAAAAATTTGAAAATTTTTCAAATTTATTTCAGCCTTGCCTCTAATCGGTAGATAGGATAGCCCTGAGAAGAGAATTTGTGTTCGTATTCCGTTACGATATTTCCCTCAAAGTTACTGTTGTGTAAATCAAGTGAAATGTTGGAAAGCTTAAAGCCGCAGGCGGAAAACTGCTCAAGGGAATATTCAAAGAAATGCATATTGTCCGTCTTTTGACAAATCACGCCGTCATCCTTCATTATTCTTTTAAATATCTCTAAAAAGCGCGGATTGGTGAGCCTGTGTGCAATATGCCTGTGCTTTGGGAAAGGGCAGGAAAAATTAAGATAAATTTCTTCAACAGAATTTTCTGCTATGTATGATGGCAGGTATTCAGCCGTTCCGCAAAGAAAACGGATGTTGTCAAGCCCCATTTCTCTTGCACTGTCAATGGCAAGAATGAGTACATTCCTGTTTCGCTCCACGCAAAGAATATTTTTGTCGGGGTTACGCTGTGCAAAGGTGCAGCCAAACTGACCCTTGCCGCTGCCGACCTCCAAATAAACGGGTTTGTCGTTGCCGAATAATTCGCTGAAATTCAGCCTGTGATCCTCGCTGACAGCGTCCTTATAATTCAGCGAATCGTTATGCATAATTGTGAGATAATCAGCAGAAGCACGAATACGCTCCTCCAGATTTTTCTTTCTTTTCATTCTCATATTCTGTTCCTCCGTTAAAACGAAAGCTTAGTGCTCGTCACTGAGCACTGCGTGGGCACATTTTACACCGTCAACTGCGGCGGATACGATACCACCTGCATAGCCTGCACCCTCACCGCAGGGGTACACACCTCTCAGGTTGCACTGCAAAAATTCATCCCTTAAAATTCTTACAGAGCTTGAAGAGCGTGTTTCGGGAGCCGTTAAAACGGCATCATACATATTAAAGCCCTTCAGCTTTTTGTCCATTTCAACAATGGCGGATTTCATAGTTGCAGATACCTTTTGGGGCAGACATTCGTCAAGGTTTGTAAGGGTAACACCTGTGGGGCAGGTCGGGTTAACACTGCCCAGCGCTTTACTCTCGGTACCCTTAAGGAAATCACCCACAAGCTGAGCAGGGGCGTTGTAATTACTTCCTGCAAGCTTGTATGCCGTGTTCTCAATCTCTCTTTGATAATATATACCTGCCAATGGGTGCTCGCTTGGGAAATCCTTTGGCTCAATACCCACAAGCAGTGCAGAGTTTGCATTCTCGCCGTCACGTGCCAGAGAGCTCATTCCGTTAACAATAACACCCTCTTTTTCACTGGCAGCGGCAACCACTGTTCCGCCCGGACACATACAGAAGGTGTAAGCACCACGCTCGTGGAGTCCGTGACAGGCTAACTTGTAATCAGCTGCACCAAGCTTTGGGTGATTGGCAAATCTGCCGTACTGTGCAGTGTTAATCAGCTTTTGCGGATGCTCTATTCTTGCACCCACTGAAAAGGGCTTTTGAATGATTTCAGCCCCCATATTGTACAGCATTTCAACCGTATCCCTTGCACTGTGACCGATTGCCATAATGACGCTGTCTGCTTCAAGGTCGATGAATTCACCATTGTGTGAGTAGGTAACACCGTGCACAAAGCTGTTGGCACAAATCAGCCTTTCAAGCTTGCACTGTAGTCTCACCTCACCGCCAAGTCTTTCAATCTTTTTCCTTATATTTTTAACGACAATAACCAATCGGTCTGTGCCGATGTGCGGCTTTGAGGAATAGAGAATTTCCTCGGGTGCACCCGCCTCATAAAGCTCCTCAAGTATTTTCCTGATGAACGGGCTTTTAATGCCTGTGGTGAGCTTGCCGTCGGAAAATGTTCCTGCACCGCCCTCGCCGAACTGAACATTGGATTCCTCGTTCAGCACCTTGTCCTGCCAGAATTTGTTAACGTCTTTTGTTCGGGTGTCAACATCCGTTCCGCGTTCAAGGATTATCGGTTTCAAGCCTGCCTCTGCAAGAATTAAGCCTGCAAACATACCCGCTGGACCGAAGCCGACAACGATAGGTCTAAACTTGCTGGTGCGGTTGTTGACAGGCAGCTCGTATTTATAGGGCTTGACAAGCTGCACCTTGTTTGACTTGCATTTTGACACAATCTGCTCCTCGTCGAGCGTGATGATGACATCAATCGAATATGTAAAATGCACGTCATCCTTTTTTCTTGCATCAATGCTCTTTTTATAAATGGTATAAGAGTCTATATATTTTTTATTGATTTTCAGTGTTTTTGCTGCCTTGTCAATGAGCAGGCTTTCCTCCTCATCAAGTGACAGCTTGATTTCATTCATTCTTATCATATTTTTCACCTATAGTATCCGCAACGGCTATTCCGCTGAGCCAAGCCTGATTCAGATTAAATCCGCCGCAGGGGAGGTTGCCCTCAAGGATTTCACCGCAAACGTAAATATTCTCAGCTAAGTTTGATTCATAATCCGTCAGTTCATCGGCTTTTACACCGCCGTTTGTTATCTGTGCAAAATCAAAGCCCTTGGTGCCGTTGATAATCAGCTTCCAGTTTTTTGCGTATTCTGCCATTTTATCGGCATTGCCCTCAGCCTGCTTTTCAAGAATTGCCGAAAGCCTTGTGCCGAGTATTCCTTTTAAAGATTTATATCTATTTATATATTCGGTCAATTCGGCAGCGCTCATTTCAGGTATCAGATCAAGCACTGCGTGACATTTTTCAGGCTTGTCCGATATGAAATTTTCACCAACAATGTGCGACAGGTTCATTGTCACAATGCCCGACAGTCCGTAGTCAGTAAAGAGCACCTCACCGTATTCACTGTCTATAACTTCATTGTCCAGCAGTATTGACATATTGCATTTAACCCTGTGCCCCTTTAACTGCCTTGGATACTTGCTCGGTGACGTGAGCTGAACAAGCGCAGGTGACAGCGGGGTGATTGCGTGTCCCAAGCCTTTTAATATTTTAAATCCGCTGCCGTCTGAGCCTAATTTTTCCTGTGCCTTGCCGCCGCAGGCGATTACAATATTATCTGCCATAAATATGCCCTGATTGGTTGTTACGGTCAGATCTTTATCTACAGCTTCGGCAGTACAGTCGGTTATGATTTCCACGCCGAGCCTTTCGCAGGTGTCAAGCAGTATTTCAAGCACGGTTGCCGCCTGATTGGAATAGGGGTAAATTCTGCCCGCCTCATCCTCTCTTGTAACAAGACCAATACTGCTGAAAAAAGCAAGCACCTTATCGCAGCCTTCTGCATTTTTATTTGACAGGTTGCATCTGCCGTTGCCAGTGGCAAGAATTTTTTTGCCTGCTGTGCTTAATCGCTCAAGAACGATAACCTCATTGCTGCAATTATTTTGTTTTAACCTTATGGCACAGGCAAGTCCGCTTGCCCCTGCACCGATTATAATTGTGGTCATATCGGCTCTCCTATACAATAGATAGTATTGCGTATATATAATAATATAAAATGTTATGAATTGCAAACTTTTTTGCTGAAAATGCTTGACTATAATTTGACTCTGTGCTATAGTAGTTGTACCTCGTAAATAGGTTTGGTTGACCGATAGGTCTTATTTTTTTGCCTGTATTCTGCTTTTGCAGTACGAGGGAGATTATTTATCGAAATTTTAACGGAGGTGCTATTTATGAGAGTTAAGATTACCTTAGCTTGCACTGAATGCAAACAACGCAACTACAACACAATGAAAAACAAGAAGAATTCACCTGACAGACTTGAAATGAACAAGTATTGCCGTTTCTGTAAGAAGCACACACTTCACAGAGAAACAAAGTAATAGGAGGGCGAAAATGGCTGAAGAAAAGAAGACTTCAAAGAAGGCTGAAAAAGCTGAAAAGTCCAAGGACACAAAAAAGAAGTCAAAGAAGAATCCTTTTAAATCCATTGCGTCATTCTTTAAAAGTGTAAAATCAGAGGGCAAGAAGGTTGTATGGGCTAAGCCGAAAGAGGTGCTCAGAAATACAATTATCGTAATTATTGTCTGCACGATTGTCGGTGTGGCAATTTATGGTGTTGATACTGTTCTTTCTCTCGGAATGAAGGGTATCAAGAGCCTTGCTGATAAGGAGTCAACCTCAGTATCACAGGATGTTGACACAACAGCAGACGGTGAAACAACTCAGGAAGATACTACTGCTGAAAGCACAACAGAAGCAGCCGAGTAATTATTTGCAGTTTTTGTTAAGTATTTTATTTCGGGAGGCTTGTTATTAATGGAAGAAGCAAAATGGTATGTTGCACATACCTTCTCTGGCTATGAGAACAAGGTAGCAAGCAACATTTTAACAGTTGTGGAAAATCGTAATCTTCATGATTTGATTCACGAGGTTGCAATCCCAACAGAAACAGTGAAGGAGCTTAAGAGCGACGGAACTGAAAAGGAATACCAAAGAAAGCTGATGCCCGGCTACGTTTTCGTTAAGATGGTAATGACGGATGACAGCTGGTATGTTGTGCGCAACATCCGCGGCTGCACAGGCTTTGTTGGTCCTGAGGGTGAGCCTATGCCGCTTACTGATGAAGAGGTTAAGAATAACTGCCTTGAAAAGGTAAGTGTTGAGGTTCAGTATGAGGTCGGCGACCTTGTTAATGTTATTGACGGACCGCTTGAGGGCTTCTCGGGTACTGTTGATGAAATTGATATTCCTAACAACAGTGTTCATGTTACCGTGTCTATGTTCGGCAGGGAAAACACTGTTGAGTTTGAGCTTGACCAGCTTGAAAAGGTCGATGAATAAATTCAGTAATTCGCAGTATATCTGCTTATTATCATTGTAGGTGAAATTGCCGTTTTGCCTATAATGGTGGGAGAGAGTAGAGTATCGGAAACGATCCGAGCATGGTTTAAAGTGGGGATTATTTCCAGAGTCCTATATCTCGCCATTTACCACATTATTAGGAGGAAATTATTATGGCACAGAAGGTAGTAGGTTTAATTAAACTTCAAATTCCTGCCGGCAAAGCTACACCGGCACCACCTGTTGGTCCTGCTCTTGGTCAGCATGGTGTAAACATTATGTCATTCACAAAAGAGTTCAATGAAAGAACAAAGAATGATGTTGGTCTTATTATCCCTGTTGTAATCACAGTTTATGAAGACCGTTCATTCACATTCGTTACAAAAACACCACCTGCAGCAGTTCTTATCAAGAAGGCTTGCGGCATCGACAAGGCATCAGGTGTTCCGAACAAGAATAAGGTTGCTACAATCTCTAAGGCTGATGTTCAGAAGATTGCAGAAACAAAGATGCCTGACTTAAATGCAGCTTCACTTGAGGCAGCAATGTCAATGATCGCCGGCACAGCACGCAGCATGGGTATAGTAGTAGAAGACTAATTCCCTTGTGGGAGGAAAAATCCGATTAACCACTGGAGGTAATTTAATATGAAACATGGTAAGAAATATGTAGACGGTGCAAAATTAATTGACCGTGCAAATTTATATGAAACAGCTGAGGCGCTTGATCTTTCAATCAAGACTGCAACAGCTAAGTTTGATGAAACTATCGAGGCTCATATCCGTCTGGGTGTTGACTCACGTCACGCTGACCAGCAGGTTCGTGGTGCAGTTGTTCTGCCAAACGGTACAGGTAAGGATGTAAGAGTTGCAGTATTCGCTAAGGGCGACCTTGCAAAGGCTGCTGAGGAGGCTGGCGCTGACGTTGTTGGTGATGCTGACCTCGTTCAGAAGATTTCAGGCGGCTGGATGGATTTCGACGTTGCAATCGCATCACCTGATATGATGGGCTTCGTTGGTCGTCTTGGTAAGGTTCTCGGTCCTCGTGGTCTTATGCCGTCACCAAAGGCAGGCACAGTAACAATGGATGTTGCTAAGGCTGTTCAGGAGGCTAAGGCTGGTAAGATTGAATACCGTCTTGATAAAACAAACATCATTCACTGCCCAATCGGCAAGGCTTCATTCGGTGCTGATAAGCTTATGGAGAACTTCAATGCTCTTCTTGACGCTATCATCAAGGCTAAGCCTGCAGCAGCTAAGGGTCAGTACATTAAGTCAGTAGCCGTTGCTTCAACAATGGGTCCCGGCATCAAAATCAATCCTAACAAGGTTGGTACTGCAGCAGCTTCTGCTGAGTAATTTAATACTTTGGTATTGACAAGGTGAATGCCTTGTGTTAAAATACAATAGCTGTTCAGCCAAAGACAGCAGGTGCAGTTTTCTGCGTAAGTCTAACGCCTGCCGAGGAATGAACTTTCAACTAACTTATGTTTATTGATTGTTACGTGCATTCCATATCTTTGGAATGCACTTTTTATTTAGCTGATACAGCCATAAAGACCGCTTTTGCGGCAAATATTTATGGAGGTTTAATGAATGCCAAGTACAGCAATTCTTGAAAAGAAAAAGCAAATGGTTGCTGACCTTTCAGAAAGAATTAAGAATTCTTGTGCAGGTGTAGTTGTTGACTACAAGGGTATTAACGTTGAGGACGACACAAAGCTTCGTAGAGAGCTTCGTGAAGCAGGCGTTGAGTACACAGTAGTTAAAAACTCAATCCTGGGCAGAGCAGCACAGGACGCAGGTCTTGAAGGTCTTGATTCAGTTCTTGAAGGCACAACAGCAATCGCAACATCAACAGATGACTACGTAGCATCAGCACGTATTCTTGGTAAGTATGCTGACACACACAATAACTTCTCATTAAAGAGCGGTTATTTGGATGGTGAGGTTATCACTCTTGAAAAGCTCATCGCTCTGTCAAAGCTGCCATCAAGAGAGGTTCTCCTTGCTACAGTTTGCAACGTATTCAATGCACCTATCGCAGCTTTTGCTCGTGGAGTTCAGGCTATCGTTGATAAGGGCGGCGTTGAGGCTTGCGCACCGGCTGCAGAGGAAGCTGCTCCGGTTGAGGAGGCTCCTGCAGAGGAAGCACCTGCTGAAGAAACAGCAGAATAATTAAATTCAAATTTTACTTTAAAAAATAAAAATTTTATCGGAGGAAAATAAAATGGCATCAGAAAAAGTTATGGCAATTGTTGAAGAGCTTAAGGTTCTCACAGTTCTTGAGCTTTCAGAGCTCGTATCAGCAGTAGAAGAAGAGTTCGGCGTAAGCGCTGCAGCAGCAGTAGCAGTAGCAGCACCTGCAGACGGCGGTGCAGCAGCAGCTGACGAGAAGACTGAGTTTGACGTAGTACTTGCAGAAGTAGGCGGCAACAAGATTCAGGTTATCAAGGCAGTTCGTGAGGCAACAGGTCTTGGTCTTAAAGAGGCTAAGGAGATTGTTGACGGTGCTCCTTCAACTATCAAAGAGGCTGTTCCAACTGCAGACGCTGAGGCTCTCAAGGCTAAGCTTGAAGAGGCTGGCGCTAAGATTGAGCTTAAATAAGTTCAGCTTAACAGCAAATCAAAGGACTTGGTTTTTTCCAAGTCCTTTTTTCATTTGTTTAACTTTGCGGCGACATTTTAAGAGCCGTGCTTTAACAGTTTTCAAGTATATTGTTGTATTCAAGACAATAATTATATAATTCTTCAATCGTTATTTCAATGTTATATACTATTTTCTTTCGGTCATATACATCTGTACCCAGCAAATCAACAAGCACAAGCAGTCTGAACACCAAAGTATTAATCAATCCAAATTTATCAGATGCTTCTATTTTGAAATTTTTTAGCTTTTTATATTGCGATTTGCTGATTAATATTGTTTTCATCTCATCACCTCCCAAATTTATTATAATTCAAAATGAATTAAAACGCAATAGTTCATTTTGAATTATAGTAAAATACTTTTGAGGTGATATAATGACATATCAAAACAGGTTGAAAGCTTTGAGGGAAGACCATGACCTTAACCAAACAAAAGTAGCAGAGGTACTGAATGTTAGTCAGATTACGTATTCGCAATACGAACGGGGAGTAAGAGAACTGAAAATTGAACAGTTAAAAATACTCTGCAAATTTTACGGAGTGTCTTCGGATTACGTAATTGGTTTGCCAAAGGATTTAGATTATCCCGAACGCTGAATAGTGAAAAGAAAAAGGTACTGTCCTTAACCGGTCAGTACCTTTAATCTTTGTTATAGGGTGAGGGTGTGTTTGTAAGCCCTGCGATATAATCAATCGTTACATCATAAAACTTGGCAAGCTTAACAATAAATTCCAAAGGCGGCTCACGCTTGCCCTGTTCATAGTTTGTGTATGTTGTTTTGTGCATTTTCAGTATCTGAACAAGCTGAGTCTGTGTTAAATCACGATCCTCTCGCAGGTCACGTATTCTTGGATAGTATTGCATAATAACACCTCATAAGGATATTATTGCACAATACAACATTTGTTATTGACAAATTACAACGTATGATGTATAATATTTTTTAGGGGGATGACATCACCCCCTGCGTCAAATAATTACTTCACAGTGTCCGTGAAGTGGTTTTTTGAATTTTTGCCTTTAATATTTGGGAAGCCCGTCACGCAAGTGACGGGCTTTCTCGTTATTACAGTATGGAAAATCTGAATTCCGTTGTTGTTTTAAATTCCTCATTTGGTTCAACATATTTAAATGGGAAATTGCTTAAATTAAGTGCGTTCGGATAAAATTGTGTTTCAAGTGCAGCACCTCTGCGGAATTTTACAATGCTGTCACCCTTACCGAGGGTGTTGTCCTTTTCAAGCCAGCCGCCGCAGTAAAGCTGAACACCGGGTAAATCTGTCCAAACCTCCATTTTTCTGCCGCTTTCCTCTTCTGCAAGAATAGCAGCCTGTGCCATTTTGCCGATTTCCTTATTACGCAGGCAGTAGTTGTTATCATAACCGATACCGTCAATGATTGCTCTGAACGGCTCATCAATTCTGTCACCGATTTTGTGCATTGCGGTGAAATCCATCATTGTGCCCTTAACCTCGCCAAGCTCACCTGTGGGCAGCTGATCACCATCAGTTTCTGTAAAGTAGTCAGCGTTAATCTGCAGCAGATGATTTTCAACAGTTTCATCAGGCTTGCAGGATAAATTAAAATAGGAATGGTTGGTTGGGTTGGCAACCGTCTTTTTGTCTGACATAACAGTATAGTCAAGTCTGAGTACGTTGTCCTCAGTCAGTGTATATTTCACTGTCATTTTGAAATTGCCGGGGAAGCCGTCCTCCATATCGGGTGAGAAAAAGGAGAAGGTTACGCTGTTATCGGTTGTTTTCTCAACCTCCCAAAGGTTAAAGCTGAAGCGTCCGCCGCCGTGGAGCGTCCAGGTTCCCTGATTTTGCGGCGTGTTGTATTCCACGCCGTCAATGCTGAATTTAGCATCTCGGATTCGGTTTGCATATCTGCCCACAAGCAGTCCCTGATAGCCTAAATCGGGATTGATATAATTTTCAACGTCATCAAAGCCGAGCACAACGTCGCCCATAACGCCGTTTTTGTCAGGTACACAAAGGGACTGAATACCGCCTCCCAGTGTCATAAGCGATACACTTGCACCGCCTTTGTTTGTGATTGTATAAAGCTCAACGTCCTTGCCGCCGATTTTGCCGAAAATTGATTTTTCAATGCTCATATTAAATACCCCTTAATTAATATTTAATTAAAGTATAAGATAAAATATGAACAAATTCAATACTTTCTTGACTTTTACAGCTAATAAAAGTATTTTATTAGTATAAGATTTTAAAGTGTGTGTTATATTTATAAAATATAGGAGTGATAGGCTTGGATAAATTCAATATGCTTTTTACAGGCGGAATAAGATATATTCTGCCGATATTTGCTGTTATTATTATAGCTACCTGTGTTATATCCCTGTTCAGGAACAGACCGAGGCTTCATAAGCTGGCACAGCTTGTTAATGAAAATGACGGCTCTGTTATTGATATTGACAGGTGGGAAACCTCAATCGGCAAGAGCAAGTCGAATGATATTGTTCTGCCCCAGGAGGATATTTCACGTTTTCACGCTGTTATTGCAAAAAAGCAGAAGGAGTGGGTCATAACCGATACCTTTTCAAAAACAGGTGTGCTTGTCAATGATGAAAAGGTTGACGGTCAGACCGTTATTGAGGACGGCGATGTTATAACAATCGGTACTGTACCGCTTAAATTTTTATGTGCCGAGGCACTGTCGGATGAACTTAAAACACAAATCAGAAATGAGGCTGCACAGATGAACAATCAGGTTAACAGAAATATTGCTTATGCGGTTTTGGTTGATGCCAAAACACGCAGACCGATTTATTTAAGAAAAAAGGATGTTTTAATCGGCAGGAGTGACGACGCTGATATTCAGATTAATCTTGACACGGTTAGCGGACGTCACGCACGTATTCACCTTACAAGCCGTGGCTGGGCACTTTCCGATTTGAACAGCCATAACGGCACAAAGCTCAACGGCAGATATATAACCGAGCCGCAGCTTATTTTTGATATGGATATGATAACCTTTGGTGACAGGGTGTTCATTTTCTATGAACAGTAAAAAGCAAGGAGAGAAAATTATGGCGAATACGGCAAAAAAGACTAAAAAAATGCCACATATCAAGCCGATTAATAATTTTGCAATGCTTTTTGTGCTGACGGTTTTTCAGCTTATAACAGGCTACAGTGCGGCAACAGCAGGTGATGAGCTTGCGGTCAAGGTTATTTTATCGGCGGCAATTCTGATTGCGGTTGAGTGGGTTTATGTTTCGGTATTTTATTTTGTGCTGCACAGAAGGAATTTTGAGCTTGAGCTTATTGCATTTTTCCTGACAGGTGTAGGTTTAACGGCGATTGGCTCGGTTGCCCCCAATGCCTGCTTTAAGCAGCTGATTATTGCTGTGTGCGGTATTATCGGCTTTATAGTGCTTGTGTTTATACTCGGCAATATTGAGCTTTGTATGAAATTAAGACTGCCTGTTGCAATCGCTGCTCTGGTGCTGCTTTTGCTTAATTTGATTATCGGCAAGGTGAATCACGGTGCACAGAACTGGATTGAAATCGGCGGAATCACCATTCAGCCCTCTGAATTTGTTAAGGTTGCCTTTATTTTTGTGGGCGCGGCAACCCTTGAAAAAATACAGACATCAAAAAATATTATTAAATTTATTGCATTTTCCATTGCCTGTGTAGGAACACTTATATTAATACGTGATTTCGGTACTGCACTTATTTTCTTTGTAACATTTTTGATTATTGCCTTTATGAATTCAGGTGATTTCAAAACTGTGGGACTTGCAGTTTCTGCTGCAGGTCTTGGCGGTGCAATTGTTATTAAGTATAAAAGCTATGTAACCAACCGCTTTGCATCTTACAGGCATATATGGGATAATAATGACATTATCTACGGCAGTGGCTACCAGCAGACACACGTGCTGACAGGTATAGCATCGGGCGGACTGCTGGGTCTTGGTATTGGCAACGGCAATGTCAGGCATTATCTGCAGGATTATCTGACCATAACCGATGATATTTTCGGTCTTATATGTGAGGAATGGGGCTTTCTTTTCGGAATTATTCTTGTGCTTTCCTTTGCTGCTATTGCGGTTTCGGCACTTGTTAACTCCATTGCGGCAAGGTCAACCTTTTATTCAATCTGTGCCGTTGCGGGTGCAGGAATGCTTTTGTTCCAGACAGCACTCAATGTTTTCGGTATAACAGATGTGCTGCCCCTTACAGGTGTTACCCTGCCCTTTATCAGCCAGGGCGGCAGCTCAATGATTAGCTGCTGGGCGGTGCTTGCATTCATTAAAGCATCTGATATACGCACCTACAGCTATCTCGGCGGTGTTAAGGGAGGTGCCAAAAAGAAATGAAAATGATTACAAGAAGAGGACTTTTTCTCCTCATTTTAATTATTGCCTTTATCGGTGGTATCGGCTTTCTGACCTACAGTGTTATGAGCGAAGGCTCAAAGTGGGTTATGATGCCCTATAACAGCCATTTGTACTATAATGGTGAAATGATTGGCGCAGGCAAAATAACCGATACAAACGGCACTGTGCTGGCTGAAACCGTGGACGGAAAACGAGTTTATAACGAGTCACGGACAACAAGAAAAAGCACACTCCATACAGTGGGCGACACAGCAGGCTTTATTTCAACGGGTGTGCAGAGTGTGTATAAATCAAAATTAACAGGCTATAATGCTTTGACAGGCATTTATTCCGTTATGAAAAACGGCAGCGGTAATGATTTGGAGCTTACTATTGATGCGGATGTATGCAATGCTGCCTATGAGGCACTGAGCGACTATCCTGCAGGCTGTGTGGGTGTTGTGAACTATAAAACAGGTGACATTGTATGTATGGTATCCACACCGAGCTATGATGTTGAAAACAAGCCCGATGATATTGATACCAATGAATATTATAACGGTGCATATATTAACAGGCTTTTGGGCGGCTTGTATACTCCGGGTTCAACCTTCAAGCTTGTTACTGCAATTTGTGCCATTGAAAATATTCCTGATATTATGAGCAGGGAATTTAACTGCGTCGGTGAATATGACCCGGGCAAGGGCAAGCCTATTGAGTGTAATGCATATCACGGAAGCCTTACCTTTAAGGAAGCACTGGCAAAGTCCTGCAACTCTGTTTTTGCACAGGTTGCCATTGAGCTCGGTCCTGAAAAGCTTGCAAAAACAGCCAAGGATTTAGGGCTTACCTCTGCCGTATCCATCAGTGGCGATATCAGCTCTTTGCAGGGTAAATTCTTCCTTGAAAAGGGCGATGCGGATGATTATGTGGGCTGGACAGGAATCGGACAGGGTGACACAAGAATACCGCCTGTGGCTATGCTTAGACTGGTGGGTGCCATTGCAAATGACGGCAAGGCTGTGTCATACAATCTTGTGGATTCTCTGCTTAACAAGGCAGGAAAGACACTTGATTTGGATTTCACAAAGCGTGAAACAGAGCTTCTCAGCAGTGAAACTGCCGCACAGATGAAAAGTCTTATGAGAAATAATGTGCTTGAGCAGTATGGTGATTATAATTATGAAGGGCTTAACCTTTGTGCCAAATCGGGTACTGCCCAGATAGACGAAATCAACTCGAATAATACAGCATGGTTTGCAGGCTTTATGGATGATGAAAAAAATCCTTATGCCTTTGTTGTAATGGTTGAAAAGGGCAATTCAGGCTCACAGACCGCAGGACCGATTGCGAACAAGGTGCTTCAGGCGCTGGTTAAAAAGTAAGGATGTTAAATGGATTTAGATATTATTAATGAAGAAAAACAGGAAAAAGCACTTTTAATTGCTGTTGATACTGGTGACTATGATGCCGAGGTGTCCTTGGCAGAGCTGGGTGAGCTTGCCAAAACCGCAGGTGCCGAGGTTGTGGGCGAAATGATACAGAAGCGTCCCACGATTGAGGCTGCAGCCTTTGTGGGCAAGGGCAGGCTTGAGGAAATTGCTGAGTTCTGTGAAAACAATGATGTCGACCTGATTATTGCCGACGGTGAGTTAACACCTGTTCAGGTCAGAAATATTGAGGACAGAACAGATACAAGAGTTGTTGACAGAACAACACTGATACTTGATATTTTTGCAGGCAGGGCAAGGTCAAAGGAGGGTAAGCTTCAGGTTGAGCTTGCGCAGCTTAAGTATTCTCTGCCAAGGCTGACAGGCAAGGGCACAAGCCTTTCAAGGCTCGGCGGCGGTATCGGTACAAGAGGTCCCGGTGAAACCAAGCTTGAAAGCGACAAAAGGCATATAAGACGTAAAATTCAGTATATCAGAGAAGAGCTTGCCGACGTTGAAAAACGACGTAATATGCAGCACAGCCGCCGAAAAAAGAATGGTGTGCAGGTTGTGGCAATCGTGGGCTATACCAATGCAGGCAAATCCACCCTTATGAACAGATTGACTGATGCGGGTGTTCTGCAGGAGGACAAGCTGTTTGCAACCCTTGACCCCACGGCAAGAAAGCTGTATCTTCCCGACGGACGGCAGATTATGATTGTGGATACTGTCGGCTTTATCAGCAGACTGCCTCATCAGCTCGTGGATGCCTTTCGTTCAACACTGGAGGAGGCAACCTTTGCCGATGTGATACTGAATGTATGTGACGCGTCCAGTGACGAATGTCATAATCATATTAAAACAACAAATGAAATATTGGAAGGCTTGTTTGATGACGGCATTATTCCCGTGCCCGTGATTAACGTGTTTAATAAATGTGATATCGCACAGACCGCAGAGGATAAAATCTATTTTTACGGCAGCAAAAGTCCCTGTGTAAAAATCAGTGCCAAAACAGGTGAGGGCGTTGAAGAGTTGCTGCTTGCCATACAGAACGCTCTGCCGCAGACAAGAAAAAGAGTGAAGCTCTTAATACCCTTTGATAAGGGCTCTGTTGCTGCAAAAATAAGACAGGACGGCGTTGTCCATTCTGAGGAATACACGGAAAACGGACTTGTTATGGAGGCAACTGCAGAAATTTCATATCTTGATACAATAAAAGATTATATTATCTGATTTTGTTTCATAGAATTACTTAGGTGATTTTATGAAAATGCTGACATTCAAATTAAAGCCGAAAACCATCTTCGGCATTATTCTGACTATAACAGGCGTTGTTGTTATAGCCATTACCTTTGTGACAAACCATATCGGCAGTGAAAGCAAAAGCGTTTCAGCCATAATCAGTGCCTCTACTGACGAGGAGCGAAGAAGCTACCTTGAAAGTATGGGGTGGGAAACCGATACGGAGTTTGAAACAAAGGAGCTTACTATCCCTGAAAGCTGGAACAATGTTTATAATGATTACAATGAGGTTCAGCTTAATCAGGGCTTTGATCTGAGCAATTATAAGGGTAAAAAGGTTACGCTTTACACCTATACCATTACAAATTATAAGGATTTGTCTGAGGGTGTCGTTGCGGATATGCTTGTTTGTGACGGTAATCTGATAGGCGGTGATGTTTGCAACATCTCAGCAGAAAACGGATTTTTAGTAGGATTTAACGGTAAATAATGGAAAGAATTGACAAAATCATTTCAGTGGCATCAGGTGTTTCAAGAGCCGATGCAAGAGCCTTAATCAAAAAGGGTCTTGTATCGGTTAATGGTGCTGTCATAAAGGACATTGGTTTTAAAGCAGATGAAAATAATGACAGTATCTGCAGCAGGGGCGAAAAGCTCTGTTACAGCAAATATGTTTATATTATGATGAATAAGCCCAAGGGTGTTATTTCCGCAAGTGAAGGCGGAAAAGAACAAACAGTTGTGGATATTCTGCCTGACAGTATGAAAAGGAAAAATCTTTTCCCTGCAGGCAGACTTGATAAGGACACTACGGGCTTTGTTCTGATTACCGATGACGGTGATTTTGCGCATAAAATTTTAAGCCCGAAAAATCATATTCCCAAAACCTATATTGCAGAGCTGGACAAGCCCTTTGATGACACCGTTGCTTCTGCCTTTGAGCAGGGTGTTGCACTTAAGGATGATTTGTGTATGCCTGCAAAAATCAGTGCTGTTGACGGTGATTATACTAAGGCAATGGTTATAATTAAGCAGGGTATGTATCATCAGATTAAGCGTATGTTCGGGAAGTTCGGTATAACCGTAACCGAACTTACAAGAATAAAAATGGGCAGTCTTGCACTTGATGAAACCCTTCAGTCCGGCGGGTGCCGATATATTACTCCCGATGAGCTTGAGCTGATTAAAGCCTGAAATAACTATAAATTGAAATTAAAATATTTTGCCTCACTATATGTTGTGTTATAAGGTGTCGAAAATAATTCTTTATGCAACTATAACAAAAAAATATATATTTTTTTGTTAAAATAGTTGCAAATTCGTTAAACGTCTTGTATAATATGAACAAGATAGGCATAATATTTTTGTGCAAGTTTTTCGCATTGTGTGTTCAAAATATTTATGCTTGATGCTTTATATCATGTATTTTAATCAGATTAGAGGGGTGTAAATCAATGCCTAACAGATTATTTCAGGGAATAATTAATCAGATGCGTGATGCGATTGACCGTACAATCGGTGTCGTTGATGAGGCAGGCACAGTGATTGCCTGCAGTGACCTCAGTGCTATCGGTGAGGTACGAAAGGGTGTAATTGCGGCAGGTGTGTTTAACGGAACACAGACCTGTGTTGACAATTCAACCTACACAACCTTTGATATTCTTATACGTCCTGAATACGCTGTTTTTGTTGACGGAACAGATGAGCTCAGCAGACGCTATTCACAGCTTATCGCTGTTGCTCTTGATCAGATTAAGAAAAACAATGATGAAAAGTTTGACCGTTCAAATTTTGTTAAAAATGTGATTCTGGACAATATTCTTCCGGGTGATATTTACATTAAAGCAAGGGAGCTTCATTTTAACAATGATGCTTCAAGAGTAGTCTTCTTAATTCGTACCCTTCAGCAGACGGATATTTCTGTTTTTGATATTATTCAGAATTTCTTCCCCGATAAAACAAAGGATTTTGTTATCAGCATCAACGAAACCGAAATTGCTTTGGTTAAAGAGGTAAGACCGAATGTTGACGGCAAGGATTTGGAGAAGCTTGCACGTTCAATCAACGACACACTTCTGTCGGAATTTTACTGCAATGCGGTTATCGGTATCGGCACCTGTGTTACAGGTGTCAAGGAGCTTGCACATTCCTTTAAGGAGGCACAGGTTGCGCTTGAGGTCGGCAAGGTTTTTGATACGGAAAAAACGATTATAAGCTACGAAAATCTTGGTATTGCAAGGCTTATTTATCAGCTTCCAACAACGCTATGCGATATGTTCCTGAAGGAAGTGTTCAAGCGCGGTTCAATTGATTCCCTTGATCAGGAAACGCTGTTCACGATTCAGAAGTTTTTTGAAAATAACCTTAATGTATCCGAAACCTCAAGAAAGCTTTTTGTGCACAGAAACACATTGGTTTACAGACTTGAAAAAATCAAAAAGCTTACAGGTCTTGATTTAAGAGAATTTGATGATGCCATTGTATTTAAGGTAGCCCTTATGGTAAATAAATATCTTGCATCAAGCCCAATCAAATATTAATATTAAAAATTTGCAGAACGCTTTTAATACGTTCTGCTTTTTTATATGCTGTTTTGATGCTGTTATGATGTATAATAATACTGAAAATGATTTTGAGGAGCATAAAGATGACGGAAATACTGATAGTTGAGGATGAAAAGCCGATTGCAAACCTTATAAAAATGAGCCTTTCCAAAGAGGGGTATTCCTGCTCCTGCGTCTATGATGGTGCACAGGCTGCCGATATGCTTGAGAAAAATAGATATGATTTGGTTTTGCTTGATATTATGCTCCCCGAATATGACGGCTTTGAGCTGATGGAATATATTAAGCCTATGGAAATTCCTGTTATTTTCATAACGGCGAGGGGCAGTATAAATGACCGTGTAAAAGGATTGCGTGCAGGGGCAGAGGATTATATCGTGAAGCCCTTTGAGATTGTGGAGCTGCTTGCACGGGTTGACGTTGTTTTAAGACGATACAGAAAGCTGGACAATGTTATAAGCATCGCAGGGCTTTTGATAGACACCTATTCAAGGCGTGTTACAAAAGATGGTGCAGAAATCCGCCTTACACCCAAGGAATTTGATTTGCTGCTGCTTTTTGCACAGAATCCGGGCAGAGCTATGTACCGTGAAACGATTTATGAACGTGTATGGGGCGAAGAGTTTCAGTACGGAAGCAAGACCGTGGATTTACACGTTCAGCGTCTGCGCAAAAAAACAGGCTGGGAAAAGCAGCTTCAGGCAGTCAATAAGGTAGGCTATCGTTTGGAGGTGCAGCGTGAAGTTCTCAGTTAAAATTATGCTTTCTATGCTTTGTCTGCTGTCCCTGCTTTTCGGTATCGGCGGCAGTCTGATGATTTCACTTTCTTTTAACGACTCTCTTGATAGGGAACGGAGCACTGCCTATAATTCCTATCAGATGGTGCTGAGCACACTGCAGATTGTCAACGATATAGACCGACAGGTGGATTATGATGATATAGGGGATATTCTGAATCAGCTTTCTGAACAGAAAACCGAATCCTGGACTGCACTTAGGCTTTATAATTCTGAAAAATCTGTTTATGAGGTTGGTGTGTTTGATTTTTCCGAGGTTTCCGAAAGCAGCCTTTTGGATGAAAATATAATTCAGCAGCTTGTATCAAAGGACGGAAAAAGGTATCTTATTGTTTCGGGCACTCTTCAGGTTGGCGGTGAAACCATGTTTCTTGACATGGCTTATAATATTACATCATTATTTGAAACACGCAGTGCACAGGAACGGGTTTATCAGAGTGTTTTTCTGTTTTTGATTGTGATTTGTGCTCTGCTGTCCTACAGTATTTCACGTATACTGACACGTCCCTTGTCCGAGCTTTCAAAAACCTCCCGTGCCATATCCGACGGTAATCTTTCCAAGCGATGTGCCGTAAAAAGCAATGATGAGATTGGCAGGCTTGCAGTTGATTTTAATACAATGGTTGATGAGCTTGAAAGCAATATAAAACAGCAGGAAAGCTTTATCAGCAGCTTTGCCCACGAAATGAAAACACCTATGACCTCGGTTATAGGCTATGCCGATTTAATCAGAGGTCAGATGTTAAGCGAAAAGGAAATATATGAATCGGCGAATTTTATAGTTTCCGAGGGCAGGCGGCTTGAAGGCTTGTCACAAAAGCTTATGGAGCTGTTTATGATTAAAGAGAAATCTGTGGTTCTTTCTCCTGCAAGTCCGGCAGGTATTATTGAAGAATTAGTCAGGCGTTTTGCGCCTGTTTATAAAAATCAGGGTATAGAATTAGAATGTGAATGTGAAGGAGGAACCTGCCTTCTGGAAAGTGATTTGTTTAAATCACTGCTGATTAATTTGTGGGACAATGCACGCAAGGCAATGGAAAACGGCGGAACCATTTTTGTTAAATCGGTAATGACAGAGGATGGCTGTCGTGTTACTGTACGTGATAACGGTTCGGGTATACCCGATGAATCACTTTCGCACCTGACAGAAGCCTTTTACAGGGTGGACAAGTCACGCTCAAGGGCTCAGGGCGGTGCAGGAATAGGGCTTGCACTGTGCAGGGAAATAGCTGCCGTTCATAACGGAAGCCTGCATTTTGAAAGTGCATTAGGTGTCGGTACAACGGTTACGGTTGACCTTAAAGGAGGGATTAGATGAAAACAGTGAAAAAAATATCACTCTTTACCGTTACGTTATTTGTAATTGTTTTCAGCCTTTTTCTGCCAGACATATCCTCTTTGACAGTTGATTATCACTTAGGCAAACAGATAAAGGAAATGGGCAGCAGTAATATATCTCTTTCCTTGTCTGATAATATGGAAATTCTGGAGGGCTTGAATTGGTTTTACAGACCTATGGATATGAATGATGAGGCTTCCGTAAAAAGTGATGCCTTAGGATATGACCGTTCAACAATGGTCGAATTATCCGAGTATTCACAGCTGTGCCGTTTAAGCAGGGAGAAGGTTTCAACCGTCGCAGTTGAAATCATAAAAGAGATTAACGCAGAGAATTTTGTCAGTGGTGAGCCAACAGAAATAGTGCCAATGCTTATGATAAGCACGGGAGAAGAGGTTGCAACCAAAACGAGAATATACTGGCGCTGTTTATGGCTGGATAAGGAGGCAGAGGCGGATACCGCAATCTGGATTGACGATAAAAGCGGTCAGATGGTTAGCCTGCTGATGGAATATACGGATGCTTCTGACAGTGAAATCCCTGAGATAGTATATAATTTAAGCAAGTATTGCCTTGTTCATTATCAGGCAGATGAGGTACAGTGCAGAAAAGAAACAGATGAATACTTCTTCATTGATTTGACTGTAAACAGTAATGGCGAGGATTTTCTCTACTCCGTTCCTGTTCGTCAGCAGAATAATGAACTGATATTTTTCAATAACTGATGACGTTTTGATGCTTTTTTGGTGTGTTTTTGATAATTTGTTTTTTTATACTCTTTGTCGGAGAATACTATAAGTGGTGATTTTATGACAAAGAAAAGTGTAAAAGAGATAATCAGAGTATTAAGTATTGTGTTAATTGTTTTTATCATAATTACAATAGCGTGTGTTATGATTAAGAATGTTAAAACAGATAATGAACATACAGACTTATTCGTTTCAGAGATTCCTTCAATTACAGAAAGCAGTACTGAAAAAATCGACAGAACACAGTGGAATCTTATGCTTGTTAATCCTGATACCCCTCTGCCTGAGAATTATGAAATCAATGTGAAACAGCTTGATAACGGACAGGCTGTTGATGAAAGATGCTATGATGATTTGCAGAATATGCTGAAGGACTGCCGCAGTGCAGGTCTGAGCCCTGTTGTATGCTCGTCATACCGTACGCAGGAAAAGCAGCAGATGCTGTTTGACAATCAGGTCGAAAAATGGAAGAATCAGGGATATTCGGAGGATGAGGCAAAAAAACAGGCAGGAAAGCTTGTTGCTGTTCCCGGTACAAGTGAGCACCAGCTTGGTCTTGCTCTGGATATTGTCGATATTTCATATCAGCTTCTTGAGGAAGAGCAGGAGAATACACCCACGCAGAAATGGCTCCTTGAAAACAGTTGGAAATACGGCTTTATTCTTCGCTATCCTAAGGATAAGACAGATATTACAAAAATCAGCTATGAGCCATGGCATTACCGCTATGTCGGCAAAAAAGCAGCAAAGGAAATTTTTGATGCAAAAATATGCCTTGAGGAATATCTGAAAAAATAATTTTGTAATATTTTCCGTATTTTGAGGCGTGCATTATTTTCCACTGCATATATTGCGGTTGATATGTCGAATTTTTGGATATTATTAACAAAAATTCCATTTTAAAAGACGTCAGTTTACAAAATGGTTACAAAAAAGGCTTGATTTATCCTATAAGTTGTTATATTATATATAAGGAAAAATAAAATGAGGTGGTGTTATTTCCACCAAACTTACGATGTAACGAGGTAATTATTGTGATTGAATTTAGAAATGTATCGAAGGTTTATGACAGCAACGGTACTCACGCATTATCGAACGTAAATATTAAAATCGAAGACGGTGAGTTCGTGTTTGTTGTAGGCTCTTCGGGTGCAGGTAAAAGTACCTTTCTAAAGCTTATTATGCATGAGGAGAAGCCAACCGAGGGTGAGATTATTTTTAATGATTACAACTCATCCACACTGAAAAAAAGGCAGGTTCCTTATTACAGACGTGATATGGGTATCGTGTTTCAGGATTTCCGTCTGATTCCTAAAATGACGGTTTACGATAATGTTGCATTTGCAATGCGTGTTATCGGTGCTAAGGAAAAGGACATAAGAAAGAGAGTACCTTACATTTTGCAGCTTGTTGGTTTGTCACAAAAAGCAAGAGCACTGCCTAACGAGCTTTCAGGTGGTGAGCAGCAGCGTGTGTCACTGGCAAGAGCACTGGTTAATAATCCTAAGGTTATTATTGCGGACGAGCCTACCGGTAACGTCGACCCTGAAATGAGCCACGAAATTGTCGGCTTGTTGACCAAAATCAACAATGCAGGCACAACAGTAATTATGGTTACACACGAGCACGACCTTGTCCGTTCCTTCCAGAGAAGGGTTATTGTTATTAAAAACGGCGAGGTTGTGTCTGATACACCTGACCCGACCCACGCACAGTTTGAAACTGCTCCGACTCCCGAGCAGGCAACCGATATGTTCTTCTTTGAAGAAAATGTGTCAATCGACAAGGTTGATCTTGAGGATGTGTTTGATAATCTTGAAGATGTTGTTTCAGATAAGCCTGAAACAGAAAGTGCCGGAGGTGAGGAGTAATGACAGGTTCCAGTTTTAAATATTTGACCAAAGAGGGCTTCAGAAATGTATGGACAAACCGAATGATGTCCCTTGCGTCAATTGCCGTTTTAATGAGCTGTCTTGTACTTATCGGCTCGGCTGCAATGATGTTTGTTAACATTGATTCCCTTCTTTCCAAGATTGAGGAAGAAAATGTAGTAATGGTTTATGTGGAGGATAATACAACCGAAACAGAATTAACCGAAATGGAAAATCAGATTAATGCTTTGGACAATATCAGCAAGGTTGAATTTGTTTCAAAGGTAGATGCCTGGGCAGAGCAGCTTGAAACGATGGAGGAAGCACAGGCAGAGTTTTTCACCCAAATCAGCAGTGATATTCCGTTGCCTGATGCTTACAAGGTAACAGTTGAAAATCTTGACAGCTTTGACAAGACTGTTGAGGAATTGAAGGGTCTTGACCATATTGATACGATAAGGGAAAATAAGGACCTTGCACAGAAGCTTGTTGCAATCAGACACGGTATTTCCATTATCGCAATTGTAATTGTAGCTGTTTTGTTTGTTATTTCACTTTTCATTATTTCAAATACAATCAGACTTACCGTTTACAGCCGCAGACTTGAAATCAGCATTATGAAATCAGTCGGTGCAACCAACAGCTTTGTCCGTTTCCCGTTTGTTATTGAGGGTATTATCTTAGGTGTGCTCAGCGGTGCTGTGGGACTTGGCTTTGTATGGGGACTGTATGAGCTTGCTGTTACACAGTTCAACGGCTTGCTGCGTGAGTTGAATCTGAACGCAATTCCGTTTACGGATTATGCATTGCCTATGCTCGGCATATTTGTATTAATCGGTGTTGTATGCGGTGTCGGCGGCTCACTTGTAACGATGAGAAAGTATCTTAATAAGGAAGGTAGTGAGATTAGCGGTGTCTAAATCAAAATTAAGAATTTTTTCTGTATTTTTGTGTGCCGTTCTTGCTTTTTCAAGCTTCGGAATTACCGCACAGGCTAAGTCAACCTCACAGCTCAGAAGTGAACGTGAAAAAATCCAGAGCGAAATTAACAGCGCTCAGGATAAAATTGATGAGCTTGCTGCACAAAAATCAGAAACTGAGGAATATTTAACAGCATTAAGGTCAAAAATAAGCTTGCTGCAGGATAAAATAGATACTCTTGAGGCTGATAAAAGTGCCCTGCAGAAGGAAATTAATGCCATTCAGGATAACATTGTTAAAACTGAGGATGAATTAGAGAAAAATCAGAAGGAAATTGACAAAAAGCAGGCTGAATTTGACAAAAGCTATGAGCTTTATTGTCAAAGGCTCAGAGCTATGTATGTTTCGGGCTCCGTTTCAAATCTTGAGGTTTTGCTTACCTGCACAGATATGAGTGCAATGCTCACCCGTTCACAGATGATAAAGTCTGTATCAGAGCAGGACAGTGCTCAGCTTGATGACCTTATGAAGAAGATGGAGGAAATCGAGGCTAAGAAAAAGGAGCTTGAGGTTAAGCGTAATGAGCTTAACGAGGATAAAGCCAAGCTTGAAGAAAACAAGCAGTCACTGCAAAACAGAATTGATGAGATTGATTCCTCAAAGCAAGAGGTGGATGCTGAGGCTGCCGAAGCGAACGCTTTAATGAAAAAGCTTTCATCACAGACCAGTGAGTATATGGAATTGATTGACACCAACAGAGAGCGCTTGCAGGAGGTTGAGAATGAAATCAGAAGAGCAACCGCAGCTGCATCAACAGGTTCAGGTTCAATTTCGGGCTCACACGGCTCAGGCAACGGTGCACTCGGTTATCCGACTGATTCAAGAAGTATTTCGGCAGGCTTTCCATATTACAGCAGCGGCGGCTATCACGGCGGTATAGATTTCCCTGTTCCTGTCGGTTCAAATATTTATGCTGCTGCAAGCGGAACAGTCATTTTGGCTAAGACGCTGAATTACAGCTATGGTTATTATCTTCTGATTGATCACGGTGACGGTCTTTCCACTCTTTATGCACATAACAGTGCACTTTATGTGGGTGTAGGCGATACTGTATCAAGAGGTCAGGTGATTGCCGCCAGCGGTTCAACAGGTAATTCCAGCGGTCCGCATTGCCATTTTGAGGTTCGTGTTAACGGCTCACAGGTTAACCCTTTAAATTACTTATAATATGTGATATACTTAAAACATAATAATTTTAAATTTTTTAAGGAAGTGAAGGTCAATGAAACAGTCAGGTTTGTTTGTTAAGTTTATGTCTGTTTTACTGACCTTCTGTTTTATTTTTGCATCAATCGGCTCAAACTGTGTTGTTTTTGCAGCAGGCAATGAATACAGTGATGAGTATGAAAATATGACACCTGCCGAAAAGCAGGCATATCTTGAGCAGAAGCTGAAGGAGGTTAATGCAAAGCTGTCCTCCATCAGTGAGCAGTCAGGTGAGACAGAGGAATACATTAACACACTTGACCAGAAAATAAGCTATCTCCAGAAGGAGCTTTCACTTTCTAAAAATACAATTGAAAGCTCAAAGAAAAAAATAACAGCCCTTGAGAATGAATATAAAAGTAATGAGGAAGAAATAAAAACGCTTGAGCAGGATATAGTCGATTTAGCGGCTAAAATGGATACCCTGCAGGAGGAATTTGACCTCAGCTACAGTGATTATGCCCAGAGGGCAAGGGCTCTTTATATCAGCGGAAACAACAGTATGCTGGAGATGCTTCTGACAAGTAATGACATTTCAACATTGTTTACAAGGCTTGAAATGATTAAGCGTGTTTCAAGATATGACAAAGAGCTCCTTGAAACCCTGCAGAATGAGGGGACAGAGCTTTTAAATACGAAAACAAGTCTTGAGGATAAAAAAATTACCTTATCTGCAAATCAGGAAAATCTGGTGTCTACAAAAGAAAATCTTAATCAGACAATCAAGACACTTGAAACACAGCAGGTAAGCTATAATGAAAAAGAGAAATCCTATCGGGATGAAAAGGCAGAGGCTGACAGACTGCTTCTTAAGCTGCATCAGGATACAAAGACTTACAGCGAATACCGAAATCAGGATTTGGAAATGCTCAATGCAATAAATGCCGAAATTGAGCAGGCAGCTCTTGAGTGGGAAAAAAGGCAGGAGAGCCAGACCACTACAACAACTACTGCCACAACAACAAAAAAACCTGAAACAGGCGGTGACGACAGTACATCAACAACCAAACCGACAACCACTGCCAAACCAAAGCCCACAAGCTCAAATAAGCTCAGCTTAACATATCCTGTTCCCAGCCAGACAAAAATTACCTGCCCGTGGATGGGCTATACAAACCATACGGGTGCTGACTTTGCCTGTGACAGCGGCTCCAAGGTTGTAGCTGCTGAGGACGGCGAGGTTATCGTATCAACAGACATCAGATGCAACGGCTGCTCAAACTCCTATCATGGCGGCGGCTACTGCAGCTATGGCAGGTATATTGTAATTGCACACGATAAGCGAGATGCGTCAGGCAATTGTGTATATACACTTTATGCACACAATTCTCAAAGGCTTGTTTCAGAGCATCAGAGAGTTAAAAAAGGACAGCAGATTGCTGTCAGCGGTTCAACAGGGAATTCTTCGGGTCCTCACTGTCACTTTGAGGTGAGAACACCGGGTGCTAAGTATAGCGATTGTGTCAATCCGGCACTTTATTTACCGTAACGGAAAGGGGAATAACAATTGAAAATCAAACTGCTTTCTATTGTTATGGCATTAACTTTACTATTTTCAGCTACAATTCCTTATATTGCACTGGCTGCTGAAACCACGGCAGACAGTGCCAAAAACAGCACAAGCACAACGGGAACAACTGCTGCAGGCGAGGAGCAATCCACAACCGAGATGGATGAAAAGGCAAGGCACGAGGCTCAGCTTATGCTCGAAAAGCAGCAGAAGGAGCTTGAAAATAATATAAAGGATGCAGAAAAGAAGTTAGCCGAATTGGAGAAGGATTCAAAGGTTACAGAGGAGTATATTGATACCCTTGACCAGAAAATCGGCTATATCAACGAGCGTCTGACAATGCTTGAAAATGAAAATCAGCAGATTCAGGGCGATATTAATAAATTGAAGCCTGAAATTGAAGAAAATGAAAAGGTGCTTAAGGAGCTTTCCGAGCAGGTAGACAAGGCACAGGCAGAGCTTAAAAAGCTTGAGGATAAATTCCAGAGCGTGTATGAAGCCTATTGTATGCGTCTGCGTGTGATGTACATAAGCGGTGATTATAACATATTGACGGCACTTATTACCTGTAAGGATATATCAAGCTTTCTTACAAGGTATGAAATGATTAAGTCTGTTTCAAAAAGCGATACGGAGCTTTTGAAGGAGGTTAACGACAAAACCAAGGAAATCGTTACCAAAAAGGACGGACTTGATGAAAAGCTGAGGGAATATACAAATATTAAATCAAAGTATGACGAGCAGAAAGCCTCCCTTGTAGCTAAGCAAAAGAAGATTGAAAGCAATTCCGAGGAAATTGCATCACAGAAAATTTCGCTTGCAACGGACAGAGCCGAAAGTGACAGCCTGCTTGCTAAGCTTACTGCACAGAATCAGCAGTATACAGAGTTCAGAAATGAAGACAGTGCCTTGGTTGAGGCTGTTGAAAAAGAAATTCAGGATTTGATTGCAGGCATTAAATCACCTGACGAGGTAACAACTGCAGTTAAATCAGATAAGCCGGGCAATAATACAGATACTGTTCAGGGCGGCAAATCCGATGTTTATTCAAACAGTGATGCTGTGCTCAATATGACTTATCCTGTACCCGGTTACTATGGTGTTTCGGCAGGCTTCCCGAATTATTCATCGGGCAAATATCACGGCGGTATTGATTTTCCGTGTCCGACAGGTTCAGCCATTGTTGCAGCACAGGACGGTATTGTTATTACCGTTAAAAGACTGGATTACAGCTATGGATATTATGTAATGGTTTATCACGGCACAGATGCAAAGGGTCGTTCTGTTGTTACCCTTTATGCACACAATTCATCCATTTTAGTGTCAGCAGGTGACAGTGTTAAACGAGGTCAGCAGATTGCCAAAAGCGGCTCAACAGGAAATTCAACAGGACCGCATTGCCATTTTGAAATCAGATTTGACGGAGCAAAGGTTAATCCGACGCATTATTTAAGCAGATGAACAAAATTAACTATCAGAAAAAATTAGATACTATAATTGAATGTAATAAGAGAGAGGACATTTTGCCCTCTCTTTTACTGCATAGCTGCTGTGCACCCTGTTCGAGCTATACAATTGAGTATTTGTCGAACTATTTTAAAATTGCCGTTCTTTACTATAATCCCAATATTTCACCACGTGAGGAATATGAAAAAAGGAAGGCAGAGCAAATCAGACTAATTCATTCACTGCCTGTTCAAAACAAAGTGAACTTTGTGGATTGTGACTATGACGGTAATGCATTTTTTGAAATTGCAAAAGGCTACGAGCAGTGCCGTGAGGGCGGAGAACGCTGCTTCAGGTGCTATGAGCTTCGTTTAAGAAAAGCAGCCGAAGAAGCAAAAAAAGGCGGTTATGATTATTTTTGCACAACCCTTTCCATCAGTCCGCTGAAAAATGCACAGAAGATTAATGAAATCGGCGAAAGACTGAGCGAAGCGTACGGCGTGTTATGGCTTCCGTCAGACTTCAAAAAGCGTGAGGGCTATAAGCGTTCAATAGAATTATCAAAGGAATATGGTTTGTACAGGCAGAATTTCTGTGGCTGCGTGTATTCACGAAGGGAGGCAGAGCATGAATAAACCGTTGGCAGACAGAATAAGACCAACCTGTCTTGAAGAGGTTGTGGGTCAGCGTCACTTGCTTAGTGAGGGCAAGGCACTTTATAATCTGATAATGTCAGGTGAAATACCGAATCTGATTTTTTACGGTCCAAGCGGTGTGGGCAAAACAACGGTTGCGTCAATCATTGCCAATGCAACAAATAAAAGCCTGAGAAAGCTTAACGGCACAAATGCCTCCACGCAGGATATCAAGGATATTGTTGCGGAGCTTGATACATTTACTGCACCAAACGGTATCCTTCTTTATCTTGATGAGATACAGTATTTTAACAAGCGTCAGCAGCAAAGCCTGCTTGAGTATATTGAAAACGGCAAAATAACACTGATTGCATCGACTACCGAAAATCCCTATTTTTATATATATCCTGCTATACTTTCCCGTTCAACGGTATTTGAATTTAAGCCCATTGAAAAGGAGGATGTTGTTTCTGCTGTTGAAAGAGGCTTTCGTATTCTGGCAGACGAACATACTGTTTCTGTTGAGCTTGAAGAGGGCGTTATTCAAAAAATTGCCAACGGCTGCGGCGGTGATGTGAGAAAGTCACTCAATAGTGTGGAAAATTGCTTTTTTGCTGCCCCTACAGTTGACGGGAAAAAGAATATAACCCTTGACCTTGCACAGCAGTTAACACAAAAAAGTGCAGTCCGCTATGACCGTGAGGGCGACGAGCATTTTGATATCATATCCGCTTATCAAAAAAGTATGCGAGGCTCAGACCCTGATGCAGCACTGCATTATCTTGCAAGGCTTCTGGAGGCAGGGGATTTGCCGTCTGCCTGCAGGCGGTTAATGGTATGTGCCTGTGAGGATGTGGGTCTTGCTTACCCTCAGATTATTCCTGTTGTTAAGTCCTGTGTGGATATTGCGCAGGCTGTCGGTCTTCCTGAGGCGAGAATCCCTCTGGCAGATGCGGTTATTCTTGTGGCAACTGCTCCCAAAAGCAATTCGGGCGAGGAGGCTATTAATCTTGCTGTAGCTGATGTTCAAAACGGCAATTACGGTCCGATACCCCGTCAGCTCCAGAATGTTCATTATGACGGTGACGATGTTAAAAATAAAGGGCAGAATTATATTTATCCGCATAATTATGAAAATCACTGGACCTATCAGCAGTATCTGCCTGATGTAATTAAAAATAAACAGTATTATACATATGGTCCTAATAAGAATGAGCAGGCATTCAAAGCCTATTGGGACAGAATTAAAGGCAAAAAGTAACGAAGCAGGGGGGAACAGCAGTGGGCAATGTTTTATGGAATCCATGGCACGGCTGTCATAAATGCTCCCCGGGGTGTCTGAACTGCTATGTTTTCTATCTTGATGAAAAACGCGGTAAGGATGCAGATACAGTAACAAGAAACAAAACAAATTTTAACTTGCCGTTAAAGAAAAATCGTTCAGGTGCGTTTAAAATTCCGTCAGGCAGTGAGGTTGCTACCTGCTTTACCTCGGATTTTTTCATAGCTGAGGCAGATGATTGGAGAGCTGAGGCATGGCAGATTATCAAACAGCGACCTGATGTGGATTTTTTAATCTGCACAAAGAGGATTGAACGCTTTAACACTTGCCTGCCTGATGACTGGGGAAAGGGTTATGATAATGTTATCATTGCTGTTACCTGTGAAAATCAGCAGAAGGCAGATGAACGTATACCGATACTTCTTGCTGTAAAGGCAAAAAGAAAATATATTTTTTGTTCCCCGATTTTAGAGGATATTGATTTATCGTCTTATCTGCAAAGCGGAAAAATTGATTTGGTTTCTTTGGGCGGTGAGTCCTATGAAAATGCAAGAGTCTGTGATTTTGAATGGGTGAAGCATATTAAATATGATTGTGATAAATATGGAGTTTCATTTGATTTTCACCAGACAGGCTCGAATTTTATAATGAACGGCAAGCATTATAAAATAAAGCATCACGATGAATATTCTCAGGCAAAAAAGGGAATGAAATATCTTGATTTACATAAAGAGGAATATATATGACGAAAAAGGAAAGAGTTTTAAAGGTTATTGAAATATTAAAGGTACTTTATCCAGATGCGCTTTGCTCCCTTACCGCTTCAAATCCCTTTGAGCTACTTGTGGCAGTAAGGCTTTCAGCACAGTGCACCGATGCAAGGGTGAACCTTGTTACACCTGCACTTTTTGAAAAATACAAAACCCTTGATGATTACTGCAACGCCGATATTAAGGATATTGAAAGGCTTATTCATAGCTGTGGCTTTTATAAAAGCAAGGCGGAATCCATTATCGGTATGGCACAGAAAATCAGGGATGAATTTGGCGGTCAGGTGCCTGATACTATAGAGGATTTGATAACTCTGCCGGGTGTCGGCAGAAAAACAGCTAATCTTATTGTCGGCGATATTTACGGCAAGGAAAGCATTGTTGTTGATACGCATATGATCAGAATTTCCAACCGTATCGGCTTGGTTGCAGAGAAGGACCCTAAAAAAATTGAGTTCGCACTGAAAAAGATTGTTCCCCCTGAGGAGGGCTCGGATTTCTGCCACAGAATTGTGTTGTTCGGCAGAGATACCTGTTCAGCAAGAAAGCCCCTTTGTGATGACTGCCCGCTTGCGGATTGCTGTAAAAAGGTTGGTGTTAAAAAGTGAGTAATATTGTTTTAATCGGTATGCCGGGCAGCGGTAAATCCACCTGCGGTGTAGTGGCGGCTAAAATGCTTCTGAAGAATTTTTTTGATACCGATTTATTAATACAGAATATTGAAAATGCGGTTTTACAGGATATTATTAATAACAAGGGCAACGATTATTTTGAAAGGGCTGAGGAAGCTGCAATCCTGTTACTTGATATTAAGGGCACGGTTATTGCCACAGGCGGCTCTGTTATCTATTCCGACAAAGCAATGGAGCATTTAAAAAGGCTCGGCAAAATTATTTATCTTCATATTGATTATGAAAGTATGTGCAGCAGAATAAGCAATCTGAGCACAAGGGGTGTTTTAATCAAAAATGGTGACACCTTAAAGGCTATGTATGACGAGCGTCTGCCCCTTTATCAAAAATGGGCGGATGCAGTTATTGACTGCAGCAGCAATTCTGTTGAACAGACCGCTCGTGAAATTGAAAAAATTGCGAAAAATAATACTTGAACATATAGTTTAAAAGTGTTATAATTGTAAAAATATAATATCATAAGATTTCATTTTTAAGAAAACGGAGGTAATTTTTAATGGGCGATTACGGCGCAAAGTTTGTTAAAGAGGGCTTGACCTTTGATGATGTTCTTTTAATCCCGGCTGAAAGTGATGTTACACCGGATAAAGTTCAGCTTCAGACAAAGCTTACCAAGGATATTACACTTAACATTCCGCTTATGACAGCAGCTATGGATACTGTTACAGAATCACGTATGGCAATTGCAATTGCACGTGAGGGCGGTATCGGTGTTATTCATAAAAATATGACTATTGAAGATCAGGCAACTGAGGTTGATAAGGTTAAAAGATCTGAAAATGGTGTAATTACAAATCCGTTTTTCCTTTCACCAAATCATCTTGCATCAGATGCAGAGGCTTTGATGAATAAATACCGCATCAGCGGCGTACCTATTTGTGAGGAGGACGGCACACTTGTTGGTATTTTAACGAACCGTGATATGCGTTTTATGAACGATTACAGTGTTAAAATTTCAACAGTGATGACTCCGAAGGATCAGCTTGTTACAGCAAAAGAGGGCACTACGCTTGAAGAGGCTAAAAAAATTCTTATGGGCTCAAAGGTTGAAAAGCTGCCTTTAATTGATAAAAACGGCAAGCTTACAGGTCTTGTTACAATCAAGGATATTGAAAAAAGCGTTAAATACCCGAATACTGCAAGGGACAAGGACGGCAGACTTCTTTGTGCTGCGGCAATCGGTGTAACCAATGATATTCTTGACAGAGCAGGAGCTCTTGCTGCTGCAGGTGTTGATGCCTTTGTTCTTGATTCAGCACACGGTCACAGTCAGGGAATTATGAAATCTGTTGAGCTTGTTAAAAATGCATTTCCGCAGGTTTCACTCATTGCAGGTAATGTTGCAACTGCAGATGCTACCGAGGCATTGATTAAGGCTGGTGCAGATGCTGTTAAGGTTGGTATCGGTCCCGGCTCTATCTGTACAACCCGTATCGTTGCAGGTATCGGTGTTCCGCAGATTACTGCAATTTATGATTCAGCAGAGCGTGCCGACAAGTTCGGTGTGCCGATTATTGCAGACGGCGGTATCAAGTACAGCGGTGAAATCGTTAAGGCTATTGCAGCAGGCGGCTCAGTTGTTATGGTTGGCTCACTTGTTGCAGGCTGTGAGGAGTCACCCGGAGATACAGAGATTTATCAGGGTCGTCAGTTCAAGGTTTACCGTGGTATGGGTTCACTGGGTGCTATGAATCACGGAAGTGCTGACCGCTATTTCCAGAAGGGCTCAAAGAAATTTGTTCCTGAAGGTGTTGAGGGTCGTGTGCCTTATAAGGGACCTCTCGGTGATACGGTTTATCAGATGATGGGCGGTCTTCGTTCAGGTATGGGCTACTGTGGCTGTCATACCATTGAAGAGCTCAGAACAAATGCTAAGTTCATTAAGATTACAGGTGCAGGACTGGCAGAAAGCCATCCGCACGATGTAACCATTACCAAGGAAGCTCCTAACTATTCAGGAAGCAGATAAATAAAATTTGTAATATTGACAGGCGGCTTCGTGTCGCCTGTTGTGTTCTGATTTAGGGTTGTGTTTTATGGCAGAAAAAATATCAAAATGGGTAAAATTTAAACGGTTTCTGAAGCGTAATATGACGCCCACCTGGGCAAAGCATTTTGGCTATCAGGTATTTGCCTTTCTTGTATCTGTTGCTATGGTAATCGGTGTGGCGGACTATGCCGTAACAAAAACCTATGATGGAATGGAGCTGAGCTTTGTGGATAACTTTACAATCACTGCACATACGGGTGCATTCGGCACTGAAATGAATACGGTTCAGTCTGTTCAGGCAGCAGTGGATCATCATGCGGATATTGTTGAGCTTGACATCCGTCAAAGACCTGACGGCACAGTGGTTATGAGCCACGATTTTGTTGTTACAAATAATGACGGCAATCCCGTTGAGGATGCATTTGTGATTTTGCAGAATGCAGAAATACAAATAAATCTTGATATCAAAGAAACAAAATCTCTGGATAATCTTTATGATTTGCTTGTTAAATACAATCTTGTTGAAAAATCCTTTTTAACAGGTATTGAAACGATTAATGTCAGGGCTGTTAAGGATTCAAAATGTGCCGATATGGATTATTATTTGAATTATATACCGTCAAGAGTCCGTGTTTTCTTTGATGAATACAGGCAGAAGCTTGTTGATTTGCTTGAGGAAACAGGTGCTGTGGGAATTAACTGTAACCATAAATATGCAAATTCACAATTATCATCATTGCTTCATAAAAAGGGCTATAAGCTCTCGGTGTGGACAGTGGATAAGGAGCGCATTGCTAAAAAAATGCTTGCCATAAAGCCTGATAATATTACAACCAAAGACCCCGATATGATTCAAAAGGTTATTGATAACTGGGGTAAATAGAAAAACAGTTAAGAGCCGATTTACCATAAAGGTCAATCGGCTCTCAATTGTTTTTGATGATTATCAGATTGTGTCTTTTTGTAATGCAATTGTAAATTTTATGTTACATTCATTTGTTTCAGTAACTTATATATTGGATACTGCAACAAGGCAGCTCTGTTAGCACATCTGGGCAGGTGTTGAGAATGTCAACACTTGACCGACTGAAAAACGGCTTTAAAAACGAGCTCATAGCAAAACGAACAGAGCTTGATTTGTCGCAGGAGAAAATGGCAGAACGCTTGAATATTTCACTGCGTTCCTATTCGGATTTGGAACACGGAATCAGCTTCTGCTCCGCACTGTCATTAATCAATTTTGTCAATAATTGCAATGTGGATAAAGATATGCTTTTTGCAATGTTTGATAAAATTATCAATGATGCTGAAAATAAGTAAAGTACATTTTTCACAAAAAAGCAGATTGGCTCAAAAGGTCAATCTGCTTTAATATGTTTAATTATTTATTCCCACTCAATTGTGCCGCAGGGCTTTGGAGTAAGGTCATAAAGAACTCGGTTAACACCCTCAACCTCGTTAGTAATACGATTTGTTATATGCTCAAGCAGTTCAAATGGAATATTTTCAACAGTTGCTGTCATTGCATCAACTGTGTTAACTGCACGGATGATTACAGGGTAAGCATATGTGCGCCTGCCGTCCTTAACACCAACGGATCTGAATTCAGGCACAGCAGTGAAATACTGCCAAACCTTGCCTTCCAAACCGTTCTTTGCAAATTCTTCACGAAGAATGGCATCTGATTCACGAACACATTCAAGACGATCACGTGTGATTGCACCAAGACAACGAACACCAAGACCCGGACCCGGGAACGGCTGACGATAAACCATTCCGTCAGGAAGACCGAGTGCGTTGCCGACAACTCTTACCTCGTCCTTATAAAGGAACTTGAGCGGCTCAACAAGCTGGAACTGTAAATCTTCGGGGAGTCCGCCAACATTATGGTGAGCTTTAACGCCGTCACTTTCAATAATATCAGGATAAATTGTTCCCTGTGCAAGGAACTCAATGCCCTCCTGCTTTCTTGCTTCCTCTTCAAATACTCTGATAAACTCTGCACCTATGATTTTACGCTTTTTTTCAGGCTCTGCAACACCTGCAAGCTTGTCCAGAAATCTGTCAACAGCGTCAACATAAATCAGGTTCGCATCCATCTGGTTGCGGAAAACCTCAACAACCTGCTCAGGCTCACCCTTACGGAGCAAGCCGTGGTTAACGTGAACACAAACAAGCTGCTTGCCGATAGCCTTGATAAGAAGCGCAGCAACAACGGATGAATCAACACCGCCTGAAAGTGCAAGAAGAACCTTCTTGTCACCTACCTGCTTCTGAATTTCAGCAACCTGCTCTGCAATAAATGCATCTGCAAGCTCTTTTGTATTAATTCGTGCCATTGTTTCGGGTCTTTTATTATCCATAAAAATTACCTCCGATAATAATAATTTACGTTAATATTGTAACAGAACTATGTATTATTTTCAATAATAATATGTCAGGAACAGTTTATATTTTATTTATTAAGAGTTTATACTTATTTTATTGCATAAGAGCGTGGTTGTATGCTATAGTTGAATTGTAAAGAATGAAGGAAAGAGGGTAGTTTATATGAAAAAGGTTTTGAAATTTTTTGCCTATCCGTTAAGCATTATGCTTTCGGCTGCAGTCAACGCTGCTTTGCTGGCACTTTCATCAGTTGCAGCTGTTTCATTTATGCAAGCGGCTTCAATGCTCATATATATATTTCTGTGCGGAATTATCCTAAGTAAAATTGATGACAAAAAAGTCAAAATAGCTTCGCTGGCTTTCACGACAATCCTTGTCCTTGCAGGCGGTATTGCCTGTGCGGCGGCAATGAGCAGTGGGGGAGATAACGCTGTATGGGCAGGTATGATTATTTTTCCGTTTTCTACTGCTGCTGCAGGACTTTTTCTTCAGGAGCATTATTTAGATACATTATATCTGACTATTTTTGCAGTTAGTTCTGTTTTGCCTGTTCTGATATCCTATCTTGCATCACTTGTTTTCGGGCTGAAAAAGAAAAAGCTTAAATCCGTTCTGATAACAGTAATGGTTTTGATTTGTATAGGTTCTTCTGTGAGTGGTATAATGACAATAACTGAAATTGCCAAGGATTCAATATACGAAGACGGGGAATTTTATAATGCGTTTTATGATATGAATGGCAATAAATATGCTTCAAATGAAGAGGTTCCTTATTATGACAGGGACGGAAATGTGTATTATCAGACATATAATCACCCTGTTGAAGAATATTCTGATGAATGGTTTTCTTATGTCGGTGAAATGACTGATGAAAACGGCAATGAATACGATGTCAGTGATTTTTATGTCTATGCTGACGGCTATGTTTTTATGGATAAAGATGACAGTGTTGAAATCCGTGATGATATAAATGAGGATACTATAACGGACTGGGCATATGTTGACAAGGACGGGAATATCTGCGGTCAGGTTTTAGGTGTGTCCTATACACGTGACGGTGAGCCGTATTTCGGAATGGGCGATGAGTATAAAAATAAATAGACAATGCAAAAAAGTCAGCCACAGGTTGTTACCTATGGCTGACTTTTTGATTATATGGAATTTAAAAATCTGCTGTTTTAATTTTCTGCAAGAGCATTCAGCTCTTCAGATATTTTTCTTTCCTTTTCTTCTCTGAAAGCTTTCAGCTTGCCTTCCTGTGACTTTTCGTCGAATTTGTAGAAGAACATCGGTATAATCTGTAAAATCAGACCCACAGCACCGAACGCAGTAAGCATAAAGAATATAACATTCAAAAGTGTGGTGTAGTTTATGCCGTTAACAACAGCAGCCTGTGTGGTGCTTTCAATCAGCGGTTTTGCAAGATTGTTTGTTATTTTTGACATTACGTCAGCATCATAACCGAAATTGTCAACAACAGCAAGCATAAGCACGTTGCCCACTGCAATGGCTATTTTGTTCAAAAGGCTTCTGAATGAGAAAACCGTACCCTCAAGTCTTTTTCCTGTTCGCATCTCAATATCGTCAATAACATCTGAGAACATTGCTGCAAATAATACCGTCATAATACCGATAGGGAAATTTGTGAAGAATCTTAAAACCGTATATGTAACAGCACCTGCAATAGTATTATAAGGAATAATCCATACGCCGATTACAAAGCAGGCAATATCTGCAATAATACCGAAAACGGATGTGCCTATCAAAAGCGTCTTTTTGTCCATTTTTTTAAGGAACACGGGAACAAGAGCCATGGAAAGCATATAGGATGCTCCGCTGCCTACCTGCAGAAGCGGTGTAAGCAGACCTTCACTTGTAAGCTGAATGTCAAGACCAATTGTATTTTTAATCCACGCACAAAGCTCATCTATCGGAATAACACCTGCACAGTTCCATTTTGCAAAGTAAGGCAGGAACATTGCACCCATATTTACAAGGGCAGAAAAGAAGAAGGCAATAACAAGGCAGACAAATTTTTTATCTCTGAATACAACTGCCAGTCCTTCTATGTAGCTTTCTTTTTTTGGCGGAATATATACCTTTTCCTTTATGCCGAAGGATGCAAAAATCATCGGTATACCGCCGAGTACAGCAAAAATAAGTGCTGCACTGAAATAGCCTATGCTTTGCTTTTCTCTTCCCCACAGACCTGCGATTGTAAAGAACAGCAGTGAGGGAAGCACTGAACCGAGGGAGCCGATTATATTACTGAATGAAAGTGCCTTAACTCTTTGCTTATCATTCGGAAATACCAGCGGCGCAAGACCCTGATACGGAATATCAAGCGCCGTATAAATAGTATAATAAACAAGATAAGCAATTATAGCATAAATAAAGTTACCCTTCTGTCCAAAGTTAACAGGTGCAAAAAGCAAGGCTGTTGCTAAAATTACTGGAGCTGTCATCCATAATATGTATGGTCGGCATTTGCCCATTTTTGTATGTGTTTTATCAACAATCATTCCCATTAACGGGTCGTTGACAGCATCCCATATTCTTGTGGCAGACAATATAATGCTTGTCATTGCAAGTGACAGCCCAAGAACATCCGTAAAATAAAGATTTAGTGCCGTCGCCATAATACCGTAAATGGTGCTTGTGCCAAACGGAACCAAAGAAAACGCAAGTATTTCTTTAAAGGTTTTATCTCTCAGGTTTATTCTCATATCTTTACTCCTTTTCAGACCATACTAAGTCACCATTATCATAAACTCTTACGTAATCCACAACAAAGTCAGATGGCAGACTGTTGTTTTTATCATCAATTTTTCCGCATCCGAGCCACAGCCAGCGGTTTGCCTCCGGCTTGTCATTTTTTATATTGCCGTTTATTTCAGTGCTTATGTCCATAAATACAGGATAGGCACTGATTAAATCCGGGTCTGTAACCTCCCAAAGAAGTTCGTTATCATAATAGAATTTAAGACTGTCCTTTTTCCAGTCGAGAGCATATGTATGAAAGCCGTCATACATATCGTCGAGCTTTGTTATATTCTTTTTACTATGCTTATATCCGTCATAGTGCAGTGTATTCTGTACCTTATAAGGCAAAGCAGATTCAAAAATATCAATTTCACAGCCATCCTGAGCCTTTTGCTCCATATTGCTGATATTATCGGGCATAAGCCAGAATGCAGACCATGCACCTCTTACATTATCCACTTTGCATCTGATTTCATAATATCCATAGGTGCTTCGTTTTTCAGACCAGCTTAATTCGCCCGTATAATAACCGGAGCTGTCACCGTTTTCTTTATACTCTGTCCTTATTATAAGATTGCCGTTTTCAGTGAAAACCTGTTCGTCGCTCCAATAACCGCCCTTGCGGGGAGAGGTTTCAGAGGCAGCCCATACCTTTTCATCATAACCGTTTTCAAATTCTTCGGAAAAAGAAAGCTTATAATCCTGTGGCAGAACAAAGGTTTCCGTCCGATCTTTTTTGCATCCGCTAAGCAGAGCACAGCCTGAAATTGTTATTGCTGCGAGAAATAATGATATAATCTTTTTCATAACATAACTCCTTGTTGACAATAGTGTTTTGTAAAGATATAATATTATTGACCACGCGGTCAACAAGTTTGATTATATACATTATTGACCAAATTGTCAATAATTGAAAGGCTAAAGATATGAAAAAATCCTTAAAAACCGAAATAACGAAAGAAAAAATATTAAATGCCGCAGTAGAGGAGTTCGGAACGCACGGCTATGAAGGTGCTACCATAAATCAGATTTGTCAGAAGCACAATATTTCAAAAGGCTTGATTTACCATAATTTTGAAAATAAGGATGAGCTTTACGTATGCTGTGTTGATGAGGCGGTGACAGAATTTATTTCATATATGCAGGAATATGAATTTACATCGGATTTCAAATTCTATATGCAAAAGAGATGTGCATTTTTTGAAATACATCCTTACTACAGCCATTTGATTTTCAGCTTTATATTAAGCGATGATGAAAAATTTTCTCAAAAGGTCAAAGAAATAAAAAACAGCTTTGATGTATTCAATAGGAACATCTATATGCGTGTGATTGATCGGTTAACGCTCCGCAGCGGCGTATCAAGAGAAGATGCTTTGCAGTATTATACACTGCTTCAGAATATGCTTAACAGTTATCTTAGTATGGATAACAAATCAGATAAAGGCTTTGCTTCGTTGATTGACAGTCACGAAAAAAGTCTTGAGAAAATTCTTGATTTTATACTTTACGGAATTGCAAAGGAGAATGACTGATGAAAAAAGTATTTGTTGTGTCAAAAACACATCTTGATTTGGGCTTTACGGATTATGCAGAAAGTATCAGGCGTAAATATATTGATGAATTTTTTCCGCAGGCTATAAAGCTGGCAGATACAGTAAATTCAGAAAACCATAATAATTTTATCTGGACAACAGGCTCCTGGATTATTAAAGAGGCACTTGAGCATTCCAATGAAAAGCAAAAGGCAGATTTGCTTCAGGCTTTAAAATGCGGAAATATTGTGCCGCACGCATTGCCCTTTACAACACATACGGAGCTGCTTGACGAGGATACTTTCAATTACGGTCTTTCTATTGTAGATAAAATTGATCAAATCAGGGGCAGAAAAACAATCTGTGCCAAAATGACGGATGTTCCCGGTCACACAAAAGCCATTGTTCCGCTGCTTGCAAAGCATGGAATAAAGCTTTTGCATATAGGTGTCAATGGAGCTTCTGCAATGCCCGAGGTGCCCGAATGCTTTTTGTGGAAATGTGCAGATTCAGAGATTATCGTAATTTATTCCGGTGATTACGGCGGAGCGTTTAAATGTGATTTAATTGAAGAGGTACTGTATTTTGACCATACCCTCGACAATCACGGTGCACCATCACCTGAAAAGGTGTTGGAAAAGCTGGAAAAAATCCGAAATGAATTCCCCGGTTATGAGGTGGAGGCAGCCTCTCTTGATGATTACGCCGAGGCATTGTGGCAGGTTAAGGATAAGCTCCCTGTTATTGAAAAGGAAATCGGCGATACATGGATTCACGGCAGTGCAGCCGATCCTTATAAATCAGCCGCATTGCGTCAGCTTATGAGCCTGAAAAAATTGTGGCTTGCTGAAGGGTCTATGAAAAAAGATACAGAGGAATATATCGGCTTTACCGATAATCTTCTTTGCGTTGCCGAGCATACCTGCGGTATGGACACTAAGCCTCATTTTGCTGATTATGAAAACTACCTGAAACCTGATTTTCAGAAGGCAAGGAAAAGGGATAAAATTTTTATTAAACATCCGTTTCGGGATTTTCCTTACAATATACTCAATATTATAAATAAAATCAGATTTAAACGCGCATACAGTATTATTGAAAAAAGCTGGCAGGAGCAAAGAGAATATCTGGATAAGGCTGTGAGCTTTCTTGATGCAAGCCATAAAATGCAGGCAGAAAAGGCACTTGCGAAGCTTTTGCCTGAAAAAGCTGTTGCTTTTGACAAGGCTGAAAAATTTGACGGCTCAGTAAATGCATTCGGCTTTGAGCTTGAGCTGAACAGCTTCGGAGGAATAGGCAAATTTGCCTTAAACGGACAGAATATAGTTGAAGCTAATAATAAACCATTTTTTGAATACCGTTCTTATACAAGCAAGGATTATGATTACTGGTTTAAGCATTATTCAAGAAATATGGATAAAAACGGTGTTTGGGCATATCCTGATTTCGGCAGACCGCTTTTAAAGTATGCCGACGGTAAATATCCGCAGGGAAGCTTTTATTACAAAATGACTGATGCCTTTGTTTCAAAAGAAGAAAATGCCGTAAAGGTATTGGCAAACCTTAAATGTGATAAAGCGGTTTGTGAAAAAGCCGGTGCACCAAGAAGAGTTCAGGTTATTTATACCCTGAGAAATGACGGGCTGAAATTTGATGTTTTATGGTTGGGAAAGGATGCCAACCGCACAACAGAGGCTTTGTTTTTACATCTGTATCCTGCGTTCAATGAAATGTCATTGACTAAATTAGGCAGTAAAATAGATTATAACAATGTTGTATCCATGGGCGGGAAAAAACTCCACGCTGTGGAAAAATGTATTTTTGAAAATCCGTCAGGTGCTTTTTCTATTTTAAACTATCATTCACCCCTGCTGTCTTTGGGTCAGGGTAAAATTCTCGAGTATGACAATAAAATTGAAAATGCACAAAAGGATGGCATTTCCTATGTTCTTTATGACAATGTATGGGGAACAAATTTCCCCCTTTGGTATGAGGACAATGCAATGTTCAGCTTCAAAATAGAAAGGTCTAACATAAAGGAGAGTAACTGAAATGAACTACAGAATAAAGAGAAACCAGCACACGGACTTCGGGACATATGAAGAAAATAAGCTGGAAGCAAGGAACTATTTCATACCGTTTTCGGGAGAAAA
>ERZ808035.225-NODE-225-length-62495-cov-6.170544_pt1 | contig 62495 bp, 84 predicted proteins | sample MGYA00380189_ERZ808035 | MGnify/ENA primary metagenome ERZ808035 (study PRJEB31490, sample SAMN06133407) | mouse gut metagenome | isolation source: M5_1 | host: mice | place: China: Chengdu | collected 2015-05 ... | reverse complement strand
GAGTGTCGTCTTCCGGCGTGTTCACACCGGGGTCAGTTACCGTGTCCGGCTTGGACGTGTCGATGTTCTTCGGCACACCAATGGTGTCGGGTTCCTCGACCTTTGCGGTTGCAGTGGTTCCCTCGGTATTGTTCTCAGACATGTCGTCCTTTCGATTGATGTCTTTTCCTATCACAGATCAGGCCACTCATTGCGAAGGGCCTGAACATAATTCCTGTAAAAGTTTCGTGATTGCACCATCGTCGCCCGACGTGTCTGTTTGAAGATGCGGGTGTGGCCGTCAACAGTCTTTTTGACCTGTTCCTTACCGTCCAACAGCTCCTTGTACATGGCGTCGTAGGTTCGATAGTTGCGTATGATGCGTTTCGCCTGTTCCCGCGTGGTTTTTCGGTCAGGCGGCGTCCAGTTGCTCACAGTGCGCCCAGACTTGCGGGCCTCGGCCGCCAACACGGGGCCAAGCTCACCATTGGTCTGCACCTGCAAGCGGATGCTTTTCAGGTCGGCGGCGGTATTACCACCGGCCAAGTCATAGAAACGCTGCAAATCAGCTTCGGAAATATCCTTGCCGACATCGTTCGCCGTGGTGATGGGCGCCACACCACACTTGCAGTTCGAATGCAACGGCATCAACGAACGCGTATGATACGTGCGCGTGGACGCCACAGCACACAAGCCACACGTGCCGGTCTTCGACAACTCAGGGTGAATCACACGCCGATACTGCGTGACACCCTTCGATTCGAACCGGCCCAACGCGATACGATGCGCAGTCAACTGCGCGTCAGTGTTCGCTATATCCTCAAGCCGGTCAAGGGAAGCGCGGAGCCAACCCGTCACCGTGGACAAGTCCACCCCTTCCAACACGTCCCAAGATTCAGGACGCAACGAAGGCGACTGCACCGCCAGATGACGGTATGCTTCAACTGGGCGCAGCATGACATCCAATGGTGTCGTACCTTGCCGTGGCGCCACATACGACGTGTCGAACACGCCACCCGTATCCACATCGGCCATGCCGAGCATCGCATCCGCATAGCTCACACCAAGCCGACCAACCGCCTCCAAGAACGCCATCTCAAACCGTGCAGCCTGAGAGGCGGCGCCCAATGTGACAGCATCATTCCACCAGTCCGAAGGCGTCAACGACTTCCATATGTTCCACACTTGTCGGACATATGTTTGTATCAGTTCAGCCCGCTGTTGCGCAAACGTATCCACAGCTTGTTCGACACGGGTCAACACAGCCATCAGCGGCCCCGCTTCCGCAAACTCGGATACTTCCTTGCCACAGCCGCACGCACCCTACGCTTCTCACTCGCCGTCCCATACTGGGCCACACGAGCCAACGCATTACGAGCATGCGCAATATCATGAATCGGATATTTACGCTCCCTGGGCAACGCGAAATTAGAACGCTTGATACGTTTCCGGCCACGAGGCGTCAACCTAGTCATTCGACTCACCGCCAACATCGACAAGCGCCTTTGAACCGTCATCGAAATCATCGACGCTCACCATTCCGCCAGTCTGCTCGGAGGTACGTTCCGCAGCGGAAGCCGCAGCAGACGCGGAAACGAGTGCGGTCTGATACGTCGAATCGGTCATGTCCTGCATGGCCTCGGAAATCTCAGTCTCCGTCATATGCAGGAACCGGCGCATAATCAGTTTGACCGGCAGCACATCCTTCACGTAATTCACCGCTTGAGCCATGTTCAAATCACTGTCCGCAGCGATCGGCGCCCACACCGTTTCAAACTCGTCATCAGCGGCTTGAGCATTCCCAGACGCGACCATCGCCATACGCAATACACGAATGAACGCATCATTGGCACGCGCGTTCAAATCCTCGACCTTGGAAAGCAGACTCTCACGCTTCAACGAAGCACCCTCGGCGCTACCTGCCACATCAGGGCTGAGAATATCCAACGGAGTTCCGGTGGACACCGCCAACTGTTTGACATCATGCGCGGAAGCCGTACACCATTGCGTAATGTCCGTGACCTGAGATTCCCAAATCTCTGTATCCTCCGGGAGCATCCACAATGCGGCCGGCCCCATCGCATACAGTTCACTGAAATCAATCGGGTCACCGGCACGGGCCATACCAGCCTTGACCTGTGGATCGTCTTCCGTGTACACATTGCGTTTCAGGCCCTTGATGCCACGCTGACGGAACGCCTGCATCGTCTGGATACAGAATCGGTCGAACTTCTGCTGATCCAACGCGCTCAACGCGGGAATGTGCGGCTCGATCTGCCCCATACCCGTGCCAGAGCCAAGACGAATCAAAGGAAGATACCCACAATCAGTGGCATACTGCAACGTCTTGCGCCCCTCGTCCCATGTGAAGTCTTGATTGAACTCAGGCGCTTTGGCATCGGCGTTATTGCTGAACTCGTAGATTCCACTACCGTTCGATTCATCGAACAACGTTCGAGCATCAGCTTGGTGTGAAGCGGAACGATAATACACGTTCGACACAACGTTGTTCTTGTCGCGCTCACACCGGAACAATATGAGTTTCTCTATATTGTTCACGTCGTCGAACGAATAGTAGACAGCCGCTTCATCATCCTCGCTGACATACGTGTTCCACGGCGTCAACACCGTAATCTGCGCAGCATCACCCAAAGAATCCACCAGAAGATACCCGGAACCATACAACGCCACATCATGGAACACCTGACGAGACTTCAAATCCATACGATTACGCCGCCATGTCGTATCCGCCTCAACACTACGAGACACACGATCCGACACTTGACGGAACCCAACCGGCTTCTGCCGACTCGACACATTATCCGTGATGATACGCGCATAATTTACCGTACCCAATTCCAGGAACCGCTTATAGATCGCGAACGACTTCTGGTCAGTCCCCGAAGGAATCGCACTAGTCGGCACCTGCTCACGCCCATCATAGAACGTGCGCAGCTTGCACAAGGTCGGGATACGCGCAGCGAGCTTGTTCGCCAACACACTCAACCAATACGCATCCGGGTCATCATCGGCAGCATCAACTATCAGATTATTGAACTCAACCAACAGGCACCCCCTTTCAGTACACGCGGAACGGAATGAACTGTGTCACGTCCTCTTCCTTCACACCGTCGGTCAGATACCTGTTGCGCGCCGTATACGCGAGCAAACCAGCCATCATCGCATCAATTTTCTCCGGTGAGTTCGGTGTCTCCTTGAACACGAGATAGCCGAACGAACGTTCACGTTTGCGCGCATTACGGAAATGCGCCACCAAACGCGGGTCGGCAAGCAACGCGATGGATGACACGTCCGGCTCGGCATGACGCGGCACCTGCTTCATCTCATACGTGAAGTTCGCAGCCATGTTCACCAAACCCTGATACACGTCCCGAGACCAATTGTTCGTCCAATACTTGATCTTCGTACTGTTCCGGCCACGCGGGCCAACCGCGAGCTTGTCCGAAAAATCACGCTCCCACGCGTCAATCATGCTTTCCCACGGGTTCACATCAGCGAAGAACGCGACCACGTTGTAATGACCGAACATGTAACGCACCATGCCGTCGAACGCCTCACGATCCACACGCCAATCAGCCGCACGAGCATCATCAGGCTTCTGTTCCAGTTTGATAAGGAACAACAAACCATCACGCACACGGCACCCAACAAGCGCCGTGGAATCATCACTGATGGAACCATCGAAACCAAGCGTGATCTCGTCATCAGCATGAATCACATTCTTCCAAGCATCCATCATCTGCCGGCGGTCACCAGACAAATACATGTCCTTACCCACCAAATGCGCCTGAATCTGCGATTCAGGAAGCCACGAATCCATCGCAGACGTCAACGAGTTCAAATAGAAACGAATCGCCTCGGACGGGTCGGAACCAGCATTCAGGATATAGCTCTTCGGCTTATCCATGATGACCCAACCGTTCTTCGATGGTCCAGGCTCAACACCCGGCGATGCCAACGAATACCCTTCATCGTCCTTGCCGGTACGCGGATTCACGCGGGTGATACGCCCATCGGGAAGAATCAGATGATCGTACCCATCAGATGATTTCATCACCGAACCATGCGATTCCATCAACGCATGTTCCAGCTTCTTCTCATTGCCTAATTCCTCGATGGGCAACGACGCATAACGATGGTCGAACAATGTGCGCTGATCGTGCTTGACCTTGCCTTCGGCAATCGACCACGCCGTACGGTACGTGTCCTCAGCCAACGAGTTCAAACCCGGCTGGTACATCGTCGTCGTCTGCAACGACCACGGTTCATCCATGCCACGCTTCGTCAGATTACGCAGCAACGTGCGCGCCATGCCCTTCGCACGGCCAACGAACAAATGTGACTCGTCAAGCACGGTGAACGTCTGCAAACCACCATCACGCGAAGAAGCGCCACTCGTGGCCGGTTTGATCTCACCGCCACCGCACTCTTCTGGAATGATGATGCGCGTCTGTCCCACGTCCAAGCCGACGCCACGCAACTGCGCCAACGGGCCTTTCACGCAATTGTGGTACACAACGTCATACACGTTGCCGGTCTGGTCCTCACTATTCGCAGCCAACGCGATACGCGAGCCACGAATCAGACGCCCGACCGGCTCACCCTCCTGATACACATACGTGCGGCCAAGGAACGTGTACGTTTCCCCTGCTTCGGCCCAATGGTCGAACCGGCACGGGGCCAACGCCTCGAACAACACGATAAGCGCCGCCAAACCACTCTTGTTCGACCCCTTCGGACGCGACAGGAACACACGGTCGAACAAGCGATGCCCGGACTTGTCCAGCGCATAACAGTTGACCAGGAACTCCGCGTACTCAGGCGTGAACACCATCGGCTCGTCCTCAGCAGGCGGCGAACCCACCACACAGAACGTCTCAATCCACCAAATAGCGAAGAAGCCCATACTGCGGCGCTTCTGTTCCAACGTGACCTTGGGGATGATGTCATGCACCGCACATCACCCCCCAGCCATCAGCCGCCAAGAATCGAGTTACGCAGCCCGTTCATACGTTCGGCACTCACATCGTTCACATTGGCGCCACCACCAGCGGCCATCTGGTTCGGGTCAGGCGCATCCCACTTCAACGCATGCCGCGCCATCGGTGTAATACCAAAAGCGTTCTCACGCGCACGAATCTCAGCCGCCATCTGCGCACCAGGACGCCGGTAGAAGCAATCCTTCAAAAACACCAAGTCAAGCACCGACTGCCAATCCAAGTCAGTGCCCATCTTCAACGCCTGTGGACTACGACGAAACTCCTCATAGTATTCAATCGAATTAGGCAACCATTCCTTGCCATCAGGACGCAATCCCGGCATCTCAGGGCCACGCACCAAACCATCCCATTTAAGCGTCTCGCCGTTTACCCGCGATGCGCTTCTTCCTTGCCCTGCCATTCGCCGTCCTCGCTTCCCAACGAGCCTTGCACGCGATATGCAACGGCACACGATTAGCCAACACCGGTTCACCACCAGCCTCCAACGGCAACAACCAACCAGACGCACACGGGCCACTACGATCAATCAGCTTGTAACATTCGACACACACGCCATCAGACGCGGCCAACACGTCAGCATTCGAAAACACCATCGTCACCGGCTCAGGTTCCACCGGTTCAGGTTTGAACACATCCTCAGCGGTAATCACCTTGTTCAACCCACGACGTGGCGCATTGCCCTTACGCTTCGCACGCTCATACCGTTTACGGCACGTGGCGCCGCAAAAATCCTTAGGCTGGTTCCCCACATCGAAATAGGCGCCGCACATGAAGCACAGCTTCTTCTTCTGCACCGGCTTCACAATCCGCCCATGATACCGAACCATGTCATAATGCTTCCGACACAAGCCACGCGAACACTCGTCTCGCGTGCACCCCTCAACCGAACACGTCATTTGAACGCGGGATGATCGTAGAACGCCGCATCCCTCCTCCGCTCGGCCGCACGCCGCTTGCCACGCGTACTCTCCACCTGCGTCTTGATATTGTGGTGCTCGTGGCACAACGACCACAAGCGGCTCAACCGGTCATCATCATGCACCATGTTCTGCGCCATATGATCGACCTCATTCGCCGGCCGGCCACACTTGCCAGCCGGGAACCCATTCGCATCAGTCACCGGCCACTGGCAACGGTACCCGTCACGCTCCAATACCTTCAACCGGACCTTCGCCCAACCCTTGTTGAAACGCTTCTTACGTTGAGACGAACTCCAAGGCATACAGCATCACCCCCAACCAGCAAAAGCGGATAGTGCACGATTCGAACGTGCGGAACACGGAGTTCACCGCATTCGACGCATTAGCAATGCGCTGCTATAAACCACTCAGCCAACTATCCAAAGCGGGGCGTCCCAGAAAGAACCGAAAGAAGCGGAACACCCCTGATTATAAGAACCCGACCGTTGAAAGGAACGTAAACGAGAAGGGAACACCTACACGGTCGGGCCAGTACCGGAAGCGGGATTCGAACCCGCACTACAACGATTTTGAGTCGCTTGCCTCTACCAATTGGGCCACACCGGCGCACATCAGGGAGCGTCGAACGCGTCCGCGAAAGCGATGATGCCAGCACGGACACGTTCACGCAACTTATCGGTATCTATGACGGCATAAGCACCAGACACGGAGTTAATGACCCGCATAGGCGGGATCACTTCCACACTGCCGAGCGGATTATCACAGTCCTTGGCACAGAAACTGACGGTCATGGTCGGAAGGAAAGAATCGCAATGATCTACCATGACACACCACCCCCGAAACCAACAATGGATAGTGAAGAACCACAGCGTCAAATCAGTGATGTGGTTGAGAGATTTTGGCGTGCTATCAGAACGACGCCATAAGATACCATAGGTATCATACCACACTTTTTGTTGCAGTGTGCGTTTCAACTAGCGTTTCAAAGAGCGTTTCACTTTGCGTTTCAACCTCAGCCCTACTGCCGATTGGGATGCGAGAAAAGTGTCACGCCGTTTCCAAAAAGTCCTAGAACGCATTCACAGTCAGAACCAGAACCACAAGCGGCCATTTGTATATTATACGGGGTACCCTCCCCCGCCCCGGTGTGTCCTCTGTGGGCGTACGCGCACGCGCGCGTATGTGTGCGCACGCGCGTATATGCGCGTATGGGCACGCGCGCGTAACGCGTGCGTATGTGTACCTATGACGCGCGTACCGCGTACCACGTCCGCGCCGCGCATGTGCCGCCCTGGCACGTCCGCACGTCACGCTCACCTGATCCATGCGCCGCGTCCGCGCCATGCCCCGCCTGGCATGTCCGCGCGCCGCCCCGATACGCGCCACACATGGGCCTGACATGCGCCCAATACGCCTAACGCGACACGCCGATAAACCCTAGTGTTTCCAACGGTTTACGCCACTCTCGTAAACCCCCGACTTGCTTGCAGTACTGCAAGCGCGTATAGTGAAGGCTATCAACCAAACAACCCACCGAAGGAGGTGAGACAGATGGACCAGACAAGACCACCGCCAGACCACAGAGCAAGCCGCTGGGGCCGAACCCGTAACCCCCGATTCGAGCCCTAGGGACGGTCGCAGACCGCGCAGCGTAGCGTGACGTTGCGGGCAACGGATGCGATACCGCCTAGGGCAGGTAGATAGGGATACAACCGGAACGCCTCTCAGCTCTCAAGAGCGCGGGACAACTGAATATTGGATTTACGGCCTCGCTAGTACCATTGTTAGCAAAGGAGGTGAAAGAGATGGGACTAGCTGAGCTTAGGAAAGCAAAGAAACTTACACAGCGTGAACTCGCGGAGCGAGCGAACGTGCCTCACGTGAGTATCGCCAATATCGAGCGTGGTGCTCGTGAACCTAGCGATATGACTCTAGGCACTGCCGTGCGGTTAGCGGACGCGTTGAAGATTAAGGATCTACGGAAATTGCTTGACGAATCCTAGTGATTCCTAGCGCTAGTGGGTTTAGCCCTACCGGTTCATAACCGGGCTAGCGCGCTAGGCGACACGCCGCGTGCAGTGTACGCGCGTAAGCGTGATACGCTGTGCATATCACGGCAGTTCGCCACATAAATGCTTCGCTCATTACCCCATGTCGGGCGTAATGTAAATCCCTCGGGAAGTTGCACCTTCCCGGGGGATAGAAGCCAAAAATACTAAACCACTTTCGGCTCTCTGATTGTATCACATGGGGGCCGATACAAGCTAATCAGAGGTGATTACCATGCGTAACCTGACTATTTCCATCAACATCGAGTACAAGCGTAACCGCACGTGGGGCTGGAATCCCACGGCTACGGTTACTGCGGTGCTGGACGGCGTGAGGACCGACACGACCACTGGCAAGGCGAGCGGCTGGGGTTATGACAAACTCAGCGCCGCTGTATGCCGCGCGTTCAGCGAGAACCCACTACTTCAGACGCTGCTCATGTGGGACGGTTGGCAGACCGACACAGAGGCGTACGGCCCAGCTGTGGTGCGTGAGCATGAATGGTCGTTCGGTGGCATGGGTATGAGCGCTCTGCTCAGACATCTGCGCGCGAACGGCTGCCATGTCACTGAAACGCTGGACAAGCAATGCGATCCCGTAGCGTACACGGCTACGCGCGACATGCCGGCGTCGTTTGTTGCGCTTGTCTGACCACTTCACCAGGGCGGCGCTAGTCGTCGCCCTTCTCGCCCATATCGGGCATCTCTCTACACCACAATTCAATTCATGGCCGCAATGTTGCGGCCGCTCATAGAAGGAACTGACCTTAAATGCGTACTGATATTCATGACATCGAACAAGCTGTTCGCGAGATGATGGATCGTGTCTACGTCGATGGCACGGCCGTTGATTACACGACACAGATCATCGAGTCGAACCCGCCGCATGAGGCTGACTCTGTAGCGCTCTACATGGGCGACACTGAACGCCATTGGGATATTGTGGGGCAGCGTTTCTACGATGGTGACGCGCCCGACGTGTGGCTATCGTTCGCGATCCTTACGGATGAGCCGGGACGTGGCACTATCGGGGTGTTTTCGCATGACGCGTCGGATGGTTATGCCGACGTTGTGGATTACATTGAGATTGATACCCGTGGCGCCGCTGATGAGACGGCGGCGGCCATGGTGGAGGGCGATCAGTTGTACGCGGGGATGCATGGCGCCACGCTGGATTATATCAAGCGGATCATGTGCGACGGTAAGGCGGCGTGACATGCGTGCGATACTCTCAATGATCTGTGTTGTGGCGGCTCTCATTGCCGCCACGGCGTTCCCTCAAGTTGTCCCGCCGTGCGAGTTTGAGGACGGCAGCGGCCAGGCGGTGTGCTATTGGGACGCGGCTACGTCGGGGAATGGGCGTGGTGAGTCGTATCTCATGGTTGGGGGTGAGCGGCTGTGAGCAAGGTTATCGACGTGCTTACCATCGTGGGTTACGTGGCTCTCACGTTGTTTGTGGCGTGGTCTGCGCTTAATCCGGCGAGCATGAATCAGGCGGCGTGCCTCATGGTGTTTGGTGTGTTGTGTGCTCTGCCGGCGTTCTTGATTGGTCAGCGTTCGCCGCGCACGCCGCGTCGTGTCTCGTCCAGCCCGGTTTATCCTGACTGACTTCAACGTGCTGCCGCGCTGATTGTGGCGCGGCAGTCTCTACTTCATTCAACATCTGCCGCCAATGGAGGCGGCAACTCTTGGAAGGAACTATTATGCGTAAGCAAGTGCAGTTTAATGGCCTCTGGCAGAGCACGGCTACGGGTGTTATCCGGTATGCGGATACGGAGCATGGTGTGCTGTGGGAACGCACGCTGGAGGATACGCGCGAAGTGTGGCGGCAGCTCCCTGTGAGCAAGTCGCATGTGCGTGGCTATCTGCAAGCGCAGAGTGAGAATGGTTGGCAGATGGTCAGTTCGAACCGTGACGCGGCGCGTGAACCGGAAGCGTATGAGGCGTGGCATGGTGACATGTTCCCGCATGGTGTGCCGCTGCGGGTGCGTGAGTATTCGTGCGACGTGAAGCACGCGGCAATGGCAGCGTGCGAGACTGACGCGGCTAATGGTTGGATCGTTGACGCGCGGGGCGCTGTGCACGCGTTGACACCTGAAGAGCGTGAGATGATCCGTTTGACCATGGCCATGGATGCGATGAACGATTCGTGGGAATTGGACGCGGCCGACATGGTGGAACCGGATATGGGCGAACCTGAACCTGAACCGGTTGAAACGTTGGAGCCGGCGACGGTTGAAGAGGATACGCGGGACGTAAGCGAGATTATTGCCGAGGCTAATAAGAAGTACTTGGGCGGCAAGGGTGTGTTGTATAGGGTACCCGCATACCACGATGCCATTGTGTACGTCACTCCGTCGAACCGTTGGGTCGGGTATTCCATCGCTGACGGGTATGAGCAGTGGAATCACGATCCACGCGCGGCGGCTGAACTGCCTTGGGATAAAACACTTCAGGAACTGGAAGCGGCCGGGCTGATTGTTCAGTGCTTCGAAGAGCTTGATATTCCGCCATACGTTACCGCGTATGAGTTCGATGATTACGAGCAGAGCCAGGAAGTTTCACGACTTACTGAAGAGGCTGGCTGGGAGTTCGATGGCGGCATGATTATGCGGCCGGTTGCCTCCGCTGACACTACTGAGACTGTTGTGGTTGAGCCGGTTGAGGTTGAGCACGATGGCGTGGTGGACGTTGAGCTTGCTGAGACATCTGAAACGATCCCGGTAGTGGAGGCTGAACCGGCAGTAGCCGAACCTGAACCGGCTGAACCGCGGGCTGTGGAGTCTGCCACGACTCTTCCGGCTGAGTGCAGTGCCGTGACACAAGAGATTCCTGAGGTTCCTCCGCAGACTAATGAGGATGCCCGAGTGCTTCAGGTGACTGAGCATGTGATTCCAGCGCGTGTGACGCTGAAAGAGTATGAGCTGACGCGGGATGTGCCGCGTAAGCGTTGCCGTGAGTTCCGTGATGCTCGTGGCCGTCGGTGCGCGTATGTGGTCAAGGCTGATACTGGCGCGTTCATCTTGTGGCGTGATTGGTACGAACATGATGATGCAGAGATGGATGCGGCTGTTCGCGCGTACTACGCGCAAGTCGCCTGACCACTCTCCCCTATTAGTTTTCTACGTTTCGTTTTTTGAAAGGTGTTGTCATGCTTGATTTGTGTGTGGCCCCGGCTGTGTTCCGGGCTGTTGCCGAAATGGTCGATGGTTTGGTAGAGGTTCATAGGCTTGCTGAGCTCGCGTTTGGTGCGGATCGTGTTGAGCCGATTGAGTTTGAACCTGATGGGTTTGATGGTGAGTCTGATTGGCGTGCATGGGCGTTTCGTGTTTCGGTGCATGGTGTGTCTGTGTGGGCTTGGGCTGGCTATGAGATTGAGGGCTATGGCGGTGTTGAGTGTGCTGGCTGTGGTGTTTGGTCTGAAGCTAGTGGCGAGTGGGACAACATGGATTGTCCGACCACTGATGAATGGTTCGCTGGTTTACGAGAGGCGGTGTTGGTTACTGACTAGCCTCTCTCATATATGAAGTGAGCGGCAGCTGATTGTGCTGTGCTGCCGCTCGATGCTGAGCATTGCCTGTTTGTCAGCCGTCTCAGTGTAGCAGACGGCGTGAGTTGAAAGTTGAAATATCATGGAAAACAATGTGAGTTTGGCTGCGGTTCGGGACGCGTTTACTACGGTGGCGTCGTATGCGACGGCGTATGCGGGGTTCCCGGTTGTGTTGGAGAAGCTGGAAGTGGTGCAGGGGATCGTGTTCAGCCGTCTTGCGGTGGATGGGCGCGAACTGGAGTTCAACATGTCCGTGACCGGTGATGCTGCGTCGGTTGGGCGCGTGCTCGCCATGCACGCGGCGTGGAAGGCTGGTGAGGTTAAGGCTTCATTGGATGTGCCGGACTTGTGGAACACGTGGTGGGAGTCGTGCACTGCGAACGATGATGTGTGGCAAACGTGGTGGGATGGTATGGCTACTGCGCGTGCTGAAAAGTTTGACCCTGACGTGATTCAAACGAAGTTGGAAGAGGTTCAGGATTACGTGTTGTCGTCTGTGGATTCTGACGCGGAGTTTGTTTCTGCTCTGTTGAAGCTGGCTGAGGTGTTGCGTGACTATGGTGAGCGTGTGCGGGTGGCTGATTGCGGCCAGATCATCCGTGGCATGGTGGAAACAGCGCTTGCGTCTGAGAATGGCACATGGTTTGTTGAGACCGAGGGCTTCATTGGCGAGGGCGCGTGGCGCCCTGAAGCGTGGGCTGAGTTCCTGGAGGACGTGGAATCGTTGCGTTCGCGGTTCGGTGCTGCCAAGGTGGACGATCTGATTGTGCCGGCAGTTGGTTTCGACCCAACGAATGAGGCGACGTGGCCGGCTGATGGGATCGCGGCGACATTCTACGGGGACTTCCTGAAGCTGTTTGATACAGCTGACCTTGAGGCGTGAGCCTTGCGGCCATTGTGTCGGGCGATAATGCGGCACACGGTAAGATTAAAAGCGAGGCCGCCATTCGTGGTGGCGGCCTCTGCTAATTTCCAGTCAATTCGATGTGCTCGAATTAGTTTCGAGCATATCACACAAAGGAAGTGTGATTACGATGGGTAAGCATAAGAGTGTTGAAGCGCGGCGGCTGACGGAGCTTGGGCAAGGACTGTACGCATGGTCCAAGGTGATGACGGGTATTTTTTTCAACAATCCTATGAGCGTGGCTGACTGTTCCTCTAAGGCAGCTATGCGTGAGATAGCGCTGATGGATGATACCTACGAGAATCGTGAGCTGTTGCGTGAGTCTGCATACCGTTGCGGTCTGCCTGAACGTGAGGCTGACGCGCTTGCACAGTGGGCTAAAAGCCCGGACGTGCTCAAGTATGGGCGGTCAAGCATGCGCTGTGAGCTTGCTGAGTACGTGCGGGGCACGTGGCCTGATGTTGAGGATTTGGCTGACGTGATCATGGACACTGATGGTGTTGATTCCAGTATGGTCATTGACAGCTCCAGGATGCTTCTCGAACGCGGTGACGTCCTGTTGCATGTGGCCTTGGATTGGGATGCTGCTGAATCTATTGCCATGTCTTGTCCTGATTTGGATACCCCGCCGATTGGTATTGCTATGGCTGTGAACGATGGTGCTGTTGAGCACGTGGTGTGTGCCACTGTTGGCCATGCTGTGACGGCTGTGGTGGATCGTATTCATCGTCTTGATATGGAAGGAAAGTGACTCAAATGGTGAAGACTGTTGAGGAAGTGTATGGTGTTGGCGCGATGCGTGGCTTTGATCCGGTGAAGGCGGCTAAGGCTCGTGAGCAGTGGATGCCGGCTGATTTGAGTGCGTTGGGTGACCCGGATAAGGTGCACCCGTACTACTTGGAGAAGGCTGAGGAAGTGCGGCAACGTTTCAAGTTCGATGCTGATGCGGATATGCGTTGGTTGGCGTTGTGGGCTGAGCACTGGGATGAACTGCCGGCACGGCAGCGGATTGCTATTGCTGATTCCACGGGTACGATCTGGGGGTTCGCGGTGCCGGCGTTGGAGCCGAGGGCGGTTGAGGTCGTGGCGCGTGAGACGTATGACCGGTTGCATCTGGGTGATTCCGGTGAGGGTTCACCGCTTGATTTTGCTCTCGCCCGTATTGAGCGGCGTGTGTGTCGCCCGGTGGTTGTGGTGCGTGATTGGCTGTTTCATGGCCCGTCGAACCATCGTAAGGAGGTGCGGTCATGAGTGGGCCGGTTGAGTATCGTGAGGCGGACGGCAAGGTTCGTGTCAGGTCGCCATATTCCGCTGAGTTTGTCCGGTTGGCGAAACAGTCGGGCGGCAAGTGGGATGCGGCCGGTAGGGCGTGGGTGTGGGATTCGGTGAATGCTGATCTTGCGAAGCGCGCGGTGTTGGATTGTTATGGGATTGACGTCGATGACGGGATTGCCCCAAGTTTGGTGACTGTCGAGGTGAACGCGGGAGCGTTGCCTGAGGATGATGGCCGTTTGCTGTTGGATGGTGTGATTTTGGCGCGCAGGTATGGTCGCGACGATCCGGTGCGGTTGGCGTCGAACGTCGTGGTCATCGAAGGCTCGTTCCCTTCGTATGGTGGTTCGCGTGCCCATCCGGCTGTGTGTGCGGGTGAGGGTACGTGGCTGCGGGTGCGTGACGTGCTGCCGTCGCAGTTGGCGTGCTTGCGTGACCATTACTCGGCTGATGATTGGCGGTTGGTGACGCCAGAATCTGAGCGTGTAACCGCGTTGCGGCGCGAACGCATGGAGCTCGTGGCACGGCTTGAGAAGATCGACGCGGAGTTGGCGAGCCTGGACACTGAGAGTGGCGGTGAATCATGAGCCGGAAGAAGGATATGATCCCGTTCTCGCCATTGTATGAGCCGTTGATTCGCGACCGGTACCGTGACAAGTATTTGACTTCCTCCTTGTACTGAAGGGCAAGGATTCCAATCCTAAGAATCCTAGGATTGAGGTTCGCTGGCAAGCACTGCACCCATGCCCCGTGTAGGGGTTTGGGTGTCTGATGTGCTTGGCGCCGGCCGGGCATCGTCCATGCCCGCGAGGTGTTGTTCGCCCCGGTTGAGGATGTTGATCGCGGCGTTCGTGTCCGCGTTCATCCGCATGTCGCAGTGTTTGCACTGGAACACCGCTTGGCTTTCGCGGTTGTTCTTCGCGCAGTATCCGCAACGGGAGCAGATTTGGCTGGTGTATGCTGGATTCACCTCAATAAGGATGCGTCCCGCGAGCTTGGTCTTGTATGCGAGCTGTTCGCGTACAAGACCAAGGTTCGCGTGGTTCATGCTGTGGTTGAGTTTGCGTTTCGCAGCTTGACCGTTTGGCAGGTACACGCCCTTATGCTTCGGGTCTGGTTTCGGTTTCGCCTTGCGGGTCATGTTCGCGACCTTGAGGGCTTCCAATACGATGACGTCGTGTTCCCTGACAAGCCGTGTGGTCGCCTTGTGCGTGTGGTCCATGACGATGTTGCGCGCCTTGCGGTGCAAGCGTCGGATTTCACTCTGTTCGCGTTCGTATCGTTTCGACGCGCCGTGCTGCTTGTATTCGCGTAGGTTCTTGCATCCAGCGGTTTTCATCTTGCGCGCCTGTGCGCGTTGGCGGCGGCGAATCTCTCTGTCGATCTTGTTCAGTTTGGTTTTGGGAAGGTCGATGAACGTGCCGTCGGACAATGCGAGCTGATGTTTGCAGCCACGGTCGACGCCCACCATGCTGCCCGTGGCTTGCACGGCGAGGGGTTGCGGGGCGTTGATGAATGTGAGCGTGCGTGCCGTCCAGTTGATGTTCACGCTGGTGTAGTCGTGGATCGGTTGGCTGACGCGCACATGGATTTCGATTGTCCAACGCGCCCCGTCCGGCCGATATGCGCGCGGGTTCTGTCCGGCGATGGACACGATGCCGTGGGTGCGGTTCACTTTCCTGTAGAGCGCGTTGCGGCCGTTGTTGTGCCAGCACACGAAGCGCAACGGGTCACGCTTGCGGCTTTTGAACTTCGGCATGCGTCCGACTGGTAGGTGTTGACGGCGTTGTGTTTTGCGGCGCTTCACGCTCGCATACCATTCCACGGCTTCCAGTTTGGTCGGGGATTCGAGGATGAGTGATGGGATCGCGGCCAGCCAAGAGCATTGTTCTCGCGCCTGTTTTACGGTCAGATCGCTCACTGTGCCGCCGATGGGGATGAGCGTGCGGTCGGGACCGTATTTGCATCGTGTGGATCGCAACTGGTTGTATCGGGTGCGCCACCCGTCGCACAACCACGCCATGACCGTATCTGGGTCACGCGAGTAGACGGGTTCACCGTCACGCACCCCAAGGTACGGGATGGCGCCTCGTACCTTGACGCGGATGATGTGAACTTTCTGGCTCATGGGAACAAGTATACCATTATTACCACTACGTGCGTAATGGTAACCATATTGATGGTTCGATTCCCCGCTGTCCTGAAGGACAGCGCCCACTCTCACAAAACAGGTGGCTGAACAGTATGATGCGTTGGAGCGCGAGCATCCTGATGCGAACGTGTCGAATCTGATGGTGGAACTTAATTCTGATGTGGCGGCGGGTAGTGTGCGTAGGTGGATCGCGCGTGCGCGTAAGGAATGCTTGTTGCGGCCGGCTGATTGAAAGCACGCCCAGTAGCCGTATGGCGCAGCTGAGAATAGTGAAGGGGCCGGACGCCTGTTGGGTGTCTGGCCCCTTTCTGTTTTGCTGTTGGCTGTGTAGGCCGTTGGCTTGTGACGGTCGCCGTTTTTCGGTTCATCCCCGCTGTGCGGGGCGCGTGTGTCAACCCGCTTTTTTAATCGCTTTAATGCATCGTGTTTTTCTCGCGTGCACATACGTGTGGCGGCGTCTCGCATGGGGCCGCTGCCACACGTTTTATACCGTGGTTTATTTGTGTGTTTTTAGGTGCCGGTTGTAAACGTCGGCAAGTCGGTAACGGCCGGTTGGTTCACCGTCCGGCGTGGTGGTTTGCTGGATTTCGCCACGGTATGCCCATGTGCGGATGGTGTTGGCGTTGATGTCGATGCCGAATTGGCCGAGCATGGCCGGTAGTTCGCCGGGTTTGCCTTCCTCGCTGCTGGCGAGTAGTTGTTGGCTGGTGGCGCGGCGGAGCATGGCTGTGGTCCACGTGTTGTTGCAGTGCGGGCAGCGGGCGTCTTTGGCGTCGGGTGCGGCGTACACGGGTTGTGCGCAGTCGGGGTTGAGGCAGTTGCCGACATGGATGCGGGTTTCGTCCATGATGGCGATGGTGGAGCGTAGCCGGTTGGTGAGCCGGTTGGTTTCTTTGGCGTAGACGGGGCTTGCGCTGGATTCCCACAGCTTGGGGTTGTCGCGCAAGAGTTGGGCTTGGCGTGCGAGGCAGCCGCGTGGCGCGGGTGGCTGGTTGAGGCATGTGGCCCACGTGTTCAGCGTTTCGAGGATGTTTCCGTCCCGGTCGAGGTAGAGCAGGTCGTAGATGGTTTCGTGCAGGGGTGTGGGTGCTTCGCTGCGCCTTGCTCCCCCGTTGCCGCTCTTGTGTCCCCCGTAGGCGCGGTTGATCCGGTAGGTTTCGATGTCGTTGAGGTTGGTGGTGAGCCAGGTGAGGTTGGTGTGGGTGAGCGTTCGGCAGTCTTTGCAGGGGTTTTGGGTTGTGTTGGGGGTGTGGCAGATGGTGCAGGTGGTGCTCACTCTTGGGTGCCTTTCTGGTTGGGGTTGAGATTGTCGAGCATGGTTCGCATGGTGTCCGCGAATCCTGTAATACCTCTGTTTGCGGTTTTTTGGGGGCCGTGAGCGTCTTTCGTGGTTAACGCGGGTGTCGTATCGCGTGCTGCCATGATAGCGCGTTCTCGGGCCTGTTTTGGAGTTTCGTTGTTCGCGAGGCCGTGAACGAGCGTCCGCCGGTAGCGCAGTTCCGCTTCCGGGTCGCTGATCCCGTCCGCTTCGAGCAGACGGCACATGGTCGCCTCGTCCGGCAGCCTCGACGCCCGGTATTGCTTGCACAGGCGGTTCATGGCGGCGGCGTTCATCCACTTGCCATCCGACGTTGCGTAGAAGTCGCGGATGGCGCGCCGCATGTCGGCCATGCTGTTGCGCGGGTCGAGTTCCGCGTGGAAGACGCGAACCATGTCCGGGTCGATGGGCGCGTTCCCGTGGTGCAGGCGAATGACGGTCAGCAGCTGGCTGGCTTCTTCGAGTGTGCATGTCACGGCTCAGCCCTCCGGGTGGTCACGGAAGTACGCCACGACGCCCATGTTGTGCGCGAGGTTCGCCTGCTCACGGCTCAACCCCGGTGGTTGCATGGGTTGGTCGGGTTCGTTCTCCCAAGCGTCCGCGTTCAGCCACGTCGCCGGGTACTTGCGGTATTTCAACTCGCATGGCCGTCGCGCCTCCGCCCTGGCTGCGCTGATGATCGTCTCCGGGTTGGCGCGTTTCAACGCCGCCTTCCACGCCTTCCACGCCGGCCGCTTGTCCTGCTTGCGCGGATACGCCTGCCAGAACTCTTCGAACTCGTCCGAATACGCGTCGGGGTCGCGGTGGGGGGTTTGGGGGGTATTTGATTCATCGTTAGATGAATCATTTTGGTTATTGTGTTTTGGTTTTGTGTTTTGGTTAACTGCTGGCTGGATTCCGTCTGGAGTGTTTTCGGATTCCGTCTGGATTCCGTTTGGAATGTCTTCGGAACGGTTGTTTGCCTTGCGGTTGCGGTCTCGTTCGCGTGCGGCTTCGATTTGCTCTCGGCTGTTCTGCCACTTGGCGTAGTTGTGGATCAACCAACCACCTTCGACCGTCTCCCACTTGCCGATCTCCACGAGGAACGCAATTACGTCTTCGGGCACGCGCAGGGAGTGTTTCGCCACGCGTTCTTCGATCAGTCCGTCCGTGAGGTTGTCGCTGGCGTACGACACTGCGGCCACGTAGTAGCCGAGTGCGGCCGGGTTGGTGTCGAGCATTTCCATCACGGACGGTGAGCGCCAGAACTCGTTGCTCAGGCGCGCGTATCCAGTCCGACTCATGGCCGCTTCACCTTCTGATTACGTTCGTTGATTCTTCCCAGCCTCGTCATATATTCGCTGAGCGCTTCGAGTTTGCCGGCGATGCGTCCTGCACTGTAGCCGATCGTGTACATGTCTTGCAGCTGTTGGGTGTGGGTGTGGATGTCGTCTTCTTCGCCGGTGTCTGGGATGGTGTCGGCTTCAGCGTCGTCGGGTTCGCCGTACTCGCTCGGGTCGTCCATGCACTTGTATAGTGGCGTCTCGGGGTCGTGTTTGGGTGGCGTGAAGGGCGCGTCAGTCCAGTCGCACTGTGTGCAGCGATGCCAGACGTGGTGTACCGGGTCGCCGAGCACGTTTGCGTGGTAGTGTTCTACGTCCGCGCCGCATTCGGGACATGGTTTGATCTCGATGGCGGTGTGGTCGGTTGTATTTTTCATCATGGTGCTCCTTTCGTTTGCGGCTTGTGTAAATGATTTTCTTATCTCATTTTTTATCGTATTGTTTGTTGTGTGATTTCGTTGGTGAGTATAGAAACCGAATAAACACATCCATAGCTCACAGCAACCCGTCCCGCTTGGCCTGCTCGACCAGTTCGATGCCCTCTCCGATCCACCTCATGACCGGAACGGCCATGCTGTTGCCCAAAGCGCGGTACCGGTGCGTGTCAGGCGCCGGTCTCCCATCAATCCCCACATTCGTGTAGTCATCTGGGAAGCCCTGAAGCCGTTCGCACTCCACCGGGGTGAGCCTGCGCACCGTCTTCACCGCATCCAACCCAGTGAACAGGGTCTGCGAGTTCGACGTGCCCAGACACAGCGACAGGTCGTCCGACACGAGAGGCCCCTTGCCTCCGCCGGGCTTGCCTCCGCGAATCAGCAGCGTGCTCGCCGGGGATACGAAACCGCTGCCCTTCGCCCAATGCTGCGTCACCGTGGGCGCGAGGTCGTAGTCCGTGGCCTCCTGTGCATGGTCTCCGCCACGGCACAACACCTCCGCTACGCGGCTTCCTCCGTCCGCCATGCGAGTATCTGCGCCATCAGCGCCTCCTCCAACACGCCCGGTAAGGGCTTGTCTCTTCGCCTTGTTCGTTGGATGATCCCAATGCAGGCTTTCTCGCTCAAAAAGTACCGGTGCGGCACGCCGCCAGTCTCTAGTATTGACGACAAGGAACACACGGCGGCGTCGCTGGGCCACTCTGTAGAACTGAGCGTCCAGCACTCTCCATGCCGCCCCCCCCATCAGGCCAGAGTTCGGCCACGCCCGCGAGGAGTGAGCCGAAAGCGCGTCCGTGATCTGCGGATAGCACTCCGGGCACGTTCTCCCAGACGACCCATTCGGGATCAATCTGTTCGCAAGCGCGGAAATATTCGAGCATGAGCTGGCCTCTCGGATCGTCCAACGCCTTCCGCAGTCCTGCAATTGAGAAGGCCTGGCAGGGGCTTCCTCCGACCACAACGTCGGCTGTGTGATGGTACTCATTCCAATTCACTTTCGTCATGTCGCCCAGATTGGGCGTGTTCGGGTAATGGTGCGCGAGGACCGCACTAGGGAAGGGTTCGATCTCCGAGAGGGCAACCGCGTGCCATCCGAGCGGATGCCATGCAACGCTCGCCGCTTCGATGCCGGAGAACATGCTGATGTATCTCACGTGTGTGTGCCCTCTCTTAGAACAGTGGTGGTTCGATGATCTCGTGGGGTGAGGTTGACGCGGGTGGGCCAGTCGGCCACGAGTTCTTTGGCGCGGGTTTGGATTTCTTGTTTTGCGTCGATCAGGCTGCCTTCGTAGAGCGTGTACCAGAAGTCGCCCATGTGCGCGTAGTCCATGTCGGATAGTGTGAGCAGTTTTCTTGTGGTGCCCATGGGGGGCGGGAAGTAGTCGCCGCCTGTGATGTCGATTTCCCGTTGGATGTACCAGAGGGCTTTATTGAGGTCTTCGACCGGATGGCCTTTGTCCATGTGTCGCCACACGTATTTGATCGCGTTGCCTAGGCAGAAGTCGTATTGTTCGGTGAGTTCGATGCACTCGAACGGGCCGTTGGCTTCGTAGTGGGCTGGATGGTTCACATTGTCAGTCATTCAGTGTCTCCTTCTATGGGGGTGCATGCGAGTATGTCGCTGCCGGCTTCGAATAGGCCGCGTGTGGTGTAGGTGGCTTGTCGGAGTGGTTGGACGACGCGCATGCATGTGGCTGGTTCGATGTCGAACATGTCTTCTAGTGGTGTGTCGTCGAAGCAGAGTGCGTAGGGTGCTGATCCGATGATGGTTTCGATCGCGTCGCGTAGACGGTGTTCGATGTCGGGTTCGTTCATGTCAGGCTGGTTCATGATTGGGTCCTTTGTTGCAGGTTCCATGCGCGAATCGCGGAGTCGATGTCGGAGGCGCTTATCACCCATTGGCCGCATTGGTCGCATCGGAAGGTCCAGGCTGGGTTGTGTTTGCCGTATTGTTCCACGGTGGGGTTCTGGTGGCAGCGTGCACAGTGTTTGATGGGTTCGTGTATGCGTTGCTTGTTGATTTCGCTAGCGTTCCAGCTTTTGTTCATGGTGGTGTCCTTAGAAGAGTTTTGGTGGTTCGATGAAGTCGGGTGGTTGGGGTTTGTCGAAGGGGCTGTTGGTTGGGTTGGTGAGGACTGATTTGACGATTGGTGTGCTCATGTGGGTGATGCGTACGATTTCCTGTATGGTGCATCCTTGGGCGTGGAGTTCGCGTATGCGTTTGATGGTGTGCGCGGTTGGCATGTGGTGTCCTTACGTGTGCGCGGTTAGATGTAGCAGAGGGCTACAGTGCCGATGGTGACGAGTGCGATGGCGATGCAGAGATCGCGTGAAACGGTGGAGACGTTCTTCCAATTGCGGCAGCGTGGTTCTGTGATCATGGAGTAGATGTTTACGCTGCATACAAAGAGTGTGCGTGCGGCGAAGGTGTAGAAGATGATGGCGATGCCGATGAGGATTGGCGCCCAGTTCATGTGTGGTTCCTTTCAGTTGTCGTGTTTGTTTGCTGCCCAGGTGAGGATGATGCAGAAGATGATGGTTGCGGTAAGGAAGAGCATGTCTCCTGTGTTCATCGGCCGAGTTTCCTTAATCGTTGTTGGCGTTGTGCGCGTTTGGGGTCGTGTGGGCATGGGTAGTGTGGGTTGATGGCGTGTGGGCAGCGGTCTTCGCCTTGGTTGGTGTGCCCGCAGCATTCGCAACGGCGGATTTTGTATACGGTTTCCCATTCGTCTACGGTGTGTTTGGTCATGCGCTGATCCTTGCCGGGGTGACGGTGTTTTGGTGTTGGTAGTGGCTGTTGAGTTTGTCGCTGCCGTATGGGTGTTGTGCGGGGTGGTCGAGTGGTTCGAACACGAGTTGGCCGATTCTCATGCCTTGATGCAGGACGAGGTTGTGTTGGCTGATGTTTTTGAGTTCGAGGGTGATTTTGCCTTCGAAGCCGGGGTCGATGAATCCGGCTGTGACGTGGACGATCAATCCTTGGCGTGCTAGGGTGCTTTTGCCTTCCAAGCGGGCGAGCAGGTCGGCTGGCATGTGCACGGTTTCCGCGGTGGTGGCGAGGATGAACTCGTTGGGTTTGAGCCACATGCGTTCGCGGTTGGTGACGTGTTGGCCTTTGACGCCTTGTGTTTCCCCGGTGGCGAGGTCGATGCTGCCCGGTTCCAGTCCCGTGTTGACGCTCCGGTAGTATTCGCCGCCTAGGGTGACGTCGTATGAGGCTGGTTCCACGTTCGTCGTGCTGAATGGGGTGATGATCTCGTCTTGTTCTTGGCGTTGGATGATTTCAAAATCAACGAGTGCGGTCACTGGTCTGTTCCTTTCCGATTCGTAACACCATTTGGTCGAGTGTGTTGAACCATGCGTTGAGGCATTGGCGTTCCGTGTTGGTGAACGCTTCCTTCTGGCGATGGTCGAGTTCGTCCCATTCGGGTAGGTGGATGTGTTCGTTGTTGATTCGGGTGTCACCGTCTTTGAGTCGCTGGTAGTCTTGGCGGGTGATGTCACCTAATCCGTGTTCCTCGCTGAACTCCCACTCCCATTTGTGCCAACGGCGGTAGGTGTTGATGATCTCGTGGAGGTGGTTGTTTTCCTGTGTGGTGGCGGTGGCGAGTTTGAGAGCGTTGACGGTGCTGAACATTTCGATGCTGGCGCCGAAGATGGTGCAGCCGGTGATAACTCCGACCAGAAGCCATACTGGGTTCGTGAAGGTCAACGCGATGATGATGGAGCAAAGGGCCATTGTGGCGGATACCAGTGGCCATGCGTGTTCGTAGGCCCACTGTTTGACCGTGGTGAGTGTGGTGCTCATGTCATGTCCTTGTCTGGCCCGAGTTCGAGCCCGTTGTTGAGTAGTAATGCGAGTTGTTGGAGGGTGAGGCCGATCAGTAGCGGGTTGCGTGGTATGCGCGTGCTGGTGTTGTCGAACTGGTTGGCGAGCTCGGGGTTTTCGAGCATGTCGGTCATTTGGAAGTAGGTTTGTTTCCGCGTGTACGCGAGATGCGCGCCTACCTTGTTGCGGGTGTCGATGCCGAGGCCGGGTTGTTTCCTGATGACCCATCCGAGTTCCGTATCACGGTTGCCCATCTCGATCTCGCATTCCGTCCAGTGTTTGCGCCAGTTGGGTGTGCGCGTGGCCTTGCACTCCAAGACGACGGGTTGCCCGTGGAAATACACGTTCCCGATGTCCCCGATGTCTTTCGCCCCGTGGAGGGTCAATCGTTGGATTCTTTCGTCATCGAGCGCCCACCGCAGGTAGTCACAGACAGCCGTCTCGAAGCGTGTGCCCTTGGCTTTGCTTGGGTTGCTCACTTCTTCTCCTTCGGTACTAGAAAGCATTGCTGGTACGGCATCATGTACAGGTTTTTGCCGATGTACATGGGGGATAATTGCGTCACGTATTCGCACTCGTAGTCTGTGTCATCGTCACAGCCTGTAAGAGTGAGCATGGTCACCGCCACCACAACGGCTATGAGTGGTTTGCGTGTCATGCGGCGCCTTTCTTGTTGTGGCGTAGAAAGCTGCGGCATTCGTAGAGGTAGCCGTAAAAGATCAAGGCCGCTAGCGAGGTGGCGTCCCAACAGTCACCGTACATGTAGTATTTCCACCATTGTTTGCACACGGGGCACTTGTACACCATGTAGAAGCGTTCCTCTTTCGATGGAAACTCGCAGTGGTGTTGCATCACCAGCTCCTTACTCGTCGTTGAAGTCTCTTCCGATGTCTTTCCAGTCTTCGTAGTCGTCTTGTTCGTCGCGCCAGCAGTAGAAGCAGAGGCCTTGGTGGTCGAGCAGTGCCCCACAGGTGGGGCACCACTCGGCCTCTTCGGGCGTGTAACCGTAGAGTGGTTCACGCATTAGAACTCCGGTTCCGCCGGTGCGGTGACCTCGGTGTAACCGAATCCGCTGCCACCGAACGAGTCGAAGCTCGTATTGGACTGGTTTGCCCACGGGTCGGTGTTGGCAGCAGCCGGGGCGACCTGAGCCGCCGGCGTTTGCTGTGGTGCCTGCTGGAATCCTCCCTGCGGAGCGAACCCGTTCGACTGGAAGCCACCCTGCTGCTGGAACCCACCCTGCTGCGGTTGGTTGCGTTGCACGCTCACCGACTGGCCAAACAAACTCACGGCGATCTCCGACGCGAGCAGTTTCTGCGCGCTCTTCTGCGAACCATCCTGCGCCTGATACGATTCCGTCACCAGACGGCCGGTGATCGTGACCCTCATGCCCTTCGCCAACTGCGAGCAAGCCTGTGCGAGGTCACCGAACACGGTCACACCACTCGCCCACGATTCCGTCGTCTCCCACTCATTCGTCTGCGGGTTACGACGCTTGGAATCAGCGATGATGAACAAGTTCGCATACGGTTTGCCACTAGAACCGGTCTTGATGTCAGGATCTTTGCCAAGACGGCCGGTAACGGTAATGAAAGGGGTGCTCATGCCTGCTCCTTAATGGTTTCAACCGGTGTGGTTGTGTTGACTGGTTTGGTGTTGCGGTTGAGGAAGTCGTAGTGTGGTGTGGTTTCGTCCGATACTGCGGCTGACTGTGCTTCGGTGGATACGGGAAGGTAGGGGAACGCGCGGCGTACGACGGTTTTGCGCGCCATCGCCACGTAATCGCTTTTCCACGGGCCCTTGTCCCCCGCTTTGCTGCGTGCCCTCACCGCGTCGATCTCCGCGCGGGTCATATAGGTGCGGTAATGGCCGCCGTTGGTGAACTCGGCATTGAGGAACACGAACTGAAGCTTGGACGGGTCATGGTTCGCGTTCAGATTGACTTCACCGGCCTTGATATAAGGTTGCCCGGCTTCATCCATGAACAGTTTGATGCCATCATCCTCGAACACGGGGGTCGCGTTCAACGTTTTGATTTCGCCGGTACGGCGGGCAAGGTCGAGCATTCCTTTATATCCAAGGATGAATGTCGCCTCCATCTGCCCGGTCTGATAGTTCTTGTTCCCATAGGGGAGGATGTACGCTTTTCCCAGCCCATCAACGCTCGATGGTTTGAGGCCAAGCACTGCGCATTTCAAGCAGCATGAGATGATGCTTTCCGGCGTGCACTGCAACAGTTTCGGTTCGCGTGCCATCGCCGTTTGCAGGATCGAATACAGCAGTTGCGGGTCAAGCGCGTTGCTCATCACGGCTTCTATCTGTGCGCGCTTACTACGCACCAACGCGTGAATGTCGCTTTCCGTGGTCATCGGCGCCAGTTCGTTGTTTTGCGCTGTGGTGGCTAATGCTCCCATAGGGGTTCCTTTCAGTTGTCGTTGAGTGGTTTGACGTAGAAGCGGCGTTGCGTGTACGCGTCCTTCGCTGGAATGGTCTTCGCTGGTTGTGCTTTGAACCGCACGTCCTTATATCCGACTTGGTTGTGTAGGCTGACGAGCCCCTGGCGGGTGTCACCAACCATTGTTTTCAACTGGTCACTGATACCTGTTTTCTGTTGTTTCGCGCTTTTCTCCGCTTCGTCGAACTGGTGCCAGAGGGCTGCGAGCCGGTCGAACTCGTCGTTCTCCACCTGTTCGTATCCTTCGGGTTGCGTGGATTGTTGCACCATGTCCACGTCGGTCGCCGTCAACGCCGGCGGCGTATCGTCCTGCACGTACGTCCAGAAGTCGCTGGCGGCTTTGATGATGGCCTCCACGTCTTCCTCATCGCGTTCGAACATGATCTCGACCGGTTCCGCTTCCCCGATGTCCGCGTAGACCACGCCCCATGTCCAACCGGTGACGGCCAGATAGTGCGTGACCTGCGCCATGTAATAGTCGGGAATCTTCAGATTGCCGTCCATGTCATGCCAGTCGGTCTTGCCACGATGCGCTGAAGTCGTCTTGATTTCCAGCACGCCATAGCCGCGCGTCTCGTCGTACAGAACACCGTCAAGGGAAGCGATCAGGAACGGATGGTTCCGGCTGACCAGGCTCTTGTCCGTACCGTCGTAGCATTCCCACTCCGGATGCAGGGCGCGGAACCGGTTACGCAGTTCCTTCTCAAGCGCATTGCCCTTGACAATCGCCCACTTGTCGCTGATGTCCACCGGCTGCTCCCGGCCGGTCTTCTCCAACCACAATTCGTACGGCGTCTTGTACTTGTTCAATCCAAGGATTGTTGCCATGTCCGAACCACCCAAGCCCTCACGACGATGCTTGAGCCAAGACTCATGCCGTTCCTTCGCGGTCAACTGTTTGAACCGTACAAGCATGAACTCGTCACAATCACGCAGAAGATGCCGCGCCATCACTCCCCGCTTTCCTTGATGATGTTGACTTTCTTGAATGGGGCGTATTCCGCGTATTCAGATGGGAGCATTATTCCTCCGCTGAGCAGCCATTCGCCGTCATAGCTGACGCGTATCGCGTTGAGGTCTTTGTTCACGATCCACGTGTCTAAGTTCTTGCCAACCCACGGGCCGGGTGAATCCGGCAGCATGTTCTCCACGGGGCGTCTGATGTTCGTGACCGTGTACTTTCGTCTCGCTAAGACGTTTGGGTTGTCGAGGACGTACTCTTCTTCGTCGTAGCTCGTGCGAACGTCAATACTATCCAGACCACAATGCGTGACTGTGCCGGTGATTTTGATGCTTTCTGACTTGTCGTCGTTCTGCCACAACAGGGTCACGATGTCACCCTCTTTGAGCATGTCGCGCAGTTCCTCGTGCGTGCCCGAGTATTTCACGCATTTCCTGGTTCCGACGTAACCGTGTTTGCTGGTAATCATGCTTCCTCCTGTTTGTTGATGATTTCCATTGCGGTGATAAGGGGTTTGAATGGTGGTTTCGGCGTATAGTCGAGACCATGCAGGTAGTCGCAGCCACAGTCAGCGATGAGCATGTAATGCTTGTACGGACAGTCGAACCAGACCACGTTGTTCTCACGATCAAGCCACAAACCCGTTGTTGGCGGGTCGGGATACTCGACATGGTGCACGATTCGCGTGAGGCGGTAAGTAGCGCTGGCCTTAAAAGGGTCCTCATAGGCCGCTTTGGGCTTAAGCTCCGATTTCAGATGGAGATACTCAGTCGCACCGCTGTAGCCGTCAATAACTATGGCTAGAGGTGTCAGACCATCGCATACGCCATCTTCATATTGTTGTTCATAGGTGAGCTCGTCATCTGCACATATGCGACTCAATTCCTTCGTCAGCGGGGAATCATGGTGTACGACTTCGTGTCCGTCCGGGTAGACTTCCACATATTCGACCGTGCGTCTCATGCTTCCTCCTTGCTGGTTTCGTTGATGTCGGTGGCGAGGATGTCATGCACGGCCTTCTCTAGGTCTTCCATGTCGATGTAGATGGATTCCCGTGTGTCTTCGCTGGGAACATCGAGGTCGTTCAGCAGTGACATGAGTTCAGCAAGTGTTTGGAATCGGGTGAGTGGTCCGGTTGCATGATCTGTGAACTGTTCGCCGGTGTTGTTGATGAACTCCTTGAAGTCGTGGCCTTCCACGTATTCGAATGGTGTCAGTCCGGAATGTCCTTCGTCGGTCATCAAATACAGGCCGTTCTTGTACTTGACTACACGAAACGCGTTCCAGTACCAGTAATCGTCTTGGAAACAAATGTCGGCGACGATCTGCATGGCATCATCCCGCTTATTCTCAACTGTGTCACTCATGTTTGCTCCTTATTTGAGGTGTGTGCTGGTTTGCTTATTGCGTTCCCTATACAGCCATTTGGCGTAGGTTTCGAACATGAGAGCCCGGTCGGTTTCACGGTCGTACACTTTGACGGGGCCTGCATCGCCTTGGCGTATCGTGTACGGGTTGTGCCCATGCTCTTGCCGGTATCGGTCGAACATGGCTCGCCCGAATCTGACGGCCGCGCGTTCCATGTCACCCGCTTCGTGGTGCATTTCCTGAAGGAACTGGCATATCGTGGTCATCTGTTCCGGGTCAACATCAGGCGGGAGGGGGTTAACGTTCGCGTCTTTCACTGAGCCACCTCGACATTCTTGGTTGGTTGTTGTTGTTCGCGTTGGAGTCGTGACGAGCACGCGTCGCACATGGTTTTGTTCGCGAACGGCAGGAGTTTCTGTTCGGCCCGTATGAGGGTTGGCAACGGTTCGATGGCCCGCATAGTGAGTTGTTCAGTCGTATGCAGGACGGTGACACGGTGATCTTGGGCAGGTCTGACCCGAACCCGTGGCTGCAAGTGGTCAACAATGTGAAGACCGCTTTTGTGGACGGCGTGTACACGGTGGACAACGCTCGTGAACCAATGGTGATTCCTCACCGGATTCGCGCCCATCCGACTGGTGATGATTGGCGGATTCTCGCCCTGTTCAAACCAGCGCAGCAATAACTCTTGTGGGGTTGGCGCCCAATACACGGGCGTTTAGGTAGTCACAAGCCAACCCCACACCACACACACATATATATAAGGAAGGAACTGTGAATGGCGTCGATTTATGAGAAACAGATCATGAGCATCAATGAGGCTGCGGCGTACATGAACATGAGTGTGGAAGCGTTCAAGGAGGACTTCGGGCACGTCATCACGTATCCACCGCATGCGCGCAGTAATCAGGGGCATGTCAATCTTGCCGATCTGATTGACGCGCAACGGGAACAGCCTCACACCCCGCAGAAGAAGTAACCCCTAGTTGTGGCCGTCGCAGGTTTGCCCCAAGCACAACACCGCCCGCAGGGGGTGTCGAACGCTGGAGCCGGTTCGATTCCGGTGCGGCCAACCATGGGGGTGGGGTGTGAACGTCACACCCTGACCGTGGTCTGGACAGGTCATCCCGGTCAGTGGTGAGCGATGGGCGTGCAACACCAAACCTCAGCGGGTGTGCGGTTCTACCTACTCCAAGGGACCGTCAACATTCCCAGCATCCTACCCCCGCACATTGTTAAGGAGATTCAAGTGGTTTGTGACATGCCGGCCGACGCGTTCAACAGGCTGTACGCGCATTTCTGCCGCTACCCATCATTCAGGGACGTGTTGTTGCGTTCCGATCCGGTGATGTATGAGCGGTTGGCACGAATCACCCTCCCCGCCAAACCAACCAGAAAGAAGAAGAAATGATCCGACGCAATAGGAAACCCTACGACTGGAAACAGCAGGGTGAACTCGCCAACATCATCGACAAGATGCTCCGTCGAGCCGCGACCCGCCCAGGAAGCCTACAACACAACCTTATCCAAGCCGGAGCAGAACTGAACGTGAAAGTGACCCGAATCCCATGAGCGACACACAACCAATGATGGGCGTATGCAAACAGTGCGGCGCCTTGCGTCACTTGCACGCAAAGTGCATGTGTCACCGCTGCTATCTGGCATGGTGGAGGCGACACCGGCAAGGCACATGCCCGCAGTGCGGGCAACAAGGCTTGATATACAAGGCCACTGGGCAATGCGAATCCTGTTACAAGCGTGTCTGGTACCAGCAGCACAAGCGGCAGGGTGAATGCCGTGAATGTGGTCGTATGATGCGCATGCACCGCAAAGACCTGTGTGCAACGTGTTACCGCAAGTCCATCAGTGCGTACGGCAAATGCGCGCAATGCGGCGAACAGAAACTCCTCCAAGTAATCAGTCCTCAACAGACTCACCACCCTCGTCGAAGTCGGCTGGAACAACATCCTCGACCTCAACGACCTCGTGCAGCGTCTCACGCTCCCACACAGCGTCATCGAACCTACCGGCCTTGATGTCAGCAATGGCCTCAACCATGGTCGGCCCCGGTTCACCATCACGCACCGTCAACGTGAACGTCTCCCGCGTAACCCTTGAACGGGTAACCGTAACGTCATACTCAGCCACGCCGCTCTGCCTCCTCCATGCGATCCACCGCCACACCGATCCGGTCAATCAGAGGCATGCACGCGAACACACCCAATGGGATATAGATGAACCAGCCCAACACGTAGAACAGTGGATGCCGGCAAGCGCCAGGACCACAAACCATCAACAACATGGTCACCAACGCGCCAACAGCCGCCAGAACATGCCGAAACTTATAGAAAATATCAATAAGAGCACGGAAAACACGCAAAACAAGGTGCTTACGGGGCGCTAAATCATAGGAACTATAATTAACAGCGTGGGAAACACGCGAAAACGGGTGATTCTTGGGCGCTAAATCATAGGAACTATAATTAACGTTCATTCGGTCAAGCATCAGACCAACTCCTTTCATGCGGTTTCTTCGAGTTCGTTGACTTTGGATGTATCCACGTCCATGGGAATGCCCGTATGGATTTCACGGGCGGCACGCCACAACTGTTTGAGCAGTTCCTTGCCCATGATCCTGAGCGCGTCGTTCAACCCATGGCCCGGATTCCATTCAGGGTGTGTCACAGCGGTGTGGGCACGACGGTCGAGATACAGTTGCCCGTATTCAGTGACCGCAAACTGGTTGCCGTCCTTGTCCTTGCGAATCCCCTGCCTGAGCAATCCTTGCGACAAGAGGAACAGTCTGGTTTTCGCTTCCGTGCTCCAGTTCGCCTGCACGCCCTTCATGCGTTTCGCCGCGATGATCTCACCATCCTTGTTCGGCATGGTGTGCATACCGCAGTACGCCCACAGTTGACTCACTGTGCGAGGCTCATACGAACCATCGTCCAATGGGCGCAGATACGGGTCACCGATACACGCCATGAGACGTGCCAGTGTTTTCTCACCGACACCTTTCACATCCTTGAAATACGGCCAGATCGGGTTCACGCGCATACGCTTCTGCAATGAGAGCACCGTGCGGTGTTCCAACTCCTTCAACGGGTCAATCAACCCCTTGACGATTTGTACTTCATTGGAATCCTCCGCATAACCGAAGCCGCGGCATACACCGTCCTCGTCAGGCACGTCGGAAGGCGTTGAGAAGATACGCAACCGGTGTTCCTCCGCGATACGCAGCGTCTCGTAATCCTGAAGCGTCTGCGCGAGGGTGAACAGCATGGGGTCATCAATGGGATAGGCCAGACGAGACGTGTTTTCTCTGGGTATCGCTCCATGAGTGGTCTCGTCTGTGCCTACCACAGCAGAGCCGGAAACGAGCACGTTATGGGTATCGCTTGATTGGTGGTTTCCGGCAAGAATGGTGACAGCACCGTTTTCGCATTGGGTATCGAGCTGAACGTGGGTGCTGTCAAGTGTTGGTGCGCAAGCGAAGCTTCTTTGGGTATCGTTGGCACTCTGGCTTGCGCAAGTCTTTTCGTTCGTGGTCATCACAGGGCCTCGCTTTCCAACGAGTCCACCTTCTGTCCGGCATCGAGCCGGTCTGCGATGGTGCGATAGTAGTCGGCCGACTGGTGAATCTCGTCGGCTTTCTCGTCCAAATAGTCCGCGTACTGGAACAGGTCATCACGGGTGCAGTCACCGAACCGTTTGATGATCCCGTTGATGAACAACTGGTCTTCCTTCTTACGTTCCCAACTGTCACGGTAGCGTTGCACGCGGCTCACGCCTTGGGTACGGCGCGGCTGCACCGGCATGACGCTCCCGTGCCTCATGCCACTGCGTGCGACCGGAATGAACGTGGGTAGCATCTGCACGACCACGTTCACGAGTTCCTCATGGTCGAACCGTTCGATACGAGCCCGAACGTACTCGCAAGCGTCCTTGGTTTGCGAGCACCCATCCTTGAACGCTTGGGCGGTCAATTCCCTTATCGAGGGGACTGTGTTAGTATTGGCAGTCATTGGAAACTTCTATTCCTTTGAGGGCGGTATTCGATGGCAGTCGAACACCGCCAATTGCTTTTCTGACAGGTACAGCGCAAACGCGTGTTGACTGGGAATCGGGTTCGTTATGGTTTGCGCTGAAAACTAAGGGAGCCAACGTGGCCTCTATGGGTATCGAAGTGTTTTTGGTTGGCTCCAAAAATATGAGGGAACGCAAGTGAATTGGGTATCGGCGCTACTCTGGTTCCCTCAGGAACAAGAGCGACGAACGCATTTGACATGGGTATCGAGGCGTGTCCGGTTCGTCGCAGGAATTAAAGAGGCAGCGGTCTCGCAATGGGTATCGAACAACACCGGGCTGCCTCCAAGTCATCATTCGCGTAACCGCGTGTACAAGTAGAACATTATGGTTCCTTCCAAAAATGGTGAGCAAGCGCCCCGCATTTGGGTATCGTCTGATTCGAGGCTCGCTCAAAGGTGAAGCGGAGACGTGCCACTCTTGGGTATCGAATATCCATTGGTCTCCGCAGGAATAAGGCGGCAGCGCGATGAACATGGGTATCGGTGAATCCTTGGCTGCCGCAAAGATGATGACGCAAGCGGCGTGTCCATGGATATCGACGACGAAATGGCTTGCGTCAGGTCTGCTTATGCGGCTTTCACATGTTTCCCATGTTCACGTATTCGCTCGCCCAACATGTAACTGTCGAACAGCATGGTAAGTGGCATGTGTAGCGCTGCCGCGATTTTGCTGAGGTCTTCGGTATTGAACGCTTTCCGACCAGACAAACGGTCATATGTATATGACTGTGAACGACCAATGACCACTGCTAGTTCATTGATGTCCATGTGTGCCCTTGCGGCTTCCGCGCGTACCGCGTCTGCGATTCCGCTGCTTGCTGGATCGATTTGCTTGTTCATGGTTACAGACTACGTAATTACGTAGCACTTGTCAAGTCGAGGACGTACTTGTACTACGTGTATACGTAGTCAAACGTTGAAAATCAACGGTTTTACGGCGTGTCGTACTACGTATTTGCGTTAATATCAAGGTATGGGACGAGTAGCAGCACAAGCAAACGATCCATTCAGCAAAGCGGTCGTTGAATGCGTGATAGAAGCGATACATGATTCCGGCATGTCTCAAAAAGACGTGTTCACCGCAGCGGAAATGTCAGCGGACTACTTCTACAAGCGAACCCGTGGAACATCACCATTCACAACAAACGACATATACCGCATTTGCAAAGTCATTAATACCGATCCGACACTTCTTATGTACGAAGCGGCAAAGATGGCAGACACGCAAATGCAATCCGAACTGTCCGTTGAGGATCGTGCGAAGCTGGCTCTTGAGCGCGCGCAGCGTGCCGCCGAATACGGGTTGGCTGCAATGGAAGGGGGTAAGCGTCATGAGGAAGACGACGGTATTGCTTGAACGTCGGCGCATCTTTGACAAGGCCGTGCGCGAGAAAACGTACGGGCGAATGCGCATGGCCTTATACCAGCTCGCACCGTCGCTTGTCGTACAATCAACGGTACTCAACGGGCGGCTGATGGGGTGCTACGACTCGCAGCTCGAAGCAATCACCATCGACCGTTCGATGACCTTGGACGATAAGAAATGCACCCTTATACACGAACTCGGACATTGGGTTTTCGACGATGATTCACGGCCACCATATGGTGCGAAACGTGAGCGCGCCACAAGGAAACTCACTGCAAGCACGCTCATACGCGCCGACGACTACCGGCAGGCGGAACTCATGTACGAGGGCGACATATTTTTGATGGCGAATGATCTGGGTGTCAATCCTGACATCATCATCGACTACCAGAAACTGGTCATACCGACACTAATCGGAACAAAAAGAAGGGAACTCTCATGCGTGGGCGCATGCTAAAAACCATTACCGCCACCACACTGGCCGGGATCATGCTGATCGCCAGCAGCGGCTGCGGTCAGACGAAAGCGAATGTGATCGAACAGGCCGAAGAGAAGTGTGATGTGCTGTCAGAAGCCGAGGGTCGAGCCGTTTCCGTGAAGTTCAACCAAGATGAACCATCAAGCGAGGCGCGTTGTATGATTAGACTCATGCCGCGTGAGGCAAGAAGCGCATACGAGGCTGACGTAGACGAGAATCCTTACTATAAACAGGCTGAGTATACGCATGACGGGTATAGCTATCAGTGGACTATCAGCGGTCAACGTGACAGGCTTAACTCGGTCACTCTCTCATTTGTTGAACAGTAGCCGCCCTGCTATGCTTGTTGGTGTGATGGGGTTATCCCCTTCTGTGAAAACGTGAATGAGCGCCACTGACCCGGTTGGGTTGGTGGCGCTCATTTGTATATAAGAAGAACCCCGCGGGTTGTGCGTGCTGGTTGGCAGAGGCATGCGGGGCTACTGTTATGGATGATTCTATCATATGGCGTATAAAAAGCAGAGGCCGCCGCAGCGGCCTAGGAAACTCCTTCTACGACTAGGTAGACGAGCTGGTTCGATTCTAGCATACCCGGCACATGTTCCGAATCGGTTTGCATGTGTCCTTATTGGCGTTTCATGAGATAAACGTGCAGCGAAAATGGGGTCTATGCCGTCATTTCGCGTTCCACGGCATGTTTCATGAGATAAACGTGCAGCGAAAACACACTTGGCACGGGAAACGTCGCTATGGGATTCGTTAGCTACATTTAGGCGTCGAGGCGCGCGAAATGCAAGTCAGACGTAAACCACTGCATCATCTTTCCTTTTCTGGTTTGACCGCGTACAGGTACATGTCCACCTGTATGCGGAATTCCGTTGAACCGCCAAGCGGAACATGGTAATGGTCGAGAATCCTCAAGGCGACCTCTTCGGCCTCTTCCGCCGGAACACCGTCGTTCACCGCTTTCGCAATGGCACCGAGAACGGTCAGCCAGTCCTTTGATGGTTTGTTGAGTTTCTTACTAAAGAATGGTTCCCCGGAATAGTTGTTGCCTGCCCAGTATAACTGTTGCTCTCCGGGGATCGTCAGTTGTGGTATGGTATAGAAACTCAATTCCTCCCTGTATTCGTCATAGTAAACCACGACTGGTTCATCGAATTTGACAGTGCGGCACATGTATATGGCGACCCGCTGTGGTTCGCAGGCGAATTTTGCCGCCAGCTCCTCCTTGGAATACATCATATTACCGGCCTCCTTCGGTACTCTCATTGGATGGGCGTACGCCCGCCATGTACAGGAACGCGTCGATCTGGATGAGGAATCTAGAGAGCGTTGGCGGGAACAGTTCCTCCGCCATGAGGATTTTCAAAGCGACGCGTTCGGCGTCATCGGGTAGACTGCCGGTATTCACCGCCTTCATAAGTGCGCCGAGGATTGTCGGCCAGTCCCTTGTCGATTCGGCGAGTACTTCGTCTTCCTTCAGTTCGGGGAAGGTCGGCCCTCCCCAGTCGTCGCCTGACGGTGCGGTTAGATCGTATTGCCAGTAGAGGCTACCCTCCTCCTTGTGTCGGCGTTTGATTGTCACCGGTGCGACTGGCATGAATGTGGCCGCGAGAGATTGCAGGAACATGCCGGGATTGTCGTTGAAGATATCCACAAGGTTCTGCCTGCTGTACCACATGTGCGGTCACCTCTTCCAGCCGGCTTCGATGCATTCCCATGCCCAGTCCTCGACGAGCCGATTCTCTTCCGGGTCGCCCAAGAGTAGCAGGTAGGATGCATTACGGCCGAGACGCTGTGGCCGTAACTGTTTGACGAACCCGCATTCTATGAGGAACCGCACGTCCTTGGACGCGGCTTCCGCGCCGCTTTCCAGCCGTTTGCATTGTATGCGCGACTTCTCACCGGGTTTGCCGGCCGCGTCGAGGCTTTCCTTGGCGGAGAGCTTGCCGTATCCTTGACTGTCGGCTATGAACATGATGCCCCGCTCGTAGAGGCGGCAGGGCACATGGTTGATGCGCTGCCGGGCGGTCGGCTCCCAATCGTAGGTGTGGCGCGCCATGGTTATAAGCGTGGAGAAGGCGTGCGTGTTCGGTGAGAGCAGGCCGCGTGTCTCGCGCATGATCCTTGGCTGGAGTTCGGCGGCGAGTATGAGGTTCTTCATGCCCATTTTGGTTCCCATTCCAGTCCTCCCGTCATTGCATCATGGTGGTGAGGACTTTTCTCGTTCTCAAGGCCTCGCCTTTGTGATTTAGCGGTTGCACAGGCGGGGCCTTTACTCTATCTGCGGTTGTTGTCTGGAATCCTATCACAACCCGAATACGTAGACAACTTGCAGCATGGCTGTGGGGCGTGTTGCGGCATGGCAGTGAGACTATCAGCAGGTTGTTGTATACATATGATACATAACTACTGGTTAACTACTGATATATAACTACTGATAGGATTTCGCCACGAAAACGTGGCGTTTATGTCATTCGCCTGCACCGGGAAGCAACCCCTTCGGCAACTGCAAGGATTCACCGAGTTCGTTCATCGCCTCGGCCTTCTCCTCCATGTCCACCGTACGATAGATGTCATCCACAGCCATCGTGGTATGGCCGACTATCTCAAGCACCGTCTTCGTATCCACACCCGCACGGCGAAGAAGTGTCACAGCTGAGTAGCGGGTCTCATGGCCGGTACGCTCCTCTGGGTCCATGCCGCACGACACGAGCAGCCGTTTGAAATCCGCCGTATCCTCGTCGGGGGTTATCGGCGAACCATCCTCATGACGGAACAACAGGCCGTGCGGATTCGGCCACGAAGCCGTATAGTCGAGATACGAGCGCAGCACCTGCACCAGCACGGGCACCAACGGCACCGTACGCTCCTTGCCGCTCTTCGGCGGTTTCAACCAGAACCTGCCCGCCACATGACGCATCCGCATGCCTTCAGGCAACACCCATTCCGCATCAGGGCACGCGGACGCATACCTGTTCCCACACGACCAACCGGCACGGCCACGCTTGCCGCACCCATGCCGTCGTGACACCTCGGCAAGGGACCACCGCACCGCATACCAAGGCATCGGCCCATCCAAATGCAGGTCATCGACCGTGGCGCCCACAATCTCACCACGCCGCGTACCCGTGAAAATACGGAACCACAATCGGGCCGCCGTATTCAAGGGAAGCGTCGTGGACTGCATGAGCATCATCTTCAACTCCGGCACCGAAAACGCCTTGCGCTTCGCCTCCGTCAACGACGACTGGCCACGGCCACGCGACACAGCCCTTGACGGATTCACCTGCAACAGGTCATCCTCCACCACAAGGTCGAGCACCTGCTTGAGCACTGTATGGAGGAACGCTTGCGCACCCGTCGTGGCCGCATACGAATCCTCCAGCTCACGCACCGTGCTCGCCCTCACCAACCGTGCCGGCATGTCCCCTATCGCCTCGTCGATGCGCCTCGCGGCGGTCTGGTACACGTCATATGTCTTCGGCGCCACACGCCGCTGGGCGTCCGTCAGGAACAACGCCGTGTAATACCGCACCGGCCGGTTGTCCGGTTCATCCGCGTTACCGGTCAGGTTCAACCGTGCACGCGCCTCCTTGAGCTTGCGTTCGCACTCACGGAACGTGCTCGCGGTGATCTGCTTCGTCCGGCCGCCACCCAATGACAGTTCGACCTTCCACCGTTCCACCGTCTTCACCGTCCCGTCCTTCAACCGGCGTTTCTGCCGGTACGGGTACGGGCGAGCAGCCCCCGTCGCCCTCTTCCTGGGCATGGCCCACCTCCTGAACCAAACGTTTAATGAATGTTTAATGAATGCAGAAGGGCACCACATGGTACCCACCTGCTATGCACATGATACCCAGAACGGCGTAATACCAAGGTTCTTCACTGACCCGTCCGTGCGGCCGTGCGGTTCCGGTAGATAATCCCGATACGCTGGTCTTAACCAATTCAAGCAGCTACCCGCATGAGCACAACACAGTCAAACCTCAATGATTGCAACATTAGCCGGAGCCATTGCGGTTCAAGCATCACTCATACACAGCATGAAGTGTTAATGAATGTTTAATGAAAAACACGCATCAGACAATCCCATGTTCGGATAGCCGCGAAAACAAGCACATCACACCCTCTGGATACAAAAAAAGAGAGGGCCAGTGGCATGCAGCCACCAGCCCTCAATACTCGATCAGATCGAGACATACGCTATGAAAACCATCATAGTTTCAACCCACTCCCCTCAAGGGGAGACAGTCACGTCTCGCGACGTATCCGCTAGTATAACAGATTCCATAGTGGCCCCCTAGTATCCCACTAGTCATGTGTTTTGTTGAGTGTGTCGATGATGGCGTGCTCCCGCGGTGAGAGCGTCCAGACGAAATCTTTGGCCGCTTTGGCCACTTTGGCCACTTTGGCCACTTTGGCCACTTTGGCCGCTTTGGCCGCTTTGGCGTACCGTGCCTGCGCCGCGTGGCTCATGAGGAAACCGGCGCCGAATATGGCTTTGCCGGCTGTTTTTTGGCTGTCGAGCCTGCTGATGTGGGCCACCTCGCTGCGCGAGATGCGCAGGTCAATGCCGTAACGGTCGAGCTGGCCGACCCGGCTGACGGTGAGCACCTCGTGCGGATATTGGTATGACGGCAATGACGTGGGCTTGTGCGCGTCCTGCACGGCGCTGATCGCCTGTGACAGGCTGGGGGCGGTGCGGATGAAATCATCACCCAATGTGGTGAGGAACGATGTCTTGACCTTCGCGCCGTTATGGTAGACGATCGTCGTGTCGGTGATGATGTGGTTGACCGGAAGGTCGGCGACGAAATTGGTCAGATATGGTGCGAAGAGGAAAAATCAATATCATGCTCGAGGTACCATCGGCAGATTTTCGAGAGGATGCTAAACGGTGGATTGTCGATGACGACACACCCCGCCGCGTAGGTTTCGTGCTGGTAGTCGCCACCCGGCCAGAACGGGCGCACAACCGGCCGGCCCTGGATCCCGTATTCGTCGGTCACCCATTGAAGGACCGTGTCATACACATCGGTGGGGGTATAGCAGTCATCCGTGGTTTTCTTCGGTTTGAATTTGTCGACGAACGCCTCGTACGCCAGTTCGCCCTGCTCCATATCACAAATCTCCTTGGTGGTGTGGGGTATATGGAAAAGCCGCGGCACCACAATCCAGTGGCGCCGCGGCAGGTGTGGTCAGGACACACGGGCTAGTCCCGCGTATCCGTGATGCTTGCAAGACTTGAGCCGTCGTCAACCTCGGGAATACCGGCAATGCTCGTGAGCAGACTGAGTACGCCGCCCATGAGCGCGACGCTTAACACATTCAGCCAGTCGACCTGCATGAGGCCGATCGCGCCCGTGCCGAGCACACCGATCGCTGCCTGCGCCATGGTTCTGAGCGCGCGGATCAGGGCTGCGCGCACCCACACGCGCGTCGGACTCGACGCCGGCTCATGGGTGGGCAGACTGTCTGGCAGCGGTTGGTCGCTCTCGTCGTATTTCATGGTTTCCTCGCTCATATGTATCCTTTCAGTCGATTTTGAGTACCTGACCCGGATAGATCAAGTTCGGGTTGGCGATACCGTTTTTCGCAGCCAACGCCTGATAGGTCGTGCCATACTTCGCGGCGATGGCCGACAGGTTGTCGCCGGCACGAACCGTGTACGTGCGGGCTGCCGGCTTGGAGGCTGCACTGCCGCCGTTGATAGTCAACACCTCGCCGGGGTAGATCAGGTTGGGGTTGCCGGAACGGTAACCGCTGATCGCGCTGGTGGATACACCGAACTTCGCGGCGATGCCAGAGAGCGTGTCACCAGCCTGCACGGTGTACGTGCGACCCGAGGGCTTTGCGGCGGGGGCCGGTTTTGCCGGCGCTGCGGGCTTCGACGGTGCAGCAGCGGGCTTGCCACCGGGGTTGACATATTTCGCCCACTGGTCACGCGTCATGTACGCGATGTTCAGATCAAGGTTGCCTCCCCACCCATTGAGGCGTCCTGTGCTGGCGTACTGGCGGATGGCGCACGCGTACGCGCCTTCACGCCATGGATGCGCCTGATACCCAGTCGGGTTCATGTCGGCGTATTCGGCGATCCACAAGCCACAATCAAGCCGCTTGGCGACCGGTGCGACCTGCGCGTAGCGGGACGCCATCGAGTAGATCAATGGTTTGATGCCGGTGCGTTCGATGACACGGCGCACAAGCTGTTCGAGATACGCCTCGTTGCCCCACGCGCTGTTCTGCTCGGCCTCCCAGTCGATGGCGAGCAGACCATCTTTGAGGTAGCCTTTGATGTTGTTGATGTAGTAGTCGGCCTCCGCGACAGCGTTGCCGCCGCCGACGTAATGATAGGTGCCACGAAGCTTGCCTGCACGCTTGGCCTGCTGGTAGGCGCGGTCGCAATCAGGATTCACATAGCCCGTGCCCTGTGTCGCCTTGATGATGACGAAATCGCATGGAACCACAGTCAGGTCGATGCCCGACTGGTAGCTTGCGATGTCAATGCCGTTCATGGTCATAATGACCCTCCTTGATTGTGTTTGGGTATGAAAAAAGGCCACGGCGTGGGTGCTGTGGCCTTGGATTTGGTTGATGACGGAGGCGCTAGTATTCCTCCTCGGTTTTGTCGCACATGCGGCTGTTCGGTTCGCCTCTAGGTGGCACGCTGGGCAGTCGTCGGATGTCCTCGATCATTTCGGTGCCGACCCCGTTGCCGCCGATGCTGTGATAGGCGGAGTACAACCGTTCGAGGACGTGTTTCTCGTTGGGATGCAGCCAACCGTGACGTACCGCCTTCTCATGCCGTTCGCGGATGCGCAGATAGGCGAGTTCGACCACGGCCGCGTTGAGGTTGTCGAGTTTTTCAACGATCTTGTTCATGTCCGTGACCGGGTGGCGTTTGTCATAGCGGCCCAACAGCCAACTGATGACGCCGGACACACCCAAACCGGTGGCGACGCCAGCGAGAGCGGTGATAGCCTCCGCACTCAACAGATTCAAAAATGTTCACCTCCCCTCTTCTCTCTTCTCTCTTCTCCTCTACAGTTCCCATGGGCCTCGCTCGCCCGACGCCGCGTCTCGTGGCCCCGCGACCCACGGATAGGTGATGTCGCCACGCTGGTAGAGCGCGTACAACGATTCCCAGTCCTCGGGCGTGTAGACGCCAACCTGCTCTAGTACGAACGGGCCGTAGGTGGTGCGAATCATGATGCTGCCGGTCACATTGTCCGGAATGCGGGCCGCGATCCATTCGCCCCGTTTGGCGATGGTGGCGCCGTATTCGATTTTGAGATTGTCGAACACAGCCGGTTGGCCTGACCTGATCCGTGCGAACAGCACATGGCCGCATAATGAGGTGGTGGTCAGTGGCGACCAGCATGACACGCCACCGACCGTCTCGCCGGCAGCTAGCTCGTAGCGCCATTTCTCAGCATTCGCCTGTGCAGAGGTTTTCCAAAGCGGGCGTTGTTTGAGGCACCTCGGGTCGGGATGCAGGTTGCGGGCGGTCTCAATATTGCTGCTCATGCCGCCACCTCCAGTCGGGAGACGGCGGTGCCGGTCACGGATAGTATCCGTTGAATTGGCTGATGACCTTGGATTCGTCCATCTCGTCGTGCAGCATGACCGCGAAATGCCACAATTTGTACCAGCCGCCGGCCGTGTTGAATATGGCCGTGCACCCGTATGTGCCGGTCTTGGCCATGTCCAGCCGGTACCCCTGCTTGAATTGGTCGGGCGTGATATCCACGACTTCCATGTCCGCCGCAGACACCCACAGGCGCAATGGTGTGGCCGTGTTCGTGGTCTCGCCCTTTATGTACAGGGAGAGAGGCACCCCATCTTGGAGTGCGTCCGCGTCCAATCCCAGATTGACCTCCACACGCTGATCGATCAGCAGACCCGGTTTCGGGTTGCGCACATAGTTTTTGCAGCCGGTGACCTGCCGTCCGTCGGGTAGGGTGATGAGCCTGCTCATGCGACCACCACCAGAGAGCGCATATCCACATGTGGATACAGGCGGTTAGAGGGAAGCCCCCCCCCCGGACGATGGAATCACCATCGAACCACGCAATATCGCGCGCGAGCATATGCTGGTATTCCTCCTCCGTCATGACGAACAAATGGCGTACCCAGACAGCGCAGTTCGCGTTCGGGCCGACCATGACGCGGAACTCGAGCGTGGAATCTTCAGGCACAGTGTTGGCCGGAGTGACTACGCGGCCCGGCGTCCCGTCCCATGTGGCCGGTGTGAGCTCTGTGCGTGGCATGATGACCACACGCAACAGATTCGTGGGGTACGCGCCCTGCGGGCTGGATACCTCCGCGCCGAACCGGTACGTGCCAGCCGGCAAATGCAACTGCGTGTAGACGTAGCTGTCCGCAATGTTAGCGTTGTTCGTGATATGCAGACGGTTATCGGACAGCATCTGCACGCGCAGGTCTTTCTGGCTGTAGAACTTCCACGCGCTTGTATCCGTGGGCTTCGGATTCGGCAGCAGGTTATACGAATAAACCGAATCACTCATGGGATTCACCTCCCGTCTGCTGTTGCAACGCTTGGATTTGTGCTTGCAGTACGGCGATCTGCCGGGCTTGCGCACTGATCTGATCGCACAAGCGGGCGATCACCTGATTCGCATCCACCTCAATCATGAGACCTCCTTTCGGGTTAGATGATGATGGTGTAATTGACGCGGAATATGCTTGAGACAGCGGAAGCGCACCACACATACCATCGTTTTGTGCTTGACTCATAGCCGGCGCCGGTCATTGCGACGTTCTGCGCGTTGATGTCACCGTTCGCCACGAGCACGGTAGGGTGCCCCTCGTCGATGTCGGTGCCGGTGATGGACGCCCATTGGTCTGCCGTGAACAATGTGTGGCGCGTGGATGACGCTGACGGTGTGATGACGGTACTGCCCGCGAACATGCGTGGCATACGGCATCCGTTGACAGTGACCGGCGACCCGTTGATCGCCACACCCTCGGCTGGGGCGCCCACGCCGATGCCGATACCCTTGCCGTTCGCCGAGAAGTCAAGCAGGAAGCGTTGCGGGCCTACCGTCGTGTACGCGTTCACGGTCCCGTACTTGTCTTTCACGACCACACGGAACCGCCATGAGGCGTCCGCGGACAAATCAGTCAGGGTGACCGTGCCCGTGCCAGTGGCGCCGCTCGCAGTGACCGGCGTCTCTTTCCATGTGCCACCATCCTGCACCGCGATCATCACCGACTGCACTGTGTTCGCACTGTCACCGGAGGTGTCGCATTTCCATGTGACGTACAATTTCACGCGCGTGCCGGATTCAACCATATTGCCAGCCTCGTCCACGCGTTGCGCGGTGAACGATTGGATGGTGGGTGGTTTCGTCGCCAGTTTCCACACCGCGTACAGGGTCACGTTGTTGTCCGCACCGTACCGGCCGCCCGGCTGATAGGCGACCGTACCGTTCGCACTCGTCGCCCACCCGAGGAACGTGTGGTTCGCGCGCGTGGGCCGCGTGCTCGACAGGGTGAGGACCTCACCCCACCATTTCGTCTGACTGCCAGGAGCCCCAGACCCACCGTTCGCGTTATATGACACGGTGTGCGAGGGTTTCGGGGGCACGTCCACGGCCACATGCACCTGACTGAACCCGGCCGCGAACCCGTTGACCCGCACATCCGCGATACAGTCGATGCTCTGCCAATTACGCGTCTTGGACACCTTGAGGGTCTTGGACACGAGTTGGACCGTGCTGTTCGTACCAACGTTCACACCGGTCTTGTCCACTCCGGCCCATTGGCCGTTGACGCACGCACCGGCATGAATGTTTAGACCGGAATACCAGTAGCCGCCGAACGATTCGATCGAACTGGTGGTTGTGATGGTGGCCGACCCGTTGTCCTGCGCGGTGATCTTCGAATGCCCACGCACATGCCAGTTGCCGACGTTGCCGCCGGTACCGTTGTTCTCGCTGAGCGCCATGTCACACCTCCTGAACCGTTGCGCTGCCGCCGACGTATTGCAGGCTCATGTGCCCGTTGTCGCGTGGCAGGAACGCGAAATTACCGATACGTAACGTGTTCACGACCTCCGCGTTGTTGATGTACAACCGGTCGTTCGACACGTATGCGGCGACGGTGTTGCCCGCACGGAATTGCATCGCCGTCGAGGTCAATTGCACGCTGTACGCGTCCGTGTTCGTCAGGTCGCCGATGGTCAACCCGTTGTTCGGGTCGAACTGCATGTACTGTTTACGTGCGTCGATCTCCTCGTCCAACCGGTCTGCGGTCGCCCCAACCTGTGTCTGCACATTCGTGACGGATTCACCCAATGCGTCGGTCGTCTGGGTGAACGTGGCGAGTGGCGTGTACGAATCATGCACCTCGTCGGTCAGGTCGGAGACACGGCTATCCGCCGCGATGCCCGACGTGCCCAAGTCCACTGCACCGTCAGCCGCGAAACTGATGACCGTATGGCCGCTATGCGTGACCGTCAACCCGGCAGACGTGATGCTCACCCGGTTGTCCTCGTCCGTGCCCGTATAGATGTTCGTGCCGACCATCTGGCCTGCCGAAATGGTCGGCGCGTTGAACACGGCGTTCGTGGAAATGGCGCCGTCGAGTTTGAGCTCGCCCGTGGCTGCGGTGAACGCCATCGAATATTCCTCTTTGCCATTGTTCTTGTACGCGAACATGCCACCGTCGGTGATGACCAGACCACGAAACTTTTTCGCTGGGTCGGTGGATTCCCATTGCGTGTTCGTGCGGATGATGCCACCGACCACCGTGGCGCCACTGATGGTGCCACCCGACTGGATGGCACCCTTGATGCTGAGCACCCATTGTCCCTGCGTATTTTTCGCATACGACAGATGGTCACCGAATAGGATGCCATCCGCATTGATCTGCGCGACAGTCGTTTTGGCCGCACCGCTGCCAGCGGTGAGCTTGTAGTCGGCGCCCTCGATACTGCCACCACTGATCGCCGGCGTGGTGATTCCCGCGCCGATGATGTTCACCGATTGCAGGATCGCCTCACCGGTTTTCGCATCCAATGTGACGACCGGATTACCGGCCGAATCCACCATCGTGAACCCGTTGTTGTTCAGCTGGATGCGTTCGTTCGACGTGAGGAACGCGCCGCCTTTGACGACCGCGCCATCGAAAAAATCCGCCGATACGAGGCCCGCGCTCACGGTGCCGCGCACAAACAAACTGTCGGCGGCGAGCATGAGGTCAGCCCACCGCGTGCCGTTCCACGTCCAGATGTGCTCGACCTCACTCGAATGATCGACGAGCACCGACACCGAATTGTTCGGCTCACCAAGCCAATATGTTTCGGGAGGTTTGCTCGAGGTCTGCCACCATTCGTCACCTGGTTTGAGCAGATCATACGTCGGCTCGGTGGGTTGCACGAACCGCTTGTTTTTACTGTCCGCGGTGGTCTGGGCTCCGATGACGGCCGCCTCCGCGGCCACCAGACGCGCGTTCGAGTTCGCCAGATCAGTTTCGAGCTTGCGGGCGAGCTTGGTGGCCTGCTCGGCCTGCTGCTCCGCCTCATAGACAAGCGACACGTCCGTGATGGAGGCGTCGTCGAAATACGCGTTCACGGGCAGGTTGAACGCGATTCTGGCACGCAGGTATTTCACGCCGTCCTCAACCACGTAGTCCATGGTCTGGCGTGTCCATGTCTGCACCTCGATGAGGCTCGTGTTCGGACAGTTGGGGCAGTCGCTCCAATTAATGCCATCCGTTGATTTCTGTAGGCGCGGGCCGCCAGCGGTCGCCGCACCAGCACTGATGAGCTTGTACCAGTACTGGAACCGGTAGCGGTTGCCGACGGTCACGGGGATCGGGTGCTGTGATATGAGTTCACGGCTGGCGATGGACGCGTCCGTGTTCAGGTACGCACGGTAGGAGCCGGAGCGTGAGTATGGGCTTTGCTGGCGGTGTGGTTTGTTCCCCACGCCCGCGACCCACCCGTCGTCCTGCTCGTCACCAGACTCAAAACCGCCGTTATAGAGCAGTTCCTGTGTCTGCGCTGACAACACGTTGAGCAACGCCTGCGCGCTGGCCGCGGCCTGTGCAGCACTGTTCGCGGTGGCCGCGGTGATTGCATGCGCCTTGTCGAGCTTGTCAACCTCGCCGGCCGTGGTCTGGCTGAGCGTGTCCGCGTTCTGCGCGAGTCTCTTCGCATCCTCCGCGCTGTTCTGCGCGGCCTGCGCCATCTTGTAGGCGCCGGACTGGGTGACTTCCGTCCACGCCCACTGACCATTGCTGTAGTCCACGCGGGTCGTTGTGTAGAGGTTCGAGGCCCTATCCAACGCGGGCTCCACTGTGCTCCACGCGCCCTCAGGGTTCTTCCCGGCGGGTTTGGCCGGCTTCGACACGGCGAGCACATAATACGTGGTGAGCGCGGTCACGCTCACACCAGTCGCACCAGTCGCACCCTGCGGGCCTTGCTGGCCGGTCGCACCAGTCGCACCCTGCTGGCCCATGGGGCCAGTATCGCCGGTCACCGGGGTCGCGCCAGTCACCGTTGTACGCCCGTCGCCGTAGGTGATCTTGGTGCGCATCCACACCGTCGCACCGGCTGGACGGGTCACATTCCCGGTCGTCCAACCGCTTGTCGGGGCCGTGGTGGCACCACCCACCGCATACTCGACCACACTGCCGGTGATGGTCTTCGCGGCGTTGTCCGTGGCGAGTTGTTTCGCCGCGTTCGCGGTCCGCTCCGCGCTCTCGGCCGTGCCCTTAGCGGTGTTCGCGGTGCCGGTCGCTTTTTCGATGTCCTTGGCCTGCTGCTCCTGCGTGCCCTCCACGCTCTCCACACGCGACACCGTGTCGAGCATGTCCTGCTTCACACTGGCGACGTCCGTCGCCATGCCAGCGTAATCGCCCTTGAGTTTCTCGGTCTCCGTTTTGATGGCGGCCGTCGTCTCACGTGCTGCCTTGTCCGCCTCCGCACGCAGGTAGGCTTCCTGTTCGAGCCCCTCACGGTTCGCCTCAATCGCCTGCTGTGCCTCGGTGATCGTGGTGTTCACCTTGTCGATCTGCGCTTTCACGGATTCATCCGCCGCCGCCAGGATGTTGTCTGCGGCCTCGTCGAACTCCTGCTGGCTGACGATGGGTAGAATCTCCACCTGCACGTGCTCGGATTCCACCGACTCGTTGTACGCGGGGGAGCCGTCACGGTCATGCGCATTATCAAGGGCTGTGGCCCACACGTCCAATGTGGTGCCCGCGTCGAACACGCCCGTGTTCACCTCACCGGCAGACGAGAGCACACCCACCAGTGTCTTCTCAGCCGCCGTGGCGCCCACCTGTTTCGCCCACACCTGCACACACCGGAAATCGGACGGAATGCCACCTTCCAATTCCCCGCCCCAACGGATAAGCGCGGTACCAAGATGCGAGGTCGCTTCAATGTCCAACGGCTTGCCGGGCGGGGTCGTGTCCCCCACCCACGGCGCCACACCATTCACACCCAACACCGTATCCGTGCCATCACGGTTCGGCACCACAATCACACCAGCGGTACGGGCCGAATTGTCCGTCGCCAACGACCGCATCGCACGCGCCGTCAGATACGGCAACGTAGCGGTCTCAGGGTTCAATTCCTCATGGATAGCCACACCGGCACCTCCCTTAATACACTGGGTCCACCGTGATGTCGAACGTGAGCTCGACCTTTCCCGTCTCATCCCCGCTCATCTGCATCAACCGCATCGCATACACACCATCAGGCATATCGGGGAACCCCTGCATGGACACGTCGAACATCTCGCCCGGCCAAAACGAGCCCAACGCGTGCAACGGCATACCGGAAGCATCCATGTCATACGCGTTGATCTCACCCTTGATTTGCATCAACGGACGCCCGTTCGCCTGCAACAAACCAGTGGCGCCACTGCGCAACACAGTGATCTCCTCGGCCTTGGAATCCTGATACGTGTACTCCACCAGCGGCCAACCATCCGATTGGGAAACCAGTGTCAAATCTTCAGCCAAAAACGTGAGCGTGCCACTGCCCGTACCAGCACCCACCCCGTACACGCGTTGCACGGGTTGCGCACGATCCACACTCACGTTCTCCAACGTGCCAGCCTCACCAGCCGCATACGAGAGCGACAACCGCTTGTCCTGATGCAGAAAAATGTCACCATCACTGCCGGCGAGGAACCGGAAGCGGATATGCTGCCCGTCCTCGGTCAGATACGGGCGGAACTGCATGTCAGGGCCACCAGCCGAGTTCGCAATGGCCCGTAGGATGTCCGCGCACCGATGGTTCACCACATTGAAATCACGGTATCTCACTTCGGTTGGTTTCTGTTCCACCGTCATGGTCGGCCCATCGGTATGTTTCGTCGAACCGGTTTCCTTGCCGTTCGTGTCATACGAATACGTGGTCACCGTTTTCGTGACGGTCTTCTCCACCCGGTAACTGCCCTTGGGTTTCGTCTCCGTCTTCACCTCGGTCACAGTGCGGCCCGTACGGATCGTCTTCTGCTTGTCACGGGTCCGTTCGACCCGCTTGCCTTTCTGCCATACCGTGTACTTCTCCTTGACCGTGACCGTCTTCGACGTGACCTTCTCCGTATGGTCCACCACCGTCGTCTTATCGGTCTCAACAGTGGTCTGCACCCAACCATCCGACTTGTTGACCTTCTTCACGGTCTTCTCACCGGATTCAGGCTTGTCCTCCTCATCACCAGACACTTCAGGCAACTGATGCGTGCCATACTCACCCAAATACGGCAAATCAATAGGCAACGAGCCACCCGGCTTCATTTCCGTGCACTGGCGGATCGTCTCACACGCAAGCGCCCGATACGACAGGTTCACCCAACGGAACTCGTCAGGCGAACTATTGCCAGGCCCCTTGCCGAACCGCCCCTCATGCACCAAATACCTGTCCTCAAGAAGACCAAGCATCGACACGAACGGCACAGACACATCATCACGGGTGGAACGGCGCACACCAAGAGCACCCGCCAATACGGGTGTTCCGGGCTTGTTCGGGTCATCGGCCTGCGAATGCCAGAACGCGACAATACCCCGCTTGTACGGCATCAACGCGCTGGCCCTCGCAGCCGCATCCGCGCCCGGAATCTGCCCCCACGGCAACTCCAACCCAGACAAGTCGTCCTCACCAACACCCTTGTCCTTCGATGTGGCGAACGACGCATCGGACACACTCATGCTCCACGTAAACGCAGGCACGTCAATCTGCTGCGCCAACCGGCCACTCATCGTGTCATACAAGAAAAAGTTCCACCCATCCGCATACATCAGATCGCCGCCCCCACATCAACGATCAGGAACCGGCGTCCAGTCCACGTCGAGTTCTGGTCACCATTCGCATCGTTGTAATGGAAATTGGGTTTCGACCCGTATCCGAACCAGCCACCAATCTCCGCGGTATGCGTCCCGGCCGCCACCGCCGAAATATAACTCGTCTCATGAGTCGTCCAACTCGTGTTGTGCGACACCATGTTCGTCGCCGAATGATCCAACGGTGTACCATCCACATAGAACTGCATCACCCACTCGCTCACAGAATCCTTGTTCGCGCCCTGGGCAGAAAAATTGCACTTGTAGCAGAACCTCAACAAACGGTCAGTCGGCAACGTGAACGTGACCTTCTGCTCACGTACAATCACACCCTTGTTAGCAGTCCACGAGAAATTACGCCGATCCCAGTTCTCCGCGATCACACCCAACGTGGACCCGTACGGCAACGCGTACGGCACCGTCCATATCATCGACGCAGCACTTGTGCTCGTCGCGTTCGCAGGCATACGCATGCAACAAATCTCGGTCGCATCAGCAGGAATCACCGGTTTCACCGGATTCACACTCGGCACACCCATGGTCACGCCCACATGCACCTGGTTGTCCGGGTCAGAAGAATAATCCGGCTTGTTGTTCGCCTTGATCCAGATGACATCCACACGAGGGTTCGACGGGTCACCAGCGTTCACCGCTTCTTCGGTCGTACCACCCGGCCAATACGCGAGCATCTTGCCATCACTGGCCGCCCGGGAACACACCGCGACACCAGCCGCGACCGCATACTTCAAATCGGAACGGCCAGTCACCTTCAACCCGTCCACGACGCCCTTGTTCTGGAAGAACGAGCCGATAATCATACGGTGCGTCAGCGGGGTCACACCATTGTCGTTCTCATCGACGCTCACACCCAACGCGGTGGTCATACGCGCCTCCTTTGCATACAAGAGAACCACCACACCCCAATGGGGCATGACGGTTCCAATCCCTTGACTATTGCCTGAAAGTCAGGCTCCTACATCCACGTGTCACGCACAAGCGCGTTCACGAAACCAGTGCCGGCAGTCCTCAACGTGACCGTGATCGACCCACCCGGTTCGACCACAGGGAAGCCACGCTGCTCCAACGTGCGCGACACATCCAATCCACCAACCGACGCGGTACGGCTACGAGAATCCAAAATGAGAGGTTCACCATACACCGGTTGCGCACACTTCAACCACAAGCCGGTGCCCTCCACGACCAGATCGACACCATCCGGCATCGGCCCATTACACGTGAACACCGGATACGCGCGGGACGTGCCACGGTTCTCCAACACCAACTGGTTCGACTGCAACGACGTGCGCGGCCCCGCATACGTCAACGGATACCGCAACCCCTTCGTGCCCGACAAGTCAGGGTATTTCAACACGCTCACACTATTGTTCGGTTCACCCTCCCAATGGGTCGAAAGCAGCTTCTGGTGATACGACAAACCACCCTGCCCACGCCCACAGGCATCCACCGGCAACAACTGGCCCGTAGACGGGATCGTGGCGAGAATCTCGGGACGGTTGCACACGACCGTGAGCACACCCTCCATCCAATCCTTTTCCCACTCGTCAGGACCCTCCAACTGGAACATGCCTTCCACATAAGCGTCCCGAGTGTCATCGACAAGCCGCAACCGCACCATACGATGAGCGAATTGGCGTATCCTATCCCACTCACGCAAGGTCTCACCACGATCACCACCCATCGCCGCCACATGCACCTGCACCGTACGCGTCGCATAATCAATAATTGATTCAGGCACATCATGCGCGCCATCACCATTGCCACGCTCCACCGTGCTGACCCTCAAATCAGGCGTCGAATACCATCCGGTAATACCCTCTTCAAGGAAATACAAGCAGGGGGCGTCCCCCGGTTCGCATCCAAAACGAACCGGGGAAACACCATGCGCACTCAATTCAATGAACGCAACACTCACAACCTGGCCTCCCTTCGCGCGGTACGCATCAACGCCGCACGATCAATCTGCGCCGCCGCATGCAAATCCTGATCCGAACGCACGATCTTCGTGCTCACGTTGAACGTCTGGTTCACCGTCTTGCCACCATCAATGACCACGGTCATCGAATCCTGGCTCAACGCCTTCTGCACCCTGCCACCCGTCGCATACGCGCCACGCGCCAAACTCACAGCAGACGCCAAATACCGGTTCGAAGCATTCGCCAACGCCTTGTTGACATCACCAGTACGGTTCAACACATTCAGGAAGTTCGGGCCAACCTCACGATCCAGCTTCGCCACCGACGCCGCACGAATCACATGCTCGTTATTCGACAACATCGCAGGAATCGAATCACTCGTACCCGTACCCGGCCCATGAATACGACCACCAGTCGCAGCCTGAACCTTGGTGACACGTTGAATGATGTCAACCGTCTTGCTGACCACCGAGCCAATCGAACTCGCCAGTGTCTGCACCGCACCCAGTCCGTAAACCGAAGCGGAAACACTTACTGATTTGCCCGTCACGCTCCTGATGGCCTCACGCAACCCGTCCGTTTCACCCCTGCCGTACACAGCGGCACGAACATTCGGATTCCACTGTTTCGGCACCTGACGAACAGACTGGTTCATCGCATCCACATCACCCTTACCACTCGTGTACGCAGTGGTACGGTTCGTATGCGATTCCGGAACAGAATTAATGGCCTCACGCAATGCGTCAATAAGAGGCTTCCCCTCCTCATGCGCTTTGACAAAAGCCTCCTTCAACTCCGGTGTGGCGTTCAACGCGTCCTTGATGGCGTCAACCTCGCTCTTGCCAGACACAATCGCAGAAAGATAAGCGCTCCATGCCTTATCGCTGACACTTGACAACGCTTCCTGCACACCCTGCGTAACGGTAATCGCCTGATCGCCATTCGCATAGATGTATCCGGTCTTCGGGTCAATCGTCCAACCATTCGTTTCAGCGAGCTTCTGCCAATACTCATTGTTCTCGGCAATCAACCGGCCGGTCTTCGGCTCGATCTGCAACCCCTGCGTGATGGCAAGCACCTGCCGGTATTGCGTATCATCCAACCACAGCTCGCCAGTCTTCGGGTCGATATGCCAACCATTGACTTCAGCGATTTTGCGCAACACAGGATCAGTGTTCGCGTCCAACTGAACCATGCCAGGCTTATCCTCAAACCGTTTCACCGTCAGTTTGAGCGCATCAATCTTCGCGCCGGCCTGACTGGTCTCCGCGTCAACCTTGACTTCCTTATCACGCATCTTGGCTATGGCATCACCCAACGCCTTGATTTTGTCATCGCCCTTGGTTTCCGCCTCGGCAACGACCTTCTTCAGCTCCGGGTAATCCTCCAACGCCTCTTGCAGCGCATCCACATCGCTCTTGCCCTCAACGCGAGCCTGCACGTACGTCCACCATGTACTGGCTGACAATTCACGCAGACGCGATTCGGCGTCGGATAACACTGTGACCGCTTGCTCACCATTCGCGTCTACCGTAATTTCGTGCTTGCCATCGGAAAGCTCGTTGAGCATCTTGCTTAAACGGTCAACGTCCATCGTGCCGTTCGCCACCGCTTCGAGCAAGAACTTACGCGTCTGGTCGCGGGAACCATCCGGGAACAGCACCTGCATCGAATCAATGAGGCTCACCATTTGCGACTGTTGTTCAAGACCCTGCACCTCGATGCGAGTCTTGACCGATTCAGGCGTACCAAGCAACGTGTCAACGTACGCGCCCACGTCACCCTTGGCAACACCAGCACTACGTGCAGTATCCTCAAGATTCTTACGAATCTCGGCATACTTCCCGTTGACGGTATCCCAAGTGTCACCACGGGCAATCATCGCATCAATGTACGCGTTCGCATTCGACGCCAATGCGGACATCGCATCAGAAGCACTCCGGCCCGATTCCGTGGTCAAATCAAACCCTTCGGCCAGACCCTTCCACGAACTCTTGCCGTTCTCCACTTCAGCACGCACCTGCTCCAACAAGGAAGGCATCTGCCCAAGCGTACTGTAGTAACTGCTTCCAGCCGCCTGAGCCTGCGTCCAAGCGGAACGCTGCTCACGCAACATCTGCGACACCTTCGACTGCGCCGAAGCATACGTCTGCATACGCTCCTCAGCGGTCACCAACCCAGCGCTGATCGACTGCACCGACTGGCCCTGCTTGTCCAACTGGTCCACATAATCAGCGGTCTTACCCACTGAAACGGCCTTGACCTTGAGCTCGTCAAGCATAACCTGACGCAAGTCATTCATCTTGTCGAACACGGTGTTGGCCGCGTCAGCCTGCTCCTTGTAAGACTGGGCCACATCACCGGACGATTCAAGGTACTTACGCATGTTCGTATCACTGATGTCAGCGAGCTTGCGCCCATACTTCTCGAATTCGTCACGGCCTGCTCCGGTCGCTTTCGCCACGTCGTCCACGCCCATACCGATCTTGCCGAGCGCGTCATTGATCGTATTGAAGTCAGTCCTTGACGGGTTGATGTTGTCCCAGAAACTCCGCTGCTGCGAGAACGCCTCCTTCGTCTTGACAGCGAAGTTATCCATCCGGTTCGCCAGATCGTCGAGACTGCTCGCAGTCGGCGCCAAAGCCCCCGGCGTGGCGCGCATCGCCTCATTGAAACCGGCCTGCACGCTCTTGAGGTCGCTCACATGCTGCGAATAACTGGAAATGGCCGTCATGATCGCACCGCCGCCGATAGCCAACGCTGCACCACCAACCAGTCCAGGAACCCCACCGAACGCGCCAAGCACCGCGCCACCGACGTTCTTCAAACCATTGACAAGACCACCGGTCTTACCAGCCGCCTTGCCCATGTTCGACGCCATCACAGCAGCATTCGAACCAGTCTGCGAAAGCACCCCGGCGATATTGCCGTTGCGCATAGCCAACTGCGCTTTGACCAGCTGGCCGAAACTGATACCGGCATCACCGGCGCTCAACCCAAGATCAGCGAGCGTCTTGCGATACGAGAGCGTGTTCTGTATGTTCTCCAGCATGCCAGTCTTCAACGCGGTAAGCGCCGAAGCGCCGGCCTTGCCGAACGTCATCCACAAGCCAGCAGCGCCCTTGACGGAATCGGGCAACGCATTGAACGCCTTCGCCACGCTCTCAGTCGCCTTGGCAACCTGTTCGATCATCGGTGCCGCAGCCTTCAATGTGGCCGCAAACGTGCCACCGAACGTGCGGGACAATTCACCGGCCATGCTCACCAACTGCGAGAGCATGGGCGCCGCATCCTTCAACGCGCCGCTGACAGACGTGAATCCGTCCTTGACGCCATCAGCGAACCTGCTGAGCGACGGTGAGACACGCGACAACAGTCCGGTCAGGTTGCCGAACACGTTTCCGGTCAACTGGCCGAACGAGGTCATCACGTTCACCACATCATTACGCATGATGTTCGCCGCGTCACCAATCTGCCCGAACGCGTCACGCATGCCATGCTGCGCGTCCTGAGCGCCACGCACCCACGCGTTCATCGTGTCTTGGAAACTGATCGAGTTGACCGCGCTTTCGGCTTTCTTCAGGTTCGCAGCGAACCGTTCAAGCCCGTTCTGGTTCTGCGCCAACGGTTCGAACACGCCCCGTAGCACGCCCTTCAACGCGAAGAACGAATCCGCCAGATAACCGGCTTGCTCCTTGACTTGAGCCATGGCACGGTCAACCGTGCTGGAATCAGCCTGCACAGTGCGCGCCCACGTCGAGAACCACTCCATGTTGCGGCTGATCCAGTTCGAGAATTGAGCCAGATACGAGCCGCCCACATCGGACAAGTCAAGGAACGAGCGCACCACGCTCTCCACGCCCGGTACAAGCAGTTTGATGGAATCGTTCACATGCGTGAACACGCGCCCGACCTGACCGACCTTGTTCGACGCCGAAACCATGTTCAACATGCCGTTGAACACATCCGCCTCAAGCGCCGCCAACCGTTGCATCTGCGGGCCGACCACACCACCGACCTGGTTCGCGAACTCCTTGAACGCCGGGGCCGCCTTACCGTAGAACGTGTCCTGTAGCTTCTCGCCCAAGCCTTCCAACGCGGTGCCGGCAAGATTGATGTTCTCACTCCACGCCTTGCCCTTGTCGCCGATAATCATGCGCAGCGACGCGTACGCCAACCCCATGCCGGTCAACGCGGCAGGCGCCGCATACGCCGCCTTCGACATGCTCACGATGCTCTTTCCAAGACCACCGACCGTACCGGCCAGATTGATAGCACCGGCGCCTATATCGGAAAGGACCGTGCCAACAAGCGCGACCCTTGGCACCACCTTGTCCAACCGGTCGAACAGGTTCACCAGATTCTGGAACTGGTTCTGCACACCCTGCAAACCGGTCGCCCCAGCGGTCATGCCGCTGAGAATCTTACCCAAATCCGTGCCGTGGAACTTCGCGAAGATGTCCACCGTGCGGGGCCGCGTGAAATACGCGAGATGGGCGCGCGCCAACGCGGTTTCCAAATCCACGTCCATGTCGAGCTTCTTGTAGTCGTTCTGCAAGTCCCGCAGCTTGCGGCGCGCGTTCGCCTCGTCAATGTCCACATTCGACTTGACTTCCCAATCCATGTCAGGATTGCGACGAATCTGCTCGATAAGACGCTTGCGTTCCGCTATCGCGTTCTCATAATTCACCTTCAAATCGACGGGAATGTTCACACGTTTGTGCTCAAGCTCGAACAGTTCACGTTCCAACCGTTCCAACGCTGCCTGCTGCGCGTTGACACGCACCTCAACCTCAACGTCACGGCTCAACCGCGCCAAATCCTCACGCAACCCGCTCTTGTCGAGTTCCGTCCTGAACCTGACCGTCGCCTCTGGACTGTCACGCACGGCCAACAACTGCTTCTGGAACGCGCTCACACGGGCCGACATGTCATCAAGGGCCTTGATCTGGCCCTTCGTGTCGATGAACTGGACGCGTCCCATCGTACGGCGTAACGAATCCACATTGCCTTCGGCCTTGAACAGGTTCGACGCCAATTCCTTCAACTGCTTGTTGTGCGCCTTGACGGGCATATCCTTGAGCAGTTTCGCCTGCTTATCATAGTCGGCGTTGATCTTCGCGAGCTTCGCCTCATGCTCACGAAGGAACTTCCTGCGCGTCTCCTCGGTGGAAACCAGTTCCTTCTTCTGCTTGTTGATGCTCCTGCCGAGCTTGGCGTACTCCTTGCGGAGCCCCTTCACCTCTTCGCTCAACGACTTGTATTCATCCGTGCCGCGTTTGAACGAATTACGGCGGGCCACCGCCTCGTCTATCGCCTTGCCCAGCTTCGTGTACGCGACCTCGTTGGAGAAGATCGAATCACTGAGCTTCTTGTGTTTCGCCGTGTTCTCGTCAAGGAACTTCCAACCCTCACGCCATGTGCGTTTCTGCTCCTCGCCAAGCGCTTTCACACGAGCCTGCTGACGGTTCATCGCGTCGTTCAGGCTCTTGTCGAAATCGGACGTGTCCACGTCCACGTCAATGTCAGCGGCCATCGCCAGTTCGGCAAGCTGCCGGTGCACCTTGTCGAACGCGCGCGTGTTCACCCGCGCATCGAAATCAATCGTGCCACCAGAACGCTGCAACCGTTCGATCTGCTGACGCACGTTCATCGTGTCCAAATCCGAATCCAAATGGATCGTCTGGTCATCCAGACGCTCCAACATGGCCTTCACCTTACGGTAGAAGCCACGCGTCTCCGGTTCAACAGCAATATAGACGGTACCCGCCTTAAACCCATCAGCCATACACGCCCCCTAACCAAACAAACTTGTAGTGTCCATGACCGGACTCGAACCGGCATCTCCCCAGACGTCCTCCGGGGCGCGCAACTACCAATTAGCTACATGGACGAAACAGGGCAGGGAACAGTCCTCACCAACCATTCCCCGCCCCGACAATCACGCACCCACACTTTCGGAAAGATGCGTTTTACCCTTCGCTGCCGCGATCCTCACGAATTCAGCAGCAGACACCTCACCACGCTTGGTCTCACGCGGCGGCGTATAGAACGGAGGCTGCACCACACTTGGCTCAACCTTCCGTTTCCTCTTCCCATCACTGGATTGCGCCACAACCCATGCTTCCAACGTGTTCCGCACATCAGCAAGCAGCATCGTCGGGGAATCCCACCCAAGCCAAGGCAACACCACAGGCTTCGCCTTATCCTCACCCTTGGAATCGAACTCCCCCGCCTCCGTCTGCTCCTGCAACACGCGAGCCCGGTACAACGAATCCGGCCACGCGGCCAAACCAGCCACAAGCCGTATCGCACGCACCGGGTTCAACCGGGGACCCGTCACTATATCCAACCCATAGAAGCGTTGGAAATCAGCGGTGATTTCTACTTCGTACTTGTCGAAGAGGTCTTCGACAGCACGGATTTTCCCAACTGGTCCGCATAGAACTGCACCACTACAAGCAACACCAGGAACAACGTGTTCACATCAATACCACTGGTGAACTCGTCCACCTTGGCAGGCTCCTCCGTGATGGTTTTAAGGAACGCGATCATGTCACGCAACGCGGCCACACGCTCCTCGACCATATCAACCGCCGTCGAATCATCATCGTTACGGGTCGAATCATTGTACGCGACATACATGCGGGTACGCACCTGTTCGAAACGCGCCGACACATCGAACGTGAACTGTTCGGCCGGCAACAACACAGGCAACCCCGCAAGCAGCGGATTCTGCTCTACGAGCGCTTCCCACGTTTGCGGGAACTCGACTTCTTCTTTGTTTTCTTTCGTGTCTTGCACGCCATTGGCAGCACTCATGCTTTCTCTCCCATCAGATTCCAACTCCCATCAGATAAAAGAAAACCCCACGCATGGATGGGAGAAACATGCGTGGGGAAACACAATCAGACACGCGGCAACACCACGCGCCACACCATCAACAGATCACTCGCCACCCTCCTGGAGCAGCATGAACTCGAAATCATCCTTGCCGGTGCCCGGCGATTCCACCGTGAACACCACACCCTGCTCGATGAAATCACCGTTCAACTGCGGGCCACCGGACGGGGCGGCCTTCGTCTTCGGGAAATAGAAACCAAACTCAGGGTTGGCCGCATTCTGCGCCTCCTGCGTGATGACCACAAGCGCCAACGGCTTCGGATCGGAATTGATGTTCGCACCAACACCATTCGTAGTGGCCCTGCCATTGAAAATGAGCTTGAGGGTTTCCGCATCCATCTGCAACGCGTTCGCCGTGACCGTCATCGAACCATCCGAACTCTTCTTCGTCTTCAGGTTCGACTTGAGCCAACTACGGAATGCCTCACTCTCACCACCCTCAAGACTGATCTCCAGCTTGTTCGAGTTCGACGTGTGACCAAGGTTTTGCCACTTCTTGCTCGGTTCGGTACTGGCGACTTCCGTATCGGTCAAATGGAACGCCTTCAAACCAGCGGTCGGCAACGGGGTACCAACCTCCGCGTAGAACACCGTTCCATACTCGGCGAAAAACACCGAATCGTCATTGATTGCCATATTGTGTCCTTTCAAACACGAAAGGCCACCACACCCCGAACCGGATGTGATGGCCTCCAACTACAAGAAAACCCGCCCGCCAATGGCGGTACGGGTGGATTTCAGAATCTTCGATTATGGGTCAGGAAACACAATCCCTGACATGGAACTCGCACACTGAAGCGGTCGCATACTGCTTGATGCGCTTGGACGTGGCCTGCTTGCCGCCAGCCGCCTTCGCGAACGACGGGGGAACCATGACCTTCGTCACCTGCCCCCATTCGGTCGCGTCCATCAACGGCCAACACATGACCAATTGACGCACATACGAGGCGAGCCTGAACGCCCTATCCACGTCCACGCTCTCCACCAGCACACTCATGGAGCAATCCCACATGCGGGACCTATGGCGCCGCCCCGCGAACACTGGCGGCTCCACATGGAAGACGACCACATCCGTCGCTTGCGCGTACGCGTCCACATCCACGTCGATCTCGTTGAACACGAGCACCTTCGGCAACCCGTCGGGAACCGTTTGGAACTCTCCACCGACCGACCCTTCGGGCGGTTGTTCAAACCCACGGTTGAACAATTCCATGACCAGGCTTTCCGCATCCAACTGGGGCCTAAGCTCCGGGTGCACATTCAGGTCAATACGAGGACTTCCCATTGCGGTCAGCCTCCCCTCGCGGCCTTCTGCATCACATGATGCCCCTCAACGAACTTGCCGGCCTGCTTGTTCCAAGCGCCGAACTCGTGCGCCAACGTCACATCACTGCCATCACGGCCAATGACCGTCATACCCACCGTCGTGTCAATACCGTGGTATTTGATACCGAACTCGATGCGGTCGGCGACCGAATGACCGGGGTTACGGCCGATAGCCGCCGACGTGGCCAACGCCTTCGCGCGTCCAAGCACACGCCTACCTTCCGCACGGGTGAGTTCAGGCCCGAACTCCTCCGCTACGCGACGGCTCAGGTTGCGGTCGAGCCGGATTCGTACCATCCCAACACCCCCTTCGATTCACCCCACACTGGCGCATCCGGTGCAGGAACAGGCGGTTGCAGACGGAACCGTTCGGGAATCTGCGCCATATCACCCGCACGCCTCACACGCATCTCCCAATGGTGTGTCTTGCCATGCTCACGATGCTCGGCGGCACCATCCACGTCATAGAGGTCACCATCAATCCACACGAACGTGTGAATGTCACCATGCCATTCACGCGCCAATATCTGCTTGACCGTGACCTCACGCAAACCACCCGACGACTGCGGGCTCTTATCCTCAGCCCCGGAAATCGAGAACATGCCCGCCTGCTGTTCACGCCCCTCAAGAGAACACCAACAGTAGAACGCGTCACCCCACTCATACGTCACACCATGCGCACTCCGCCTAATAGTGGACGGCGCAACGATGATCTTCGACGTATAGAACATGTCCGTCGGCTTGACGAACGGCTCATTCTCGAACGACGAATCGACCGGCTCCTTGGGCTTGTCCGACGAAAACAAGTACGCCATTCGGCATCACCTGCCATACGCTCGGTCAAGACCCAACGACACCGTTCCAAACGGGGCAGACCCTTCGGTAATCCCCGTCAGCAACGCCCGCTCCTTCTTCGTCACATGCAAATCCGGGCTGACCTCCCAGCCGGGCGGGTTCATGTCCATGACCTGATCGGTACGCGTATACGCGCCGTTCGATTCGCTCTTACGCATCGACCAACGCGCCACACGCAACACCATCGCACAAATCACATACGTGAACGTGCGTTCGCTCAACGCGCCACTATTCAACCTGTAGCGGGCTGACGGGCACTCAGCGAACGCAATGTCACACGCAGTCAAACAATGCGGGATGATCCACTTTTCATCATCCAAACGGTCAAGGAACACTTCAGGCGTGCCACCACCATACGTGAGTATTGCACCCACCCAATCAATGTCTTCAACATCAACGGCCATCGCACACCCTCCTTCCCGACACAGGTCAGAGCACGTTCGCCTTGAACGTGGACACAGCCTGCTGGAGAATCGGCATGTACGAGCCGTTCACCCACACGTCGTAACGGGTAGGCGCCGCATCGCTCATGACCAGACCGATCATGCCGCTGTTGTCGGCACGGTTGATGCCATACTCCGGGTCGGCTGCCTCAACGGTCGGGCCGGACGCGGTGAAGCCAAGCGTCATGTCGTTGAAGCTGGAGAACATCAGGAACGTCGCGTCAGGGATCAGCGAGCTCACCGAAACCGGCAGCAGGATGCCATTGTCACGTTCCAACTGCGTGTACATCAGGTCAATCTCCTGAACGTCAGTCAGACCCACATAGGATGCAAGCACCTGACGGACATTGTCCGGGGAGATGAACGACGGGCTATTCGCCGCACTCTGACCAGTGAACGCGGTGATGATCTCCTCGTTCGTGGTCAACGCCTCGATGACAGCGCTTGTCGTAAGCACAGCGGACGGGGTGCGGCCGTGGTTGTCGGCCATCAGCTTGACCCACTTCTTGATGTCCTTCAACGGGGTGGCGCCAGACACATTCCACTTCTTCGTCGGCGCGACATTATGCAACGCGGATGGACGCTCGAAATCATACGTGGCGTTGACGCCGTTCTCCTTGATGGAGATTTTCGCGTCCACCATCGCCGCGATACGCAACAGTTCCACCTTGACAGCGGCCTCACGGCCCAACTGGTCGAACTGTTCCGACAGCTTGGCACGAAGGAACGTGTTGTCACCAGTACGACCGACAAGATCACGTTCGGAGATGTGCGCCTTCTTCGACATCGGAAGCAGGCCAGCATACTTCTCCACGCTCTGCTCGGTGGTCTTCAGATATCCGGCTTCAGCATCCCATGCGCGCAGAAGCATCGCATCAATGGCAGGCGCCGGAATATACGGCGTCCATCGCACAGTCTTCTCACCATTGTTCGAAGTGACCGGCAGGACGCGGGAGAACGGCAGCTTCGCGTCAAGCGTGTTGAACGCTTCATCGGTGATACCCGACGCCGCCGAAGGGCTGAGAATCGTCTTCTCAACAGTAGCCATAGGTTAATTCCTTTCAGATATGCAAAAACCCGCCACAATGGGCGGGTTTCAAAACTCAATGCCTGTAATCGCGGCCTCACGCACCGACACCCGGCACAGCAGCAGCAGCAACCGTGTTGGGAAGACGCTTCGTGGTTCCGGTATCCGGGTCAACAGACACGAAATCACCATTCCACGCAACCGTGTCAGCCGGAACGACCGGCAGGTTCTTGACAATCACATTGCCGCGGAAACGCATGCCGACCACTTCACTGTCCTCGACCTCCCAACCGCCGACGGTCACGTTCACCTTGATCTGCGATTCCAACAAGCCTGCGACACGTTCCTGACGGCCGTCACTCGCTTCCGGGTCATACGGGCCATACAAACCATTCGACGCGCCGGACGTAATCAAGGCGAGCGGAAGGCCGGACTTGATGTACACTTCGGTCGCGGAATCATCCATTCCCGTCAGGTACTTATCCTTTTTGGTCTTGTTCGCAGTGGAGAACGTGGCAAGATCAAGGGTGATGCTCACCGTGCCAGGCAACTGTTCGCCATAACGCCAAGTCTGGTCGTCTGCGATAGTGCGCACACCCGTGCCGTGAATCATGTTGACCATGAAAAACTATCCTTTCAAAACTTGTGGTTGATTATTTGCCGGACGCCACGCCCTTATGGGCGCGCTCAAGACGTTTCTCCGCGAACTTTCGGGCGATTTCACGGCCGTCTTCCTCGGATTCGACCGCGCCCTTCATCTTCCCGCCGCCAATCTGATTCGCACGAATCGCGGCCTGCACTTCCGGCATGGACGAACCTATATGCACTGTCTTATTTTCCTCGGCGGGACGCTCAGTCTCTTCTTCCTGCTCTTCTGGTTCGGTCTTCGCCTGTTCAGGCACAAGACCAGCGAATGCAGAAGCCCACGCCTCAACCCCTTCGGGAGTGTCAGCGGCGCACAGTTTGTCGAACATCTCGTCAGTGATCTGCGGATGCTCACGCTGCGCGGTCAGACGGGCGATACGCATGTTCGCCTCACTCAACTGCGCGTTGATACTGTCGCGTTCCTTGGCGGCTTTCTTGAAATCGTTCTCGTTCTTGCGGCTCATGCGCTTCCAATGCTCAAGGTCGCTTTCTGGAGTGTCGTCTTCCGGCGTGTTCACACCGGGGTCAGTTACCGTGTCCGGCTTGGACGTGTCGATGTTCTTCGGCACA
>ERZ808035.224-NODE-224-length-62687-cov-8.911196_pt1 | contig 62687 bp, 53 predicted proteins | sample MGYA00380189_ERZ808035 | MGnify/ENA primary metagenome ERZ808035 (study PRJEB31490, sample SAMN06133407) | mouse gut metagenome | isolation source: M5_1 | host: mice | place: China: Chengdu | collected 2015-05 ... | reverse complement strand
ATCAGGGATTTTCAGAACTTTTTAAAGTTGTGAAAATCCCGCTCAGCTTGTCGAAAATACTTTTTCGACAAGCTGACGGCGAGCGCCGCACGGTATGTGCGGCGCTCGCCTAAAGTTCGCAGGATTTCAAGCAGGGCATTTTATCCAAAATCCGCAGGAGACCTGCTTCCGGCCCCAAGTGCGCTTACAGCATCCCCTGGGTCAGCTCGCTCTCCTGGAGGCACTTGGCATAGATCGCATTTGTAACAAACAGATAGTCATCCTGCTGATGGGTGCGGTTGTCAATGGAATTGGCAAATACCGTCAGATCCATGTTGTTGCGCTGAATGTTGAAGGCCTCCACAAAGCCGTCGATGGGGGTGTTATTCTCGTTGAGGCAGCATCCCGCCAGGAAGCTCTTCTGATCAACCGCCTTAATAAGTACCTGTGCACCCTCGGGGACCTTGGTGACAACACCGCAGTTATATGTGTAGATCACATAGTCCTCGTCGGCGGCCTGGCTGGCAGTGACCATACTGTCGCTGGGATACTCCACGGTATGCAGGGCCTCCATGCCCAATGTGTCGTACTCCATGTCTGTGAGCAGGTTCTCCTTAATGAAGGCCAGGGGGCTGGAGCCCATAGCGATGTATGGAGTCCCCGCCTTTACAGACGCTACAGCGGCAGCGCCGGTCTCACCCTGGTCCAGCGCCACGGAGCCGATGATGACATCGGCCTTGGCGGGATCGTCGGTGAGCGTAAAGCCCAGCTGTGTCCCAAAGGCAAACAGGTCCTGATCGGAGGTGCCGTTCTGGTGGACATTGCGGTAATTGGCAAAGCCGTAGCCCTTGGAGAACCACTTGGAATAGTAGCCCTCCGTGACCTTATAGCCGGAGAAGTCCTGATACCGGCCGGCCAGATACACGGTGGGGCGGCGGATTGCGCTGGCGGCGGGCAGCGTGGAGACAGAGGTTCCCACCAGCGTGTATTTTTTGGATACGGAGGCAAAGGAGCGGGCGCTGACCAGGAAGTCTCCCTTGTACTCCCCCTCGGTGATCATGCCCACCGCCTTGCCTGCATCCAGCAGCTCATTGACAGCCCGGACCGTCTCATTGCCGTTGTTGGAGAGCACCACGGCGGATCCGGAACCGGAGCTCTGACTGGCGCCGGCGAAGTCGGTGCGTACGCTGGAGAGCTTACCCCTAAAGGCGTCCTTGACCACCACGGGAATACAGTCGAAGCCGCGCATCTCGGGGAAATTGGACACAGACTCGGAGTACAGGCTGGGGAAACCGGAGCTGGAGGCGTCGGCGCCGTGCCACAGCACGGTGTTGGCGTAGTTGCGCTTGGCCTGGCGCATATCCACCACCAGGGAGCCCGCCTTGTAGGTAACGCCGTCCACGGTGACATCCCCGGTCAGAGTACGCACATCCACGCCGTTGCCGGTCAGGAACTCGCCCATCGCCCAGGCATCGGCCGGATCCCGCTGGCTGGCGGCATCCACGGGGATCACATAGTACTCCGGGAAATAGTTTCCGGTCTCCGGGTAGGGAACGCGCCAGGTATCGGCAGCCAGCGTGTCGTTGCTCATGTCCACATACCAGGGCTCCATCTCCTTGCGGTGATCCTCATTTTCAATACCGCGGCGGAAAAATTCCAACTGATTTTTGTAGATGTCATCCTTATACTGCATCACGTAGTCCAGCAGGCCGTACATCCCGCACTCCAGCAGACGGGTGGACGCCTCGTTGCTGCTGGGGGTCTCAATGGTAAAGCCCATGGCGCCGCAGTTGAGCATGGCGTAGCTGGGGCCGTAGTTGGTGCACAGGTCGTCCCAGGCGGACCAGCCCACGCCGGGAGTGAAGTCGTCCCGCAGGGGGGTGTAGTAAGACTGGAACTTCATGTCGAACCGCTCTTCCACAGACATGGTGGCCAGAGCGGCCTTGCCGAAGGCCTCGGCGCCCCGCACAAAGTTGTCAACCAGAATGTCATACTCCATATTGGGCTCGTGGGGAGGTGTACAGGGCTCCACCAGGAACTCCTCCATGTAGCCGTGGAGCTCCGCAAAGACCACCGGGTTCCACTCGGTCACAACGGGGTAGAGGTTGGCGGTTTCCGCCTGGGTCTGGTTGGAGGCGTCGCGGTTGAGGTCGAAGCCGTTGGCGTTGCGGCGGGAGTTGTAGGTGCGCCCGTCCGGATTCTCATTGGGCACATCGATCAAAATGACATTATCCAGCAGCTCGTCTACGTTGATGGTGAGTGCGTCGCTGATGTTGTAATACTCCCCGGCGTCGGTTGCGCCGTCGTTGTGGCCGTTGGCCTCACTGCCGCTGATGCGGTGGGAGCCCAGGCCGGTAAAGCCCTCAATGGCGGCCACCTTGGGATCAAACAGGGAGGTGTCCACCTCGCCGCTCTTCAGGCCGGTGAGCGTGTGATAGGTAATGGTGTCCTCGGTGGCCAGCGTGCGCAGCAAATTGATATGCGCGTCCACGCCGGGGTTCTCATCGGGGTGTACATTGTTGATCAGGAACGGCACACGGTAATCCCTGCCGCCGAGCTTGCCGTCCTTGATCTGCGCCTGCAGGGAGGCGGGGTTTTTCTCGGCGGCGGCATTGGTTGTCCTGAAGGAGTCCACAGACGCCTTGCTGTCGGACAGGGTTACATAGTACTGTGCGAAGCCGCCCTCGCTGGTGCCAAACGTGGTAATCTCCATATAGCGCCCCTTGTCCCGGGCCAGCGCCTGGATTTCCCTGAGCTCATCCATGATGTCCGCATAGCGGAAATAGCTCTCGTAGAGGTTGACCGTCAGATCCGTGCCCGCCAGGACCCTATTTCCGTCCTTGGCCCGCAGGATGTACTTCCCCACAAAGCTCTCGTACACGTTGCGGGAGCTCACGCTGCCGGGAATCTGGAGGGCGTTGTCCCCGTCCTTGTTCACCGCAAAGGGTCCGGCTGTGGCAAAGGCCAGCGTGACGGTGACTCCCTCCTCGGAGGAGGCGGAGACGGGTGCGTTGACGGTGAAGTAATCGGTGCCGTCGGTGCCGTCGGTACCCCAGGTTCGCCAATTCTTCAGTTCATCGCCGGTATAGCAATAGGGGAAGAGCGCGGGATCCTGTTCACTCCTCTGCCGCTCCAGGGTCCAGGTCAGGCCGGAGGCCCACTCCTGGGCGTCACCGCGTACGCGGGAGGCGGGGACCGTAAGCGTTGCGGTAAACTGCTGACTGCTGTCCGACAGTGAGAGCGTAGTTCGGTCCAATGTCAGGGTCGCTGTGTTTTCCGCGGCCGACACGGGGATTGTCAGCACAGAAACCAACATCGCAAGCGCTAAAAACAGGGATAGGGCCTTCCTATGCGGGTGTACGTTTGAATTCATTTCTTCTCCTCCTTCAGATAATGGCGGGATCCGTGCCGGAATTGAAGCACGCTGTGCCTGTCTCACCTCCCATGAAAGTATATTCCAGCAAGGCTGGATGCAGGACATGTTTAATCGGTTCAAACACCGTTTGGAGGCTCTGAGGGAGGGCTTGCAAAGCAGGCGGTTCCGCCCGGCTCCGGATACTGCGCCGCACTGCCGCACAATTCACCGGGTCCGCCTCTCTCCAACCGACCGGGGCTTCTCCGGGCCAATCGGCCCACGCAGCCCACCCCCTCTATCTTTGTATTAATTGTACAATATTTTCTTTAGTCCGTCAACAAATTTAAGGCATTATTTCCATCCGGTCAAATTTCGCTGTATTTCGCCTCCGATTCCGCCTCTCCGCAGCCCGCCTGTAGCCGTCCACAGGGCTTTGCCCGTGGCCTCGCCGCCCCTGCGGACATCCGGGCAGGCGGCACCGGCCTCCCGGCCCCGGCTATCCCTTACAACGTCCGGGCAGGGTGACGGTCCAAAAGCCGGCTGCCGCAGCCGCCTCTCGTTTTCCATAAAAAACAGCCCTACGGCGCAGCAACAGGCAGCCGCGCCGTAGGGCAAAAGCGTTGCGAAATGGAGTTGAGATTATCTATAGCAACCTTCAAAAATAATGGCACCGAAGCTACTTCCACTCGCTGCCGGGTATCCTATTCCAACGGATTTTTCTTTGGAAATATGATGTCCTGTTCTTTTGATTATTTGATATATCCATATTATCCAGCCCATACGATGGGCTGTTATCAAATTGTTATCAGCAGTGATGACGGGAGGGAGCTGCTTACTATTTGTTCTGCTGGTTTGTAACTTTGAAGACAGCACAAAAGGCGTGAGAATGCAACCACATTCCCCGCCTTTTCCGGGACGTTCATTAAGCCCTGTTTGAAAAATGTCGAAACGCCGTCTTACGGCATCTCTTTTCACCAGGGCTGCGTTGATTTCTCTTAAAATCCGTCAGGATTCCTGCGGGAAATCGCCTTGCCTGGCAAAAAAATCTGCCGCAATCCGGCATTCCGCCAATTTTCAAACAAGGCCTAATAGAAAACTCCCCAATAAGCCAGCACTCCGCATAGAAATGTCGGCCTTGCGTCTGGTCCTTTTACAGCCGTAGGCGACCGTCCCTGAGTTCAGGAAAGGATGCGCATCTCCACGTAGGGAGATGTAGCGGCGTGCATAATCGCCATATAGCCGCAGCGGAACCGCAACCAGTCCCCCGGATGGACCTGTTCCCCGCAATCCTCCACATCCACCAGCAGATGGTCCGAACTGGCGCCGATGACCTCTGCCCCGAGCAGGAGCGGGGTCAGCGCCGTCCAGTCCACATCCTGCTTTCCCAGAGCGCAGATAGCCCGTAGCCTTACCCCCCGGTCCGGGTACACCGGCTGCTTTCCACAGCAGTCCCCCCCAAGCTCACCGATGGGGTGCGAGGGCTTGCGGCGGAGTTCCACCACTTGGGCGGAAATCTGGAAGGCATCAGGGAAATAGCCCTCCAGGAAACGGGAACCCGTGGTGTCCTCGCCGCACAGAATTGCCTCGCCGGCACGTATCTGGTTGATCCCCTCCGGCATGACACCCTCCTCCATCAGCTTGAGGCAGCAGGTGCCTCCTGCCGAGAGTATGCGGATTTGAAATCCCCAGGCCGTATTCAGAAGGTCCCGTGCCTTTACCAGTGCGCCCATGTTCTCTATCGAAGGCAGAACGCTCCCGTAGCAGCCTACGTTGGTGCCTAGTCCCACCAGCTCCACACCGGGGCATTCCCGGATTTGCGGCGCAATCTCCTGCAGTTGCTCCGGGCCAAAGACGCCCTCCCGCAGGTCTCCCACGTCTAGCATCAAAATGATGGGATGTATTTTACCCTGCCGCAGGGCCTCGTCTGAAATCGTCCGGATGGTTTCAATCTGACTCTGGACGCTGACGTCCGCCCAGCGGACCACCTCCTCCGCCTCGGCCGGGGTTGGAACCCGGATCAACAGGTAATGCAGATCTGGGATCACGCTTTTGGCCGCAATGATATTCCTCATCCGGCTGTCGGCAAACCGGCTGACTCCGCCGGCCCGGACGGCCCGGATGACGTCTGGCTGGGCACAGAACCCCTTTGTGACAAAGACCAGCTCCGTCTGGTGGGAGGAGCAGAAAGAGCTCAGACGTCGGGCGTTCTCCGTGAGCTTTCCGGTATGGACCTCCATTATGGGTGTATACATGGTTTCCTCCATTCATTCGGACCCTAAATATGTGGCAAACAGAACCCATAAAGCTTTTGATTTGTCGCTCTCATTATATCAGCAAAAGCACCTGCCGACAAGTATAAAACAGGAGGGCACCTCTTGGAGCGTCCTCCCGCTGTCCGTTACGATGTTCCTTGGAGAAAAGAGAAACAGGGCAAGCAAAACCGCCCTGCTGAATCTGTCGTTCAGCAGGGCGGTCTGTTTGCCCTCTGCAATCATTCTCTTGCGTGGCCGGGTTGAAATGAATCGTATCAAACCGGTATCGCAAGGCAAAGTGACAGGTCAAAAAGCCTGTGTTCATGCGGGTTTGCAACCTTTTGACGGTCATTCCCACTCGCTGCCGGGTATCATACTCTAACGGATTTTGCTTTGGAAATATGATGCCCTGTTCTTTTGATGATTTGATATATCCATATGATCCAGCCTATACCATGGGCTGTTATCAAATTGTTATCAGCAATGATAACGGGAGTAAAAGACTTGCTATTTGTTCTGGCGGTTTACAACTTTAATGATAGCACAGAGGGCAGGAAAATGCAACCATACTGTGATGCCAAAGAGACTTTTTCAAAGCCCGTCCGGCAGCTTGGAAAGGGATATAAAAGTGCCCTCGTTGTCCTGGAGGAAGGACTGGGCTGTTTCGATGGAAAACACTTCGGATTCTTCCCGGCTGTCACACAGGATAAACGGATAGTCCTTATACTGGATATAGGTATTGCCGCTGAACTCAGGGAAATAGGTCTGGTCATATTGTTCGACATAGACCAGAGCCGTCCGCGCCACAAAAAACACATTGTTTCGGATGGAACAGCCCTCCTGCATGTTGGGCCCGCCCTCGTGGACAAACGCGGGTGCGTACCCGGTGTCCATCCAAGGTTCCATGCCTGTAAACATGACATAGTTGTCCTCATAGGTGCAGTTTTTGAACTGATGCTCCGGATTCGGTTCTTTATCCCAGTTGAAAAACGTCACTCCGGAAGCGCAGTTGCAGAACAGATTCCCGATAAAGGATATGTCGGTCGTGCACTGCAACTCGTCGTTCTGTTCCTGGAAGATCTCGATCCCTCCGCCGGCATGATACATATCGTGGACGTAGTTGTTTATCATTTTAGACCCATTGGCTCTGGCTCCTAACGCACCGGCCAGCCGTTGTATCCCAGGGCCATAGCCGGTGATCGTATCCCCGGTGTTGTAGGACCCTACGATTCCGCCGACCCAGCCCACCTCACAGTTTTGAATGACCACATTCTCTCCTTCAGTGGCATTTATACAGCCGTCTCCGGCAAAGCCGACAAACAGATTGTCCAGTGTGCAGTCTGCGGCGACGCCGTCAAAGAGCGGCGTATGTGTCTGAAACTCGATATTTGAAAAGAGCTTGCCCGGGTCCCCTTCGTCGCACCGGAAATACAGCGGGCCGACGGAGGTCTGTGCATAACAGGATTCATCCGCATTCCAGCCGGTTAGGAAGATGGGGAGGGCGTCCGGCAGTTTGCTGTCCGCCTGGGAGAAGAATGTCAGATCCGCCGAAAGCTGTTCTTTGACATCAAATACCGGCTGTGACATTTGTTCTTCCGTGTTAAAATCATCGTCATTCTGGTTGTTTGGGCCGATATAATTCAAATACTGATGTCCATCCCAAAAACCGAGGATTTTTTGGGTCACCTTCTCCTCGTTCAAAACGATTGCGCCGCAGTCGGGCATATCCCGGTGGTACAGCCATATTTTCTCGCCCTTGCCGCCCTCCCACCAGAGGGACCACCGCTCCGCTCCCCCGCCGTTTTCCGGGGAGGCGCAGATACGGGGCTTGGCCCCCTCGCCGTAGGCGGAATAGGTGACGCCGGGCCTTGTTTCAACGGTCGTGCTTCTCCAGATTCCTCCCCGCTCAAAGAACACGGCGTCTCCATACTGCAAATCAGCCTGATTGACCCGGCCCAGCGTGGCCCACGCTGTTTCAGGGCTTCTGCCGTCATTGCTGTCGTCTCCGCTGTTGGAGATGTAGTAGGCCGTTCCGGTGTAGGTTTCACCCATCACATAGGTATCACTTTTAACAATAGCGGTTTCGCAGTTCACAATGGCCTGTCTGCGGGCCTCGGCCTTTGAGAGGATTTCCTGAACCTGGGGATCTTCCTCTGGTGCGACAGTTTTTCCGCAGGCGGTCAGAGTAAAGAGCATGGACAGCGTCAAAATCAAGGCAGATATGCGTTTCATCCGGTAGTTTCCTTTCTTTTTCTTCAAAATATTCATTATATCACTCGCATCATAACAGAAAAAGCACCTGCTGACAAGCATAAGTTAGGAGGGCACCCCTTGGAGTGCCCTCCTGATGTCCGTTACCTCGCCCCCCGGTTGAACTTCCGCTTTGCTTTCTTCTGCTCTTTCTCCACCGCCTCCCGGCGTTTTGCGTCCTCCACGGCCCTCTCTACTTCCTCCGAGCCAAAAGCCCGCTTGACCCGCTCAAAGTCGGCAACTATCCCCCGCAGGGCCTTGTTCTCCAGCTTCACCTCCTGCAAGCGGTCAGACAACCGCTCGTTGCCCTCCCTGGCCCGGCCATAGTCCCCCTGCAACCGCTCATACTTCCCCTTTAACTCAACATGGGCCCGGTACAGAGAGCGCAGCACCTTGACGATCAAAAACAGAAATTACCCGCCATGGCGCAACGGCAGGCAGCTGCGCCATGGCGGGTAAAAGGTTTTGAAAACAACTTAAATCATCTAAAAATCGGAAAGTCTCCCATAGGTTTATTCCCATTCGTTGCTGGGTATCACATTCTAACGGATTTTGCTTTGAAAATATGATACCTTGTTCTTTTGATTATTTGATATATCCATATTATCCAGCCTATACGATGGGCTGTTATCAAATTGTTATCAGGTATGATAACGGGAGGCAGAGCATAGTGCTTTTTCTCTGCTGGTTTGCGCCTTTAATAATAGCACAAAAGGCGGGGAAATTCAACCATATTCCCCACCTTTTGTTGAATTATTTGTTGGAGAAAATCCCCAGAAAACTCCACACTTGTAGTTCTACATTTCCCGCTTATTCTAATGTAAATTCACTAGCCAATAAGAAATCCAAACCCTTTTCGTCCTCGTCAAACTCAAAGAACCATTTAGTTACTCGATAGTGTCCTGGTTCCAGAGAACCGTAAATGCTCCCCCATGTGAATGTCAATTCTTGTGTTTCGTCTTTTTCATAGCCGTAGGCTTCCGCTGTATTAGCATACTCACCCGGCTTCTTTTCCAGCCAATACCATTGCCCACCCTGCTCTATTTGCAATCCAAAATCAGCTGCATTGCCGCTACAAATGTGTGCCTCTGTGGTATTAAGCACCTCTACGGTAACGGTACCAGGACGGGCGGTGCCTTCCACTACCGTCATAGTTACACCTTCATAATCATTTGCGGTTCCATCAAATACCTCGCCTACCGCTGGTGCACTATTACACGCCACCAGAAGCAAAAACAAGGGGAAGAGCCAAAAAATCTTTTTCATTTATAATCCTCCTCACAAAAATCTTAATGTTTAGTATCACGACTTGTCCATCTAAACTTATAGACGCAAGAATTAATAAAAAGTTACCCCGAGTGACAACAAAAATTTATTGCTCCATTTTTCTACAGAAAACAGTATAGCACAAGAGCGTTCACAAGTCCATCCAATTATCGCCCACTTAAGTCAAAGGAGCGCCGGGACCGCCTATGACCTTTTTGTGCTTTCTCCGCTGCCTCCCGGCGCTTTATGTCCTCCACGGCCCTTTCTACTTCCTCCGGGCCGAAAGCCCGCTTGACCCGCTCAAAGTCGGCAACTGTCCCCCGCAGGGCCTTGTTCTCCATCTTCACTTCCTGCAAGCAGTCAGACAACCGCTCGTTGCCCTCCCTGGCCCGTCCATAGTCCCCCTGCAAACGCTCATACTTTCCTTTCAACTCGACATAGGCCCGGTACAGGGAGCGCAGCACCTTGACGATCTTGGCAAGCAGGGGCTTGGCCTTTTTCTCCCGGTAGGACTTGGCGCTCTCCAGCGGCCCCGGCTCCGGCAATATCCGCTCCGGGTCATCGGAGAACTGCGCCGCCAACTGCTCCATGTTCCTCACAGCCGGGGCCAGCTCCTTTAGACGCTGCTCCTGCTGTTCCACCTGTCCCTGCTTCTTGGCCTTGACCGCCTCCAGCTCGGCAATCTCTTTCGTCCTCTGCTCCTTTTTGAAGTCCAGCACAGACAGGTGTTTGTCGTGGGTGCCTTTGTCCTCCCACTCTATCCCGTGGCGCTCCATCACGGCGGCAAGCTGTTCCTTTTCAGAGCGTACCCACTGGTTCCACTCCGTGTCGCCCCTGGTGCCGCCCTTAAAGCCCTGGGCCGCTAACGCCTGTTTGAGAGATACCCTTGTGTCCAGGCCCCGCTTGCTCCCGATAGTGAACGGTACGAAGTCGATGTGCAGATGGGGTGTGGCCTCGTCCATGTGGAGGTGGGCGGAGAACACCCGGAGCTGGGGGTTGCGCTCCTGGAAGCCTCTCATGTACTCGTCCAGCACCGCCGCCGCAAGCTGGCCGTCCTCACTCTCCGCGCTCATGTCGTCCTTGTTGCCCACTTGCAGGATAATTTCATGGAACGGCTTTTCCTGCTTGCTGGAACGTATCTTTTCATAGTAGTCCTCAATTCTGCGGTCTGCCCTGGTCTGCTTGTCATTGTATCGCTTGAGGGCCTCGTCAAAAAGCTCATGGAAAACTGCCTTGATATTTTCGTGGCAGTAGGTTATATTCAAGTGGGAGCGTTCCGGGTCGGTGTTCTTGGCGTTGAACGCCCTGCTGTTGTGTCTTACCGAACCCTGCCCCACCATCGCACTAATCGTCCTTTTCAAATCAACACTCCTTTCGCCGCGCCAGCGGCGGCCTTTGTTACTTTCTGCGAAAGTAAACGCAAAAGCACTTTTGACGGCCTTGCGGCCATCAAAAGCGCATTTGCGCCCTACGGGGTGGAGTGGGGGCGTTGCCCCCGCCGTCTGCGGACGGCTCCCCCAGCAGGGCCGCCCTTTGAAAAGGGCACCCTGCACCCCGCCTAAACTTTGACACTCGCCGTTGGGCAGGGGGGAAAGGCACAGCCTTTCCCCCCACCCGGCCAGTGTCCTCCGTGGGCCAAAAGTCAAGGGGTTCGGGTTGTATTGCCTTACGGCAATCTCCACCCCCAGGTATGGCCCCTTGACTTTTGGCCCCGCTCCCCGTGACAGCCGTGACGACCGTGACGATGTTTCACACACCGCCCCCGCTCTCAAAAAAGCCGTCACAGCCGTCACGGTCGTCACGCCTGGGGCGGTTCCAGGGTGAGGGTGATACTTCTCCCGGCGTGGCTCCTGCTGTTCTCATAGCGGATATGGTACTCCGCCGCCAGCCTCCCGGCCCGGACATTCAGCCGCATCGCCAGGGCGTTGGGCTTCATGTCGGTCTGGAGCGCCGCCGCCAGCTCCGTGGCCGTACCGCCCCAGGTAGGGCTGTCCGCCGTCACAAGGGCGGCAACGGCCTCCAATACCGGGTCGGGCGGTTCCACCCACGGCTCCGTTTCCAGCCGCTCCAGTTCCCACACAAGCCGCTCCTTGTCCTTGGTGAGATACATCCGCTGGTCTTGCTGGTCACGCCCAGCTACATCCAGAATGGCGCTGCCGTCTGTCCGCTTCTCCTTTTGAAGAAGAAAGGCCCCGTCCGCAGCTCCCAACAGGCCATTGGTGCCGGAAATCATATCAAACTTGTCGTCTGCCTGTTGCTTTCGGGTATGGTGTACCAGCAGGAGACAGATACCGCAATCATCGGCAAGGCGTTTCAGCGTGCCCACCACCTCGTAATCGTTGGCATAGCTGTACTTGTCCCCGCCAGCCTCCCGGACTTTCTGGAGGGTGTCAATGATAATGAGCTTGGTATCGGGGTGTTCCCGGACGAACATTTTGAGCTGTCCCTCCAGGCCAACGCCAAGCTGTTTGGCGTGGATCGCAAAGAGTAAGTCGTTGGTGCCGTCCATGCCGAACATCCGATACAGCCGCCCCTGCAAGCGGCGGTGGTCGTCCTCCAACGCCAGGTAGAGGACGGTGCCCTTGTGGACGGGGTAGCCCCACAGGGGGAGGCCCATGCTCACATGGTAGGCAAGCTGGGCCATCAGGAACGACTTGCCCACCTTGGGCGCTCCCGCAAAGAGATACGTCCCTGGGTAGAGCAGACCGTCAATGATTGGCGGTCTGCTCTGGTAGACATTCTGGTAAAGCTCACTCATGGAAATGGTGGGGAGATAGGCCGGGTCAGTCATGCGGCGCATTTCCAGAAGCCTTTCCTCCAAACTTTTCTCCTGGGGGTTGTTTTCGGTCGTTTCCTCTGCTATACTTGGGGTAGTTGTTTGTGAAATGGGCTGTTCCCCGTCTGCGCCAACAGACGGAACCGGGACAGTCCTTTTCGTTTCTCTGGAATCCATCAATCTATCAATCCTCCTTCATGCCGTCCAGCGTCACGGTGATAAGGCGGATGGTGGCGAGCAGTTCATCATCCATCCCGCCCCCGGCCTCTATGCGCCGCAGCTCCCCCAGGACGGCGGCGAGCTGGTCACGCAGGGCCTTGTAGACCCTGGGATTGCCCTGCACCACAATATCCCGGTTGAGCAGCCGCCGGGTGATGTAGTCCTGCTTGGTCAGCCCGGATAGGCGGACAGCAATCTCAAGCTGTTCGTCCTCCTCCGGGGACACCCGGAACGCCACGGTCTTGTTCCGCCAGCGGTTGTGATTGTCCAAATTCTTAGCCGACATTATGCTCCCGTCCTTTCAAAGTCCAGCTTGTCCGCCATCTCCGTCTGCTTGGACGGAAACAGGTGGGCGTAGCGGTAAGTGATTTCGATACTCTCATGGCCTACCCGGTCAGCAATCGCCACAGCGGAGAAGCCCATGTCAATCAGAAGTGAAATGTGCGAATGTCTGAGGTCGTGGATTCTGATACGCTTTACCCCCGCCTCTTTCGCCCCTCTGTCCATTTCATGGTGGAGATAGCTTTTCGTGATGGTGAAAATGCGGTCTTTCTTCTTGACCCCGTAGAGCATTCCCAGGTAGTCCCGCATTTCGTCACAGAGGAAATTGGGCATTTTGATGGTACGATTGCTTTTCTTGGTTTTCGGAGTGGTAATCACATCCTCGCCGTGGAGCCGCTGGTAGGACTTGCTGATCTTCACCGTCCCGGCCTCGAAGTCGAAGTCCGCCGGGGTGAGAGCCAGTAGCTCCCCCTCCCGGATACCGCACCAATAGAGCATTTCAAAGGCGTAGTAAGAGAGGGGCTTGTCCATCATAGCCTCCGCAAACCGCTGATACTCCGCCTTTGTCCAGAACAGCATTTCCTTTCGTTCCTCCGTCCCCATGTTCCCAGCTTTGGCGGCGGGGTTGGAGCGAAGCTCATAGAAGCGGACAGCGTGGTTGAAAATGGCGCTGAGTTGGTTGTGCAGGGTTTTAAGATAGGTCTGGGAGTAGGGCTTGCGCTGTTCGTCCCGATAGGCCAGCAGTTCATTCTGCCATGCGATTACGTCCTTGGTGGTGATTTCGCTGATTTTCCGCTTGCCGAAGTAGGGCAGAATCTTCTTCTGGATGATGTTCTCCTTTGTCAGCCAGGTGTTTTCTTTCAGCCGGGGCCGCACATCCTTGGTGTAAAGCTCCACGAACGCCTCAAAGGTCATATCCATGTCGGCGGCGGTCTGCATTTGAAAGCTGCGCTCCCAGTCCTGGGCCTCCCGCTTGGTGGGAAAGCCCCGCTTGCACTTCTGCTTACGTTCCCCCGTCCAGTCCCGATACCACGCCATGACGTACCATGTGCCCCGCTTTTCGTCCTTAAATACCGGCATTTTCGTTCACTTCCTTTCCGGCCCCGTAGAGCCGCTCGTTGAAATACTGGCGGTTGACCCGCCCCGCAATGGTGATGAAGCCCTTTCCTTTCAGTTCCTCGTTGAGCTGCCGAATGAGCTTGTAGGCGTAGGGCCTCGACACGCCCAGCTCGTCCGCTACCTCGTCCACTCGGATAAACTTGTTCTCCATGCTGGTTCCTCCTTTCTTGAATAATAACGCTATTTGTTTAACGTTGGCTCCATTATACTAACTATATTCCGTTATGTCAAGGCTTTCCAAGAAGAAAATATAAACAAATTTATTTATATTTCGCTTGACAGTTCTAAACATATCTGTTATACTCCAAGTGTCCCCATTACATAGATTGGAGTTGGCAGTTATGGCGATTGGTGAACGTATTCGCTTCTTCCGCAATAAGAAAGGTGTCACGCAGAAGTATCTCGGTCAGGTGGTGGGGTTTCCCGAACGCTCCGCCGATGTGCGTATGGCGCAGTATGAAACCGGGAGCCGCACCCCCAAGGCTGACCTGACCCGGACGCTGGCGGGCTTCTTTGAAGTCTCCACCGATGCCTTGACCGTCCCTGACATAGACAGCGACATTGGCCTTATGCACACCCTCTTTGCCCTGGAGGACATTCGGGGCCTGACCATTGGAGAGATTGACGGTGAAATCTGTCTGCGGCTGGACAAGTCCAAAGGCAAGACCTATGTTGATATGCTTGAAATGCTGTCCGCCTGGGCGGAGCAGGCCAAGAAGCTGGAGGCTGGGGAGATCACCAGGGAGGACTACGACCGCTGGCGCTACAACTACCCCAAGTACGACACCACCCGGAAATGGGTCAAAGTCCCCTCCAAGGAATTGAGCGACTTCCTTGTAGAAGCGTTCAAGGACAGGCTGGGAAAGGATTGACAGACAGCAAAAAGCCCTTACCGACGTTGCCATCGGTAAGGGCTTTCTAATATGGTTTTTGTCACCCACAAGCCGCAAAGGAACACTTTTCACCTGCAATCCACCGGGGATACAGAATGATACGGCCTATGGGGAGCGTTATCAAATCGTTATCAAAAGAGGGATGTAAAACCGCCTGTCCCTTGTGCCGCAACGGGTTCAGAGTTTCAAAAACTCACTCCCACTCGATAGTGCCCACGGGCTTGGGCGTCAAGTCGTACAGTACCCGGCACACGCCGGGGACCTCCGCCAGGATGCGGGCCGTGATCTTCTCCAGCACCGCCCAGGGCAGCTCCGGCACGGTGGCGGTCATGGCGTCCACCGTGTTGACGGCACGGATAATCACCGGCCACTCAAAGGCCCGCTTGCCGTCCCGCACGCCGGTGGAGCGGAAGTCGGGCACCACGGTGAAGAACTGCCATACCCTGTCCGCAAGGCCCGCGTCTGCAAACTCCTCCCGCAGGATGGCATCGGACTCCCGCAGGGCCGCAAGGCGCTCCCGGGTGATGGCGCCCAGGCAGCGCACCCCCAGGCCCGGTCCAGGGAAGGGCTGGCGCTCCACCATGTCGGCCGGCAGGCCCAGGGCCCTGCCCACCACCCGGACCTCGTCCTTGAACAGCAGGCGCACCGGTTCCACCAGCTCAAAATGCATATCCTCCGGCAGACCGCCAACGTTGTGGTGGGCCTTCACGCCGTCGCTCTCCAGAATGTCGGGGTAGATGGTCCCCTGGGCCAGGAAGGTAATCCCCTCCAGCTTCCGGGCCTCCTCGTCAAAGACCTTGATAAACTCCCCGCCGATGATTTTGCGCTTTTGCTCCGGTTCGTCCACCCCGGCCAGCAGGTCCAGGAAGCGGTCCGTTGCGTCCACATAGATGAGGTTGGCGTCCAGCTGGTTCCGGAACACCTCAATAACCTGCTCGCTCTCGCCCTTGCGCATGAGTCCGTGGTTCACATGGACGCACACCAGCTGTTTTCCAACGGCTTTGATAAGGAGCGCCGCCACCACCGAGGAGTCCACACCGCCGGAGAGAGCCAGCAGCACCTTCTTATCCCCCACCTGGGCGCGGATCTGCTCCACCTGATCTGCGATAAAGGCATTGGCCAGCTCCGGGGTATTGATCCGCTGCATATCTGCGGGACGCATGTTGTCTTTCATAATCCATCCTCCAATGTAAAATTTGCCTCATCCGGGGCAGATACTCTCAACCGATTACCATCGTTTGACAGGGGGAACTACGATTTTCAGGGCAAAATGGAAGCTGGCAGGGCCGCAGGATGCGGGCAGGCGGCCGCCAAATCCGGGAGCGGCGTCCGGCGCCCATTGGCTCGCCGGCAGGCGCATCTCCCTCCTGCCAGCCGACGGCAGGGCCGGAAAATCAACCTATGACTATTTTTTATACCATAGTCCGTCGATAAAATCAACCTATAGCAACCTTCAGAAATAATGGCAGCAAAGGAGGCGGATACAGGCGGTACAGCACAAGGATGACGACGCAGGCGGGCTGACGCCCGGCAAGGAGGAAGACGCGGTGATGTGCCGTCTGTATTCGTCGAACTGCTGTCAGTATTTTTGAAGGCTGCTATAAACGAACCACGCGGGGCCGGGGCTAATGGCGCCTCCGGTCCCCGCGTGGTTTACTCAGCAGTATTTTGCAATGGCGGCCCGAATCATCTCATGGGACCGGACGGCAATCTCCCGGTCGCCCTCCTCCAGCTCCAGCAGCGGCGCGCGGACACCTCCGATGTCCGGGCCCCCCTGGAGGCGGAGAATCTCTTTGATTACCGCATACATGTTCCCCTGGGCGGAGCACATTTTGTAGATGATGCGGCAGCACTCGTTCTGAACCTCCCGGCCCTTGGCCAGCTCACCGGCCCGGAAGCAGCGGAAGATCTCCAGATACAGCTCCGGCATGGCGGCGTAGGTGCCGCCGATGCCGCCGGCAGCGCCGGCGGCCAGTCCGCTGAGCAGCTGCTCGTCCGGGCCGTTGAATACCAGGGCCCCCTCGTCGTGCCACATCTGAATATCCTGGACGGGCATGGAGGAGTTCTTCACACCGATGACCCGGGTGTTTTTCAGCATCTCCCGCAGCAGGGGCACCGTCAATGCAACGCCTGCCAGCTGGGGGATGTTGTAGATGACAAAATCCGTGTTGGGGGCCGCGTCGGAGATGTCGTTCCAGTACTTGGCGATGCCCTTGGGGGGCAGGTGGAAGTAGATGGGCGGAATGGATGCGATGGCGTCCACCCCCAGGCCCTCGGCGTGGGCGGCCAGCTCCCGGCTGTCCGCCGTATTGTTGCAGGCCACGTGGGCGATGACGGTCAGCCTGCCGCCCACCTCGGCCATCACGTTCTCCAGGGTCTCCTTCCGCTCGGCCACGCTCTGGTAGATGCACTCGCCGGAGGAGCCGCCCACATACAATCCCTTGACGCCCTTGTCCAGCAAAAACTTTGCCAGGGCGCGGACAGCGCCGCCGTCCACCCTGCCGTCCTTGTTATAGCAGGCGTAAAAGGCGGGGAAGATCCCCTGGTATTTGGAGAGGTCTCTCATGCTATCACTCCTCAATCATCAAAAATTCTCACCTTAAAGACCACCTTGCTCACGGTCTCAGGGCCGTCCAGCTGCATTTTGATGCGGTGGGCGTCCCCGGGAAACACCACCAGGAAATCCCCGGGGGAGAGGGTCAGCCTGTAATGGCCCTGGCCCCGGTAGGCATAGAAGTCACCGGCCTCTTTCCGGTCGAACTCCTCCAGCGCCTCCGGCGGGGCAATCTCCACACCCTCGGAGCCCTGTACCATGATGTGGATATCCAGGTATTTTCTGTGGGCCTCGAAAAAGCTCTCCTCCTCCGGAACGGTCTCGTAGGTAAAGCGGGTGGCGTATACGTCGCCGCCCCTGAGCTCCACCCGGCGGGAGCCCACGCCGGCGAGAAATTCCGGCGTGATGTGCTCCAGCGCCAGGTCCAGGTTGGGGTGGATGCCCCGATAGGCGGAGGCGTCGCTGATTTTGGCGTAGATCATCGTATCATCCCTTCACGGCGCCCATGGTGATGCCCTGGGTGAAGTACTTCTGGAAGATCAGGAACACAATGATGATGGGGACCGCGGCCAGGGCTGCGCCGGCCATCAGGATGCCCAGGTCGATGCTGGTCTCCGACTGGAGCGTGGCAATACCCAGGGAGATGGTGTAGTTGCTGCCGCTGCCCAGCATAATCAACTGGAGGAAGTAGTCGTTCCAGCTGTTGATGAACGTGAAGATGGCAAGAGCCCCGATGCCCGGCTTAATCATGGGGACCACCACATTGTAGAACGTGTGCCACTCGCTGGAGCCGTCGATGCGGGCGGCCTCCAGGATCTCTCCCGGAATACTCTCCGAGAACTGCTTCATCAGGAATACGCCGAAGGGCCAGCCCACCGTAGGTACGATGACCGCCCACAGGCAATCCCACATATGCAGGGCGGAGATCTCCTTGATGAGGGGGATCAGAATAACCTGCTTGGGCAGGGCCATGGCGCACACGATCAGGGAAAACAGGATGCCGCGGCCCTGGAAGCGCTTTTTGGCCAGGGCGTAGCCGGCCATGGCGGCGGTGATGCAGGTGAGGACCATGGCCATGACCGCCATGAACACGGTGTTCACCAGCCACCGGATGGCGGCGGGCACCGTGGGCCCCGCGGAGAAGATGATGGGCTGGTGGTTGGCGGAGAACTGGGCGCTGAAGGGCACCGCCAGCTCCCAGAGGGGCGCGGAGCGTTTGGCAAACAGGCGGTCAAAGTTGTTCAGGGTGAACTCCTTGGGGAAGAATGAGGGCGTGGGGTTCAGGATCTCCGTGACCGGCTTCAGGGAGCCGGTGATGATCCAGTAGAGCGGGAACAGGAACAGCAGCGCCAGAATGACCAGAATCACAACGGAGACGATCCGATACGGAGTCGCGCGTTTCTCACCTAATTTCATACTCCCACCCCCTTACTTTTCCTTGCCCAGCTTGAACTGGATGGCGGAGAGGATCCCGATGAAGATGGCCAGTACCACGCCCATGGCGTTGGCGTAGCCGAAGTGTCCCCGCTGCTCCGTCAGCTTGAAGGCGGTGTAGTAGATATAGTACATCACCGTGTTGGTGCCGGAGCCGCCCTGGGTCAGCAGCTGGATCAGGGCAAAGCACTGGAAGGAGTTGATGGTGGTGATGACCAGAATGTACAGCGTGGTGGGCATCATCTGGGGCCACTTCACCTTCCAGAACACCTGGATGTCGGTGGCGCCGTCCACTTCCGCCGCCTCCACCAGCGTCTGGTCCACGTTGCCCAAGGCGGAGACGTACAGCACGATGGGCTGACCCACCGAGGTGGTAAACAGAATCAAAATGATGCACCACAGGGCGTAGCGCTCGTCTCCCAGGAAGTTGATGTTCTGCTCAATGAGCCCCGCGCCCTTGAGGACGTAGTTCAAAATGCCGGTGTAGTTGTCGTACATCCACTTCCACACCACCGTGACGGCCACGGAGCCGGTGATCACCGGCAGGTAGAAGATGATGCGGAATGCAGACAGAGCTCCGCTTTTCAGGTGGTAGATGGCGGAGCTGACCCACAGGGAGAACAGGCACACCGTGGGTACGCTGACCACCACGATCAAAAACGTGTTCTTCAGGGCCAGCAGGAATGTCTCGTCCTGCCAGAGGTCGATGAAATTCTGGAGGCCCACAAAGGTGGTGGCCGCCGTCTTGGAGTTCATGTTGGCGTCGGTGAAGCCGTAGCCGATGCAGATCAGCATGGGAATCACCACAAAGCCGACGAAGAAGATAAGGCTTGGCAGCATGAAGAGATAACCCGCGACATTCTCCCGCCGCTGCAGGGCCCGGCTGATCTTCTTGGGGGAATTTGCCAAGTGGAACACTCCTTTCTCTATGCGAAAAATGCACTCAAGTGAGAGAATCACTTAAGCTGGAAGGACTGCGCAGGGGGAAAGACGGATGAGAGCAGGGCGCCCCTCTTCCGCGCTGAGCGGAAGAGGGGCGCGAACCCTTTTAGCGAATCAATACAAGAGACGGTCCGGCAGATCAGCCCGCGGCAGCGGCGGCGTTGGCGTTGGCCTCGTACTTGGCCACGGTCTCGGCGACGTCATCGCCCGCGCCCACGCGCTGGAGCATGTTCCACCACTCGGTCCGGGCGCCGGCCCAGCCCTTGGTGATCTGATAGTACTCGCCCATATAAGGCATCATCTTGCTGTAATACTCCACCAGCAGGGGGTTGCTGGACTTGATCTCCACGCCCTCGGCCTTGGAGCGGCAGGAGAAGAAATTCGAGATGTCGCCGGCCTGAGAGCAATTCTCAGAGTCGCACATGTACTTGATGAAGGTCCTGGCGGCCTCGATGCGGGCATCGTCGCCGGTGTTAAAGGCGCCCAGGCCCCAAACGCCGGAGCCCTCCTCGGGGGCCTTGCCCGCCTGAGTGGGGAAGGTCATGTACACGATCTCGTCGCCGGTCAGGGTCTTGCCCTCGCCGGTGCCGGCGGAGTTGGGGTCCAGCTGCTGCGCGGCGTTCCAGCAGAACGCCATCTTCAGCACGCCCTGGTAGAACTTGGCGATCTCGTCGCCGCCCTGGAGGGAGGCGTCAAAGGCGATGCCGTCCATGTTCTTCAGGTCGGTCAGGGCGTTGATGACCTCGGGGCTGTTCCAGGTGTAGGCGGTGTGGTCGGCGTTGGTCAGCTTGGTGCCGTAGCGGTTGCGGATCAGCTCGCGGGTGCCCTGGTCGCCGCCCTGGCCGGCGCAGTAGACCGCGGCCACGGTGCCGCCGAACTTGTCGTACAGGGCCTTGACGGTAGCGTCAAACTGGTCCACGGTCCAGGTGCGGGTCTCCAGGTCGATGTTGGCCTCGGCGCCGGCCTCCTTCACGGCGGTGTAGTTCACGGCCATGCAGTGGGCCACGTTGAACATGGGATAGAGATAGACGCTGCCGTCGGCGGCGGTGCCGGCGTTCAGAGCGGCGGGCAGGATCTCGGAGCGGTCCTCGTCGTCGATCATGTCGCGCAGGTCCACCATGTGGCCGTTGACGCCCCAGTTGGCCACCAGGCGCTCGGGACCCTCCATGATGACGTCGGGGGCGTTGCCGCCGGTGAGGGCGGCGTTGACCTTGTCGTCGCCGTCGGCGTAGGCCAGCCACTCCATGCTGACCTTGATGCCGGTGTCGGCGGTGAACTTGTCGATCAGGGGCTTGACCTTGGCCTCATCGCCCCAGCCGCCCACGGGGTAAACCCAGACAGTGATGGAGTCGGCCGCGCCGTCGGCGGGGGCGGGCTCGGCGGCGTCCTGGGGCTGATCCTGGGAAGCAGGGGGCGCATCATTGCCCTGATCCTTGTTGCCTCCGCAGGCAACAAGGGCCATGACCATGGTCATGGCCAATAACATTGCAAGCAGCTTCTTCATCTCGAATCCTCCTTAATATCACAAAAAATAACTCCGCAAGGTTCCCCTTGCTGTATAAATTATACAAGCGATTCCTATATCTGTCAATTGGAATCGAAAGAATTTGCGAAAAAGCCGCATATTTAGTGGATGTTTCAAAAATAATTTCGATTTTTAGTCATTTTACACTCAAAATTTTTCGCTGTTCCGGGGACAGACGCCTTGACAAACGGAAAAAAGCTGGTAGCTTAATAATGTAGAGACAAACCGGGGGACCGGAGATTTCGACAGAGGGGGAGACGGACTGTGAAAAAGCACATTCTCTGCCTGGGGGATTCCAATACCCACGGCTACTGCGCAGACCCCGCCGACTGTGCCGACGGCGGCTTTCGATTCAACGAGGACGAGCGCTGGACCTGCCTGCTGCAAAAGGCCCTGGGCCCGGATTACCTGGTGACGGAGGAGGGGCTCAGCGGCCGCACCACCGTATTCCCGGACCCTCTTCACGAGAGCATGGATGCCCTGGGCGTTCTCTATGCCCTGCTGAAAAGCCACGAGGCCCTCGACCTGCTGATTATTATGCTGGGCACCAACGACACGAAGGAGCGCCTGGGCGCCAACGCCTCCTGTATCGGCATCGGCATGGAGCGCCTGGTCCGCAAGGCCCAGAGCGTGGACTGCTGGGGAGATCACGCCCCCAACATCCTCATTGTCTGCCCGCCGCCCATCCGCCCGGAGATGGAGCTGTCGGAGTGCGGTCAGCCCATGGGCCGGGGCTGCCTGGAGAAGTCCCGGGAGCTGCCCGGCTACTATGAGAAAACGGCGAAGCTGGTGGGGGCCCATTACATGGACGCGGCGGGGTGCGAGTTCAACTCCCTTGACGGCATGCATCTGACCCGCCGGGGCCACACCCAGCTGGCGGAGCGGCTGGCGTCGCTGGTGCCTGCGCTTTTGTAAACAGGGTGATAAGCGGGACGGGCCGTGCGGCCCGTCCCGCCTTGTACTGTCAATGTCCCGCCCTTCAGTCCGCCGCCCAGCCTGAAAATCTGCTGCTGCGCGTCGCAGGCGCCTGCACAGCAGGCATTTGCCGATATTCGGTTCAACACGGGGCGGGGCCCCATCCCCGGCCCAGGCGCCGCCCCTCAGGTGGCTGACCTCCGAAACGCGCCTGCGGGCGCAGCCTGTCCCGACCTGTCCCGGTCTGTCTGCCGGTCTCTCGACAGGCTGGGGTGAAAAGGGGCCGCACCCCCGGCGGGGTGTATAAGTCCTGGAAAAGCTGTCCATACTCTCCCTATACCGAACAAAGGGAGGGACAACCTATGAACAGACTGAAATCCATTTTCAGCAGCGCGGGTTTTTATGCGGTTTTGGCCCTGTGCGTCCTGGCTGTGGGCGTGGCGGGCAGTTTTGCCCTGTTTGGAAACCGCGGGAAACCGGCGGAGGAGGATGTGCTCCGCCAGACGGACCTGATTACCCCGCCCGCTGCGGAACCGGCCGCGCCGGAGCCCGCCGTGGTGGAAACCATCTCCCCGACGCCCACGGAGGAACCGGAGCAGACGCCGCCGCCCATGCCGGAGGTGCCGGTGGACGACACCCCCGTGGTGGTGGAGGCGCCCCGGCTGATTGTGTCGCCCCTGAACGGGGAGGTGGTCATGGCGTTTTCCGTGGATCAGCTGGTGTACAACGAGACACTGGCGGACTGGCGCACCCACGACGGCATTGACATTGCCGCCGTCCAGGGCACCACGGTACTGGCGGCCAGTTCCGGCACGGTGTCCTCCGTGACGGATGACCCTCTGATGGGCACCACCGTGGTCATCCGTCACGACGGCGGGTACCAGACCACCTATGCGAATCTCCAGGCCAGGCCCAATGTGGAGGCGGGGGAGACCGTCTCCGCCGGGCAGATCATCGGTGCGGTGGGCCGCACCGCGGCGGCGGAGTCCGCCCAGGGGCCCCACCTCCACTTCTCCGTTACGAAAGACGGGGAGCCGGTGGATCCCAATGAGTACCTCAAGCGGTAAGGGGACGTGCGCATGTCCCCTTACCATCCCAAGAGCATCCCCCGGTGCGGGCATCTGTCCGCACCGGGGGATGCTTTTTGTCCGTACACACGGCGGTCCCCGCGCCCTTCCCCCTGCGGTGAAGGGCGGCGGCCCGGCCGAAAAGCTCTGCTGACATGGCCCGGAATCACCCGCCGTAATATGCCACCAGCATATCCACAACGGTGCCGTAGGACTGGATGCCCCGCTGGTCGCCGTAGGCCTTGAGCATGCTGTCATAGACCTTGTTGGAGACCTTCTTTGCAGCGGAGTTCCGGAACTGGGACCAATAGGCGTTGTTGTGGGCCAAATCCGCCTGCACGGTCTCCGGCAGCGCAGCCCGGATTGCCCAGTAGGTATCCGGATCCACGGAGTAGAGGGCATTGCCCAGGTAGATGTATCCCATCAGCCAGCCGGAGTAGACATATGCGGGGTTCCCGCTGGTGGTGGAGGCCAGCACTGCCAGGAAATTGCACTCCTGCTCCGAGGCAATGCCCCGCTGGTGGGCCAGCTCGTGGGCCGCCGTGGAGGGGAGGAGGCAGGCGGGGCTGTCGATATTCACATTGGACTCCCCGGTGTAGGCGCAGTAGAAGCCGGTAAAATCCATCCGGCTCATCAGCCGGGAGAAGAACATGGGCTTTACCCCCTTGTCCTCAAAGGACAAAAAGGGGAATACCTCCTCCAGGGCGTCGTAAACACGGGGGCTGTCCTCTATGATCTCCTGCCAGGGGACGGCGAATACCCCCGTTTCATCCCGGGGAACACCGTCCGCAGACCGGGAGAGCTGCCGCGCAAAGAGGGTTGTCACCGCCCGGAGCTCCTCCGGTGCCACGGGACGGGCACGGATACCGGATTTGTCCTGAAAGCTGTCCGTCCAGAAGCTGAGGCCCCACAAAAAGAAAAACAGGGTATACACGGTTAAAAACGCGCAGGCCGCACCCAGAACCGCGCTGTAGGCCCGCTGCGCCCGCCGCCCTTTGGCCCGGGCGACGGAGACGGCGCTCCACACGAGGTACACGGCGCCCAGCAGGGCCGCCAGGACATAGATGACCTCCATAACGGAGAAGTCCACCCGGTAGCACAGCTCTCCCAACTGCCGGCGCAGGGGAATGGTGACGTGCTCCGCCAGGGCGTTCATCCAGGCCCGGTTCCCCCGGCACAGCCGGAGGCACAGCAGGATGCCCCCGGCGGACAACAGCCAGATGTGCAGCTTTCGATGTCTGAGAAAAAATGCCTTCATAACACTATTATTTCGTCACTCCGCCGCAGCCAGGAGCTGCCTGGTGTAGTCCTCTCCGGGGCGGCTGAAAATCTCCTCCACCGTCCCCTGTTCCACAATGCGGCCGCTTTTCATCACCAGCACCCGGTCACACAGCTGATAGACCACGTTCAGGTCGTGGGAGATGAAGAGGTAGCTCAGATCCAGCTCGTCCCGCAGGTCTTTCAGCAGCTTCAGGATCTGGGCCTGGATGGTCACGTCCAGGGCCGACACCGGCTCGTCCGCTATCAGGAACCGGGGCCTCTGAATCAGCGCCGTGGCGATGGAGACCCGCTGCCGCTGCCCGCCGGACAGCTCCGAGGGCCTTGCCGCCAGGCACTCCTCCGGCAGGCCCACCCGAACCAGCATCTCCCGAACCCGCCGCCTCCGCTCCTCCGGGCCGTATTTGCCGAAGATACGCAGAGGCTCCTCCAAAATCCAGGAGACCGGATAGGCGGGATTCAGGGAGCTGTAGGGATCCTGGAAGATCATCTGGGGCCGCCTGGTGTAGTGGAGGACCTCGCCCCGGTCCGGCTTCACCTGCCCAAGGATGGTCCGGGCCAGGGTGGATTTTCCCGTTCCGGACTCGCCCACCAGCCCCAGGATCTCACCGTGGCGGACGTCAAAGGTCACATCGTGGAGCACCTCCTGGTAACTGCCCTTCCGGAAAATGCCTCCCTCCCGGTAGCCGCTGGTGACATGGCGGAGGGAGAGGACGACTTCATTGCTCATGGGGAACCCTCCCTTTGCCCCCGGGTGGGAATGGCGGCAATCAGCTGCCGGGTATAGGGGTGCCGGGGGTGGTAGAACACCGTGTCCGTATCCCCCTCCTCCACCAGGACGCCCCGCTGCATCACGGCCACCCGGCCGCAGAGCTTACGCACCACATTGAGGTTGTGGGAGATAAACAGCATGGAGACGCCGCTCTCCCTGTTCAGCTTTTTGAGAAGCTCCAGGATCTGGGCCTGGATGGTCACGTCCAGGGCGGTGGTGGGCTCGTCCAGCAGCAGCAGCTTGGGACGGATGACGATGGCCGCCGCGATCATGGCCCGCTGAAGCATCCCGCCGGAGAGCTCGTGGGGATATTTTTCATAGACCGCCTCCGGGCGGGGCAGCTCCACCGCCGCCAGGGACTCCAGGGCCAGCCTCCTCCGCTCCGGCCTGGGGAGGTTTTCATGGATGCACAGAACCTCTTCCACCTGGGGGCCGATCTTCATCAGGGGATCCATGCAGCTCTGGGGCTCCTGGAATACCACGCCGATCTCCCGGCCCTGAATCCTCCGCAGCTGGCTGCGGGGGATGTGAAGCAGCTCCCGCCCGTCCAGCAGAATCTGGCCGGAACAGCAGCACCGGCTCCGGGGCAGCAGCCCCGCCACGCTCATGGCGGTGACGGATTTGCCGGAGCCGGACTCGCCCACCAGCCCCACAATCTCGCCGTCGCCGATGGTGAGGGACAGCCCGGCCACCGCCTCCCTGTCCCGGGTGTGGAATTTCACGTGTAAATCTCTGATCTCCAGCATCAGTCCGCCCCCCTGTCCCGGCGCTGAAGGCCCTCCCCGATCAGGCCGACACTGAACACCATCAGGATGATGACAAGGCCTGTGCCGGCGGCGTACCAGGGGGCGATGCCGAACATCCCCTGGGCCTCCGACAGCATATAGCCCAGGGAGGCGTCCGGCGGCGTGACGCCAATGCCCAGGTAGCTCATGGAGGCCTCTGCCAATACCGCGTTGTTGAAGCCGATGGTGAGGGCGGGCAGCAGCACCTGCATGACGTTGGGCAGGATGTGCACCAGCAGGATGCGCCCGCTGCCCGCGCCCATGAGCCGGGCGCTTCTCACATAATTCACGTCCCGGAGGGCGGCAAAGGCCGTCCGGGTCAGCCGGGCAAAGCTGGGGATGAACACCAGCCCCAGGGCGAGAATCACATTCAGCCGCTTTCCCGGCCCCAGAATGCTGATGACCACCAGGGCCAGCAATACGCTGGGAAAGGCGGTCAGCGCGTCGTTGACCCGCATTAAAATCTCGTCCAGAAGGCCGCCGAAGTAGCCGGTGAGGGCGCCCACCGCCGTTCCGAACACCGCGCCGATGGAGACGGTTGCCAGGGCAATGGCGGCAGTGGAGCCGGCCCCCTTCATCACCCGGCTGAGGATATCCCGGCCAAAGTTGTCCGTGCCCATCAGGTGTGCAAGGGAGGGGCCCGACCGGTCCATGCTCATGGCGTTGGGGTCGTAAGGCGTCCAGAAAAAGCCCAGGAGAATCAGCGCCGCCGTCAGGCCCGCCAAAATCAGCCCGGCGGTGAGATATCCGTTTCTCCGCCTCATGATCCGCCTCCCAGCCGCAGCCGCGGGTCGAGCCTCTGGTTGATGATATCCGCCGCCGTACCCGCCAGCACCACCCAGAAGGCCAGAATCACCACGATGGCCTGTACCACCGGGTAGTCCCGGCTTCCGATGGAGGCCACCAGCATCCTCCCCAGGCCCGGAATGACAAATACCTGCTCCACCACAATGCCTGCGGCCACAATCTCCGCCATGGTCTGGGCCAGAAACGTCACCACCGGAGCCAGGGAGTTCTTCAGCACATGGCGGTACAGCACCTGCCGCCGCGTCGCCCCCCGTGAGATGGCCGTGCGGACATAGTCCTTCCGCATCTCCGTGAGGATGGTGGAGCGGAGCATCCTCACCGTCATGGCGATGCGGGGAATGGCGATGGCGGCGGCGGCAAAGAACAGGTACTTCACCGCGCCCGGGAAGTCCTCCCCCAGTTCCGGGAAGCTGCCGGGCATAAACCACTTCAGCGCGATGCCGAAGCCCCAGGACAGCAGAATGCCGGTGAAGAAGGGGGGAATCGCCATACAGAGCTGGTTAACCACCGTGCGGGCGCCGTCCAGAGCGCCGCCGGACCGGGCGGCGGAGCGGAGCCCCAGGGGGATGGACACCGCCGCAATCAGCACAAAGCACAGGATGCTGAGGCAGAGCGTCACCAGTACCTTGGGGGCAATCAGCTCCCACACGGGCTGATTGTATTTGATGGAGACCCCCAGATCCCCGGTGAAAAAGCCCAGGAGCCAGGAGACGTACCGCACCGGCAGGGGCCGGTCCAGCCCCAGCTCCGCCCGCAGCGCCGCCAGGCGCTCCGGCGTCACCTGGGTGCCCAGCATAATCTCCGCCGCGTCGCCGGAGATCAGGGAGAAGGCCGTAAACGCCAGAAGGGAGACGATGACCATGGTGAAAAGCATGGCCGCGATTTTTTTGGCTGCGTATCTCATGGTCTCGCCTCCCTTCAAAGCCTGTTTCTTATCTCCGGACATGCCGGAGAGGTGGAGATTTTTCGCCGGTCGGGACTGCTGCGGGCAGTCTGTGCCGTCCGGCGGGGAAGCCCTGCGCAGAGGGGCGGCAAATGCCTGCCCAGACGGTATTTCCGGAAATTTTAAACGGGCTCACCGGCCGGCCTGTGAGGGGCCGGAGATCCGCGGGATCACCCATAGCGAACCGTGGAGAGGTCCAGCACGTAGATGGGGTAGAACCGGAGCCCGGTGAGCCCCTTGCGGACAGCCACCAGGTCCGCAAGGTCCTGGATGTAGACGTTGGCGGCGTTCTCCGCCAGGTTCTCCAGCATCTGCTTGTAGACGGCGGTCTGTCCGGCGTCGTCAAAGGTGGCTACGGCCCGGGAGAACAGCGCGTCATACTCCGCATTGTTATAATTGATAAAATTATTACCGGCTGCGGAGACGAACCGCTCCAGCAGCGCCCGGGCGGTCATGTTGGAGGCGTCCACGCCCACCACGGTGGACTGGAACTGCCGTCCGGCATACACGTCGGACAGCCACGTGCCCCACTCCACCAGCTGGATCTCGGCGGTGACGCCGATCTGGGCCAGCTGTCCCACCAGCACCTGGGCGGTGTCGATATGGGGCTGGTAGTTGGAGGGGACGGTGATGGTCATGGAGAAGCCGTCGGGATATCCGGCGTCCGAGAGCAGCTGCTTTGCCTTTTCCGGGTCGGGGGTATAGCGGCTCGACAGGCTCTCGTCAAAATACTTGCCGAAGGCGGGGTACATGCTGGAGCCGATGGGGTGCCCGTACCCGGCGAAGGCGATGTCGATGATGCCCTGCTTGTCAACGGCGTAGCACAGGGCCTGCCGGACCCGGATGTCGTCAAAGGGCTTCTCCGCGTTGTTCAGGTACAGGGCCTGGACCAGGTTCATGGTGCCCTCTTCGATATTGAAGTCGTCCCCCAGCTGGGCCACCTGGGTGCTGCTGAGGTGGGCGAACAGATCCACCGCCCCGCTCTGAAGGCTGACGATGATGCTGTCCGCATTCTCCATGATTTTGAAGGTCACTTTATCCAGATAGGCGGGGGTGCCCCAGTAGCCGTCGAACTTCTCCAGGATGATATTGTCCTGGGCGGCACGGGAGACAAATTTGAAGGGGCCGGTGCCCACGGGGGCGGTGTCCTGCCGGTCATAGCCCTCCGGCAGGATGGCCAGGGTCAGGTAGGACAGAAATTCGGTGTTGGGCTGGTCCAGGGTGATGGTCACGGTGGTATCGTCCGCCGTGATGTCCCGGACAGCAGAAAGCGCCGGGACCAGAGGCTCTCCCTCCGAGTCGTCGGCGCAGCGTTGGATGGAATATACCACATCCCGGGTCTCCACCGGCTCGCCGTTGTGGAACAGCACGCCCTCACGCAGGGTGAAGGTGTACGCGGTCTTGTCCTCGGAAAGCTCGTAGTGGTCGGCAACCGCAGGGATCAGGTCTCCGTCAGGTGTGGGCTTCATCAGCCCCTCAAATACGTTGAACATGACTTCCTTGGTTCCTGCCGCCACCGCCTTGTGGGGGTCAAGACTGTCGTCCAGGTCCTGTGCGATGCCCACGGTGATCTCATTGGCCGGGGGCGTCCCGCCGGTAGAGCCGATGGTGGGTTCCTGTCCGTCCGCCGGTGCCTGTCCCGCGCTGCCGTCTTTGCATCCGCAGAGTACGGCGCTCAGGAGGCTGACCAGAAGAAGGAGCGAGAGAAGTTTCTTCCTCATGTCGATTTCTCCTTTACATCACTGCCCCCTCCGGGGGTCAGTGTCGGGCTGTCCGCCCGTCAGAAATAATTCGGCTCTATTCAGTTGTCGGCGCTGCTTGGATTTACGGCGTCTGCAGGGTGCGCCGCAAAAGAATACAGCCCCGGGGCTGGTCGTTATTTTTCTAACGATGCCCCGCAAGGCTGTATTGTACACGATGGGCCGCCCGATTGCAACCCTTTTTTCAGAAAATCAGGGGGCGTCTCTCTTTTCCTCCGGCGCTGTTCCCCGGGAGGCCTCCGCGGGGGCGGGAGCGGGCCGGGCGCCGGCATAGGCGTCCACCTCCAGGGGAAGGCGCTTTTTCCGCAGACAGACGTCGATGAGGAAGGTAAAGAGGTTGTAGAGGCATGCGCACACCGGCACGCCGAAGAACATCCCCGGCAGGCCGAAAAAGCTGCCGCCCACCAGAATGGCGATGATGACCCAAAGGCTGGAGAGACCCGTGGTGTCCCCCAGGATCTTGGGGCCGATGACGTTGCCGTCCAGCTGCTGGAGCACCAGGATAAAAAGCAGGAAGTACAGCGCCTTCATGGGGGAGACCAGCAGGATCAAAAACGCGCTGGGCACGGCGCCCAGAAAGGGGCCGAAGAAGGGGATGATATTGGTGATGCCCACAATCACGGACACCAGGGGCGTATACGGGAATTTTAAAACGGAGCAGCCGATGAAGCACAGAATGCCGATAATCAGGGAGTCCAGCAGCTTACCCCGGACAAACCCGGAGAAGATGATGTCCGCCCGGCGGACGCCCCGCAGCACCCAGTCGGCATTTCTCTGGGAGAACAGGCCGCAGACCGTCCTCCTGGAAAAGGCGGCGCAGTGCTCCTTGGCGGCCAGCAGGTAGATGGAGACGATGACCCCCACCAGCAGATTTTTCAGGAAGTTTACCAGGCCCATGACGCTGCCGGCGGCCACGCTCATCACCGTCTGGGCCTGGGACAGGGCCTTTTGCAGCCAGTCCGCCAGGTTGTTGGCATTCAGCCAGCCGGTGATGTCCTGATAGTAGTTGTTCATCTGCTCTGTCACTATGGTCTCCACATTGGGGTAGGTGGCCAGCAGCGTCTCCACCCAGCCGGCAATGGTGTTGTAGTAGTTCTCCACGTTGCCCGCCAGCTGGAGGACGCTCTTGTACAGCTCCGGCAGCAGCACGGATGCCAGGATATAGAACAGAAGACACACCAGCAGCCAGGTCAGCAGCATGCTCGCCGCCCGGACAGCGGGGGCGGTGAAACGGCCCTTTTCCCGGGCCCTCTGCACCCGGGCGGAAAACAGCCTGTCCTCAAAAAAATTCACCACCGGCGCCAGCAGATAGGCCATGAAAGCGCCGTAGAGGATGGGGCGGACGGAGGAGAGCAGCTGGCGCAGGACGTTCAGCAGCCAGTGGCGGCCAAACAGGGTGTCGTAAAAGAGCAGAATGGCGCTTACGGTCAAAAACACCGTGACGCCGGATTTCAAATGCTCGCTTTTTCGGTTCATCTGGCATCGTTCTCCTCTCCACAGGGGCGCCGATCAGGTCTCCGGGTGCGGCTGCAGCCTGTCCGCCCAAGAGCCCGGAGCGCGGCGGCCCCGGCCGGAGCGGATAAATCAGTCAGGATTCTTGGGATTTCTCCTCCGGCAGGCGGTAAACTCCTCTTACCCGCCTGTCCGCGCGGCCCCGCAATCCCCCCGACATTTCTATTTTACATGGCGGGCGGGGGAATTGCAATCCTGATTTTCCCGTGCTATACTGCTTTTGCATGGCTTTAACGGCTGAGCCCTGTTAAGAACATGCCAAAATGTCCGGGCGGAGGCGCTTTCCCCACAGAAAATTTTGAAATCCGCCGGCCTGCCGGCTTCCTCTGCCCTGCGCTGCAATCCCCGCTCTCCGCTCTCTCTTCTCATGGTTTTCGGGAATTGCGCGGAATGATCTTTTAACTGGTTTGATTGTACCGGGAGGCGCTGTAAAAAACATGGAACAGAAAAAACTGCTGATGATCGTCAATCCCCGGGCCGGACGGAACAAGTCCCGGGGGCCGCTGTTTGACGCGGCGGCGATTTTTTCCGAGGCCGGATATCTCGTCTCCATCCACAACACCACCGCCCGGCCCGGAGACGCGGGAGAGGCCGCCGCTGCCGGAGGGGAGTATGACGCAGTGGTGGCGGTGGGCGGCGACGGGACGCTGAACGAGGTAGTGGGCGGCCTGATGCGGCTGGAGCACCCGCCGCTGCTGGGCTATCTCCCCCAGGGCAGCACCAACGACTTCGCCGCCAGCCTGCAGCTCTCCGGCAAGCCGGCGGAGGCCGCCGCCGCCATCGCAGGGGGCGCCTCCCGCCGGCTGGACGTGGGCCGGTGGAACGACCGCTGTTTCGTATACGTGGCCTCCTTCGGCGCTTTTACCCGCAGCTCTTACACCGCTTCCCAGGCCGCCAAGAACGCCCTGGGCCACTTTGCCTACATCCTGGAGGGGATGAAGGATCTCAACAGCCTGCGGCCCTATCGGGTGCGCCTCACCGCCGACGGGGAGGCGCTGGACGGGGAATACCTCTTCGGCGCGGTGTGCAACTCCACCTCCATCGGCGGTCTGATGAAGCTGGATCCGGAGCGGGTGGTGCTGGACGACGGGAAATTTGAACTGCTGCTGATCCCCAACCCCCATACCCCCGCAGACCTTCAGAATTTGGTGCTGGCGCTGCTGAACCAGCAGTACGACAGCCAGGGGCTGGTGTTCCGCCACGTCTCCTCCGTCCATTTGGAGACGGAGGACAGCCTGCCCTGGTCCCTGGATGGGGAGTATGCGCCAAGCCTGCCGGCAGTGGATATCCAAAACTGCCCCCAGGCGCTGGAGATGCTGCTGTGAGGCGGGAGATCGACGCGCTGCGCCGCCGGTACGCCGGCTATGCGCCGGGGCTTTTGGGGGCCCGGTACAGCTATGCGGTGCTTGTCCCGCTTTTACAGGCAGACGACGGGCCGAGGCTGCTGTTTGAGGTGCGGGCCGCCCATCTGCGGCAGGGGGGCGAGGTGTGCTTCCCCGGCGGGCGGATGGAACCGGGGGAGACGGCGGAGGCCTGTGCCCTGCGGGAAACGGAAGAGGAGCTGGCCATTCCGCGGAGCGGAGTGGAGCTCTTCGGCCCCTCGGACTTTATCTGCAATCAGCGGGGGTTTTTGCTGCGGCCTGTGCTGGGACTGGTGTCGCCGGAGGGGATGGCCCGCCTGCGGCCCTCCCCGGCGGAGGTGGCGGAGGCCTTCACCGTGCCCCTGGCCTTTTTCCGGGACACAGAGCCGCTGACGGGGCATTACGACCTGGCGCCCCAGGTGCCGGCGGATTTTCCCTATGAGGCGGCCGGCATCCCGCCGGACTATCCGTGGAGCCGCGGAAAGGTGGAGGTCCCGGTGTGGAACTACGAAGGGCATGTGATCTGGGGCATGACCGCCCGGATTACGCGGGATATTATCTCCGGATTTACCATCGATTGACAAGGGGAAATGCGGTTTTTCGGGGCTAAAACGGACGCCGGCAGGCGTGTTTTCCCCTGTTAACCGATGGCAAAATTCGGAAATAATGCATTTGATCAGAGCCGTTTTGTCTCGCAAATCTATACCATCGATTGGTACAGCTTCTTACTTCCGCCCTTTCCGTTCGGAAGTAATACTATCAAGGCCCTGTGACAGGGCCGGCAGACGGAGGAGACAGCTATGGACGAGAGGACAAAGGGGCCGGAATCCCAGGGTGAAAAGCTGGTGCTGCCCCGCACGATTCATCTGGTTCCCATGGACAGGATCGGCGACTTTGACGTGCGCCCGGGATTTTACGAGATCAACGGGGCCACGGCCATTCCCGGCGGTGTGAATTTCACGGTGCACTCCCACAACGCCAGTTCCATCGAGCTGCTGCTGTTTCACCGGGGGGAGACAGAGCCCTTTGCGGTGCTGCCCTTTCCCAGGGGCTACCGCATCGGCAACGTGTACTCCATGATTGTGTTCAGGCTGAATATCGAGGAGTTTGAATACGCCTACCGGGTGGACGGCCCCTATGAGCCGGAAAAGGGGCTGATCTTTGACCGAACCCGCTACCTGCTGGACCCCTATGCCAAGGCGGTGACGGGGCAGAGCCAATGGGGGAAGTCCGCCCCCCACGGCCAGCACTACCGGGCCCGTGTGGTGAAGGACGACTTCGACTGGAAGGACGCCCGTCCGCCCCTGATCCCTACGGAGGACCTCGTCATCTACGAGCTGCACGTCCGGGGCTTTACCCGGGATCCCTCCTCCGGCGTGAAGAACCCGGGCACCTTTGCAGGCCTTCTGGAGAAGCTGCCCTATCTCCTGGAGCTGGGGGTCAACGCGGTGGAGCTGATGCCCATCTTCGAGTTTGACGAGATGCAGGACTACCGGGTGGTGGACGGACAGGAGCTGTACAACTACTGGGGATACAACACCGTCAGTTTTTTCGCCCCCAACACCAGCTACGCCGCCGGAACGGAGTACAACCGGGAGGGCAACGAGCTGAAAAACCTCATCAAGACCTTCCAGCAGCACGGCATTGAGGTGTATCTGGACGTGGTGTTCAACCACACGGCGGAGGGCAACGAACAGGGCCCCTTCTTCTCCTTCAAGGGCTTTGACAACAACATCTACTACCTGCTGACGCCGGAGGGGAAATATTACAACTTCAGCGGCTGCGGCAACACGGTCAACTGCAACCACCCCATTGTGCGGCAGATGATTCTGGACTGCCTGCGGTACTGGGTCACCACCTACCACGTGGACGGCTTCCGCTTTGACCTGGCCTCCATCCTCAGCCGGGACGAGGCCGGCGCGCCCATGGGGGACCCGCCCCTGCTCCAGGCACTGGCCTTCGACCCCATATTGGGGGATGTGAAGCTGATTGCCGAGGCCTGGGACGCCGGGGGGCTCTACCAGGTGGGGTCCTTCCCCGCCTGGAACCGCTGGGCGGAGTGGAACGGGCGGTACCGGGACGACATGCGCCGCTACCTCAAGGGGGACGGGGGCTGCGCCCAGGCCGCGGCCCTGCGGATTGCCGGCTCCCGGGATATATACGGCCGCAGCGGGCGGAAGGACGCATCCATCAACTTTCTCACCTGCCACGACGGGTTCACCCTCTACGACCTGTACGCCTACAACGAAAAGCACAACGAGAAAAACGGCTGGGGCGGCACCGACGGCGCCGGCGACAACAGCAGCTGGAACTGCGGCGCGGAGGGGGAGACGGCGGATCCGGCGGTGAATGCCCTGCGGCGGCGGATGATACGCAACGCCTTCGCCCTGCTGATGTGCAGCCGGGGCATTCCCATGTTCCTGGCCGGCGACGAGTTCTGCAATACCCAATTCGGCAACAACAACGCCTACTGCCAGGACAACATCACCTCCTGGCTGGACTGGTCCCGGCTGGAGCAGAACCGGGGCATGTTCCGCTTTTTCCAATATATGATCCGCTTCCGCAGAGAGCACCGGGTGCTGCGGGCCAATCTGAGCAACGGGGCCTGCGGCTTCCCGGACGTCAGCTTCCACGGGGTATCCCCCTGGCACGAAGGGCTGTTTGAGAGCCATGAGCGGTACGTGGGCGTGATGTTTGCGGGGGCGGAGCGCAGCAGCGGGCCACAGCTCGTCTATATCGCCTCCAACGCCTGGTGGGAGGAGCTGGAAGTCACCCTGCCCCGCCTGCCCGCCTCCATGTACTGGGAGCTGGCGGCGGACACCTGGGAGGAGGAACAGCCGCCCCGCCGGGCCGCGGAGGACCGCTTTGTCATCCGCCCCAGAAGCGTCATGGTGTTTACGGCAAAATAGAGCGGCAGATATCCACAGATTTCACAAATATTTTGTAGAAATGCACAAATATTTTGTGTGCCCCTTTCCCGCCGCTCCGTCTCTGCCGATAAAGACAATATGACAGCAAGCGCCGGCGCTCTGCCGCCTCGCCCGGGGCGGCAGCGGTGCACGGCGCAGGAGGGGGGTCGCCTTATGAATACCGCGGGCATTTCCGGCCCGGCCTCCCGGCAGGAGTACTACGGCACGGACGCCCCCTCCGCCCAGAGGGAGACAAAGAGCCTCTACGAGATGATGCGGGACGCCAAGGAGCAGGCGGACGCCCGGCGGGAGCAGCTCAAGCTGCCCAAAAACACCCGCTACGGAGACGCGCCCATGGAGGCATACGCCCGCCTGGCCAGGGCCAGGACCTCCGGCGAGGTCAGCGCCGCCTCCGGCTTCGCCCGGCGGAAAATTGTACAGCTGCAATCCGCCCTGCGGCGGGATCCGGACAATAAGGAGCGCATCCAGGCGGCGATCAGGCAGCTGCAAAAGGCCGTCCACCGGGCGGGGAGGAAGCAGAAGGACATACAGCGGGAGAAGCTGGCAGAGGTCCGGCGCAGGCGTGCCCTGGAGGAGAAAAACCGCCGGAAGGCCCTCCAGGTCCGGCAGGAGCTGTCCCGCACCCGGGCGGCGCGGAGCATCCGGGAATCTGGCTATATCCGGGAGGCTGAGATGGATAATCGCACACAGGAGCAGCTGTCCGCCGCAAGGCTGGAGCTGCGGACACAACTGCAGGAGCTCACCGCGTCCACGGCGGGGGTCTCGGCGGGTGTGGCCGCACAGCAGTACGCCGCAACGCAGGCCGAGATCACCGGAGCTGCCGCGGACACCGGCAGTACCGGCGCCGGCCTGGATATGCTGGCGTGACGATTCCGGCAGCCGGACAAAAGAAGGGAAGGAGCAGCGCTCCTTCCCTTCTTTTCCGTCTCAGCCCTTGTGCTTGCCCAGATAGGCCTCCTTGACCTTCTCGTCGGCCAGCAGCTCCGCACCGGTGCCGGACATGGTGATGTTGCCGGTCTCCAGCACGTAGGCCAGATCCGCCGTTTTCAGGGCCATGTTTGCGTTCTGCTCAATCAGCAGGATGGTCACGCCCTGCCGGTTGATCTCCCGGATGATGGAGAAGATGTCCTGCACCACCAGGGGGGCCAGGCCCAGGGAGGGCTCATCCATCAGCAGCAGCCGGGGCCGGCTCATCAGCGCCCGCCCCACGGCCAGCATCTGCTGTTCGCCGCCGGAGAGGGTGCCGGCCAGCTGCCAATCCCGCTCTTTCAGGCGGGGGAACAGCTCGTAGACCCACTGGAGGTCCCTGGTGATCTCCGCCTTGTCCCTGCGGAGGTAGGCACCCAGCTTCAGGTTCTCCAGCACGGTCAGGTCCGGGAACACCCGCCGCCCCTCGGGGCTCATGGCGATGCCCTCGCTGATAATCCGGTCGATGGACTTGCCCAAAAGCTCCTCCCCATTCCACTGGATGGAGCCGGAGGCGGCCTTTACCAGGCCGGTGATGGTGCGCAGCGTGGTGGATTTGCCGGCGCCGTTGGCGCCGATCAGCGTGACGATCCTGCCGTCCGGCACCTCCAGGGAGATGCCCCGCAGGGCCTGGATGCCGCCGTAGGCCACATGCAGGTTTTCAATTTTAAGCATCCTCCGCCACCCCCAGGTACGCATCGATGACGCGCTGATTGTTCTGGATCTCCGCCGGCGTGCCCTCGGCGATCAGCTTACCGAAGTCCAGCACATAAATCCGGTCGGAGATATCCATGACCAGATCCATATGGTGCTCGATTAAAAATACCGTCAGCCCCAGCTTGGAGCGGATCTCGCCGATGAAGGCGGTCAGCTCATTGGTCTCCTGGGGGTTCATCCCCGCCGCCGGCTCATCCAGCAGAAGGAGCTTCGGCTCCGTGGCCAGGGCCCGGGCAATCTCCAGCCGCCGCTGTTTGCCATAGGGCAGGGAGGTGGCCAGTTCGTCCTTTACGTCGGACAGGCCCACCAGCGCCAGCAGCTCCTCCACGTGCCGGCGCTGCTCCTGCTCCTCCCTGCGGTTCATACGGAAGGCGGCGGAGAGGAAGTTGCTGTGGGTCCGGCAGTGCTTGGCAATCAGCACGTTGTCAAACACCGTCTGGGATTTCCACAGCCGGATGTTCTGGAAGGTCCGGGCCATGCCCAGCTTGGTGATGGCGTCGGGGGCGGGGGCGGCCACGCCCGTATACGCGTCCCCGTTCTGGCCCTTGTACTGGGCTTTCATCTTGCCCTGGGGGTGGTTTTCAATAATCTTCTTCCCCTCGAACCACACGCAGCCGTTGGTGGGCTGATATACGCCGGTGACGACGTTGAAGGCGGTGGTCTTGCCGGCGCCGTTGGGCCCGATGAGGGCCACGATCTCACCCCGGCCAATCTCCAGGTTCATGTTGTCCACAGCCACCACGCCGCCGAACTGCATGGTGACGTTTTCCACTTTCAAAACGGTTTCACTCATTTGGCGCCGCCTCCCTTCACGGTTTTTTTCCGGGACTTGCGCCGTGCCAGCAGATCCGGCAGCTCCCGGTCTCCCATGATGCCCCGCCGGAAGAACAGCACCACAATCATAATGATGACGGAGAACACCACCAGGCGGAAGCCGTTGCGGAACACGCCGGGGGCGTTGATCCCCAGGAAGGACCCGGAGTCCAGCCCCCGGAGCCACCACTCGCTGGCGGCGATGAACAGCATGGCGCCGATGCAGCTGCCGGAGATGGAGCCGATGCCGCCCAGAACCACCATCAGCAAAATCTCATAGGTCATGGCGGATTTGAAATTGCTGGCCTGGGAGATGCCCAGCACCATGGCCATGCCTGCGCCGGAGACGCCGGCAAAGAAGGAGCTGACGCAGAAGGAGAGCATCTTGTGTTTGGCCAGGTTGATCCCCATGGCCTCGGCAGCCACCTCGTCGTCCCGGATGGCCTTGAAGGACCGGCCGTAGGTGGAGTTCACCAGCAGCACAATCAGGCCGATGCACACCGTTGCCAGCAGCACGGGGACAAAGGTGGACAGGCTCACGGCCGCGCCGCCCAGATGGATTTCAAAGGAGTTGATGCGCACAAAGCTCTTCAGGGGGTTGGATCCGTTGGTAACGGGGCCCAGCTTGCCCCACTGGAACACGGCCCGGATGACCTCGGCAAAGCCCAGCGTGGCAATGGCCAGATAGTCGGATTTCAGCCGCAGCACCGGCAGGCCGATGAGATAGGCTACGACTGCCGCCGCAAGCCCCGCGGCGGCAATGGCGAGGATGACGCCCAGCATGGTGCCAAAGGGCCCCAGGACACGGCTCAGCGCCTCCGGGAAGGAGATGCGGACGGCGGCGTCGTAATACTGATATACGGTGTCCCGGGCCTCGGCGGGGATGGTGAAGATGGCGTAGGTATAGGCGCCGATGAGCATAAAGCCCGCGTGTCCCAGGGAGAACAGGCCCGTAAAGCCGTTCAGCAGGTTCATGGAGACAGCCGCCAGCGCATAGATGGAGCCCTTCTGGAGGACCTTGAGCAGCATGGACATGCCGTCTGTGGGCTTGATGACCTGATCCAGCACGATAACGGCCGCCAGCATAGCGGCCACCAGGATCAAGGAGACCATTGTGCTTTTCCGGCTGCGTTGCTTTTCAATCATGTCGCGGTTCCCTCCTTCCTCAGACCTTGTCCGTGGTCTTTTCACCGAACAGGCCGGTGGGCTTAAAGACCAGGATGACAATCAGCAGCACGAAGGTGAAGGCGTCGGAGAAGGTGGCCAGCTCCAGGGGCTCTTTCAAAACGCCCAGGGTCTGCAGGATCACGTCCAGCCCCTTGATGATGTTCTCGCACACGCCGATGATGAATGCGCCGATTACGGCGCCCGGAATGGAGCCGATCCCCCCGAACACAGCGGCGACAAAGGCCTTTAATCCCGGCATGCCGCCGGAGGTGGGAACCACGCCGGGGTAGTTGGAGAAGTACAGCATGGAGCCCACCGCCGCCAGGAAGGAGCCGATGACAAAGGTGACAGAGATCACGCTGTTGATGCGGATGCCCATGAGCTGGGCGGTCTCAAAGTCCCGGGAGACGGCGCGCATGGCCATGCCCACCTTGGTGTGGTTGATCAGCCACACCAGCAGGATGACCAGCGCCACGGTCAGAAACGGCGTGATGAGGGTGACGCGCTTGGTGGGGGCGCCAAACACCGTGATCTGGTCGGAGATCCAGGGGATGGTGGGATAGTTCTTGTTCAGGCCGCCGGTGATGTAGAGCGCCAGGTTCTGCAGCAGATAGCTCACGCCGATGGCGGAGATCATAACGGACATGCGGGGGGCGGTGCGCAGAGGCTTGTAGGCCACCCGCTCAATGGCAAAGCCCAGCAGGACCGTCAGGGCGATGACCAGGGGCACCGCCAGGTACAGCGGCAGCGACGCCGACAGATAGACCATCATCAGCCCGGCCACCATAAAGACGTCGCCGTGGGCAAAGTTAATCAGCCGCAAAATGCCGTAAACCATTGTATAGCCGATGGCAATCAGCGCATACTGCCCGCCTACCGAGACGCCTGAGAGCAGGTATGGCAGGACGGTTTTCATCAGATCCATGGAGTTCCTCCCTCTCTGTGGTGATTTCCTATGGCGCCGGCGGGGTCATAAAACCCGCAGACGCCGGCCGCAAAGCCGGACAGACGGGCCGCTTTCAGCGGTTCCGGCGGCACTCCGCCGGCAGAGGGCGTCAGAGACGCCCTGCGGCTGCCGGCTGCAGAACCGGGCTGTCCCGAAAAAGCGCCGTTTTGAAAACGCCTTTTCGGGACAGCCCCGTGGGGCTTGGAAAGGGCCGCGGCGGGGGCAGGAGGCCCCCGCCGCAGCGTTGGTGTCTTTACTTTGCGGGGCGGACCGGGCAGTCAGACGCCCTGCTGGGTGACAAACTCCCAGGCGCCGGTGGCGGTGTCGCAGTGCTTCACGTAGGCCACGTCCCGGATGGCGTCGCCCACCTCGTCGAAGGCGATGTGGCCGGACACGCCGTCATACTCCACGCCGGGCAGGGCGGACAGGACAGCGGCGGGATCGGTGGAGCCGGCGGCTTTCAGGGCCTCCAGCGCCACATAGTAGGCGTCGTAGCCCATGGCGGTGACGGCGGCAATCATGTCGTTGCCGTTGTTGTTGGCCAGGGCGGTGGAATCGCTGTTGATCCAGGCCTTGACGCCCTCGTCAAAGGTGGGGTTGCCGCCCTCCTGATAGAAGGTGGTGACGTTGATGTCCACATCCTTGCCCTGGGCGGCGGCGGTGATGACGTTGGAGTCCCAGGTGTCGCCGGCCAGCATGGGCAGGCCCAGGGACTGGGTGGCGGCCTGGTCGATGATCAGCGCGGCGGCCTCGGTGGAGACAGGGGCGAAAAAGACCTGAGCGCCGGAGTTCTTGGCGTTGGTGACATAGGAGCTGTAGTCAGAGGTGCCCTCGGGGAAGGTCTCGTACACACAGTTCTCCTTGCCGAAGGCCTCCTGGAAGTAGTTGCACAGGCCCACGGAGTAGTCATCTCCCTGCTTGGCCAGGCAGTAGGCCTTGGCAGCGCCGAACTCATCCTTGGCGAAGTTGGCCAGAACCGTGCCCTGGAAGGGATCCAGGAAGCAGATGCGGAAGTAGTGGCTGTTGCCGGCGGTGACTTGGGGGTTGGTGCAGGTCACGCCCATAGCGGGCACGCCCGCGTCGCCGAAGGTGTCGGACGCGGCAATGGACACGCCGGAGCCGTAGGATCCCAGCACGATGGACACGCCGCTGGACACCAGCGTCTGGGCCGCGGAGGGCGCCTTGTCGTTCGAGGACTGGTTGTCGGCGTAAACCAGCTCCACGGTGTAGGTCTCGCCGCCGATCTCCACGGTGGGGGTCTCCTGGTTGGCGTACTGCATGCCCAGAATCTCCTGCTTGCCGCCGGCGCCGTTGTCGCCGGACTGTGGCTCGAACACGCCGATTTTGACCACCTTGCCGCCGGCCGCGCCGGATCCGGCGTTACCGCCGCCGGCGGAGCTGCCGCCGTTGCCGGAATTGCCGCCGCAGGCGGCCAGGCTCAGCACCATGGCCAGGGTCAGCAGCAGAGCGAATAGCTTCTTCATTCTCTTCATCCTCCTCAGAATTGACGAAATGGGGAGCCCATTTCAGGTTTATGGAACATTTTATGCGGATTTTATCTGTTTTGCAAGATAAATAATACACAGAAAGGGACGGCGGTTTTTTGTCCCTCCCTCAGAAATGTCCATACAACACAGCCCTTTTGTCCATATACAGGAGACAAAAGGGGGCATTTGGTAAAAACAGGTCAACGGCTGTCCGCCAATGGCGGACAGCCGTTTTGGTGATTTTGATGAAAGCGCCCGGGAAAAAGGAGATATTTTTTCGCGTTCCGCCGTCTGCCGGCACCGGAAAAGGCGCTTTTCACTCCCGGGGGGCCTCCGCCCCGCCAAAGACGGAGAGGAAGGTCTCCCGGTCCATGGTCTCATGTTCCAGTAGGTATTGGGCCACGGCGTCCAGCCTGTCCCGGTTTTGGCAGAGAATCTCCTCGCAGCGGCCGTAGGCGGCGGAGATGAGGGCCTTTACCTCGCCGTCGATCTGGGCGGCCACGGCCTCGGAGTAGCTGCGGCCCTGGCTCATGGTACGGCCGATAAAGACCTCGTCGTGGCCGGACTCGAAGGAGACCGTACCCACCTTCTCACTCATGCCGTAGGACGCCACCATCTTCCGGGCGATGGCGCTGGCCCGCTGGATGTCGTTGCTGGCGCCGGTGGAGATATCCCCCAGGCACAGCTTCTCCGCCACCCGGCCCCCCAGCAGGGCCACAATCTGATCCTCCATATACCGCTTGGAGAGGTAGGAGCGATCCTCCTCCGGCAGGGAGATGGTCATGCCGCCGGCCTGTCCCCGGGGGACGATGCTGATCTGGCTCACCGGGTCGTGATCCGGAAGGCTGTGCATCACCACGGCGTGCCCTGCCTCGTGATAGGCCGTCAGCTCCCGCTCATGCCGGGGGATGACCCGGCTCTTCTTCTCCGGGCCGGCGATGACCTTGATCTCCGCCTCCTGCAGGTCGCCCATGGAGATAAACCGCTGGTTCCGGCGGGCCGCCAGCAGCGCCGCCTCGTTGATCAGGTTCTCCAGATCCGCGCCGGTGAATCCTGCGGTGCCCTGAGCCAGCTTCCGCAGATCCACGTCCTCCGCCAGGGGCTTGCCCCTGGCGTGTACCTTCAGAACCTCCTCCCGGCCCCTGATGTCCGGCAGGCCCACGTAGATCTGCCGGTCAAACCGGCCGGGGCGCAGCAGGGCGGGATCCAATACGTCGGCCCGGTTGGTGGCCGCCAGGACCACCACGCCCTCGTTGGCGGCAAAGCCGTCCATCTCCACCAGCAGCTGGTTCAGCGTCTGCTCCCGCTCGTCATGTCCGCCGCCCACGCCGGTGCCCCGCTGCCGGCCTACGGCGTCGATCTCGTCGATAAAGACAATGGCGGGGGACGTCTTTTTCGCCTGGTCGAACAGATCCCGGACCCGGGATGCACCCACGCCCACGTAAAGCTCCACAAAATCGGAGCCGGAGATGGAGAGAAAGCCCACGCCGGACTCTCCGGCCACAGCCTTGGCCAGCAGGGTCTTGCCGGTGCCCGGCGGCCCCACCAGCAGCACGCCCTTGGGGATGCGGGCGCCCAGGGTGATAAACTTCTGCGGATCTCTCAGAAACTCCACAATCTCCTGGAGCTCCTCCTTCTCCTCATCGGCTCCGGCCACGTCGTCAAAGGTGACTTTCTTATCCTTTTCCGTCAGCGTCCGGGTGTGGGCGGAGCCGAATTTTGCCATCCGGTCCGGCCCCATGCCGCCGCCCTGGGCGCGAAAGACGAAGAAATACCCCATCAGCCCCACGGCCACCAGAATCAGCAGGCCGGGCAGCAGAATCTCCAGCCAGTTGGTGGTCTTGGGGGGCGGATAGTCGTACCCGGTGAGGATGCCCGCGGCATGCTGCCGCTGGACCAGCTCGTTCAGATCGTCGTAGAAGAGGTCGAAGTTGTACAGGCGGTAGCGGAGCGTCTTTACACCGTCGTCCCGCTCCTCCCGCAGGGTCATGGTCAGGTTGTACCCGGCGTCAATGGTGAAGCTCTCCACCTTCTCCTGGAGGAAGAGCTGCTGCACCTGGGAGTAGCTCAGCTGGGGCGAACGGGTCTCCGCCTGCCACAGCCAGCTGATGCACGTGAAGATAATGAGCGCCAGAAACAGGAAGCTGAAATTGGACATTTTGGTTTGTTTTGTCAAACAGACCCCTCCTTTGGGGAAAGACCTGCGCAGGCCCCGCCTCCGGGGTGACGGGCCTGTGCCCGCCGCAGGGCTTTCCGATCTGCGATTTGCCGGCTCAGGGAATCAGCCCGTGATCCCGGGCCAGGGCCTCAATGCTCCGGTCGTAGGAGGCCTCACCCTCCGGAGAGAAGAAGCAGCCGGGCACGCCCTCGCCGTGATCCCGGTGATGGGCGACGCACTCGCAGCATTTGCCGTGCCGCGGGCAGTCGTAGGTACAGGGGCAGGGCCGGGTATTTTCACAGGTACTCAGCATAATACGCACTCCTTTGGCCTGAAAGCCTGTTCAGCGGTCATAGACCTCTGGTTTCAGCACGCCGATATAGGGGATGTTGCGGTACTCCTGGACGTAGTCCAGGCCGTAGCCCACCACAAACTCATCCGGCACTTCAAAGCCGGCAAAATCGGCGTGGACGACCTTGGTCCGGCGGGAGGGCTTGTCCAGCAGGGTGACGATGGTGATGGAGGCCGCGCCCTTGGTCATGAAATACTCCTTCAAAAAGGCCAGGGTATTTCCGGAGTCCAAAATGTCCTCCACAATCACCAGATCCCGGCCGGTGATGTCCTGCTGCAGGTCGTGGACAATGCGCACCCTGCCGGAGGAGACGGTGGCGTTCTCATAGGAGCTGACGGCGATGAACTCCACGTCGCTTTTCAGCTGGCAGGCCCGCACCAGGTCCGCCATAAACACGAAGGAGCCCTTCAGCACGCCCAGAAACAGGGGCCGCCTGCCTTGAAACCGCTCGTACAGGGCCTCCCCCAGCTCGGCCACCCGCTTTTGCAGCGCCTCCTCCGTGACCAGGACTTTCAGGATGTCGTTTTCCATCTCGCTTCTCATATTCCATCCGCCTCTCTGTGTTTTATCATAATTGCAAACCGGACGGGCTTGCCCTCCGGCAGAAATTCCGTATCTACGCCCAGCCGCCACACGGCGGCCAGCTCTCCCCCCACCCGGATGGCGGGCAGCCGCTCCCGCTCCTCCGGGGGAATACGGCGGTCCAGGCACAGCCGCTTCACACTCCGCCCTCCCCGGGCCCCCGGCAGTTTCAGCCGCTCCCCCGGTACGGCGGGGCCCACGGTGACGGCGGGCTCCTCCGAACTCCCCCGCCATCCCAGGGCAATCCCCCCGCTTTTCCCCGGGCGGTTCAGCAGGGTCAGGGTGTAATCCCCCCAGCGAAGGGGGCAGCCGGGTGTGAGCGGGACCTCCGTCAAAGCCGGGGGGCGGGCCTCTAAAATCAGCATCCCCCGGCGGCAGCGCGCGGTGACGCCGCGGGGCAGGCTGAGCCGCCTCTCCCCGCCCTGGGAGGGGCGGCGGGCCATCTTTAAAACGGCGTCCACGTGGACGGCCCCCACGTCCTTCCGCCCCGCGCCCAAGAGGTCAAACAGCCGCAGCAGCAGCAGCGGCTGCACCGCTTCCGGGGCCCGGATCAGATCGTCCGAGGGAAACGACACCCGTCCCTCCCGGGCCTCCGCCCGGGACATGCGGGCGGAGACCTCCTCCTCCAGGGTGCGGCCGACGGCCCGCAGCCGGCCGGCCGCACCGTTGATGTGCTCTGCGGCCCGGGGGTTTATCTCCTTTAACAGGGGCATCACCCGGAGGCGCAGCAGGTTTCGGGCGGCGGCCTCCGGATCGGCATTGGTCTCGTCCTCCACATGGGGGATCCCGTGGGCGGCGGCATAGGCCGCCAGCTCCGCCCTGGTCACGTTCAGCAGGGGGCGAAAGACGCCCTCCTGGGCCTGGGGGATCCCCATAAGCCCCTTGAGGCCCGTGCCGCGGATCAGGTTCAGGAGAACCGTCTCCGCGCTGTCGTCGGCGTGGTGGGCGGTGTAGATCCGCCGGCAGCCCTCCTCCTCCGCCGCCCGCCGCAAAAAGGCGTAGCGCAGGGATCGGGCGGCCTCCTCAACGGTCTGGCCCTCCTGCGCGGCATACGCCCGGACGTCTCCCCGGCCCACGGCCAGGGGGATGCCCCAGCTCTCGCAGACCTCCCGGACAAAGGCCTCGTCCCGATCCGCCGTCCCCTCCCGGAGACGGTGGTTGAAGTGGGCGGCGGCCAGCTGGCCGCCCCGCTCCCGGCACCAGGCGTTCAGCATGTGCAGCAGGCACATGGAGTCCAGCCCGCCGGACACGGCGCAGAGCACCCGCTCCCCTCTCCCGGGGAGGATCTCCCCGGGCGCCCGCGCCAGCAAATCACTCCCCGTCGTCATATCGGGTGTCCAGCGTGGAGAACTGAGTGTACTCCGGCATCCACCGCAGCTCCACCTTGCCGGTCTCGCCATGGCGGTTCTTGGCCACAATACACTCCGCAATATTATGCTTCTCCGAATCCTCGTTGTAATAGTCGTCCCGGTACAGGAACAGCACCACATCCGCGTCCTGCTCGATGGCGCCGGACTCCCGCAGGTCCGAGAGCATGGGCCGCTTGTCGTCCCGCTTCTCATTGGCGCGGGAGAGCTGACTGAGGCAGACGACGGGGACATTCAGCTCCTTGGCCATGATCTTCAGCATCCGGGACATATCGGAGACCACCTGCTGGCGGTTCTCGCCGCCCCGGGTCTGGCCCCCGGCGGAGGTCATCAGCTGCAGGTAGTCAATGACCACCAGGCCCAGGTTGTCCAGCCGCCGGCACTTGGCGTTCATGTCCGCCACCGACAGCATGGGGTTGTCGTCAATACGGATGTCCACTTTATTCAAAATCGTGGCGGCGCCGGCAATCTTCTCCCAGTCCGTCTCCCGGAGATAGCCGGTTTTCAGGCGGGTGTTCTCCACCAGGGCCTCGGAACTGAGGAGGCGGGAGGCCAGCTGCTCCCGGGACATCTCCAGGGAGAATATGGCCACGGTCTTCTCCGTGCTCTTGGCCACGTTCAGCGCCACGTTCAGCGCCAGGGAGGTCTTGCCCATACCGGGCCGGGCGGCCAGGAGGATCAAATCGGACTTGTTCAGGCCCGTGATCTTCTGGTCGATGGCGGAGAGGCCGGTGGAGAGCCCCGGCAGGTGGTTTTCGCTCTCCCCCATCTCGCTGAGGCGGTCCAGCACCTCCGGCAGCACCTGGCGCAACGGCACCATGTCCTGGGCGGACTGGCCGCGGCGGACGGCGTACACCTTCTGCTCCGCCGCCTCCAGGATCTCGGCGGCCCCGCCCACGCCCTCCTGCACCAGGGCCGTGATATCGGCGGCGGCCTGGGCCACGCCCCGCAGCAGCGCCTTGTCCCGGACGATGGCCGCATACTCCATCACATTGGCGCTGGTGGGGGTGATCTCCATCAGCTGGGCAAGGTACGAGCGGGTGGTCTGGTCGTCGTAGGTGCCGCTTTTTTGCATCTCCTCGCAGACGGTGATGCCGTCGATGGGCTTGGCATAGGTGAACATGGAGTAGATGGTCTCAAAGATCTCCCGGTTCTGCCGCAGATAGAAGTCGGCGGGCCGGAGCTTGTCCATCACGTCTTTGACGCAGTCGGCGTCGATGAGCATGGAGCCCAGCACCGCCTGTTCCCCCTCCAGGCTGTGGGGCATCTGGCGGAGGAGCAGATCTTCACTGGCCACGGAAACACCCCCCTTCTCTCAGCGCATCAAGCGGCGCTCACTTCTCCTCAAATACCGATACGTAGACGGTGCCGCTGACCTCAAAGCCCAGCTTGGCCTTCACCTGGTAGCTGCCGAAGGACTTGATGGGGTCCTCCAGCACCAATTTCTGCTTGGGCACGTCGATATTGTACTGCTTCATCAGCCCCTCGGAGATCTCCTTGGTGGTGACGGCGCCGAAGAGCTTTCCGTTGCTGCCCGCCTTGGCGGTGAGCTTCACCTGGCACTCCTTGAGCTTTTCCGCGATGTCCTCCGCTTCGGCCTTCAGCCGGGCCTCCTCCGCCTTGCGGGCCTTCTCCTTCAGGTTCATGGTGTTGATGGCGTCCGCCGTGGCGGGGACGGCCATCTTCCGGGGCAGGAGGAAGTTGCGGGCGTAGCCCTCGGAGACCTCCACCATCTGTCCCCTTTTGCCCTGGCCCTTCACGTCCTGCTGTAAAATCACTTTCATGGGTTTCTCTCCTTATCACTTGAATCTTTCCTGTCTTCCAAAGACTGAAGTTGTTCCTCCGGGGTATCCTTCTGGCCTTCCAGCTCCTGCACCCGCTTTTCCAGGGCCTCCAGCTTCTCCCACAGGGCCTCCAGGACGGTGATGAGTACCGCCAGCACCAGGGAGATGAACACCAAAAAGGCGTAAAAATGGCGGGAGAGGTCCAGAAGCATGGAGCCGCCGAAGAACATAAACACAAAGACCAGCACCAGGCAGATGAAAAATGTCATCAGAAACTTCTTCATGGAGGGTGATCCTTTCTTGTCATTTCAATTTCTCCAAACGGGTGGCGGCGCACCGGAAGGCCTCTGCCGCCCTCATTCTCCGGCCTCCCGGTCCTCCAGCTCCTGAATGCGCTTTTCCAGCTCCTCTTGCTTCTTCCGCTGGGTCTCCAGGGCGTTGACAAGGATAGTGATGGCCTCCGCCAGCGCCAGGGAGATCAGGATCCACAGACCGATCACGCCGAAGATCGCACCCGGGATCACCACTGCGGGGATGACCACCAGACAGATGCAAAACGCGGTCCAAAAGGTCTTCATGGCAGATTTCCCTTTCCCTATTTTTCAAAATAGGCGTCGATGGCCGCCACCAGCCTGCCCCGCACCTCCAGCGGGTCGCCGTTTTCCACGCAGCCGCCGGCGGTGGTGGAGTTGCCGCCGCCTCCCAGGGCCTCCAGAATCACCTGGACGTTGACCTCCCCCAGGGAGCGGGCGGACATGAGGACGTTGTCCCCGTTGCGATAGAGCACGAAGGACGCCTTCACCCCCTTGAGGGTTAAGAGCTCGTCGGCAGCCTGGGCCGCCGCCACCCGGTCCACCCCCTCCTGGGGCACCACGGAGACGGCGATGTCTCCCCGGTACAGCTCCGCCCGGCGGACGATGTCGTACCGGGAGACCATGTCGTTCAGATCGTTCTGGAACAGCCGCTGCACCTCCGCCGTGTCGGCCCCGGCCCGGCGGAGAAATGCCGCGGCCTCAAAGGTGCGCCCTCCGGTGCGGAGGGTGAAGTGCTTGGTATCCAGCACAATGCCGGCAAGCAGCGCCTCCGCCTCCCCCCGCATGAGGTCGGCAGGCTCGATGAGGTACTGCAAGAGCTCTGTCACCAGCTCCGAGGCGGAGGAGGCGTAGGGCTCATGGAAGCTGAAGGCGGCGTTTTCAATGTAGGTGGCGGCCCGGCGGTGGTGGTCGATGACCGCCACGCGGTTGCAGGCGTCCAGCACCTGGGGGCTGTCCACCAGCTCCGGCCGGTTGGTATCCACCACCACCAGGAGGGCCCCCGGCTGCATTTTTAAAAACGCCTCCCCGCCGGAGATAAAGGTGTCGGCGTACTCCGGGATTGCCCGCACCTTGTCCAGCAGAGACGCCGAGGCGTTGCGCTCCAGATCCATGACGATCTGGGCCTTTTTCCCCCGCTTCCGGGCAGCGCAGCAGATGCCCACTGCCGCACCCACGGCGTCCATATCCGCGTAGCTGTGGCCCATGACGTAGATCTGGCCCGCGTCCGCCATCAGCTCGCTGAGGGCGTTGGCCATCACCCGGGACTTGACCTTGGTTCTCTTTTCCGTGGCCTTGGCCCTGCCGCCGTAAAAGGCGAAGTCCACCTTCCCCCGAACCACCGCCTGATCCCCTCCCCGGCTGAGGGCCATCTCCAGGGATAAATTGGCGTTTTTCAAAACCTCCGACAGGGTGGAGGCGTCCTTGCCCACGCCGATGGACAGCGTGGGGTGCACGCCCTCAGCCACCTTGATGTCCCGGATGGCGTCCAGCACGGAGAACTTCTCCTCCACAAAGTGGTCGTAGTACTGCTCCTCAAAAAGGAAGAGGTAGTGGTCCCGCTCGGTTTTCAGCAGGATGCCCTGGCTGCCGGCGGCCCACTGGTCCAGCTTCTCGTCGATCTGGGCCAGGATGCCGCTGCGCTGGGTGTCGGCGCAGGCCTTCATCAAATCCTCGTAGTTGTCCACCATCAAGAGGGCCAGCACGGGGCGGGTGGCGGTGTAGGCCTCCCGCAGGGCGTCGGACTCGGTGACGTCCACCCAGTAGGTGGTGGCCACCAGGTTCTGTTCTCCGCCGCGGCCCTTGGCCCGCACCAGGCTGCCGTAGACCCGGAAGCGGCGGCCGTTCATCACCACCCGCTCCGGGCACTCCTGTTTCCCCTCCAGAAGCCACTGGACAGGGCAGTCCGGCACCGCGTCCTCCACCCGCATCTCAAAGAGGTGCTCCCGCACGCCGGCCAGCTGGAGGAAGTCCTCGTTGCTCCAGATGACCTCCCCGGTGTCCGGGCGAAAGACCATGATGGGCAGGGGGGAGTTGATGAGGGTGGACTTGCTGGCGGTGTCCACACTGCCGGTAACGCTGTCGATGTATTGCAGGATCCCTTGGCGGCGCTTCTTGTTCACCTGGGAGAAATAGGCGTACAGCGCGGCGGTGACGCAGGCCTCCGCCAGGGCCAGAAGGGGATTCACGGCCAGGGCCAGAAGGCAGAACAGGGCCATGCAGAGAAAATACAGCTTCAGGTTGGGCTCCAGCAGGCGGGAGAGTTTTTTATTATTCATAGACGATGCTCCCATACATATAGATACCGTAGATATATCAGTATATCAGTTTTATCCGAAAGAAGCAACTGTCAAAACCCCGGGAAACGCAAAATTCCGGGCCCGGCGGAGCTCAGGCAGGCCCGAAAACCCGCCGGAACAATTCCGGCGGGCCTATTCCACGGTCTCCGCGTTGAGAATGGTACTGGAGGGATAGAAGCAGTCCCGCTCCGGCCTGCGGTGCTCCATCACGCTGCCAAAGAGGACGGAGAGCGCCTGATAGCTCTGATAGGGCAGATTCTGGTCGATGGAGAAGTCCACCAGCCCCTCCTTTAAAAACCGCCGGATCTCCGGGCTGTTGTCATGGGCCAGAACCCGGACCTGCCCGGTCCGTCCCGCCCGGCGCAGGGCCTCCACACAGCCCGGGACGCTCTGGGTGGCCATGTAGATATACCGGAGCCCGGGCTCCGCCTCCAGGGTGCGGAGTACGACCTCCAGCGTTCTCCCGTAGTCATCGTGGGTGGCGGCCACAAGAAAATCCCCGCGGGAAAACCCCCGCTCCTCCAGCCGCTCAAAAAAGCCGTCGGCCCGCCCCTTGTGGCCCACGTACTCCAGGCCGGAGTAAGCCAGCAGCACCTTGTCCCCCGGGCGGAGAAACCTGGAGGCGATCTCCCCGGCCACTCTTCCGGCGTGGTGGGCGTCCTCCCCCACATAGCAGAGCCGGGGGGCCCCGGGGACGTCGGAGTTAAACGTCACCACGGGGATGCGCAGGCCGGAGAGCTCCTCCAGCCGGCTGTGGACCTCCTCGCAGTCGGAGCCGCACAGGGCCACGCCGTGGAGCTGTTCCCGGGCCGCCCGCTCCAGGAGCCGGAGGCAGCCGGCCGTATCCCCGTGGGGATAGCGCAGAATCTCCACGGAGACGTTATAGTCCCGCCGCTCCTCCAGGAAACGGTCCACGCCCTCGGCCATGGCGTCCTGGATATAGGACCCCCACTCCGGCTGGATTACGGCAAAGCGGCGAGCCGTGCCGCTGGTGGCCAGGGCGCTGGCCATGCGGTTGGGACGGTAGTCCAGCTCCGCCATAACCTCCAAAACCCGCTCCCGCACCTCCGCTTTGACATAGGGGCGGTCGTGAAGCACCCGGTCCACCGTACCGATGGACACGCCGGCCCGCTCCGCAATCATTTTGATGGTGGCCCGCACAAAAGTCCCCCCTTGGAAATTTGGTACTCAAATGATAAGAAAAATTCTCAGAATTGTCAAGCGCCGGCGGCGAATTGATCTTCAGAGCAGGCAGGCCGGGGTTTGACGAATCCGGAAGGGTCTGTTATAATATGCCATATCTCTCTTTTATGAAAAGGAGAACAGACGATGATGAGAAAACGACTGCAACGCATTGTCAGCTGCCTGATGCTGTGCGTCCTGCTGGCGGGCACTGTGCCCCCCGCCTCCGCCGCGGCCCGGTTTCGGGATGTGCCGGATTCCCACCCGGCGGCGGAGGCCATCCGCCGGTGCGTGGAACTGGGATTTTTTCAAGGGGAGTCCGCCGACCGCTTCGGTGTGGGCCACCCCATCACCCGCGCCGCCTTTTTGGTGGCGGCCAGCCGCTTCTTCGGATGGGATACTGCGGTGACGCCCGGGCAGCCCACCTATTCCGACGTGCCCGCCGACGCATGGTGCTACGGGGCGGTGGAGGCCGCCGTGGCCTGCGGCGCCCTGACCAGCCAGAGCAGCACCTTCCGGCCCAACGACGCCATTACCCGGGAGGAGCTGGCGGTGCTGCTGGTGCGGGCCCTGGGCTATGAGACCGTCGCGGCCCTGGCGCAGGACCTTGCCACACCCTTCCGGGATGTGCGGACCAACCCCGGCTACATCGCCATGGCCTACGATTTCGGCCTGGTCAGCGGGGCCACCCGCGCCGCCTTCTCCCCTGATAAGCCCGCCGCCCGGGAGGATGTAGCCGTCATCCTCATGCAGCTCTACGACAAGCTTCACGCCCCCGCCGCCCGGAGCATCGGGATTGCCGGCTCCGCCGAAAACCTGCCGGACCTGTCCGGTTATGAGGTGGTGGCAGTACCCGCTGGCAAGCTGATGTGCAGCGGAAAGCCCACCGTGGCAGGCACCCTGGCGGAAGAGGAGGTCCGGGCCCTTCAAAGCGCCATCCGCCAGGCGGGGGCAAAGCCCTTTTTGTGCACGGCAGGCGGCCCCACCGCCCTGAACGGGGATACCGGCGAAACCGCGGAGGCCCTGGCGGATGCGGTGGAAAGCGGCGGCTACGACGGGCTTGTGCTGGATCTGGAGAAGCTGAAGCTGGGACAGGAGGCCGCCATGAGCCGGCTGATAAAGGCGCTGAAGCCCGCCCTGGGCGAAAAGCCCCTCTATGTCATCGCCGACGCGCCCGCCTGGGACGGCACGGTTTACGAGGGCTATGACTACGGACTCATCGGCGAGAGCGCAGACTGCCTGATCCTGCGCATAGCCTCTTACAGCGGATTTTCCGACGCGTTCCCCACCGCCCCGGTGGAGCCCCTGGAGGAGGCCTACTACGCCTTTGGCGAGCTGGCGGGCACGGTAGACGGCGACAAGCTGGCGCTGATGGTGAGTACCGGCGGCACACTGTATCTGAACGGGCGGGAGCGGGGTGCCCTGACCCGTCCGGAAATCCGGAAGCTGCTGGCCGCGGACGGCGCCAGGGAGTTCTACTCTGAGCGCTACGGCTGCTCGTACCTCACCTCTGTCCAGGATGAGCTGGAGGCCGTGGCGTGGTATCTGGACGACCGGGGGATTGATGCCCGGTCCAGGCTGGCGGGGCTGCTGGGCGTGACCCGGCTGTGCATCAACGATTTGAACAACCTGCCGGCGGCACCGGCGGACTGAGCGGCAAAAGCCCGGCGGGATATGGATTTCATATCCCGCCGGACTCAGCTTGTCGAAAAGTATTTTCGACAAGCTGAGCGGGATTTTCACAACTTTAAAAAGTTCTGAAAATCCCTGATTTCAATCGCGCAGGGAACCCTTCCTGGGTTCCCCGCACACACCCCTCCTTCCCCTTGCGGAGGTCTCCCTTCTTTTTTGACAGCCTGAGCCCGGCGGGATATGGATTTCATATCCCGCCGGGCTCTTTCATGTTCATGCCGCCGCAGAAGGGGGCGCTTTACCGCCTCCGGCCGGAGGCGGGGGGAAGGCGCAGCTCCATGCGGTATTTCGCCACGGTGCGGCGGGCTATCTGCACGCCGTCCTCCGCCAGCAGCTGGCACAGGCGCCGGTCGCTGAGAGGGCGGCGGGGGTCCTCCTCCCGCACCAGGGCCAGAAGCCGCTGCTTCACCGCCTGCCGGGAGGTACCCGGATCCCCCACGGACCGGCTGAAGAAATACCGCAGAGGATAGGTCCCCTGCCGGCACTGGAGATACTTGTCCCGGGTGGCCCGGGAGATGGTGGACGGGTGCAGCCCCAGCGATTCCGACAGGGACAGCAGACTCATGGGGGCCAGCTCCCCGGTGCGGCCGGCAAAGAAGGGGCGCTGTGCCTCCAAAATGGCGGCGGCGCAGCGGCGCAGGGTCTCCCCCCGGCGGTCCAGACTGCCCAGCAGCCACTTGGCCTGCTGCATCTTTTGCCGGAGATAGTCCCGGGTCTCCTTTTCGTCGCACTCGCCGAGAAGCCGGGCGTAGTAGGGGCTGATGGAGACTTTCGGCAGGTAGTACTCGTTTAAAACAGCCGTGAGAACCCCGTCCAGCTCTACGATGAACACATCCGGCCGCACATATGCGGCGGGCTCCGCCGGCTGGAAGGCCCGGCCGGGGTGGGGATCCAGGGCGGAGATCACCCGCTCTGCCGCCTGAACCCCGGAAATGGGCAGCCCCAGCTCCCGGGCAATGGCGCCGTAGCGCTTTTTCCCCAGCTCCGGCAGAAACCGGGCGGCGATGTCCACGGCGGCGGCAGGGGCGTCTCCCCGCCGGGCCAGCTGGAGCAGCAGGCACTCGGAGAGATCCCTGGCCCCCACTCCGGCGGGATCCAGGGACTGGACGGTTTCCACCGCCTGCCGGATCAGCGGCTCCGGAATATTCAGCTCCCGCAGGCCGTCCAGATCCTCGGCGGCCAGATAGCCGTCCCCGTCCACCAGCTCCGCAATATACCTGGACAGGGCCAGCAGGGGCTTTGGCAGCCGCCGCCGGTCCAGCTGATCGCAGAGAAAGGCGGCCAGGCTCTCCAGATTCCGGTCCGCCGCCCCCCGCTCCGGCACACCGTCCTCCCCATGGGAAAATGTGGCGCCGTACAAGCCGCCGTCAATCCAGCTGGCCCTCTGCCGCAGCTCCTCATAGGCGCTGCGCAGGGAGAGGGCCTCCTCCTGTTCCAGCAGGGGGTTCTCCTCGGTGATCCGGCCCAGATAGTCCAGCAGCTCCTGGGAGTTCATCTGGAGAATCTCCATGGACTGCAGCATCTGGGGAGACAGCTTCAGCTGCTGCCGCAGCTCCGCCTTTAACGCAATCAGGCTCATGGGCGGCCCCCCCTCCCCACGTACTTGGATACCTTCCGGGCGGCTGTGGCCTGGGAGATGCCCAGCTCCCTGGCCACGGCCACCGTGGTCCCGCAGCGGCTGTAGGCGTCCCGGATAATCTGGCCCTCATAGGCGTCCATCCGCTCCGCCAGAGTGCCGGTCCGGGCGGACAGGGGCATCGGGGGAACCGTCTCACCGGCGTACTCCGGCGGCAGATGGGTCACGTCGATCACCGGGTCCTGCACGGTGATGGCCATGCGCTCCATCAGGTTTTCCAGCTGCCGCACGTTGCCGGGCCAGCCGTACTGTTCCAGAAAGGTCATAAACCGGGGGCTGAGGGTCAGGGATTTCCCGTACTCCTCACAGAACCGGGACAAAAACTGATGGGCCAGGGGGAGCACGTCCTCCTGCCGCCGCCGCAGGGGGGGGATGTGGATGCGGATGACGTTCAGGCGGTAAAACAGATCCGAGCGGAACAGCCCCCGCCGCACCGCGTCCTCCAGATCCCGGTTGGTGGCCACCAGAAGCCGGAAGTCCAGCTCAATCTTCCGGGTGCCGGAAAGCCGTTCAATGGTTTTCTCCTGGATCAGCTGCAGGAGCTTGGACTGGATGTGGGGCGGCAGCTCGCCGATTTCGTCCAGGAACAGCGTCCCGTGGTTGGCCAGCTCGATCTTGCCGATCTTCCCGGAGGAGGCCGCCCCGGTGAAGGCCCCCTTCTCATAGCCGAAGAGTTCGGATTCAATCAGGTTTTCATGCAGCACCGCGCAGTTGACTTCGATAAAGGGGCCGGCGGCCCGGTTGCTCATGGCGTGAATGGCCTTGGCCACAGCGCTCTTGCCCACGCCGGTCTCCCCGGTGATGAGGATGTTGGCCCGGGTGTTGGCGGTGTTCTGCATCAGCGTCCAGAGCCGCTGCATGGAGGCGCTCCGGAAGACCAGGCTGGTGGCGGTGGAACGGGTCCGCAGCTCCGCGATCTCCTGGGAGTACTGGAGCAGGGAATCCTGAAGGCGGCGGTAGTTCCGCTGGATGCTGTTGATCTGCTCCATGGAGACCGTGTTGAAGCACATGACGTATTTCAGCTCTCCGCCTGCGTCAAACAGGGGAATCCCCACGGTCATCACATTTTTATGGCGGTGGTTGATGGTCTGGGTCGCAGTGATTTTCCTCCTCTGGCGGATGACGTCCGCCGTGATGCAGGGGGAAAAGGTGCCGTCCGCCTCCAGGTCAAAGGCAGAGCGGCCCACAATGGAGTCATGGGCGAAGCCGAAATTCTTTTCATAGGTCTCGCTGACCCGCAGGATAATCCCCCTGGCATCGGAGAGCATCATGTCGTCCGCCAGGACCAGGTTGTTCTCCGGGCTGATGATGTCAAAAAGGCCCTTGAGATTGATATCCTCCTCAAAGGAGTAGGGCAGAGGGGGTGATTGGGACAAGGCATTCAGCTCCTTTCACTTCGGAAAGCGCTCCTTTCTATTCATTTATGAGTATACCATACTCATAAATGAATAGAAAGAAATGATGGAGAAAAAAACATCGTTGAAATTGACAGAAATTTGACCTGGCATTATGGTTTTTTTACAAACAGGGCTGTGGAGCAGCGGTGACATTTTATCTGTGCAGATTATTCAAGAATGAATAGCCCCGAGGCATCCCTGGGTAAATAAGGAAATATGGACAGGGAAACTCATTAAATCTCGTGCAATATAGACAGAAAACAGGGGCGATTCCCAGCAAAATGCGCTTGATAACTGGCACAAAGCTTGCTAGTATAATAGTCGGAAAACAAGGCGCGATGCGGCGCCGGGATACAAATCATTTTAAGGAGGAGCCATCATGTACCAGACCATCCGTTACGAGAAGAAGGACGGCATCGGCATTGCCACCATCAACCGTCCCGAGGCGCTGAACGCCCTGAACTCCACTGTTGTCGGCGAGCTGGAGCAGCTGATCAGCGAAGTGGAAAAGGATCCGGAGCTGCGGGCCTTTATCCTCACCGGCGAGGGCCGTTCCTTTGTGGCCGGCGCAGATATCGGCGAGCAGAAGCCCATGGACGTGGCCCAGGGCCGCAAGTGGGGGCAGCGGGGCAGCGCCCTGTTCCGCCGCATCGAGAAGCTGGAGATCCCCACCATCGCCGCTGTGAACGGCTTTGCCCTGGGCGGCGGCTGCGAGATCGCCATGAGCTGCGACATCATCCTGGCCGCCGGCCCCAACGCCGAGGGCAAGGGCGGCGCCAAGTTCGGCCAGCCCGAGGTGGGCCTGGGCATCACCCCCGGCTTCTCCGGCACCCAGCGGCTGCCCCGGCGCGTGGGTATTGCCAAGGCCAAGGAGCTGATCTTCTCCGGCAAGGTCATCAGCGCGGAGGAGGCCAAGGCCATCGGCCTGGTCAACGAGGTCTATCCCCTGGAGCAGCTGATGGACGCCGCCGTGGCCATGGCCAAATCCTTCACCGTCAACGCCCCCATCGCCGTGAAATACGCCAAGGCCTGCATCGACCGGGGCATGCAGATGGACATTGACGACGGCATCGCCCTGGAGAATGAGCTCTTTGCCATGTGCTTTGCCACCGAGGATCAGAAGGAGGGCATGGGCGCCTTCCTGGAAAAGCGCAAGGAGAAGCACTTCCAGAACAGATAACCCCTTCGGCACAGGCAGGAGGGAGGGGCGCCGGATCCCGGCGGCAAGGGCCCGGAACCGGGCGCGGCGCTCCGCTGCAAAGCGACTGATACCGATACATAGAAAAGGGAGTTCGAAAAGCATGAAGAAAGTCCGTGTGATTTCAGCCGAGGAAGCCGCGCTGATGGTCAGCGACGGCGACACTGTCTCCACCGGCGGCTTTGTCAGCTGCGCCTGCCCCGAGGCGCTGACCCGCGCACTGGAGCAGCGCTTTGTGGAGACCGGGCATCCCCGGGACCTGACGCTGTTCTTCGCAGCCGGTCAGGGCCACCGGGACGGCACCGGCGGCGACCACTTCGGCCACGAGGGGATGTGCAAACGGGTCGTGGGCGGCCACTGGGACCGCGCCGCCAAGCTGGGTGAGCTGGCCCTTCAAAACAAGCTGGAGGCGTATAACCTGCCCCAGGGCGTCATCACCCACATGTACCGGGACATCGCCGCCCACAACATCGGCACCGTCACCCACGTAGGGCTGTACACCTTTGTGGATCCCCGCAACGGCGGCGGCAAGCTGAACGAATGCACCAAAGAGGACCTGGTGAAGCTGATCAACATCGAGGGGGAGGAACGGCTGCTCTACAAGCCCATTCCCATCGACGTCTGCCTGATCCGGGGCAGCTATGCCGACGAGTACGGCAACTGCACGGTGCACAGGGAAATCGGCCCCCTGGACGTAACGGCCCAGTGCCAGGCCACCAAGAACTCCGGCGGCAAGGTCATCGTCCAGGTGGAGAAGATCGTCCAGGGCGGCACGCTGGACCCCCGCCTGGTGAAAATCCCCGGCATCTACGTGGACGCCATTGTGGTGGGTTCCATCGAGGATAACCTCCAGTGCTTAGGCATGCCCTACGACGGGGCCCTCAGCGGCGAGTTCCGCATCCCGGTCAACGATATCCCCCCCATCCCCCTGGACGCCAAGAAGATCCTGGCCCGCCGGGCCGCCATGGAGCTGCCCCAGGACGCCATCGTCAATCTGGGCACCGGCGCGCCGGAGAAAATCGCCAACGTGGCGGCGGAGGAGGGCATCTCCGACAAGATGACCCTCACCGTGGAGGCCGGCTCCATCGCCGGCGTTCCCTACGGCGGCACCCAGTTCGGCGGCGCGGCCAACTCTATGGCCATTCTGGACCACAACGTCCAGTTCGACTTCTACCAGGGCGGCGGCCTGGACGTGGCCTTCCTGGGCCTGGCGGAGACCGCCCCCAACGGCGATCTGAACGTCTCCAAATTCGGCACCCGGCTGGCGGGAGCCGGCGGGTTCATCGACATCACCCAGAACGCCAAGAAGGTGGTCTACTGCGGCACCTTTACCGCCAAGGGCCTGAAAACCGAGTGCCGGGACGGGAAGCTGGTCATCACCCAGGAGGGCGCAAAGAAGAAGTTCGTCAACCGGGTGGAGCACATCACCTTCTCCGGCACCTACGCCAATAAAGTCCGCCAGCCGGTGCTCTACGTCACCGAGCGGGCCGTGTTTGAGCTGCGGCCCGAGGGCGTGACGCTGATTGAGATCGCCCCCGGCATCGACCTCCAGACCCAGGTGCTGGATCAGATGGAGTTTATGCCGAAGATCGCCGAGGATCTGAAGCTGATGGACGAGCGCATCTTCAGGGATGAGTTGATGGGCCTGGCCAACGACTAAAGAATAAAAGTTTCGCTCAAGCCTTTTCAAAGGCTTGCGGGGTGCAGGGGCAGCGCCCCTGCCCGGGCCCCGCGGGGCTCGGAATCCCCCGGGGCAGATGACAGAATCCAACAAGCACCAGCGCCTCTGCCGCCAGGCGGCAGACAGCGTCCCCTGATAGAGGAAAAAAGCGCAGGGGAAACCGCTTATCAAGCCCCCCAAAACAAAAAGGAGGACCAACCAAAATGGCCTTAATGACCGCAAACGAATATATTGAAAGCCTGCGCAAGCTGAACACCCGGGTGTACATGTTCGGCGAGAAGATTGAGAACTGGGTGGATCACCCCATGATCCGCCCCTCCATCAACTGCGTCGCCATGACCTACGCCCTGGCCCAGGATCCCCAGTACGCGGATCTTATGACCGTGAAGTCCAGCCTGACGGGGCACACCGTCAACCGCTTTACCCACCTGCACCAGTCCACGGAGGACCTCGTCAACAAGGTGAAGATGCAGCGTCTGCTGGGCCAGAAGACCGCCAGCTGCTTCCAGCGCTGCGTGGGCATGGACGCCTTCAACGCCGTGTTCTCCAGCACCTACGAGATTGACGAAAAGCACGGCACCCACTACCACGAGAACTTCAAGAAGTTCCTCACCTTCGTCCAGGACAACGACCTCACCGTGGACGGCGCCATGACCGACCCCAAGGGCGACCGCTCCAAGTCCCCCAGCCAGCAGGCGGATCCGGACATGTACGTCCACGTGGTGGAGCGCCGGGCGGACGGCATCGTGGTCTCCGGCGCCAAGTGCCACCAGACCGGCTCCATCAACAGCCACTGGCACATCTTCATGCCCACCATCGCCATGGGCGAGGCGGATAAGGACTGGGCCGTCAGCTTCGCCTGCCCCACCGACGCCGAGGGCATGTACATGATCTACGGCCGCCAGTCCTGCGACACCCGCAAGCTGGAGGAGAACGCCGACATCGACGTGGGCAACGCCAAGTTCGGCGGCCAGGAGGCCCTGGTGGTGCTGGACCACGTGTTCATCCCCAACGAGTACATCTTCTTAAACGGCGAGTATGAGTTCGCCGGGATGATCGTGGAGCGCTTCGCCGGCTACCACCGCCAGAGCTACGGCGGATGCAAGGTGGGCGTGGGCGACGTGGTGATCGGCGCCGCGGCTCTCGCCGCCGAGTACAACGGCGTGGAAAAGGCCAGCGCGGTGAAGGATAAGCTCATCGAGATGACCCATCTGAACGAGACGCTGTACTGCTGCGGCATCGCCTGCTCCAGCCAGGGCTTCAAGACCAAGGCGGGCAATTACCAGATCGACCTGCTGCTGGCCAACGTGTGCAAGCAGAACGTCACCCGCTTCCCCTATGAAATCGTGCGCCTGGCGGAGGATATCGCCGGCGGGCTGATGGTGACGATGCCCAGCCAGAAGGACTTCAGCTCCGACACGGTAGTGGGCCGGAACGGGGAGACCATCGGGGAGATCTGCAACAAGTTCTTCGCCGCCCGGGAGGGTGTTTCCACCGAGGACCGCCAGCGGATCATGCGCTTCCTGGAGAACATGTGCCTGGGCGCGGCTGCTGTTGGCTACCGCACCGAATCCATGCACGGCGCGGGCTCTCCCCAGGCCCAGCGCATTATGATTGCCCGCCAGGGCAACATCCAGGGCAAAAAGCAGTTTGCCAAGGATATCGCGGGCATCCAGTAAGCAGCCCCGCGGTTTTCCAACAGGGACCCGGACCAACCCCCGGGGCAAAACCCGGGGGTTGTCCTTTTCACGCAAAAAATTTAAGAAGCATGGGTAAAACAACCAAAAATCCCCTAAAAAATTGTAATAAGGAGCGAGAATCACATGGATTTCAATCTGAGCCGTGAGCACCAGCTGATCCGGAAGATGATGGCCGACTTCACGGAAAACGAAGTCAAGCCCATTGCCGCCGAGACCGACCTCAACAGCGAGTATCCCCGGGAGAACATTGAGAAGCTGTTCGACCTGGGCGTCATGGGCATGTGCGTACCCAAGGAGTACGGCGGCACCGGCGCCGACCCCCTGGCCTCCGCCATCTGCATTGAGGAGCTGAGCAAGCAGTGCGCCTCCACCGGCGACATCGTGGCCACCCACAACGGCCTGTGCTGTGACCCCATTCTCACCCACGGCACCGAGGAGCAGAAGAAGAAGTACCTGCCCATGCTGACCACCGGCCACAAAGTCGGGGCTTTCGCCCTGACGGAGCCCAACGCCGGCTCCGACGCCTCCAAGGGCCAGACCGAGGCCCGGCTGGAGGGCGACCACTATGTGATGAACGGCTCCAAGATCTTCATCACCAACGGGTATGTGGCGGACGTGTTCGTGGTCTTCGCCATGACCGACAAGACCAAGGGCACCAAGGGCATCTCCGCCTTTATCGTGGAATCCTCCTTCCCCGGCTTCTCCGTGGGCAAGCATGAGGTGAAGATGGGCCTCCACGGCTCCCCCACCGCCGAGATTGTGTTCACCGACTGCATCGTGCCCAGGGAGAATATGCTGGGCCGGGAGGGGAAGGGCTTCTCCATCGCCATGCAGACCCTGGACGGCGGCCGGATCGGCATTGCCGCCCAGGCACTGGGCATCGCCGAGGGCGCCCTGGCGGAGGCCAAGGAGTACACCAAGGGCCGCGTCCAGTTCGGCAAGCCCATTTCCAAGTTCCAGAACACCCAGTTCACCTTCGCCGACATGGAGCTGGGCTGCGAGGCCGGCCGCCTGCTGACCTATCAGGCCGCCGTGATGAAGGGCAGTGGCGAGCGGTACACCAAGCAGGCCGCCATGGCCAAGCTCTTCTGCTCCGAGCACGCCATGAAAACCACCACCAAGGCGCTGCAGATGTTCGGCGGCTACGGCTATACCAAGGACTATCCCATGGAGCGCATGATGCGCGACGCCAAGATCACCGAGATCTACGAGGGCACCAGCGAGGTTCAGCGCATCGTCATCTCCGCGAATATGGGCCTGTAACTTTTCTTGAAAGAAAAGTTACCAAAAGAACTTTTGCGCGCTCCGGCGGCCTGGTGATTCACCGAACCGAAGCGACGGCAACGAGGGCTGCTGTACGCGCGGAAAAGAGCTTGCTCCGGCATTGAAATAAAATTGGAGGATAGACAAGTATGAAGATCATTGTTTGCGTCAAGCAAGTGCCTGATACCTCCGGCAAGGTGGCCGTCAACCCCGACGGCACACTGAACCGGGCATCCATGCAGACCATTACCAATCCCGACGACATGAACGCCGTGGAGGCCGCCCTGAAGCTCAAAGACGCCACCGGCTGCCGTGTTCTTGTAGTCACCATGGGCCCGCCCCCCGCCGCCGGTATGCTGCGGGAGCTGATGGCCATGGGCGCCGACGAGGGCATTCTGGTCTCCGCCCGGGAGTTCGGCGGCTCCGATACATACGCCACCTCCCAGATCCTGGCTGCCGCCATCGACACCATCGGCGTGGAGAAGGACGACATTGTCATGTGCGGCCGCCAGGCCATCGACGGCGACACCGCCCAGGTGGGCCCCCAGATCGCCGAGAAGCTGGGCCTGCCCCAGGTGACTTACGCCGCCGACATCGCCAAGGATGGGGAGGACGTCACCGTCCGGCGGATGCTGGAGGATGGCTACATGACCATCAAGGTCAAGACCCCCTGCCTGATCACCTGCATCAAGGAGCTGAACAACCCCCGCTATATGTCCATCGGCGGTATCTACGCCACCTACTCCAAGCCCCTGGAGACCTTCGACTACGAAAAGCTGAAGGACCATCGGCTCATCAACGTGGATACCATCGGTCTGAAGGGCTCTCCCACCAACATCTTCAAGAGCTTCACGCCGCCCCAGAAGGGCGCCGGCATGATGCTGGAGGGCGACGGCAGGGAGACCTGCGAGAAGCTGGCCGGCATTCTGGCGGACAAACACATCATCTGAGAAAGGGGATAAACAATTATGTCTAATTTCAACAGTGCGGATATCGCTGCTTTCAAGGATGT